>JACCEA010207598.1_pt1 | contig 10155 bp, 9 predicted proteins | sample 7449851 | NCBI WGS metagenome assembly JACCEA01 (sample SAMN15323453, study PRJNA562643) | freshwater metagenome | isolation source: river surface water | place: USA:Blue River Watershed | collected 2017-08-18 | reverse complement strand
TGCCGTGCAGTGGTTCGACGAGAATGGCGTCACCTATGTGAAGCGCCCCGAGCAGGGCAAGATGCGCGACGTCGCCTTCATCAAGGATCCGGACGGCTACTGGATCGAGATCGTGCAGCCCAGCCTGCTGAAGAATCTCGGCCGCTGAGCCAGGTCCCACTCGTGCTGGTCGGCCGTGTGCCGGCTTCGTCAAAAGCGCCGCTTGCCGGCGCTTTTTTCATTCTTGCGCAAAGCCTGCCGGGGGCGCCATGCTGGCGATGCCGGCATTACGTATGCAAAGCCGGGCCGCAGACGGGCAGTCGGTCGACCAGCTTTTGCAGCAGCTCCTGGCCGGTACCCCAAATGCCCAGGTCAGAGTCGGCATTGATGTGTCCCAATGCACCGATGTCGACGAATTCCGAGCCCCACAGCTGCGCCCAGTTACGCGCACGATCGATGCGCAGCCAAGGATCATTGCTGCTGGCGACCAGCACCGACGGGAAGGGCAGCGGTCGACGCGTCAGCACGCCATCGACGCCAAATTTGGCTGGCTCGGCCGGGGCTACCAGCAAGGCACAGGCAATCTGCACGTCGCGGTACAGCGCAGCATGTACGGTCGCGAGGCAGCCGAAGCTGTGCGCCACCAGTACCGCCGGGCCATCGGTACCGGCAAGCACATCGGCCACGCGCTGCGACCACGCCGGCAGCGATGGCACATCCCAGTGGTCTTGCCGGATGCGGCCCAGTGCCGGGCAATGCTGCTGCCAGGTGGTTTGCCAGTGACCGGCAGCGCTACCGTGCAGGCCGGGCACGACGAAGGCAGGCAGTCCGTGGAAGTCGAGATTCATGATCGGCAGATCGAGGATGGGAGGCTGATTCTACGCACGCAGATTCCATCGTCCAACGAAGCGTTTCGCAATTTCATATGCATTTTTTGTCATGTGCTGCCTTGCCATGAGCTGGGTACTGCAAAGGTATTCGATACAGAAACCAACAGAATTTGACGCATAAGTAAATCCGGTTTTATTCGTTGATCGCCGGCGATTGCGCTGCCTAACATCCGTCATCGATTCCATGAAGGAGAACCGAGATGACCGATACCACCGACATCAGCAAGCACTATCGTTACGAAACCCTGCAAGTGCATGCCGGCCAGTCGCCGGCGCCCGGCACCAATGCGCGTGCGGTGCCGATCTACCAGACCACCTCGTACACCTTCAACAGCGCGGACCATGGCGCCAAGCTGTTTGCGTTGCAGGAGTTCGGCAATATCTATACGCGCATCATGAACCCGACCACCGATGTCTTCGAACAGCGCATCGCGAAGCTTGAAGGCGGCGTCGCTGCCGTGGCGACCAGCTCGGGACAGGCTGCGCAATTCCTTGCGCTATCGACCATTGCGCAGGCCGGCGACAACATCGTGTCCACCAGTTACCTGTACGGTGGCACCTACAACCAGTTCAAGGTTGCATTGCCGCGCCTCGGCATCCAGGTCAAATTCGTCGACGGTGACCATCCTGAAGACTTCCGCAAGGCGATCGATGCCAACACCAAGGCGATGTATGTCGAGACCATCGGCAACCCGCGCTTCAATATCCCGGATCTCGAAGCACTGGCCAAGGTCGCGCATGACGCCGGCATTCCGCTCGTGGTCGACAACACCTTCGGCGCAGCCGGCTTCATCGCGCGCCCGATCGACCATGGCGCCGATGTCGTCGTACAGTCAGCCACCAAATGGATAGGCGGGCATGGCACGTCCGTCGGTGGCGTGATCGTCGATGCCGGCACCTTCAACTGGGGCAATGGCAAATTCCCGCTGTTTACCGAGCCGTCACCCGGCTATCACGGCCTGAAATTCTGGGATGTATTCGGCAGCGGCGGCCCGTTCGGTAATATCGCTTTCGCGATCCGCGCGCGCGTCGAAGGCTTGCGCGACCTCGGCCCCAGCCTGTCGCCGTTCAATGCCTTCCAATTGCTGCAGGGCGTGGAGACACTGTCGCTGCGCGTGCAGCGCCATGTCGACAACGCGCTGTCGCTCGCGACATGGCTGAAATCGCATCCGCAAGTGGCATGGGTCGAGTACAACGGACTCGAGGACAGTCCCTACCATGCGCTGGCAAAGAAGTACCTGCGCAATGGTTTTGGGGCGGTGCTGAATTTCGGCATCAAAGGTGGTGCAACGGCGGCGCAATCCTTCATCGACAGCGTGCAGCTGGCCAGCCACCTGGCCAACGTTGGCGATGCCAAGACGCTGGTGATCCATCCATCGTCAACGACGCACCAGCAGTTGTCGGAGGCCGAGCAGTTGAGCGCCGGCGTGCGCACTGACCTGATCCGCGTGTCGGTCGGCATCGAGCATATCGACGACATCAAGGCCGACTTCGAGCAGGCATTGGCCAAGGCGGCGAATTCGCTGCGCAAGGCCGCCTGAACGAGCCGAGACGGAAGATCACGGAAGCGGCCGGAACAGGACGAGCCGGGCATGGGTGCTGCATTCAAGCTGTCATCCGAGACACGCACCTTGCTGCTCGATGCGCCGCTGGCGCTCGAGTCCGGCGCGTCGCTGCCCGGCGTCGAGATTGCATATCGGACCTGGGGCCGGCTGTCGGCGCAGGCCGACAATACGATCTTCATTTGTCACGCGCTGACAGGTTCGGCCGATGCCGACGACTGGTGGGGTGCATTGCTCGGCCCCGGCAAGGCCATCGATACGGATCGCTTCTTCGTCGTCTGCAGCAATGTGCTGGGCGGCTGCTATGGCAGCACCGGCCCGGCCAGCCTGGCGCCCGATGGCCGCTGGTGGGGTGGGCGCTTTCCTTCGCTGACGATCCGCGACCAGGTCAACGCGCAGATCGCGCTGGCCGATGCGCTGCGCCTGCGGCGCATCCACGCCGTCATCGGCGGCTCATTGGGTGGCTTGCATGCGCTCGAATGGGCATGGATGGATGCGGCAAGGGTGCGCTCGGTGGTCAGCATTGCGGCCAGCGGCCGCCATTCTGCATGGTGCCTGGCGTGGAGCGAGGCGCAGCGCATGGCGCTCGAGGCCGATCCGCGTTACAGGGGAGGCCACTATCCGCCCGATGACCCGCCCCTGCAGGGACTCGCTGCTGCGAGGGCGATGGCCATGGTGGGCTATCGCAGTGCCTGCTCGCTCGGCTTGCGCTTCGGACGCCAGCCTTCCCGGGGCGACGACGCCGGGCAGGGCAGCTCGGCAATCAACGGCGCCGGAGGATATGCGGTGCGCAACTGGCTGCGCTTTCATGGCGCTTCGCTGGTGGAACGCTTTGATGCACACAGCTACCGCGTGCTGATCGACGCAATGGACACGCATGACCTGGCACGCGGCAGGGGCAGCTATGCCGAAGTACTGGGGGCGATGCAGCTGCCAGCGCTGATCGGCAGCATTGCGTCGGATGCGCTATATCTCCCGGACGACCAGATCGACCTGCTGCGCCTGTTGCCGCGTGCGCAGATGCTGTCCATCGACTCCCCGCACGGGCATGACGGCTTCCTGATCAATGCCGGCGCCTATGCAAAAGAACTGGCGGCCTTCCTGTCGCGCAGCTGAAAGCTCGGCGATGACTCCGACCGGGCAGGCGCCGCCGGCGCGGACGCCGACAGCCCGGATGCCGATAGCAAGGGTTCGGGCGCGCCGGCGTGCGCGCCCTGTATCCAGAGGTGTTCACCAATGCCGGCGCCGGACAGGGCCACCGCATCAATGATGCGCAGCAGGTCGGCCTCCGCATCCACCCGCGAGAACAGCAGCCGCACATCCAGCGCGCTCGCATGCTCGATCAGGTGCGCGAGCTGCTCGATATTGCCCGCCGCATGGCTGTCGATGCGCACCAGCGCCGGTCGCAGCTGTTCAAGCTGCCGGCCAGCCTCGGCCACGTCGCGTGCATGGGTCGCAATCCGGAAGCCATTGCGGCGGTAATTGTCGACCACGAAGCCGATTGCCCAGTTGCGCCCGGCGCTCGCCTGCGGCAATTGAAGCAGCACGCGTTCGACCGGCAAGCCCAGGCCTTCAAGGATATGGCGGAACACCGCACCATGGTTGCTGTTGACCGCAGCCAGCAGGCGCTCGTGGACGCCGATCAGCAGCGCGCTGGCATCGTCGTCGACCTGACGGAAGAAATTCAGCACATGCAGCATGCGGCACAGTCGATCGAGCTCGATCGACTCATCGTCGCTGGCGGCGCTGTTCAGCAGCCGCCACACCGACAGTCCGCGATCTTCCTGAGAATACGAATGGGCATGCGCATCGAATGCCAGCAGCTCGCCATCGAGGGTGCGTACCGGCTGGAACAGGCTGGTCAATGCGCAATTGAAGAATTGCCCCTGCACGCGCCCGGCGCGATCTGTCCACAGCCGGCTGTCGCCGGGTTCGCCGTGCTTCAGGCGCGACAAGTAATTGTGCAGTTCGGGGAATCGCATCTCGCATGCCTCATTCATATCAGGAGTGCGCAGCTTATCAATGCGAGCACGACCGCGGAACGAATGAATTCGCCATTCGATATGCATTTATCGATGCCAGGGCGATACTCAAAAAGCGCATATGAAAACGCGAAATGATCCTTATGCAAACCGCAAATCTTTTTGCAGAATGCACTTCATTGATCGTTACATGAGGAAGAATGAATGAACAAGAAGTCCTTCATCCGCGTGGTCATGGCCGCCGTGCTTGGCGCAACATCGACGCTGGCTGTGACCGCAGTCCATGCAGAGACGACCCTGCTGAACGTCTCCTATGACGTGACGCGCGAGCTGTTCCGTGACATCAATCCCTTGTTCATCGCCGACTGGAAGAAGACCCAGGGCGAGGACATCGTTGTCAACCAGTCGCATGGCGGCTCCAGCAAGCAGGCGCGCGCCGTCGCCGAAGGCCTGCAGGCATCGGTGGTGACGATGAACCAGGCCAGCGACATCGATGTGCTGGCAGACGCTCGCGTGCTGTCACGCGACTGGTCGGCGCGCTTTCCGCATCATGCGTCGCCGTTCTATTCGACCATCGTTTTCCTTGTCCGCAAGGGCAATCCCAAGGGCTTGCGTGACTGGGCGGACCTCAGCCGTCCGGGCGTCAAGGTCATCATCCCCAATCCCAAGACCTCGGGCAACGGACGCTACTCCTACCTGTCGAGCTGGGGCTCGGTGATCCGCGCCGGCGGCAGCGAAGCGCAGGCGCGCGAACAGGTGACGCGGCTGTTCCGCAATGTGCCCATCCTCGACGGCGGGGGGCGCGCAGCCACGGTCACCTTTACGCAGCGCGATATCGGGGATGTGCTGGCCACCTTCGAGAATGAGGCCTGGCTGGTGAAAAAGGAACTGGGCGATGCGTTCGAGATCGTTTACCCCACGTCGTCCGTGCTTGCCGAGTCGTCGGTGGCCGTGGTCGACAAGGTGGTCGATCGCAAAGGCCTGCGCAAGCAGGCGACCGGCTACTTGCAGTTCCTGTACAGCGAGCCCGCGCAGGACGTCATCGCCCGCCACCACCTGCGCCCGCGCTCGGAAGCCGTCGCAAAGAAATATGCATCGACCTTCCGGTCGCTGAACCTGTTCACCGTCGATGAGGTCTTCGGCGGCTGGAAGGCGGCGCAGAAGCGTCATTTCGATGACGGCGGCGAATATGACCAGATCTTTGCCGGCAAATGAGGCCGGCGGCTCGAGCCATCCACCAAGGAGAACATCATGACGTTGGAGACCCTGGAAATTCATCAGACGCAAGACGACCGTGACGGTCCGCTGCCATCGGATAGCAGTGCACACTCGGTGCTGGCGCAGGCGCGCGCCGCCGCAGCCGAGCAAGGGCTGGCCTATGCCGGATCGGTGACGCCGCCACAGGCCTGGCAGCTGGCGCGCAGTGGTGCGGCCTTCCTGGTCGACGTGCGCAGTGTCGAGGAATACAGGTTCGTCGGCCATGTGCCGGGCTCGCTGCATGTGCCATGGGCGACAGGCACGTCGCTCAACCGCAATCCGCGCTTCGTGAAGGAGCTGGAAGCCAAGGTCAAGGACAAGGACGCCATCGTGCTGCTGCTGTGCCGCAGCGGCAATCGCTCCGCGCTCGCGGCCGAGGCGGCACACAAGGCCGGCTTCACGAATGTGTTCAACGTTGCCGAAGGCTTCGAGGGCGACTTGAACGAGCGCCTGCATCGCGGCACGGTCAATGGCTGGCGTCGCCACGACCTGCCCTGGGAGCAGGACTGAGGCCACGATGGATACCTTACGACACCTGAAGCCGGCAGAGAATGCCGTGATCGCCGATCTCGAGCTGGCGCAAGTCGTCAGCGAGCTGCGCGCCGCGCGCGAGCGCTGGCGCCGCTCCCATGAGCGCAACCAGGAATACGGCGGCCGCGAATTCCCGTCGCGCGAGGCGCTGCGCAAGATCACGTCCGACCTGTGCGCCGCACTGTTCCCGATGCGCCTCGGCCCGAACAACCTGCGCCATGCAAGCGAAGATTACTTCGTCGGCCAGACACTGGACCTCGCCTTGTCCGAGCTGCACGAACAGGTGCGGCTGGACCTCGGCTATGGCCAGCGCCACCTGGGCGAACTGGATAGCGGCCAGGTCGCCCAGCAGTCGGCCGAAGTCGTGCGCCGCTTTGCGCGCAGCCTGCCGTCCCTGCGCAGCAAGCTCGATACCGATGTCGAGGCCGCCTATCACGGCGATCCGGCTGCTCGCAGCGTTGACGAGGTGCTGCTGTGCTACCCCGGCATCACGGCCATTACCTATCACCGCATTGCGCACCAGCTCTACCTGCTGGGCGCGCCACTGGTAGCACGCATCATTGCCGAGATCGCCCACTCGGCGACCGGCATCGACATCCATCCGGGCGCCACCATCGGTGGCAGCTTCTTCATTGACCATGGCACCGGCGTCGTGATCGGCGAGACCGCAATCATCGGCGAACGCGTGCGCATCTACCAGAACGTGACACTGGGCGCGAAGCGCTTCCCTACCGGCGAGAACGGCGCGCTGGAAAAAGGGCTGGCGCGCCATCCCATCGTCGAGGACGACGTCGTGATCTATGCCGGCGCCACGCTGCTGGGGCGGATCACGGTCGGACGCGGTTCCATCGTCGGCGGCAATGTCTGGCTGACCGAGGGCGTGCCGGCCGGCACCCATGTCACGCAGGCCGTCAGCGAACACGTGCTGCGCAAGTCTCGCCTTGCGAGCGCATGACAACACACTTCACAACAATTTTTCAAAAGGGGAAGGAACACCATGTCGCAAGTCCATGAATCCCAGCTCGCACTGAGCGATAACGCCGCACGACAGCTTGCCAATGCCACCAAGACGGTGCCGCAGCTGTCGACCCTGTCGCCGCGCTGGCTGGTGCACCTGCTGCAGTGGCTGCCGGTCGAGGCCGGTATCTACCGGCTGAACAAGGTCAGGAACCCGCGTGACGTGCGCGTGGCTTGCGCGCAGCGCGACGAATCCGAGCTGCCGCAGACCTTTGTCGATTATGAAGAGCAGCCGCGCGAATACTTCCTCAATGCCGTCTCGACCGTGCTTGACGTGCACACCCGCGTGTCGGACCTGTACAGCAGCCCGCATGACCAGATCAAGGAACAGCTGCGCCTGACCATCGAGACCATCAAGGAGCGACAGGAAAGCGAGCTGATCAACAATCCCGACTACGGCTTGCTGGCCAATGTCGCCGACGAGCAGCGCATCTCGACGCTGGGCGGCGCGCCGACCCCGGATGACCTGGACGACTTGCTGGTGAAGGTCTGGAAAGAGCCGGGCTTCTTCCTTACCCATCCGCTGGCGATTGCCGCCTTCGGTCGCGAGTGCACGCGCCGTGGCGTGCCGCCGCCGACCACCAGCCTGTTCGGCTCGCAGTTCCTGACCTGGCGCGGCGTGCCGCTGATCCCGTCAGACAAGGTGCCGGTCGAGGACGGCAAGACCAAGATCCTGCTAGTGCGTTCCGGAGAGAAGAAGCAAGGCGTGGTCGGCCTGTTCCAGCCGGGCCTGGCGGGTGAACTGAGCCCGGGCCTTTCGGTGCGCTTCATGGGTATCAACCGCAGCGCCATCGCTTCTTACCTGATTTCGCTGTATTGCTCCCTGGCGGTGTTGACTGACGATGCGCTGGCCGTGCTCGATGACGTGGAGATTGACAAGTACCATGACTATCCTTCGACCTACAAGTGAATCCGCCGGCGCGGGCTTGCAGGGCGCGCTGCCCGACGAGCTGCTGCTGAACCAGCTGGCTGGCGAGTTCTTCTCGCACGTAGTGACGCAGGCAGGCACGCAGCCGTCGAGGCCTCCGCTCATCCAGCCGCAGGCGTCGGACAGCGCATATCGCCCGGCGTTGGCTGCGGTCGGCGCAAGCCAACCTGGCGCCGGTGCGTCCCACCCGGATTTGGGGAGTGCAGTCCATCCGCTGCAGGCCGGCGCGCCTGCAGCGGCGGGCGTCGGTACCACGGGCACCGGTGGCTGGAGCAGCGGCGGCCACTCGGGCAGTGATCCTCTCGACGGGCTCGCGCGTGCTGCGCTCGAGGATCGTATCAGCGCGCAAACTCATGGCTTGCCGGGCCAGGAGCAGTTGCAAGTCTGGGTGAGGGAATTGTTCGTGCCGGACACGCCGGTAAATGTGCCGCATTGGGACCAGCAAAGCCGCTTCGACTATCCCAGCCCAGGTCATGCCGGGATCAGGCCGGCCTTCGACCTGCAGGCGGTGCGCCGAGACTTTCCGATCTTGTCGGAACGCGTCAATGGCAAGCCCCTGGCCTGGCTCGACAACGCAGCGACCACGCACAAGCCGCAGTCCGTGATCGACAGGCTGGCGCATTTCTATGCGCATGAAAACTCGAACATCCATCGCGCCGCGCATGCGCTGGCAGCGCGCGCGACCGATGCGTACGAGGCAGCGCGCCAGAAATCGGCACGCTTCCTTGGTGCGGCGTCGCCTGACGAGATCATCTTTGTGCGTGGCGCGACCGAGGCGATCAACCTCGTCGCCAATACGTACGGCGAGAAGTTCATTGGCGAAGGCGATGAGATCGTCGTGTCGCTGCTCGAGCATCATGCCAACATCGTGCCCTGGCAGCAGCTGGCGCAGCGCAAGGGCGCGAAGTTGCGCGTGATCCCTGTCGATGATTCAGGGCAGGTGCTGCTCGATGAGTATCGCAAGCTGCTCAACGGGCGCACGAAGCTGGTCGCCGTCACGCAGGTGTCGAATGCCCTGGGCACGGTGACGCCGATCGCCGAGATCGTCGCGCTGGCTCATCAGACGGGTGCGCGCGTGCTGGTCGACGGCGCGCAGGCGGTGTCGCACATGCGGGTCAATGTGCAGGCGCTGGATGCGGATTTCTATGTTTTCTCCGGCCACAAGGTGTTCGGGCCGACCGGCATCGGTGTGGTGTACGGCAAGGCCAGCCTGCTGGCGCAGCTGCCGCCGTGGCAGGGTGGCGGCAACATGATTGCCGACGTTACCTTCGAGCGCACCTTGTACCAGGATGCGCCGGCGCGCTTCGAGGCCGGTACCGGCAATATCGCCGATGCAGTTGGTTTGGGCGCGGCGATCGATTATGTCGAATCACTGGGCCTCGACAACATCGCAGCCTACGAACACGCATTGCTGGAGTACGGCACAGCGCAGCTGAGCGAGATCCCGGGCCTGACCCTGATTGGCACCGCAGCTCAAAAGGCCAGTGTGATGTCCTTCGTTCTTGATGGCTTCAAGACCGAAGAAATCGGCAAGGCGCTGAACGAGGAGGGCATTGCGGTGCGCTCGGGCCATCACTGCGCACAGCCTATCCTGAGGCGGTTTGGACTGGAAGCGACGGTGCGGCCTTCGCTGGCCTTCTACAACACCACGGAAGAAATCGACCGGCTGATCGCCGTGGTGCGTCGCCTGGCTTGCCGCAAGCAGTTCTGATGAGGAGGAAGCTGGCGCTCAGCGGCGCCAGCTCACCACCGATGCCAGTTCTTCGGCAGTCAGTTTCGGCGCCAGTTGCAGGATGAAGTCCACCGCATATTCACGCAGGAAGGCGCCGCGGCGCACCGCCACGCGCGTGACGTTCGGCGCAAACAGATGGCTGGCCGAGATGGCCTTCAGGCCGTTGCCAAGGTTGCTGGCGACTGCCATCGACGCCACCAGTCCGACGCCCATGCCGAGCGAAACATACTGCTGGATCACGTCCGAATCCATTGCTGTCAACACGATGTCGGGCGAC
>JACCEA012312855.1_pt1 | contig 10158 bp, 4 predicted proteins | sample 7449851 | NCBI WGS metagenome assembly JACCEA01 (sample SAMN15323453, study PRJNA562643) | freshwater metagenome | isolation source: river surface water | place: USA:Blue River Watershed | collected 2017-08-18 | reverse complement strand
TGATGTTGTGATAAAAACATTGATACGATACAAAGATGATTCTGAAATTACATTGCAATTCTGTGAGTTTCTCAATGCTTTTGGTGTTGTTGATGAACGAAAATCAATCGATGAGCGAACAAAAGCATTATATGAAAAGATTTATTATACACCCTGGACATGGATTGTTAGTTCTCAGAACAGTTTGGAATTAAACTTGAAAAGTTCTTCCAAAGTAAAGTCATCTGACAACTTTTATCTTTTCTTTTTGAAATTGTTTGAAATGAATATGTCATCTAAACCAATGATTCAGGCCGTGACAACTATGTTCTCAAATATTGGAATCACCTGTATTACTGGAAGTTCAAATTTGTCTAAAGCATCCGGTAATAAATTCGGTGATTTAGTAGAGGGAGCGTTAAAAGAATATCTTGACGATGGGGTATTGTTGTTGAAGATTCTCAAAATGACACATCATTTCTTAAAACTTTCAGAATTTCGAAATATTTTACAATATAAAGATAGATTTTGTGAATTTCTGTTAGTAGATATTATGCAGCGCTATCTGCCTATTGCGAGTGGTTCTGAGGTTGTCGTATGGACGCTTCAAGTATTGGCAGTAATAGCGATTGGAAAAGATACTGATCCTCCAATTCCAGCGATAATATCTGCAAGAAAGAACTCTCTTTGTTGGACGATTATATTCAATCTTGTTGTAGATTATTCGAAACGAGATGACTGGCCCATGGTTGCAAATGCGTGTCATTTTCTTGAAGCATTTATAGAATACAAATCTAATCTTCATGAAAGATATCGTATAAGCTTTGAGATGGACATCAATAAGTATCTGGATGTATTAGATTTAATGAGCGAGGAAAATCTCATGAGGCAAAGGAATATGAAAGCTGAAAAAGAAGGTAGCATTCCAATAACAATCGAAGTGTTTCAAGCAGTTAGTCGGATATTGCGGGTTTATACCAATGATAGCTTTCTTCTCGCTGCTTATCAATTATTAAGCAAATTAATGTGTTATTGTCAACGTCTATGTTTAAAACAATATGGATATCGTATTTTCAAAGATGAAATATGTCCAAGGATGCGTGGTCATTTACAAAAGCATGCCAATAATGAGCCAGTGGTCAAATTAATCTTATCAGTTCTATTGGATACAATTACGATATATTATTTGGAAAATGAATCAGCACAACCAAGTTTCTCATCTTTGTCATCAATGCTTGATGTCTTCAATCTTCTTACTTCCAAGTATAAAAGTGAAAGTATTGTGATGCGGTTGATACTAAGAGTTATACATGTGATGACATGGGATCCATATGTTCGAGATGTTGGTGGTCGCTTCAATCCACAGCGCGAATTATTTCCATATTTATGGAGTTTGTTAATTAGAAATCCGCCTTCTCCATCATCACCACTATTATCGTTGGCGACTTTAGATCCTCTTTCATTAGCGGTGATTTATGATCTTATTGCGAGACATGATTTACGCATTACAGGAAACCAAGAACAGATCAAAACATTGTTGGATTGTTACATTCATTATACGAAAGGAATGACTTACTTTGTAGAGAATGTGCATACTCACACTGATGAAGTTGAATATGAAGATGCACAATTTGTGAGTGTTTGTTTAGGTCGTATTATTGTTGCAATATCTAGAGAATTTGAAGTTGTTGAAACGACTCGACGAATATTTGGTGATAATCAGGACTTTGTTACGAGTATTGTCCATCTTATTGGCAATATGGTGTATTGTTTGCAACATTTTAATCCTTCCAAAAAGACTTTGGCATCCGCTCTTTCAAGAGGAAAAACTGGGAATATCATGGTATTACAACATCGAGAGAGTGATGATGAAATCAGAGCTGCCTCATATCTGTTTTCGGTTGTATGCCAAATGTGGAAAATGGTACATACTCTACTTTCCAGCAGCATGAACGATAGACAAGCAAGTTGGAGAATAAAATTGGTGAATAGTATTGTAAATGAGGAATACGCGTGTTCCTTAGTGTTTGCTGCAATAAATATGCATTTAAATCCAACGGCCTTTTGTCAGATGTTGAAACAAGAGGAAATCCATGAATTGATTTCTATTGTGTGTCGTTGTGTAACAGTGATACATATTGATCAAGCGAATGGTAGCCAAACACAGTTGCAACAGTCATCAAATTGTTGGAACATATTTCACAACTTAATGAAATACATAATTAAGAACAATAATCGATGTAGCGGGGTTTTGATTGGAAATGCTTTTGAAGCAATTGGAACATTGTTCAGTGCACGAAATGGTAGTATTCATCCTGCATTATCACGACTACAAGCACAAGAAGTTTATGAAAATCTACTATTAATTATGATAGTTGAAGGCAACCATTCCATCATTGCAGCACGTCATGCTTGTCATCTTATTTATAAGTTGGGTCTCTCAAAAACAAATCACTGGAGTAATCTTTCTCCTGTTTTTCAACAAGCATGGTTGAAGAAACAAGCCTCACGAATTATGCCTGGAAATAATATCGATCAAGCATCCAATCCAGTAATGTTGGTAGTTAGAGATCTAATTCTTCAATGTAAACGTCTGCATGATAATCATTATTTGATCGCAAAAAAAGAGCACGGTAAGGCAGGTAGTAATGGCTCAGAAAGCATCGCCAGTTTGGATGAATCAAGAAATTGTATCGAATTTACCAAAATCTTATTGTTCATCGTACTCGATATGTTGGACCAATGTTCCAATAATAATCCGTGGTGTTCATCGGTTGGATTGTTTATTAGTTTGCTAGAACTCACTGATGGAAAGGAAAAGGGTGTTATTCACCACAATGACGAACCTCTTATTTTATGTTGTAAAATAGTGGTAAAGATTATTGAGATGGATCCAAAGATTACCATTGCACAAGAACCATATGTTCCATTTGATTCCCACAATGATCCTAGAGAACGAGGAGACTTTGAATCGATGCAATTAAATGGACACAATTTTGATATGGCAGTTGCAAATATCATTCAACTCTTGGAGTTATATAAAGATAATGCAGCAGTTGTTGATTCATTATGCAATGTCGAGTTCGCAATACTTAATATTCTGGGAGCCAATGTGGAGTATGCTTGGATGCCGCAATATTACGATATCTTTGCAACGTTGTCTCGACTTCATGGACATCTACCTTCTCTTTTAAAATTATTGAGTTACAACGTGTGGATAAATCGACGATCTCAAGATGATATTGTGAGAGACTGGGCTGTGGTCACAGAGAATTCTGTATCATCCGAATTTATGAATAATATCATCTCACGTGATACATTTAGTCATTGGTTTGATTATCTAGTCAGTTATCTAGAAAATCTTGAAATGGGTGCCACTGTCGTCCAACAACGAATTGTCAATGATCAAAGCAATAACTTGATCGTGCAGGGTCAAGGGAATATTGCGTTTGGTCAAGTTCCAGCATCAGACAGCTTTGAGATTGTTCTAGTGCGTGTTCTCATCACCTTACATTCTATTTATTTGTATCCTTTTCGCCATGCCGAACAATTGCAAGCTAGTCACAATAAGTTGAGTCGATATTGTAATGCATTGGTGAAGTTGATACCAGTTGCAAATCAATTGCATTTGCAGGTTGTCATGAATGATCCGCTCGTCATTGTATTTAAATCACTATGGATACTGGTTTGTTGTGATGAGTGTGGTTACAATGATCTCCTTGCTAATAGTGGATTCACTCGAAAAGTCTTAGACGCTCATATGTGGAATTGGAAATGCTCAAAAGTTGACAATTCTCTGAATCCCTGTGGTCTTATTGATGGAATATTGCTTGTTTTACAATCTATCCCACTTAGCACAATGTCAGAAAAAGCGATTGAAGGGAAAGATTCCGGTAATCAAAGCCATGTCTGCATCAGTGACAACGCTTTGATTGTTTTCTATTGTTGCCGATTAATTGTTCAAGTGTGTGATTTTATGGAGAATCATCGAAGCGCGATTATCACAACTTCGCTACCGCAGTACTATTGTATTCTCATGCAATTGTTAGATTATGCTGAGAGCAAAGGTCCATATAGTGAGCCACAACATTATATAGTCGACTTCAACATCAATAGACAAGTTTTGATAAGCACCATATTGGAAGCTGTGCATACTATAGTAAAGTGTTTCGAGCACAACCATGCTGTGAATGAATCAATTGTGTTGGTTGGTCATTTCAAGGGATTGATCGAAGTCTGCTATGCAAGTAAATCTAATGACGATAATGGAAGATTGACAAAGGATGAATCGAAGGAAATAGAAGAAAGAAACAGTCTATCATTGGACACAGTGGATCGTCGAATAATACCATCACAATTGATTTTGGCATGTGAAATTATGAGAAATCTACTTCGCCTTCCAAGCGTGAATCCAACGGAAGAGGGCCAGCAATTACACTACAATGCTAATCTCCAACAATTGATGGGACAAGATGTAAATGGCTGTTTCAGCATATTAGTATCGATTTTGAGCGAAACATCTCTTGCTGCTACATCATCAACAGAGGAAAGGTTAGCTGTACAAGTTGCAATTATGGATCTCTTGCAAGCTTTTTGTAGTGGCCATACTGAAAACAAGGGAAAGTGCTGTTGTAACCCAATTAAGTCTACAACTACTCTGGACGAATGTGACCCGTCTTTGACTTGTTTTGGTCTTTTATGGCATCTGTTACGACAACAGTTCCATTCACATGGTCGTTTCGGTCCCAGAAATATTGACTCCGTTCAAAGATTGATTGTATCAATTTGTGAGTTGATAGGTTTATTGTGTGAAGACGAAGATCGCAAAGTTCACCACAGTCGCTGTCAGCTTCTCGCCGAGTCAGTTGCTTCTAGTTCTCATCATCAATATTCTCATTGTATCAAGTTGATGGTCCTGTTGTTGGAGCATTATTTTGACAATTCTAACACATTTACTGCAATTTGTCGGTTACTTGCATTGCTCAGTAGTCCCGAATCGTTAAAAGGTGGGAAAACTATTCCATCGAAAGGAACTGATTGTGGGATTGAATCGGGGACGGGGTCAAGAACATCAATCATGCAACCATTGTTAGAAAATGATATTTTTAATGAACTTCAAGCACTTGGTAATATGAAAAAGAAAATGCAAGGTCCGGTCTCGAAGGGAAAGAAAGGCAAAGTGGCTGCTCCCAAAAGTGCGGATTCTTCTGCTTCAGAACTTCTCGACCATATTATTGGTAACTTGCACCGTATTTCTAGTGGTTCGTCGGGTTCATCATCAGTACCGTTACAGAAATCTGCCGAGACTATATCTACTGTGAAGGAATCTATCCCACCAATTCCTATTGTCGGGGAAACAAAACCAATAATCCCACCATCAATCAACGGGGAATCAGAAACTGTTGTTATCAATCCAGTTATGACATGGACACTACCAATGATTTCCGAATCTGATTTGCGCATTGAACAGGCATTACACAATGGCATCTTTCAGGGCAAATGGAAACACACTTCAATAATTCTAAAGACAGATCCTTCATTGGATTTAATAGATGGGTTGAAGAATGCATCTACATCAGTATTACTTGGCCGTCATTCAAGATTTGTATCATTTCTTGGTTACTCTCAAGATATTTTTGTGAGAGCAGAAAAATATTCGACCGCTTTAGTAATGGAATGCATGGAGAAAGGGGACTTGCGATCACTGTTACAACAACGGCAACCCAAGGATTCATCATCGACGGGATTGCCCAATCGATGGAATTGTAAACTGCGCATTGCTTTGGATATTTGTGAAGCTATGCGTTTCCTCCACGAGTCTCAAATATACTTCTCATCGGGTAGTGTTCCATTATCCACATTGCATGTACTTGTTGATCAATTTGATCGCGCAAAGCTGTCAATATCGACAATTATTGCTCGAGGCGATTGCAGTGGGAACAGTGAAAAATCTAATGTAACAACAAACAATCTGAAAACACCATCTTCACTTTCGGGCAAAGGAAAGTCGACTGCAGAATTGAATCGTGATCCAGCACGTCGAGACATTTATTCCTTTGGGGTAATTCTATGGGAGTTAGTGACAAAGAAAATTCCATGGGAAGACAAAGTCATGAAAATGATGAAACTACCGATAAATGAAAAAGACAAAGATTCAAAAACTTGCCCACAAAATTTATTTAAGTTAATTGATAATTGTATGAGTAATAATGTTGAAAGTGGATTTGTTCATGTTTATGATGAATTGGAAAAGTTGTTGGAAGAAGTGACGAAGAAACAACAAGAGAGACGATTAGCAATACCAGATGGTTTCCTTTGTCCAATAACTCAAGATGTTATGAAAGATCCAGTTATGTTATGTGATGGTCATTCCTATGAAAGAAAAGCTATTGTTGATTGGTTACAGCGTAGTAGTAATCGTAGTCCTTTGACGAACGAGACTCTTCCAGCCGATCACAAAGTATTGGATAACTATGCTTTAAAGTCTGCTATCGAGAGCTTCCTTGCTTTACGAGAAGCTACGTCATATTAGTTTATCTCCAAATCTTGATGTTGTCTTCATGTTTAATAGTTTGCAATCAGTGTCTAATCACTTGTAATGAATATAGGAATAATATTTACCTCCTTCAAACACTTTTCGCATTACAGTTTAGAAATTACATAGTTGACAATATTATCCTTGCCACATCGTTGGGTCAAGCTTCTTCAACTACCCGCCGTGAAAATAGTTTGTGCTGGTAGGGTAACAATCTACAATTAAAAGACATAAACATCAAGAAATTTGGCGGAGGAGAGGGGGAACATGCAACTGTTTACTTTTGCCTTGTTTGTTTTATGCATAGCATGCAGTCAATTGGAGACAGCATGGGCTGGCTCTAACAATGGAGCTAGTTTGGCATCTGCTCGCTTGAAAGCCACTTCTCCTTTGACAGTGGCAAAGAAAACGAAGTTACCGACCTCATTATTGAGTAGAGATGACATGAGCCTTCCTCATGTTGAAGATGTTTCATCTACTTTGGCGATGAGAGAGAAACTGTTTCTTCTTCGCGCTGGTAGCAGTGGTGATTTCGATTGGCGTTATTTTGTCGCTGGTGGTGTTTGTGCTGCTTGTTCTCACGGCATCACCACTCCACTGGGTAAGTTTTATTGTTTCAATTGCACAGTGAGTATTATGACGATTTTATTATCCCTTGCACAGATGTCATCAAAACGAGAATGCAAACCTTCCCGGAAAAATATAATAAAGGCGTTTTCAGTGCAGCACGTGATATTGTTGCCACAGAAGGCGTTGGTTTCCTTCTCGCTGGTTTGGGTCCAACTGTAGTTGGATATGGATTTGAAGGTGCATTGAAGTTTGGTTGCTATGAAACATTCAAGAAGCTATTCGCTCATCTAACTCCAAGCAAGATGGTGAACTTCTTACTTGCCAGTGTCGTTGCTGGTGCAGTGGCTTCAATCGTGTTGGTAAGTTGGCACCTTCTCTTATCCTTTACCCATTCTTGATTCTCACCAAAATACAGGTTCCTATGGAAGAGGCAAGAGTCAAGATGGTTGGTGAACCAAGTTGGGCAAAAGAAAATACAGTGACTGCAATTGCCCGTTTGATTCGTGAAAAAGGAATTGTTGCAAGCTTTGGAGGACTCAGTGCGATGTTATCAAAGCAGGTTAGTTAATAAATGTATATCATCTTTTATGTAGTATTACATCTATATCTCTCTCCAAAGATTCCATACACTATGGGCAAGCAAGTGTCGTTCGATATTATTGCTGGGATGGTCCATGCAGTCGCACACAATCTATTCCCTGGTCAAGATATGAAGTTGTTTGTATCTCTTACTTCTGCCTTCTTGGCATCAATTGTTGCCTGTATTTTTAGTCAACCTGGTGACATGATCCTTACTGCCACATACAACGCACAAGGTTGCAGTCATGGACATGGTCACGGACACTGTAATCATGGCCCTTCCGGTGGTATGGCAGATGATTCCTTCGCTGCTGTTGTACGCAGTATTTATAAGCGCCATGGACTAGCCGGTTTCTTCCTTGGTATTGAAGCGAGACTTGCTCATGTCGCCTCGATCATCACTGTGCAGCTGGTAATCTATGATTTCTTGAAGATTGCTTTAGGTTTACCTGTAACTGGAACTCATTAATGATTGATCGAATACAAAAAGTAGGCCAAAGAAAGTGTACAACCTAGCCGTATTTTGTATACTTTAAAATTTATTTTCTACCTATTATGGAGTAATTTGAATGTGTATTGTGGTTGTGATTGATAGAGTTTGGAATATTGTTACGTTGGCCTTGTTGGAAATGGAATACACTTTACAAGTTTGTTAATAGGTGTTGTGTTAGAATGGAATGTAGTAGATGAGCAGAAAGTTGTTTGTAAGTGTAAACGGCATTGTTAATAATCGTAAATTGGAATACTCCATACTTAAATATATATTGATAATCGTATATTTCAATCGTAGCAAGTTTTCAAAATAGTTGAATAACAATGGTTTGGATGTTTCAAAACAATATATTTAAAAGCAAAAAGATATTTCGACTGCTGCAGGATTTGAACCTACGCGGGAATTTCCCAAAGGATTTCTAGTCCTTCGCCTTAACCGCTCGGCCAAACAGCCATGCTACCTCCGAAAACTAAATTAATATAATGTACCGTATTATATAATTAATCGGATCCCCATCCAAGCATCAACCAGCAGTCACAAAGCGGAAAACATACAAAACTGAGAAAATGAGCAAACGACGTCTCGTGATCGACAGTGATTGTGGTCTGGATGACCTTATGGCAATTGGTAATCTGTTGCTCTATTTGGATCAATGCCCTGATTACTATGAAGTCTCTCTAATTTCTTCAGTCCATGGAATGACAGATCCGCACACTGGAAAATTAATGTTTGATTTAGTATTTGGAGATCTTCTACATGCGATAAGTGATCGTGATAATTCCTCAAGTATGGTAGTAGAAGGTTGTGAAGTTGGATGGATTGCTGCTCTTCGAGAAAAAGAGAATAAAAAGATTGGAATATTATCAATACTTGAAGAATCATGGGGTGGTGATTATCGTCGTGATTATTATGATTTATTCTCAAAACAAATGAAGAAAGAATGTTTCCCAAAAGATCAAACATCAGATCTTTCTCATTTACCATTATCCCTTTCCGACGCTCATCATCATTCAATGAAGTCTATTGTTGATTTACGTGCGAGATCACACGAAGAACATCGTCATGAAATGAAATTTGATGAATATACTGATAAAGAAATTATTACTCAACATTTATTGCATGCATATCGTAATCTCTTTGTTGATGGTGTTAACAGTGATGAGAAGGACTCTGATGCCTCATTTGACTTATTGTGTCTCGGTCCTCTGACGAATATTGCCACATTGTTGAAAGCCGATCCCTCTCTTTTTAATGATGGTCGTTTACATCGTGTTGTGATCATGGGTGGAAATTTCTTGGTACCAGGTAATACTACCATTGGTACAGAAACAAATTTTGCTTTGGATGCTTGTGCTTTGGATTATTTTCTACAAAATTTGTCTTCAAAAGTAGATGTAGTAATATTTGGTTTAGAAGTTGCTAATGAAGTAAATGGTGATCTCTTACATTTTGATTTTACTTCTTTTCTTTCTTCTATACCATCTTCATCTGCTTCACCACTAATAGAAGCAAAAATACAATTAAGTGTATTTTTAGAAGAGCTTGTAAAATTACGACCACATTGTAGGCATTATGATACAGTCGTGAGTGTATATTTATTACATCCTGAATTATTTGATTTACAAGAAATGGAAATATGTGTAGATAGTTCTGTTTATTCTGGTAAGATGTTAGTTGATGATCAATGTGCTGATATAGATGTTTCTAAGAGAAGAACGGTCAAATTAGCAATTGGAGCAAGATTGTAGTCAATATCATTTTCATCGTTAGATTCATAGACGTATAAGTGCAATATAATGTTTCGCAGTTTTATTTTTAACAAATTAACCTCATATTTGCTTACACATTTGTTGGCGACTAAATAAAAGAAAGAAATGGAAAACCCGAATTTTCTCTGCAGCAAGCTACATATAGGGTCTTATTTCTACAAGAGGAAGGCCTGGAATAGCAATCACAAATGCAAGATGTTGATTCACTAAATTGTACTACAAAATTCAATTTC
>JACCEA010785689.1_pt1 | contig 10158 bp, 7 predicted proteins | sample 7449851 | NCBI WGS metagenome assembly JACCEA01 (sample SAMN15323453, study PRJNA562643) | freshwater metagenome | isolation source: river surface water | place: USA:Blue River Watershed | collected 2017-08-18 | reverse complement strand
TCTTCGGCCAATGCTTTGCCAGCTTGTTCAATCACTTCCAAGCCGTTGTAGACGTCCAGCCATTCGAAGTCGAGCGACTTGGCGGCATAGCCCTCGGTCACTTGCACCACTTTTTGTTCAACGGGGGTCAAACTGCAACGTGCATCAACCCATTGCGCATCTGCAACGCCAGTGACTTTCAAAAACTTGAGTGTGGTTTCGCGGGCAATTTGTTCGCAGGCTTTTTCCCAATGCTGGCCAGCTTCTAGCAAGATGGCCGTGTTGTGTTTGTGGGGGTCACCAAAGGCTGCCCGCTCAATCATGCGCAGGCCATTGGCGTGGCCGGTGTCCATCATCAGCCATTCGGGCAAGCCAATCTTGGCAGAGAGATTGACTGATTTTTGCCCACCTTGGGGACGGACGCCACATACCATCAAGGGTGCACTGGGCGCGCTCATGGAGTGCAAGTCGAGCAGGTAGTCGGCGGTGTCGATGTAGGCCACCAGTTCGCGCGCGCGTCGCAACTCCACGCTTTCACGGGGGCCATTGAGCACCTCGTCAGACCAGACGCGGTTGAAATCTTCTTCAACGTAACGGTTGCCATCGGGGTTTTGCGGATCCCACATGGCATAGGCCGCTACGTTGGCAAAGATGAAGGACACCACACCGCTCGTGGGTTGGAAATTTTGTTTGAACAAATAGTCGAGGGTGATGGCGCCACTTAACTCGTTGCCGTGCGTAAGGGCCTGGACAATCACGTGCGGGCCAGGTTTGCCAGAGTCGAGGCGGGTGACGTAGTCAATGCCCACATTGCTTTGGCGGTAAGCGCTGATGTCGGGTGCGGTCAGCTCAACTTTGAGTGAGGGTGGCGAGAGGGTCATGGTGCGATCACTTTGCAGCTTTGGATTTGGCGAACTGCGCCAACACAGCGGTCAGTTGTTGAAGGTCTTGTGCCAACTTGTCGTAGCTGGCACCTTTGCCGCGTCCGGTGGCATCGGTGTACAAGCGTTTGTTCAGCTCAACTTGCAGGCTGTGTTTGCCTTGTGCTGGATTGGAAAACGCGCGCACCAGTTCAACGCCTTTGAAGGGGTCGTTGATCTTCACCTCATAACCGCAGCCTTGCATGAAATCTTTCACCAAGTGGGTGAACTCGGCATCGCAGGTGGTGCCATCGCGATCGCCCAGCACCACGTCTGCGCGGGCAATGCCCGCACCGCCTTCACCCATCTTGCCGCTCACAGCATTCATGGAATGGCAGTTGATGTGATAGCAAACGCCAAAGGCCTGGTGGTGCGCATCTATCAGCTTTTGCAGTTGCGCTTGGTAGGGCAGGGCATAGCGTTGAATGCGTTGTTGCACTTCATCAATGCTCAGTTTGCGATCGTAGATGGGGCGGCCATCGTCCAAGGTGCGCCAAATCAGTGACTTGCCAATGCTGGCTTTGCCACTGGGCACATAGGTGTGGGGCCATTCGCCGTCGATCATCGACAGGTCGACATCGCCCACATGGCGATTGGGGTCGATGTAGGTGCGGGCAAATTCGGCCAACAACAAATGAGCACCGTGCTGGGGAGCGTGTGACCACAACGCATCGATGAACACGTCTTCGCCATCACGCAAGTCATCGAGTGGCAAGCAGGCATTGAAGTCTTGTGGAAAGGTGGGGCTGGAATGCGGTGAGTCCATCACCAAGGGCACAGCTTGCTGCGCCAAGAAAAGGCTGTAGGCCTCGGTTTGGATGGGTGCTGACATGAATGCTCCTTGAAGACCCCTGTGGATTGGGGTTCATTCTAGAGCCATGTCAGGGGTTCAAATCAGTGGCCGCCTGCCGGTTTGGCGTCTTTCTTGGCATCGCCTTTGCCGTCACCTTTGCCATCACCTGCTTTGGCTGCGCCGCCTTCTTGTACCCTGACCACTTTGCATTTCTTTTGGGCAGGCTCTTTGGAGGTCGCTGGCAAGTCTTCGCAAATTTTTTCAACCTTGTAGGCCCAAGCAGAGGGCATGGCCCATAGGCTGGCGCTCAGCGCCAACACGGCGGTCAAAGATGTGATGCTGAAATTAAACATGGGTAGCCATTAAGATGCGCATTGAAACAAGGGCCATTGTCGGCTTTAATCAGACCCAAATTATCTGAAAGAAGAATCAATTGTCAAATCTGATCCGTTGGCCTTTGACTGCCCTAGGGGTTTGGGGCGCTGCTTGGTATGTGTTCATCTTCTTGGTGGAACAAGGCATGCATTCCTCGGTGGCCATGTTGTTTTCCACCTTCGTAGGCGTCTCGGCGGCTGCCATGGGCTGGCACCGGGGCATGTCGCAAGCGCGCTCGGCGGCATTGGCCATGGGTTTTCCGGTGTCGTTTTGGTTGTTGGGGACAGCCAGCATTCCAGCATGGGTTTGGTTGCTGCCTCTGGTGATGATTGTTTGGATTTATCCCATGCGTGCGTGGCGTGACGCGCCTGTGTTTCCAACGCCCCTGAATGCGCTGCGCGATGTGCCGCGCTATGCCATCTTGCCTGCGCAAGCCAAAATATTGGATGCCGGTTGTGGTGCTGGCGATGGCCTTAAGGCCTTGCGTTTGGCCTACGTGAATGCACAGTGGATTGGCATTGAGTTCAGCCGTCCATTAAGCTGGTTGGCCAAGTTCAGATGTCCATGGGCCGAAGTGCGGTGTGGCGACATTTGGCAAGACCATTGGGGTGCTTACGACATGGTCTATTTGTTTCAACGTCCCGAAACCATGCCGCGCGCCGTTGAGAAAGCCAAGGCAGAAATGAAGCCTGGCGCGTGGCTGGTGAGCTTGGAATTTGAAGCGGCCGAACTCAAGCACACGGCCAAAACAGAGGCCAGTCCTGGCCGGCCTGTGTGGCTGTACCAAGCGCCTTTTACGGGTCAATCCCAAGAGACAAGATAGGCTTTGCGCCTATCATCTTCGAATCTAATTCATTCGGAGATTTTTCATGCTCAAACCCGGCCTCATCATGGACCGTCCGTTGCTCTTGTCTGGCATTCTGGAGCATGCTGCGGCGCAGTTTGGGGGGCAAGAGGTGGTCTCGCGTGAAACGCATGGCCCGCTGTTTCGCTACACCTATGCAGAGTGCGCCAAGCGTTCACGCAAGTTGGCCAATGCCCTCAAAGGTTTGAATTTGAAAGAGGGCAGTGTGGTGGGCTCCATCGCATGGAACAACCACCGCCATCTGGAAGCGTATTACGCCGTGTCGGGCAGTGGCATGGTGATGCACACCTGCAACCCACGCCTTCATCCACAGCAACTCATTTACATCATCAACCACGCCGAAGACGAAGTGGTGTTGTTTGACACGACTTTCGCACCTCTGATCAAAGGTATTGCAGCACATTGTCCCAACGTGCGTGCTTGGGTTTGCCTCACCGAGCCTGCGCACATGCCTGAAATTGAAGGCGTGGCCAATGTGCTCTGCTATGACGAACTGATTGCACCTGCCAGCGATGTGTTTGTTTGGCCTGAGTTTGATGAGCGCACGGGTGCCGCAATTTGCTACACCTCCGGTACCACGGGCAATCCCAAAGGTGCCATGTACTCGCACCGTGCCATTGTGATCAATGCCATTTCCGATTGCTTGCCCAGCATTTTGAATTTGTCGCCAGACGAGGCCATTCTGCCCGTGGTTCCCATGTTCCATATCAACGCGTGGTGCATTCCTTATGCGGCGCCTGTTGCTGGCGCCAAGCTGGTGTTGCCCGGCCCCAAGTTGGACGGCGCCAGTTTGTACGAACTGATGGAATCCGAAAAAGTCACCATCAGCGCAGGCGTACCCACCATTTGGATGGCGCTCATTCAGCACGTGGAGCAAAACAAGTTGCGCTTCAGCACCATGAAACGCACCGCAGTAGGAGGCTCCGCCATGCCCATTGCCCTTATAGCCAAATTCAACGACGACTACGGCGTTGAAGTTCGACATGGCTGGGGCATGACTGAAACCACTGCTGTGGCCACCATGAGCAGCATGACGCCAGAACAAAAAGCCATGCCCGCAGCCGATCGCCATGCTTTGGTAGGCAAACAAGGCCGCTCGGTTTTTGGTGTCGACATCAAGGTGGTGGACGAAGAGGGCAACACGCTGCCACGTGATGGCACATCACAAGGCGAGTTGATGGTGCGCGGTCAGTGGATCATTTCGGGCTACTACAAAGGCGAAAAATCACCCTTGGTGGACGGTTGGTTCCCCACAGGCGACATCGCCACCATTGATTCGCAAGGCATCATGCAAATTCGCGATCGCACCAAAGACGTCATCAAAACGGGTGGCGAATGGATCAGCTCCATTGATTTAGAAAACGCGGCCATTGCTCACCCTGCCGTGGCCATGGCCGCCGTCATCGGTGTGAAGCATCCCAAGTGGGACGAGCGTCCACTGATGTTTGTGGTGCGCAAGCCAGGTCAGAGCGTTGAGAAAGAAGAGATCCTGTCTTTCTTGGAAACCAAAGTGGCCAAGTGGTGGGTGCCCGATGACGTGATCTTTTTAGAGTCCCTGCCTGTCGGTGGTACCGGTAAAGTTCAAAAGGGTGACCTCCGCAAAACTTATGGCGGTGTGTTCAGCTAACGGAAGACATCAATGAAGCGTTACCGCCAGCTGCTGTGGTGTTGACGCTGATAGAGCGCTCTTGAACCAAGCGTGAAAGTGGGAGGTCTAGCGTGCCAGGTTGAAGCCCAATCAGGCTGGCCAAAGGACCTTCCCTTTGAGACAAAGACAGAGAAAAATTTAAAATTTCCTCGGTTGAGCCATGCATCAAAACTGTTTGAGTCTTGGGAAGTTGATCTCTGGTTGTGAAGCTGATGATGTCCTGCACAGCCATGGGCAACGTGGAAACGAAGGATTGCAAGTCTTTCAAAACAATTGCCTTAGAACCTACGGCAGCCACCGCCGCCAGTTGAATGAGTAAATCGTCTTGCCAAGATGCTTGAGTGCCGATGTTGCAAAGAACATGTGGCCTTGGATTGACAAAATACTGGTTAGTTTCACCTGTGGGACCGTTCATTTCAGCGACAAGCCCCGCAGGGTTGCATGCTGAAAATCGCGCGCACATTTGTGCAAGTTGTGTGCGGTGATTTGAAATTGCCCAGTTGTAAAGTGCTTCTAGCGCTTTTGTTGTAGGGGGGAGGGTGCTTCCCCCCATGCGTTGAACACTGCGCAATGCCGCATCATCAGGACATGCAGACAACAGACGCAACACATACAAAGGACCACCAGCTTTGGGGCCTGTACCCGATAAGCCATCGCCACCAAAAGCTTGAACGCCGACGACGGCTCCCACCATGTTTCGGTTGACATACACATTGCCCGCATGAACAGTTTGGGTCATTTTTTGCACGGCTTCATCGATGCGAGAGTGCACGCCAAAAGTCAGGGCATAGCCAGTTGCGTTGATGTCGAGTAGCAGTTGATCGAGGTCAGTTCGTGCGTAGCGCAGCACATGCAAGACAGGACCAAAAATTTCATTGGGTGCATCTTGGATGCTTTCGATCTCGATGATGGTGGGGGCAACATAGGTGCCAGTCAGATCATTCTCATGACGATGTTGAAGACGGTGTACGCGTCTACCCATGCCTTCAAGTTCTCTGATGTGTGACTCAATTTTTTCTTGCGCTTTGACGTCAATGACGGGTCCCACGTCGGTTTCAAGTAAGGCTGGATGGCCCATGGTTAACTCTGCCATGCCGCCTTTGAGCATTTCGATGGCTGGATCCGCCACTTCATCTTGAATGCACAAAATTCGCAGGGCAGAGCAGCGTTGTCCGGCTGCCTCAAAGGCAGAGGTCAAGGCGTCACCAATCACTTGCTCGAGCAAGGCGGATGAGTCAACCACCATACAGTTGAGCCCCCCTGTTTCTGCGATCAAAGGTACGACCTGGCCGTGCCGGTTCATCCGTTTTGATAAAACTTGATTCAGTTTCTGAGCAGTCTGAGTGGAGCCTGTAAACAAGACGCCTTGCACCCGAGAATCTCTAACCAAAGCATTTCCTACAGACAAGCCAGTGCCAGGCAAAAGTTGCAGTGCAGACCGAGGTACACCTGCCTGCCACATCAATTGAACCGCTAAGGCTGCAATGCCTGAGGTTTGCTCTGCAGGTTTGGCAAGAACGGTGTTGCCTGCAGCAAGTGCTGCCGAGATTTGTCCTATGAAGATGGCCAATGGGAAATTCCAAGGGCTGATACAAACGACTGGCCCTAAGGGATGGTGTGTTGCGTTGCTGAATTCTTGGCGTATTTGCAAAGCGTAGTAACGCAAGAAATCAACTGACTCGCGTATTTCCGCGACAGCATGCGCCCATGTTTTACCTGCTTCGTGAATCAGCAAATGAATACACTGCAAGGATTCACCTTCTAGCAAAGCAGCCGATTGCTCTAAGGCATCTGCTCTTTCGTGCGGCAATGTTTGAGCCCAGGTTGATGCAAATGCATCAGCTTCTTGAAGGGCAGTTTCAATGTCGCGAGAACTCGCATGTTGCAAGCTTCCAAGAATGTGTGAATGCTTGGCAGGATTGACCACCGTGTCTATTTGTGCACCTTCAACAGTGCCAGCCAGCAACGGCTTGACTTGGATTTGAAGTGGTGTGTTTTCAATGTAGTGTTGGATGCGTGCCAGTGTGGGTCCGTGGTTGAGATCCCATCCGTTGGAATTTAAGCGCTCTGTGCCATACAAGTTCTTCGGCATGGGTATGTGTGAATTCGGTTGTCCTAGTGCGAAATGGAGGCGATTCGCTTCGTTTTCTGTCAAAACAACAGGGTCTTGTACCAGTGACTCAATGGACACGGATGCATCGGCCATGCGATTGACGAAAGAGCTGTTGGCGCCGTTTTCTAGAAGTCTTCGCACCAGGTATGCAAGCAAAGTTTCATGCGTGCCGACAGGCGCGTAAATGCGGCAAGGTCGATTCAATTGCGCAGGCCCAACCACCTGCAAATACAGGGGTTCTCCCATGCCGTGCAAGCATTGAAACTCATAATGACCTATTTGGTACTTGCCACAAACGTCTTCAGCAATGCTCACAATGCTTGCGACGGTATGTGCGTTGTGTGTCGCGAACTGAGGAAAGACTTTGTCAATGGCACCTAACAATTTTCTGGCGCATGCCAAATAGGAAACATCAGTGTGATGTTTTTGTGTAAAAACTGGGTAGTCGATTTGGCCTTCAACTTGTGCGCGTTTGATCTCGCTGTCCCAATACGCACCTTTGACCAAACGAATCATCAAGCGGCGTTTGGCGCGTTGGGCCAAATCAATCAGGTAATCAATGACAAAGGGGCAACGTTTTTGATATGCCTGAATCACAAACCCCATGCCATCCCAGCCAGATAGCTCTGGGGCGAAACATAAAGCTTCAAGAATGTCCAAGGAAATGTCCAGTCGCTCGCTTTCCTCAGCATCTATGTTCAGGCCCATGTTGTATTGCTTGGCCAACTGCGCTAACTTCAAAACCTGTGGAATGAGTTCGGTTTTGACGCGTTGAACTTGAGCGCGGCAGTAACGGGGATGCAGCGCAGACAATTTGATAGAAATGCCCGCGCCTTCTTGCACCCCTTTTCCCTGGGCAGACTGGCCAATGGCATGAATGGCCTCTTCGTATGCGTTGAAATAACGCTGTGCATCCTGGCGCGTCATGGCTGCCTCGCCTAGCATGTCGTAAGAGTATCTAAACCCTTTTGCTTCCATGCTTTGAGAACGGCTCAATGCTTCATGAATGGTTTGCCCCGTTACAAATTGTTCACCTAACATTTGCATGGCAAATTGCATGCCTTTTCGAATCAAAGGCTCACCCTGCTTGCCGACCAAGCGTGTCAAGGCTGACATGAGTTCGTGCTCATCATGGCTTGACATCAACTTGCCGGTTAAAACCAGACCCCACGATGCGGCGTTTACAAACAAGGAGTCAGATTGCCCCGCATGGCGCAACCAATCTCCATCTTTGACTTTGTCTCTGATGAGCGCATCTCTCGTTGCCGCATCGGGGATGCGCAATAATGCTTCGGCCAAACACATCAGTGCGATGCCTTCATTGCTCGACAAGGCATATTCCTGCATCAAACTTTGAACGCGACCCGCACGACCTGTGCGTCCTGACCCATCTCGCATTCCCTGAATGAGTTTCTTGGCAAGCGTGTCTGTTTGCGTCGCGACAGACTTGCTTTGACGCGCTTGGCTCAGCAACGCTTGCACCGCAACGGGTTCAGGTCGTCGAATGGCTTGCGTGATGGCTTGGCGTAATGGCGTGCTGTGGTCCATAGGGTCTCCTTGAATCAGCGCATTTGCTGATATTTGAATACCTATGATCCATGTTTTTTATAGTATATTTCTCTAAATAAATGATTTAAAACTGGATAATATTTTGTATGAAGGATATTTCAGAAAGTATTGATCGGATTGACTTGCGCATATTGGACTGCATGCAAAAGAATGGCCGCATCAGCAATCTCAAGTTGGCAGAAGCGGTGGCCCTCTCACCCACGGCGGTATTAGCGCGTGTGCAACGACTCACCAAAGAGGGTTACATCTTGGGCTATGAAGCTCGCCTCAATCCATTGAAATTGGGCGCGGGGATGTTGGTGTTTGTCGAAGTTTTACTGGACCGAACCAACCACAATGTGTTCGAGCAATTCAAGGCTGCGGTTCAGGTCCGTGATGAAATTATGGAGTGCCACATGGTGGCGGGTGGCTTTGATTACCTGTTGAAAACTCGAACAGCCAATATGAACAGCTACCGTGAATTCGCCGGAAGTGTCTTGTGGCAATTGCCCGGCGTCAGAGAGACGAGAACCTATGCTGTGATGGAGGAAGTCAAAAACAGTTCGGCAATTCCATTGTTGAGCTAGTCAACTCGAACGATGAGTTTCCCAAGCCAATACAAATTGCCGCTGCGCCTCAGTCTCTGGCGTATGCGGCTCTTCTAGGCGTTTGTCCACGGCTTGCCACTTTTGCAGCAGCAAGTCCAACGCGGCCTGTCCGTTCAGGCCTTGGTTCACAAGCCATGTGGCCGCCACCGTGCCCGTTCTACCAATGCCTGCACGGCAATGCACATAGACCTTGCCACCTTGTGCCAAAGCTTCGTCCATGCTGCGCAAGATGACTTGCATTTGCGCTGTGCTGGGCACACCAAAGTCAGTGATGGGGTGGTTGATGCGCACAGCACCGCCCAAGGGTTGGTAAGGCTTTAAAGGATCGTTGGAAGAGGTCAGGTCAATGAAATGCGTGATGCCCATTTTCGCCAACAACTGCAAACGCTCGGGCAACAGGGCCTCACCCTCTTTGCCAGGATGCTCGCCCGCCAACACATGCCCAGCCCACAGCCAATAGGTATTGCCGTGAGGGCGGGGCAGTGCATCGCCGCGCGGGTCTAAAAAAGAAAGCCCGCCGGCAGGGCCGACGGGCTTTGATATGACAGACATCAGTGCGCCAGAATTTTGGACAAGAAGTCTTGCGTGCGTTCGTTCTTTGGATTGGCAAAGAACTCGGTCGCTGTGTTTTGTTCCACGATTTGACCTTGGTCCATGAAGATCACGCGGTCGGCCACGGAGCGGGCAAAGCCCATCTCGTGCGTGACGCAAATCATGGTGATGCCTTGGTTGGCCAACTCCACCATCACGTCCAACACTTCATTGATCATCTCGGGGTCGAGTGCAGAAGTAGGCTCATCAAACAACATGATCTTGGGTGTGAGGCACAAAGAGCGTGCAATGGCCACGCGCTGCTGCTGACCGCCAGACAATTGCAAGGGGTACTTGTTGGCTTGCTCGGCAATGCGCACGCGCTTGAGTTGTTGCATGGCGCGCTCTTCGGCTTCCGCTTTTGGCACATTGCCCACCCACATGGGGGCCAGCGTGAGGTTTTCCAGCACGGTGAGGTGAGGGAACAAATTGAACTGCTGAAACACCATGCCCACTTGGCGGCGCACCGCTTCAATGGACTTGACGTCGTCGGTCAATTCGGTGCCATCCACTTTCAGGGAGCCTGATTGATGCACTTCCAAACGGTTGATGCAGCGGATCAAGGTACTTTTGCCAGAACCGGAAGGGCCACACACCACAATGCGCTCGCCTTTGGCCACCGACAAGTCAATGTCACGCAACACGTGGAACTCGCCGTACCACTTGTTGACTTTAGAAAATTCGATGATGGGACTTGAGGTACTCACTTCACTGTCTC
>JACCEA010270949.1_pt1 | contig 10160 bp, 5 predicted proteins | sample 7449851 | NCBI WGS metagenome assembly JACCEA01 (sample SAMN15323453, study PRJNA562643) | freshwater metagenome | isolation source: river surface water | place: USA:Blue River Watershed | collected 2017-08-18 | reverse complement strand
TATTGCAGGTAAATGGGGAATTCCTATTATACTCCAAAAATGTATTATTGGAGAAGAGTTAAATACATGTGCTTTTTCTAGAAATGGAAAAATGATTTCTCATGTAGTCATGAAAAAAATGTATGTCACCGATAAGGGTAAAGCCTGGGCAGGTGTTACAATTTCCAATCCTGATGTATCAGAGATGAGTACTAAGATATTAAAAAAAATAGGATGGAATGGAGGTTGTGAGCTAGAGTATATAATGGAAAACAAAACAGGAAAAATATATCTCTTAGAGATCAATCCCCGATTTCCTGCTTGGGTGTATCTCACTACTGCGGCTGGTCTAAATTTACCCGAAATGCTATTAAAGGCATGTATGGGAGAAGATATTCCTGAAAATCATACTTATAAAGCTGGAATCATATTTGTAAGACATAGCTGGGATGAAATAGTTCCAATGAATTATATTGAATCTTTATCAACAAAAGCAGAACTAAATCACAAGGATTAATCATGGAAAAAAAACAATATACCAGACCTATTATTCAAAGACAATATATGGGATCGGCAAACAAATTCGGTGGGAGTGTATTTCCCGAAAATATGAGTTCTATCGATGGAGTAGAGATTGAAAAACTAATTCAAGAACATGGATCTCCCTTATTTGTATTTTCAGAGGCTTCTATCAGAAGAAAAATGAAAGAATTAAAGCAGGCATTTCAAACCAGATATCCCCGCTTTCAGCCAGCATGGTCATACAAAACTAATTATTTGAATTCTATCTGCAAGATATTTCATGAGGAAGGAAGTTGGGCGGAAGTGGTCTCCGGATTTGAATATAAAAAAGCTAGGGCAAATGGAATTCCCGGGAATAAGATAATATTTAATGGACCATATAAACCGTATGACGTTTTAAAACAGGCGGCAATAGATGGAGCAAAAATCCATGCCGACCATTTAGATGAAATTTCAGATTTAATTAAAATTTCGGAAGAAATCGGTAAAGAAATTGATATTGCGATTCGAATCAATATGGATGCTGGAATGTACCCTATTTGGAGTAGATTTGGTTTTAATTTAGAAACTGGTCATGCATTAGAAGCTGTTAGAAAAATTTCTTTCAGCAAAGGAAAGCTAAAATTAATTGGTGTTCACACTCATATTGGAACTTATATTACAGATACCGGAATTTACAAAAAAGGTGTAAAAAAGCTGGCTGATTTTTATCTTAAGGTTCAAGAAGAATTTAAACAACCCCTGGAGTACATTGATATAGGGGGAGGATTTCCTTCGGCAAGTAAATTAAAAGCTCAGTATTATAGTGATACGAATTTACTTCCATCAATGGAAAATTATGCAGAAGTTATTTCCAATACACTTTATGACGCGTTTTCGCCAAATGAGCCTCCTATATTATTTTTAGAAAATGGTCGTGCACTCATTGATGAGGCAGGATATTTAATTTCCACTGTTGTAGGAAGCAAAACGATGCCGAGTGGTAGAAGGGGACTTGTAATAGATGCGGGTGTAAATTTACTATATACTTCTACCTGGTACGACTTTAAAGTTCATCCTGTTGGAAATTATATGGGTTCTTATGAACAAGTTGTGCTCTACGGACCACTTTGTATGAATATAGATGTAGTACGTGAATCCTGTATGCTACCTAATATGCAAAGGGGTGATAGTTTAGTATTACATCCTGTCGGAGCATATAATGTAACACAATGGATGCAATTTATAGAAATGAGACCTGCTGTTGTACTTATTGGGTTAGATAAAAAAGTGAAACTTATTAGAAGAAAAGAAACAGTGGATGATCTGAATTCGGTCGAAGGATGATATTAAAACTAACAAATATATATCAAACTTATTTTAAGTGGTTTGTAGAATCAATTCTGAATGCCTATTCAATGGTACTTTTTACCAGTAAAAAAAGGGCAGGATTGATTCTATTACTAACCACTTTTTCTGAGCCATTTGCCGGTATTTCAGGTTTATTGGGTGTGATTTTTACAAATCAGATTTCAGCTTATTTAGGAGTATATCGTGAAAAACTAAGGAAAGGGTTATACGGATTTAATGGACTCCTGGTGGGTCTTGCCTTTACACTCTATCATGACCCTTCTGTAATGCTTTATATGTTTCTGTTTGCTTCCTGTGTACTACTTGTAGTTATCACAATTTGGATGGAGGGCTCATTGGGATATTATTATGGAATGCCCATTCTTTCCCTTCCATTCGTAATTGTTACCTTTATAGCATATACTGCATTTTTTAACTATAATGGTATTCCTCTAAAAACTGGAAATTATTCGATATCTTTCTTAGAATTTCCGAAAATTCCTCTTTTTATTTTAGCTTATCTAAAATCATTAGCTACTATCTTTTTTTTAAACAGTCCCTATGCGGGGTTAGTAATCTTATTTGTACTTTTTTATGTGAGTCGTATTTCTTTTCTTTTATCTATATTAGGATTTTCAATTGGATCAACTTTTCAATACCTTTTGGGAGGGAATATTTATGATATCACAGGGGGTGTAGTTGGATTCAATTATATATTAACTGCAATCGCTTTAGGAGGAATTTTTCTTGTTCCTTCTCCAGGAGCTTTCATGTTAGCCGGAATTGCCAGTATTTCGGTTGCAGTTTTAGCATCTTTTACAAAGATATTCTTCTATTTTTTTAATTTTCCTGTTTTATCATTTCCGTTTGCTATCGTTACTTTATTATTCCTATATGCCACAAAACAACTACGTAATACAAAATTTAAAGTAATGGATTTACTTCCCGGGTCGCCTGAAGAAAACCTGGATTATTATAATACAAGATTAAAAAGATTTGGTGGATTGGGCTTATATACCAAGTTACCATTTTTGGGAGAGTGGAGGGTAAGTCAGGGCTACGATGGAAAATATACTCATAAAGATGAGTGGAAATTTAGTCTGGATTTTATGGCTGTAGGAAGTGACGGAAAAGTAAGAAAAGGTGTTACCAATGAGCTCTCCGATTATTATACTTATAATCTTCCAGTTTTAGCGGTGGGAAGTGGTAGGGTAGTCAAAGTAGTATCTCACATGGAAGATAATAAAATCTCCGAGGTTAAGGCTGATAGAGAAGAAAAATGGGGAAATTTAGTAATTATTGAACATGCGATCGGAGTTTATTCGAATGTATCTCATCTTAAAAAAGATAGTATTACAGTAAAAGAAGGTGATTATGTTTCTATTGGAGCGAGGATTGGGTTAGCAGGTAGTAGTGGAAGAAGCCCTGAGCCACATATTCACTTACATTTTCAAACTACTCCAAATATAGGAGATACGACAATTGAAATCCCTTTTACACAATATGTTAAGGATAACTCAACTAATAATAAGTCATTAAATTTTAATTCTGTACCAATGGAGAATGAGATTATTTCAAATCTCACACCCGAAATTAATTTAAAAAATTTCTTTTCTCTTGCTCCAGGATCTTCCTTTAAAATCGAATATGTAGCACAAAAAATAAAAAAAGAGGTATGGAAATCTCAAATAGATTTTTTTGGAGGTAGGTATTTAGAAGATGAGAAAGGTAATATATTGTACTTTTTTTTAGGAAGTGATTATTTTGCATCATTAGATTACCAGGGAGAATCCAATTCTGCTCTCTACCTTTTCTTTTTATCTTCCTATAGAGTACCATTTTATTCAATAAAAAGTGAATGGGAAGAAGCAATGACCTATAAAAATTTATCAAATTTTATCTCAAAGATTGCAAAAGATATTGTTGCTCCATTCTCAGATATTGTGTCATACAGATGGAAAGGAAGTATGGAAGAAAATAACACCATGAAAGCACAACTTGAAAAAAATAATCATGAAGTACTATTCAATACCTTATTTGAATTCTCCGGTAAATTCCCCGGAATTATAAAAGTTACGGATAAAAAAGGAGTAACCAAAGAGGTAAGATTTGATAAGAAGTAAAATTATAATTATATTTCTTTATATATACTCACTTTCTATCTATTCACAGTCTTTGAAATATATTGATAAAAGAATGCAAAAAATTGATGAAATAATAAATAATAGAGATTGTAAAACAGCCTTAAAGGAATTAAAGGCATATATAAAAGATGAGCCCGAACATGCAATAGCTTATTTAAAAATCGGGTATTGTTCCATTCAAACTAAGCAGTACGACAATGCTCAAAAAGCCTTTGATAGGGCTGAAGAATTATCCTCAGGAATAGAAGCTCGTGCTGGCTTACAATTGATGTACCTCGATAAGGGAGATTTAGAAAAAAGTATCACAGCTGGTGGTGATGTTCTTACTATCGATCCTTTTAATATAACAGCCCGTTTAAGAATAGCAGATGCTTTTATGAGAATGGAAAATTTTTCTAAAGCAGAAAAAGAATTAACAACAATTTCTAATATTCATGGAAAAACAGCCGATATTGCTTGGAATATTGGTAAAATCAGATATTTGCAAGGAGATAAGGAAGAAGCTTTTTATCAGTTTGAGAATGCTTATGATTTAGATCCACTACACCCGGGAACGAGGTATTCCTTAGGGCTTCCTAAAAACCGATTTTCCCTGGAAGTATCACCAGTCTATTCACATTATCACTTTTCAGCGAATTCTATCAAATCCGGAGGAGATAGAAGGGGTGGATATGCGAATCTTACATTATTTGATAAGTGGAACATAGGTGGAGGACACTTTTTAGATACAGTAGGGAACCTGAGTGATACCAAAGGTAATCTTCAAAGTTTGGTGAGTGATACAAATGTGTTATATTATCCAATTTATAATACACCAGCTTTATTGGAAACATACTATAATTTACCTATTAATCAGTATGGTATTTATAAAAATATATTTTCTCCTGATTTCCGATTGCATCAGTCTTCAGGACATATCTCTTATTCTCCTGACTTTAAAACTAGAGTTAAGATAAGTCATCATAAATTAGAGAGTAATGAACCATATACAGATGGATCAGCAATTACCGACGTGAGCTATATTATAGGAAGAGATGTACAATATGGTATTGCAGGAACCCGGATCTTATTTCCAAAGCATAATGGTTATCAGGCAACTTTTACTTTTAAGTTTAAGTTTTTAAATTATTTTACATCAGAATCAAATGCGATAGCGGAAACAGTCAATGTTCAGAGTTATAAAGCCGAATTGAAATCTTTAAATCCATACTATGTATATACATACGAAAATTATGAAAGGAGTAATCTCGGAGCATTTCAGCAGACGATAACTTACTCAAATAAGTATTTCACCATAGGGGGTGGAGGTAGAGCGGGAGAACTTTATACACCTATAATTGGTGATATGCCCATAATAAACCCAGCTATTTTACGTTCGGGAGCTTTTGGTTTTATTTCGATTCATCCCTTTGAAGGCTTTATAATAACGATAGCCAATTCCAGGGACTATTGGAAAAATGCTTATGGAGAGACTCCTCATTCTGATCAAACTAAAATTACAGGATCAATACGATTTTAAAAATAAATGTAAGGAGATAAAAATGAATAATTTTAAGATAAATCTAGTAAGTATTTCTTTGAAACTAATAATTTTATTTACTATTAATTTAAGTGCGGATGCCCTAAAGGATTCTTATTCATTAGAGTACAAAGGAGATTATGAGGGTTCCTATAAACTTATGGAATCGTTAATTTCTGAGAAACCTAATGAATATTTATATCAGTATCGTGCGGGGTGGGTTTCTTATATGGCAGGTAAGTTTTCACAATCTGTATCGCATTACTCAAAAGCGATTGTTTCCGAACAATCTTCCCTCGAACCCAGACTCGGACAGATAAAACCATTGATGGCACTTGGAAAATTTAGGGAAGTTGAAGCGGTGTGTAAATCAATACTACAATTGGATTCAAAAAATTATACAGCAAGAACAACACTAGCATATGCACTCTATGTATCTGGTGACTTTCAGAGTGCATTAAAATATTATTTGGAAGTTTTAAAAGAATACCCGACAGATATTGAAATGCTTCTGGGAGTGGGTTGGTCAAATTTTAAAATAGGAAAGAAAGATAAAGCCTATGAAGCCTTTCTAAAAGCGGAGAGAATCAACCCCTGGAATGAAAGAGTCCTGGAAGGCTTACGATATACAAAGTAATTATAATGAATAAAATAATACCTCTTATCACCGCATTTTTTCCAGTCTGGTTATGTATTTCTGTAGGTTTTGGGTTATGGAATCCTGAAGTTTTTTCTTCTATAAAGGGTTCGGTTATCTCTGACCTATTAGCTCTTATCATGCTGTCCATGGGTTTGACATTAACCACTGATGATTTTACTAGAGTACTATCTAGACCTATTCCTGTAATCACTGGAGTTGTACTACAATATACGATTATGCCCTTATCGGGATATTTAATAGCGAAAGGATTGAATTTAGATCCAGCTACAAGTGCAGGATTGATTTTAGTTTCTACCTGTCCCGGGGGAACGGCTTCTAATGTATTGACTTTTATTGCAAAGGCTGATGTAGCCCTGTCCGTTACAATGACCGTTTTTTCTACACTTTTTGCTGTTATTTTTACGCCCATTTTAGCAACTTTTTTAATTGGTAGTACAGTTGAATTTAGTTCGGTAGGTCTATTTGAAAGTACTATCAAAGTCGTCGTTGTTCCTGTTATAGTAGGAATGATACTATCTAAGATACGTTTCACAGATCTACATTGGTTTCCTTTAGCACATCGATTGTTACTGGTAACAAAGAGACTTTTAGCTCTTTTGACCGAAATAGCTCCTGTTATTTCGATTATTCTAATAATTGTGATTGTCACCTCCATAATATCGAGTTCTAGGGATAAGATATTTCAGTCTCCTGTACTACTAATGGGAAGTGTATTTCTTCTGCATGCTTCTGGTTTTTTCTGGGGCTATATTCTTGTGAAACGTTTTACGAAAGATAAAATACTTTCCCGTACAATTTCTATCGAAGTGGGAATGCAAAATTCTGGACTGGGTGTAGTACTAGCTGTTGCGAATTTTACAGATCCTTTCGTAGCAGTTCCCCCTGCAATTTCAAGTTTGTTCCATTCATTGATTGCGAGCTTTTTGGCAACAATTTGGAATAGAGAAAATAAAGATACCGCCATTGAGAATTGATTTTAGTTGTAACCCAAAATATAATAAATATCTTTGGGTTCTAAAATCGTACCGGATTTTGGATCATTGGTAGTATTTACAACTATATAGTTTTTGCCATCACTAGAAAGTTCAGCCATGAAGGTATGTCTATTGTCATCTCTTCGAACATTGAGCACTGGATATTTTTTATCGAGTGCTCTTTCAATTTGTAGAGATGGAGAGAGGGTTGGAGGGGCACTGTTGTCTCCATGTTTTACATTACTTGAGGGCTCCGCTATTTTTATTCCTTCTAAGCCGAAGACTTTAACCATTTTTAGAGAAGAGTCTCTTGACATACTATCTAAGTGATTCGGTTTGGGGGATATAATTTTGTTTACTATACCTTTAAATAAAAAGTCTGCAAAAGTGGGAATAGGGGTTTTTCCGGATTTTTCATAGAGTGAACAAATGATACCATAGGTTGTAAATAAGGGACAAGCAGAGGATTGTGCCTGTTTGTAATACGAATTTCCATTGGGAGCAGATTTATCTATATCCCCTAGGCTATACTTTTTCATTATTTCTATATAGTCTTCACTTTTGTAATATTTAGTAGGTTTTCCACTTTCTGAATATGAGGAAATTGTATCACTTTCTTTAAAAATCTTTCTTAATTCTAAATCTAATCCTTTTTCAAAAAACTCTATCCCCGCCTGTTTAAAAGCTAGAGCACCGGATGTGAGAGAGGTAGATGATCCCTGTTGGAAATTAGTAGCATAATTGATCCCTGCCGAACTAATTGTAGAAGAAGACAGATCAACGGAATTTAAACTGTTAATTTTTGATAAAAGATCTGGATGTATTGCAGAATAATACTTATTTGATAGGAAAACTTTTAAGAGAGAAGGGTTGTTTTGTTTTAAGATCTCCTCAAAAACTTCTTTTTTCAGTGCCTCTTTTTCTTCGGAATTTCCAGAAAAAGACTCAATAGCTAACATTACGCTACCATTTCCATTTATTGACTTAATTGCCGTTTCTTTGGCTATTATATAGTCTTTTGTGGGTGGGGTAGTTGCTGTATTTGTGTTAGGAGTAGATTGATCAAATCCCATTAAATATAATAATTTATTATATAAAATCTTAATATCTGCTTCGAGTGGATTTACCGGGAGGGAAACTAAGAGTGGAGAGAGAGTAATATTTTTTTTGGAATCAGCCAACATTTTTTCTAGATTAGAAATTTCAAGCTGTATGGCAGAAATTTCAGACTGGCAATTTATTTCCAATTCCTTTTTTATTGATACTTCTAGAGAATTTTCCGAGGAGGTAGTTTTTTCTGAGTTAGTTTTCTTTAGATTGAAACTTTTTGTGAATCCTAAAAGTCCCATCAGTCCATATAGAAAGACTAGAGGAGTTGCTTCGGGAGTACTATTGTCATTCTTATCAGAATCTGAATATGTATCACTCTCAGAATTCATTTTATTTATTTCTGCTTGGTAAGTTGAATTTGCCTCTAACTTTGACCAGCCTGTACTACTTGAATAAGTGCTAGTCAGTGCTTCAATTTTTGCTAGATCGATTCCTATTGAAGAAGTTCCATCAGAGTTTACAGAAATTGTAGAACCAATCCCTAATGGATTATTTTTATCAGGATTCATTGATAAAAATAAGGAGGAAGGAATTACTGAATTTAGTACTACACCAAGTGAGTTTCCATATTTGTCACCTGCTCCCAAAGTCAATCCAAGATTCTTATCAATATTTGAATTACTTAAATCTATAAAACCCGATTGATTAAAATTTACACCGAGACTTGAACTTATTCCCTCAGGAGATGTATTGACTCCGACATTTAAACCAAATGGATCTTTGATTCCTTGTAATCCCAAATGAATTCCTGCACTCCATCCAGTCTTTATTCCTGGATCAGTAGTACTAAGTAAATCTCCGAGTGTATCCATTTTCTCTTTTGGAGTATATGAGAGTGATACACCAAACTTCATCATATTCGATACAATCCCCTGGGATGATTTCAAAGGAAGGGTAAAGTTTCTAAACAATCCACCTGCTAGTGCTGTTATAAATGTTCCTGCGGTGACATTCTCATTCCCCATGCTAGAGGCAATTCCCGCTTGAACAGTGGCAGATGCTAGAGAGAATAGGATAGACTTAGCCGAAAGAAATGCCGCGGGAGGAAATACAAATGAAACTAATAATTCAGTTATAACCTGTGTTGCCATTAATATCCTTTTATTTTCTTCCTCTTTTTCTCTTTTCTTTTCCTCTTTCTTTTTATCTAGATATTGTAGGATTTTAGAAACCTGATTCGTATCAATTGAAGGATCGGTAATCAAATTTTTCAAGATAAAGTCATAGCTTGCTTCTTTGAAGCTCGCTTTGTATTGCGATTTATAGTCCAAGACACTTTTTAATTTATCGTACTCTTTAAAACGAATTTGTTTTACATTATTTTTTTTATTCTCTCTCCACCTCTTTCCATTATCTACAGTATAGAGGGGACCATAGTAGTTAATAGAAATATCCGAAAAATAATTTACCACTTCAGCATTAAAATTAGTTCCAAGTTGAATTAAAGGAAGTACAACTGAGATCGGTAGAATTCCTCCTGTAAGACTATTATTCATTTTATTTAAACGACTTTGATTTTTTTTCATAGTATAATAAGAGACAAGTAAATCTTTATTCCAACCCGTTATATCACAGATAGCCTCTCCTACTTTCGAAACAATCATCGAATTGATCCACTCTTTGACCGTTCCACCATTAAAAAGGGAAGAGGCTAAACTTTCGATGAGAGTGGCAGCGGCTATTTTTTCATTGATAATTCCTTGTGCTAGGGTAGCATTTTTAGAGGAGAGTGTTGAAAGTGACTCATTTATCTGACTAATATGATTTTCATTCATCTTCATTTTAGAAATAGATGAATATACCTTTTGAATTTCTGAGCTGATAGTTTCTAGGGAATTCACCGAAAAGAGATCAATCGATCCATTACTGGATAGATCAATATTTGCAGGGGCTAAAGCCTTAAAAGATACTAGATCTGTACC
>JACCEA010374063.1_pt1 | contig 10161 bp, 8 predicted proteins | sample 7449851 | NCBI WGS metagenome assembly JACCEA01 (sample SAMN15323453, study PRJNA562643) | freshwater metagenome | isolation source: river surface water | place: USA:Blue River Watershed | collected 2017-08-18 | reverse complement strand
CTGTAACACCCCTAATCCCGATAGCTATCGGGACCTCAAAGATACAATACCTTCTAATAACTTTAAGTTCATATCTTCTCAATTAAAAAAATTCTCATAATCCTTTAATCTGCGGTTAAAACCAAACACCCTAAACAACTTCCTCAGCAACTTTGCGAGCAAAATAAAACAAGTGCAACGCCCCTACAAAAAACTTCAACAAAAAAACTATGTTTCTATGTGGTAAAACCACTCTAATTAAAATTTCAAAAATTTCCCAAATTATAAAAATCCGTGTTCCAAAAACTTAAAGCAAGGTAAGTGTTCAGTCGCATTTTTCAGTCTCAGAGAAAATCCGCCACCATCCATCTTCGCTTTAGCGAACCCTTCGACGCAAACAAAGAAAATCCGTTTCATCAGCGCTCCGCTAAGCGGACCCGTTTCATCCGCGTTCCAAAAACTACGGCTTCGAGAACCTCAGCCTCCGTAGTCCCGTTCAACATTTCAAAGATTTCTCCCCAATTAAAATTCTAAAAATTGCTCTAATTTCTCCAATCAGTGTCCCAAAAACCAATTGACTAATCAACACATTACACATCACCTCTAAATTCTAAATTCTAAATTCTAAATTCCAAAACCCTCCTATACTCCTCCAACAAAGCCTCCCATACCACCTGCTGTTCATAACGCGATTGAATCATCACTCTAGCATTTTGTTGCAGTTGTTCATAATACGCTTTATCAGAGCACATTTTTTGCATCGCCTCTACTAGTGCCGGAACGTTTTTTACTGGTAGGATAGTACCATTTTCTCCCTCAACAATAATCTCATTACACCCATTAATATTGGTTACGATACTCGGCAATCCCATAGCACCCGCTTGCATCACCACATTTGGAAAACCTTCACGGTAACTAGGAAAAACCAAACAATCACTAATAGCAAAATACGGACGTACATCCGACTGAAAACCTACAGAAATGATATTGGGATGGGATTCGATTACTTTTAAAGTTTCCGGTTGTAAGGGATCTAATTCGGGTTCAAAAGTACCTATTAATAAAAGTTTAGCCTCACCCCCAACCCCTCTCCAGAAGAGAGGGGAGTTAAATGCGGTTATTAATTCATTAATTCCTTTATCACCAACCAATCGACCAACAAAAATATAAACAAAATCGTTGGGTTTAAGACCTAATTCCTGCTGTAACTGGTATTTTTGATCTGGGGATACTTGAGTAGAAGAGAAAAACTCCAAATCAATACCATTAACATTACCATTTGCCAACACTTGCAAGGGTTTAGAAGTAATTTTATAGTATTGTAAATCGTGTTTCACACCCTTCCCTTCTGGGTAGATATGAGTAGCCGACCAACACAATAATCGATCCATCTGAATCAATAAGTGCTTCATTACTCCAGTCCTAGATGGAAAAATCAATCCCGTAAACGTATGCATACGAACAGGAACACCCGCCATTTTTGCGGCCAACATACTTAAAAAACCCGCTTTTGGCGTAATGGAGTGTACGATTTTTGGACTTTCTTTTTTAAACAACCAATACAACCGCCATAAGGAAAGTAAATCTTTTAAAGGGCTAATGGCTCGCTGCATGGTTAACGGCACTACCCGAACCTGTTCTCTGTTAGCTACTGCCCACAAATGGGCATCCTCCCCTGAAACCGCTACCACCTCAAAATGTTGGTTTAAAAAGCTTAATTGGCCTTTTAAAAGGTAGTTTAACGACAACGAGACAGTGGCAGTACGGATAACTTTAATCGGCATAAACTTCTTGATACAATTGTATGTGTTTGTTTACCATTACTTTAATATCATACTTTTTTGCTCTTTCTTGACAAGCGTTTGCTACTAGTTTATATAACTCAGAATTGTCCATCAATTCTATTACTTTACTAGCCAATTCTTCTGCATTGCCTTGCTCAAACAACACACCTGCTCCTTCCACCACATCTTTTAAACCAGGCACATTAGAAGCCAAAAAGGGTTTTCCTGAGGCCATACCTTCTATGCTTGACAATGATAAACCTTCATATTTTGAGGATAAAACAACCACATCTACTGTCTTTAAAAGTTGAGGAACATCCATACGCTGACCTAAAAATATTACTCGTGAATTTAATTTTTCATATTCAATATATTTTTTAATCTTACTTTCTAAAATGCCTTTACCAACAAGAATTAATTTAATATAATCAGGTAAATATTTTAAAGATTGTACTAAAGTAATATGGTCTTTAGGCTCATGAAAAGAAGAAACTTGAACTATATACCTATTATCAATTTCATATTTGGGATCAATATTTTTTTTATTTAATCCATTAGCTGTGATATATTTTGCAACATCTACTCCATTAAGTATTATTGTGATGAAATTCAACTTGTTAAGCTTGTAAACATTTAACGCACTTTTTACATCTTCATTAATTGCAATGAGACGGGTATACTTAATATAAAAAAAGGAGTCTATAGTTCTGAAAAAGGGGTTTCTAATTCTTCGGTTTGAGGTACTATGCTCGGTAAAAACCAATTTACAGGAATTACCATTAATTAAATTGGCCAAAACTACATAATATTGTGCAGGGAACAAATGTACATGAGCAATATCATAATCTTTTAAATACTTTCTTAACTTTAAAATGTTAGACAACGCATAAATATCTTTGTGATTTTCAGACGAATTTAAGACCATCACTTTACAACAATTTAACGCTTTCAAAGCCACCGTAAAAGGTTGGTTGTTATCCCAAAGCAACAATACATCCATTTCGATACCCGCTTTTCGATATAAAGGTAGAGTATCCAATAAAAGTTTTTCGGCACCACCTGTGGCAAGAGAATTAATTATTTGAAGGACTTTCATGAAAACAAAAATTTACTTTTAATTACCTTAATGTCTTTCTTTTGGATTATCATGTAGACAGTACTTACAAACCAAAAAATACCATTTAATGAAATATCACCTGAAAATTGAACTATAATAAAACTATAAAGCCAAATATAGCTGAATGATAAATTTTTATTATTTATAAATTTATTAAATAAAATAAAAATCATAATCATAAATGGGATTAATCCCAAAACACCATATTCAGTAGCGATTTCAATAATTATATTGTGAGCGCTTTGATAATTTCCTTGTTCATGAATGATACCAGCTACTCCAATCCCAATAATTGGGTTTTCAGTAAAATAACCAGCATTTCTACTATAAATTTCTACTCTCGGATCATTTATTATATTTTCAATAGATAAATCAGGTATATAAATAGTAATTATATTTATAAAAAGTAAAAGTGATAGAAATGTGGATGCAAAAAAATATTTTTTATTTTTTCTCGAATAAAACATCAAAATACAAACTAAAACTGCTAAAATAGGACCTATTTCATTTAGTAAATACATTAAATAAAATAGTGAAATTGAAATTATCAATAGATAAATCTTATTCTTAAAATAAAAAAAAGAAGCTATAATTCCTAAACCTAATGATCTAGAAAAATAAATAACATCTATATTAAATTCCTTAATTAATGTCCACCTATAAATTTCAACGTCCTGTATATTAATTAATAAAGCACTTAAAAAAATAAAATTAAATATTGAGTAAATAATAAATTGTATGTATATAAAATTATACGATTCAACCTTAATTGAACTAGAAAATAAAGTTAGTAAAAAACCACTACAAAAAAATAATAAATATTTTCGCTGTGCAAAATCTCCTTCAGAATTAAATAGAAAAGAAAATGTTACTATTATAAATAAAATAATAAAAAACCTTAAATAATTATTTATTTGAATATTAATTTTTTTTCTTAAAACTCCAATTAAAAAAATTATAGAAAAAAAAGTTACTACTATTATATATGAGTTTTCAATATTTATATTAAAAAAATAATTTAACATCCCAAAAAAGGACATTCCAAGAACTAAAAACAATAAAGAAAAAGCAAAAAAAATAGAAAATTTTGAAGTATTTTTCATTAAGATGTAAGTATTATTTGCTTGATGTAAGAAAATCTTCTTTCCCAAGAGAATGTTTCGCTAAACTTTTCAAATTTATTATCATATTCAGATTTTACTTTCTGTAAAAAGACATCGTCTAAACAAATAATTAATTTTTTATAAATTTCATCCTTTGTAAAGCAATTTATCACTTCACCTATATTTTCTTTTATTACAAAATCTGACATCTCATCCATCTCAGATGTAAGAATTGGTAACCTTGCATTTAAATAATCATACGTTTTCAATGCGCTTATTGTTTTTTGTTTGCCTCTATTATTCGAAAATGGTGATATTCCAATATGACACTTTAGTAATAAATTAGATAATTCATTTGGCATCATAGGTGCAATAAAATTCACATAATTTCCAAATTTCGCATCATTAACTTTCTGACGAAGATCATGAAGCTGTGGGCCTTCCCCTACAATCAAAAATTGTACTTTAGAATTTGTGCATTTCACATATTTAAAATAAGCATCTAGAAAAAGATCTAAACCTTGATATTCAACAACATTTCCAATAAAAACTATTGTTTTTATTGGAAATTTACTTATTGACAATTCAGAAATATCTTTAATAAAATCAAATCCCAAATTAGTCTGATGAATCTTTTCAAATGGGATATTATAATTTTCATATATTAAGTTTGAATAACCTTTTGAAGCAACAAATCCAGTTCCTAATTTGTAAAAGTTTTTAAATAAATAAGTGGATATATTTTTAGGAATCGGTAAATCATCCGCGGTTACACCATTAATTTCAATATATAATTTAATATTTAAAAACCAACAAATCAGATATGGTGATAAAACTAATCCTGATTCTCGAAAATAAACCTTAGAAATATTGTTTTTCTTATAGTTTAAAAAAATTAAATAAGCTAAATAAAAATTCCAATAAACTATTCTATATAATACATTTTTTGGAAATTTTATTTTGAAATGTGTATCAGAAACTTTGTTCGTAAACGAAGCAATAAAAACTTCACAATAATTAGACATATAAGATGTTAGCTTTCGAAAATGATTACTATCCCCTTTTATTTGATTAGTATCCACTAATCCAATAAATAACACTTTTTCATTCATAATTGATTGTAAATCTTCAAATGTTGCTCTGCAATTTTTTCCTCAGAAAAATAATTTAAGACAATCTCTTTCGTATTTAATTTATTTTTTCTCTTTAAAATATTGCTAACTTTTATAGTAATATCTAAAACAGATGTTGGATCAATATATTCTATACTATTTGAAAAATATTGATGTATGCTCACAGTGTTTTTTGTACAAACAACTGGCACTTCGCATAACGCTGCTTCAATAACTGTATTTGGCGAAATTTCTTTAAAACTTGCTAAAATAAAGAGAGATGAGTTTTTATATGCCGAAATTAGTTCATCACTACCATAATTGATATCTTCAATTATTTTAACAAAACAAAATTCCTCGATTTTTTTGGCATATTCTTTATCAACTCTTTCTCCAATCAATATTAAATCAATACCTAAATTTTTAAGAGCACGTGCTATTGAAAGTTGATTTTTATTAGGCTCAATTCTCCCCACACTTAAAACATACGGAGATTTAATGTCATACTTCTCAAGAAATAAATTTGATTTTGGCTTTAAAAACACAGTTGAATTAATGGCATTTGGAACGATGTGAATTTTATTCTGAACCAATGAAAACCGTTTCAATAAATTTTTTTTTTCCAAATCTGAAAGTGCTATTAATGCATCTGAATTCTCAATAATTTGGCGCTGTAAATTACTTATAAAGAAAGGTAACTTACTACTAAATTTCTTTACTAATAAATTCAAATAACTATCTGGAAGTTCTTGTATAACATGAGTTACTGTTTTCAATTTGTTCTTCTTCGCTTCCAAAAAAACGTCATAATTACCATATTGAGGCTTGAAGGTCGTGACAATATCAAAATCTCTTACTTTTATTATTGGATTAAATATTTCAATTTTCTCAACTGAATCCCCAATTAATCGTTTATGTTCCAATACTCTCTTTTGAATTCCTCCTTTATTTTGAAAAATGTGAGGATATGGATTTATTAATATTTTCATCTATATATAAATATCTTTTTATTAAAAACTCTTCTATAAGCCTGAAAACTATATCTCATATGATCTTGACTTTTGTAAATCTTAATTAAATCGTCGAATATTTCATTATCAAATTTGAATGAAAAATACTGTAGTTTAGCATCCGTAGTGATTTTTTGAACATTGTAATAGAATATGGTATCTTTATCTTTTAATTTCTCAAATGTTTTAGTACTAAAATAATGATCTGGATGTTTATCATTTCTGTCGATCAAAAATAATAAATCACAACATCTTATTTCTTCATAAACAAAACTCATAACTTCTTTAGGCATCTCAGACTCCAAATAAGACGGGACCTCTAAATGAAAATAAGATTTTACTCCTAATCTATTCATTGACATTTGAAACTCTGATTTTCTAATTTTCCCTATTTCTTCCTTTGAAAAAAAACACTTCTGATTTATACTATTTTGACCTAAAGTTGTATTAATCCAGCTTACACTTTTTATAACACACTTTATTTCATTAAGAACATGAGCAATACAAAAAACCTCATCATCAGGATGTGCTGTTACTATTAATATTTTTTTTCCAAAAAAATCATTCTTATTTCCTTTTTTTGAAATAAGACTTAAACAAAAATGTATTAATTGATAACGAAATATCATCTTAAGATATTTTATTAATAGGAGAAATTTACTGAAAATTAGTTTAATTTGAATCATTATTATTATTTGTTTGTTTTTTTGTAAACATTTTTTTGATTTTGATAACCTCCTCTTTTTCAAAATAATACATAATAAAAAAAGAAAACCCAAAAATTACTGCATTTATAAAATATCTTAAAACGCTTAATGTATCGAAAATAAAATTTACAATGAAACTACTAATTAAAACAAAAAGAATACTAAAAAGAATGTATTTGCAATTTAACAAGCAATCGTAAAAACTAATTCCTATAAGTTTTTTAGAAAAATAAAAGATTGTTGGAGCTATTAAGAAGAGTAATGCGGATCTAACAATGACATATACAACTAAACCAAATTCGATAGAATAAAACAATATAGGAATCGAAATTAAAGTAACAACAATATAATTTAATGCAGTAATACGAAAATGTCCTTTAGATCTTAAGCCTTCTACCAATGCCGCAAAAAAGTACTCAAATCCAAGTATTAAAAACATAATCCCAAAAACATTTGATATGCCAAACCATTCATTATTAAATATTATTTTTTCAATTAAATTACTATAAACAAAAACTACTAATCCCAAAAAAGATGATAAAAAAAATATTACTTTTTGTGAAAACAATACAGTTGTTTTAAATCTAATTTCGTCAAATTTAATATTAGAAAAATGACTATACAACACAGGCATTATTGCTCCTAATGTTAATGAAATTGAGGTAGAAAACAGAGTTTTACTTGTACTATACATCCCTAATTCTTTAAAAGATAAATTTTTTGAAATAAAATATGTATCTAAAGCTAGAGGAAGCCAGATAAAAATTTGCTCAATAGAATTCCATCCGCTTTTAATCAGTAAATCCTTTAATCGCACAAAACTAAATCTAATACTAGGTTTCCATTCACTATTAATCCACAAAAATAAAGTACTTGAAACTGCTCCTAAAACTTGCCCCCAAACAATTGCCCAATAACCCCATCCAGCGAAAGCAAATGGTAAACTAATCAATAATGGGGTTGCTACCGTAATAAGCCTTAAATAAAATAAAAACTTAAAATCAAATTTCTTTTTTCTATCTGCAAGTTGCAATGCTGAAAGTGAGTAAAATAAAGCTTGAATAGCCATTACTTTTATAACTAATGATGATTCAACATTCCCAAATATTAACGCCAGATTCTCTGAAAATAGGATCATCAAACTAGATAACATTATACCCATAAAAGTATTCATCCAAAAGCTTCCGTTATAAATTTCATTTAGGTGAGATTTATCGCCTTTTTCCTGAATTATAACTTTGCCTATACCTAAATCTGAAACTATATAAACAAATCCTAAAATTGTCGAAGCTATTGCCACAATTCCAAAATCACTTGGAGACAAAATCTTGGTCAATAAAATAAAACCTAAAGGTCCTATCACTTTCGCAATTAGTTCTGATGATATAGACCAGATCGAAGAGGATAAAATTTTGTTATTCATATTTTGACTTTTAAATATTATAGTCTAATTTCATATAATTAATAACTTTCGAAGGTATAGCAATAATAATCTCATTTTTGAAAATTTCTTTTGTAACTGCCTCTCCTGCGGAAACAACTGCTCCTATATTAATCTTTACACCATCTAAAACAGTAACACCTGCAAATTTCTAAACGTCATCCAAAATAGAAATCACTTTTTTGGTTAATCCTTGGTCTTTAATAAATATATCTTTATCTTTAAAATTGTGATTTGCTGGAACGATTACACTATGAGCTGCAATTCTCACCCCTTTTCCGATAAAAGTATCTCCATCACCATATATGACGCTACATGGATTAATTGTGCTCTCATCACCAATACTAATATTTCCACCTTCTGTACTTAAAACAACGCCGCGTCTAATCACGCAATTATCCCCGATAGTTATAGCACCTTTAACTATACGAAATTGAACACCTTTTTCAATATATGATTTTTTGCCTATTTCAATATTCCTCGGATCTCCCTCTATTTCAATATATGGCCCGAATTTAAGACACCCTATAATCTTATACAAGATTCTTTTTAGATAACATACTAAAAACATATTTTTAAGTTCTCTATTAATTTTACAACTTTCCGTCAACTTTCTCCCTAAAAATCCCCTTCACATCATACACTATGGCATTGTCTTTTTTCAAAGCTTCCAAATCCAATGTTTTAAATTCATGATGGGCTACTCCTAGGACGATGGCGTCGAACTTTGTTGATGATGGGTGATGGATGATGGGTGATGGGTTGGATGCTGAAACAAGAGATTCCGAATCAAGAGATGCTGAAACAAGTTCATCATGACAAATTAAACCATATTCGTGTTGTACTTCATCAGGATTCGCCCACGGGTCATAAACAGTCACTTGAACGCTATAACTTTCCAAAGCTTTAATAACATCCACTATTTTTGTATTGCGAACATCTGGACAATTCTCTTTGAAAGTGATGCCTAACATCAAAATCTGAGCACCGTTCACCTTAATATTCTTCTTAATCATCGTTTTGATGATCTGTGACGCCACATACTCTCCCATAGAATCATTCAAACGACGACCCGCCAAAATAATCTCAGGATGATACCCCACTTCTTGCGCCTTTTGTGCCAAATAATAAGGGTCAACCCCAATACAATGCCCCCCTACCAAGCCCGGTTTGAACGGTAAGAAATTCCATTTGGTGCCCGCCGCTTCCAAAACAGCATGGGTATCAATATTTAGTAAATTAAATATTTTTGCTAGTTCATTTACAAAGGCAATGTTAATATCACGTTGTGAATTTTCTATTACTTTAGCCGCCTCCGCTACTTTTATCGTAGGAGCCAAATGAGTTCCAGCCGTAATGACACTTTTATAAAGTGCATCTACTTGTTGCCCTATTTCAGGTGTCGAACCCGAAGTTACTTTTAAAATCTTCTCAACCGTATGCTCTTTATCTCCTGGATTAATACGCTCTGGCGAATATCCCGCAAAAAAGTCTTCGTTAAATTTTAATCCCGAAATTTTTTCCAAAACCGGAATACATTCTTCTTCTGTAGCTCCTGGATACACTGTTGATTCATAAACCACAATATCGCCTTTTTTTAGTACTTTCCCTACGGTTTCACTAGCTTTATACAAAGGTGTCAAATCAGGACGATTGTTTTTATCTACGGGAGTAGGAACCGTGACGATGTAGATAGTAGCTTCTTGAATGTCGCTTAAATCGGAGGAGCAATATAGGCCCTTAGATCCTGAAACAAGTTCAGGATGACAAGTGAAGGGATTTTCGTTTACTAAAACAGCTTGTAATATTTCGTCAGCAACTTCTAAAGTGCTGTCTGTTCCATTGCGAAGTTCCGCTATTCTTTTTTGATTGATATCAAATCCCACTACTGGGTATTTGGTTGCAAAT
>JACCEA012389278.1_pt1 | contig 10162 bp, 6 predicted proteins | sample 7449851 | NCBI WGS metagenome assembly JACCEA01 (sample SAMN15323453, study PRJNA562643) | freshwater metagenome | isolation source: river surface water | place: USA:Blue River Watershed | collected 2017-08-18 | reverse complement strand
GTCGCCGATCGAACTCATAGATCTCGACACCCTCCATGTTCTGGCGCAGAGTCAGCTTACGGATATTCACAAACCGCATCGTCTTGGTGTCTGACGATTCCATGACCTCGGCATCCCGCACCCAGAGACCAGAACGCAACTGCCCGCCACCACTTCCACCGCCATCTCGGACCTGACTGCGGAAATCCTCGGACAAGGGCACCAACACCTCGGCCACGATCGCGGTGATCACTACAAAGGGGAGCCCCACGCGCACGATCGTGGTGACGGCGGTGCGTGGCAACAGCCCGGACACACGGAACACCGTGAACTCCGAATTGGTCGCACTCTGGGACAAGGCCCACAACGTGCCGATCAGTACGGCAATCGGGGCAAGCTCCACAATGCGCACGGGGATCCCGAGCACCACAAAGGCCACGGCATGTTGAAACTGATAACCCGTGGGTCCGATCTCATCGAGTTCGGCGAGAAAATCGAAAAACAGAAACATCGACAGAAATCCGCACAGCACAAAGATCGTGGCCTGCACAATGCCCTTGCCGATATAGCGTTCAAACAGTGGCGCGCGCATCACCGTCCTATCGCCGCAGAGGGCTTGGTCACGGCGCTGCGCAGCCGCGTCCAGGCCCAACCCAGGGGATTCGGATACTGGTGAACACGCCACCAGATCATGAACGCCGCAATCAGCAGCAATACCGCCGGCACCAACCACCAGCCCACGGCAAACCCGATCTTGGCCTGCGATATCGCCGACTTCACGGTTCCAAAGAGATTGCTTGCCGTGATGTAGATCAACAATGCCAACACCAGATTCATCGCACGCCCCGACCGGGCGCTGACCACCGCCAGCGGAATGGCCAATACGCCAAGCGCCAGCGTCAGCAACGGCAACCCCAGACGCAAGGCCAGCTCCCCTTTCGCTCCGGGCTGCGCCCGCTCGATGAGCTCTGCACTCGGCAATGCACGAACACTTTCTCGCGGTGTGATGGGATGCGCGGATTGATCCAGACGAATGCGATAGCGATCAAATCCCATGACTCGGGTCGCCAGCTGATCGCCCGCCATATCGGTGCGATAACCCCGCTCGAGCACGACCCACTGTTGGCCCGTCACGTCTTGCTCAAACGAGCCCGTTGCAGACGCCAGAATCACGCGCCGATCGCCCTGCTCTTGGGATCGAATGAACACGGCGCCAAGACGGCCGCTTTCATCATCCGGATTTTCTAGAAAGAACACGCGACGGCCCGAGGCCGACTCGCGAAACTGCCCCGGACTGGCCCGCTGCGCATCGGTGCGATTCTGGATGTCATCTTCAAACGCGAGGATCTGCTGCTGGGCCCATGGGGTCACCACCAAGGAGAGCACCGCCACCAGCGCCATCATCGGCCAGATGAACCGCCAGATCGGCTTTACAAAGCTCAGCAGACTCTTGCCCGATGACAGCCAGATGACCATCTCGGAGTCCCGCCACCAACGGGACAACACCATGAGCACCGAGATATAGACCGTCAGTGTCAACACGGTGGTCATCAGACTGACCGTGTTGAAGACGATCAGCGGCACCACCAGTTCCCCGTCCATGCGACCCGACGCCGCACGCCCCAATGCCCGTATCAGGGTCATGGTGACCAGCGTGGTCAGCAGCACGGCCAACACCCCGCCGGCGGTGGATCGGAGCTCCCTGAGTAGGGATTTTTGGAAGAGCATTTTCCTTATAATGATGGGTTTCCGGATTTAGGCATTTTGTCATGACTGCACCCGTCGCCCCCAAGGAATTACGAGAAGTGAAGGATCCCGGCGAACACCGGGAAGCCGCCCAATTCATCGCCAGCAACAAGCCCGTGGATCGGGCCACGGCCGATTGCGTCTGGGTCGGCGTCTTTGCCACCGCCACGGGTGCCGTGGAACTCTCCAATGCCGCCAAAGTACTCGACAAGGTCTCCAACGGCGCAGTGGCCCGCGCGATCAAGGCCGGGGATATTGATGGCAAGTTGGGCAATAACCTGTTGTTGCGTGATCTCACCGGCATTCCCTCGCCGCGTGCGCTGCTGGTCGGTCTTGGTAAGCGCGACGATCTGAACGAAAAAATCTACATCGATGCCATCCGGGGCGCAGTGAAATCCGTGAGCAGCTCCAAAGGCATCAAACGGATCGCCTCGTTTTTGACCGATGTGCCGGTCAAAGCCTCTTCTGGCGAGCGCTCCGGCAGCTGGCGGGTGACCACGCACGTCACCACCATCCGCGAGTGCGGTTATCGCTTCGACCGATTCAAAACCAAGAAAGACGACAGCGAAGGCGCCTCGAAACCTAAATCGACGGCCAAACCCAGTTCCGATGGCATCACGCATGTCGAAATGCTGCTGCCCGGCGACATGCGTCCCACCGAAGCACCGAAAGTCATCGAAGACGCGCAAGCACTGGCCAACGGTCTCGAGCTCACCAAAGATCTGGCCAACCTGCCGCCCAACATCTGCACGCCCACCTTTTTGGCCAATCAGGCCAAGACCCTCGCCCGTGAATGCCGCCTCAAGATCGAGGTGCTCGATCGCGCGGCGATGGAAAAGCTGGGCATGAATGCGCTCTTGGCCGTGGCGCAGGGCTCGGCACAACCGCCACAGTTCATCGTGCTGCAGCACCAAGGGGCCACCACCAAAGATGCGCCCCATGTCCTGGTGGGCAAGGGCATCACCTTTGACACCGGTGGCATCTCGCTGAAACCGGCGGCGGACATGGATGAAATGAAATACGACATGTCGGGTGCCGCGACAGTGCTGGGCGTGATGCGCGCCGTGGCAGAAATGGGCTTAAAACGTAACGTGATCGGCGTGATTCCCACCTGTGAAAATATGCCCAGTGGTACCGCGACACGGCCGGGTGACATCGTCACCTCGATGTCCGGGCAGACGGTAGAAATTCTGAACACCGATGCCGAGGGCCGTCTCATTCTGTGTGACGCACTCACCTATGTCGAAAAGTTCAAGCCCGCGTCGGTGGTGGACATTGCCACCCTCACCGGTGCCTGTGTGATTGCACTCGGCGGCGTGAACTCGGGGCTCTTCTCACCCGATGATGGCCTGGCCGATGCGCTGCTCAAAGCCGGGCGTGATGCCCAGGACACCGCATGGCGCATGCCCCTGCAAGAGGAATATCAGGAATTACTGAAATCGCCCTTTGCCGATATGGCCAACGTGGGCGGACGAGCAGCCGGCAGCGTCACGGCCGCCTGTTTCTTGTGGCGCTTTACCAAAGCCTATCGCTGGGCACATCTGGATATCGCAGGAACCGCCTGGAAGTCGGGGGCCGCCAAGGGCGCCACCGGTCGCCCCGTGGGACTTCTTGTGGAGTTCCTGAAAAACGGCCTGGAGTAATCCCCATGCTCCTTGGCCATGACGTCCATTGATTTTCATTTCAATACACCCCATCGGCTCGAATACGCCTGCCGGTTGTCCCGGAAAATCTTAAACGCCGGTCAGGCGCTTCCCCAAACGCCACTGGTCGTGTTCTGCACCGATCGGGCACGCCTGGATGAGTACGATGATCTGCTCTGGAGTCTGTGGCCAGAGGAGTTCCTTCCGCATGCCCACATGGAGCTGCCCGAGGCCAGCGAATCCCCCATCGTGCTGACGCACGACGATGTCAAACTCAGCAGCCATACCCTGCTGCTGAACCTCGACGATGCGCCACCACCATTTTTTTCACGTTTCGTTCGGCTCTTCGAAGTCGTCTCTTCCGACGAGACCGATCGGGCCAATGCGCGGGCGCGATTCGCCTTTTATCGTGATCGTGGATACGCCATTAACAATTACGATCTCTCCAAGAAATCATCATGACCGCACCGGCCAAATCCGAGTTAGCAAAATCCTTTGAACCTGCCGAGATCGAGCAGCGCTGGGGGCCCCTATGGGAATCCAAAGGGCTTTATCGTGCGGGCCGCACCGCCGGCCGGACGGCCTTCTCGATTCAGCTGCCACCCCCGAATGTCACGGGCACCCTGCACATGGGACACGCCTTCAATCAAACCCTGATGGACACCCTGACCCGCTGGCACCGCATGAAGGGCGATAACACCTTGTGGCTTCCCGGCACGGATCACGCCGGCATCGCCACGCAGATTGTGGTGGAGCGTCAGCTCGATGCCCAAGGCCTGTCGCGCCATGACCTGGGTCGAGAAAAGTTTGTTGAACGCGTCTGGGAATGGAAAGAGCAATCGGGCTCCACCATCACCCGTCAGATGCGCCGACTGGCCGCGAGCTGCGACTGGGATCTCGAGTACTTCACCATGGATCCGCAGTGCTCCGAGGTGGTTAAAGAGGTGTTTGTGGCCCTGTATGAGCAGGGACTGCTCTACCGCGGCAAACGGCTGGTGAACTGGGATCCGCAACTGCTCACCGCGGTCTCGGATCTCGAAGTGATCAGCGAGGAAGAAGACGGCCATCTCTGGTCAATCCACTACCCGATGACCAATGGTGAGCGGGGTCTGGTCGTGGCCACCACGCGACCCGAGACCATGCTGGGCGATGTCGCCGTGGCGGTGAATCCCAACGACGCCCGCTATCAACACCTGATTGGCCAACGGTTACGACTCCCACTGGTGGGCCGCGAGATTCCCATCATCGCCGATGACTATGTGGATGCCGCCTTTGGAACAGGGTGCGTGAAAATCACGCCCGCCCACGACTTCAATGACTACGCCATGGGCGAGCGTCATGGTCTTGAGCCGATCAATATCCTGACACTGGACGCACGCATCCAGGACAACGCACCCGAGGCTTATCGTGGCTTAGATCGCTACGCGGCCCGCACGAAAATCCTCGAGGATCTCGATGCCCTCGGACTGCTGATCGAGACCAAAAAACACAAGCTCATGGTGCCGCGCGGCGACCGCACCAATGCGGTGATCGAACCCATGCTCACGGATCAGTGGTTTGTGGCCATGAGCAAACCCGCCCCTCAGGGCACGCCCACCCCGGGCAAGAGCATCGCCGGCCGCGCACTGGAAGCGGTCGATCGCGGCGAAGTGACATTCATTCCGGAAAACTGGACCTCGACCTATCGTCATTGGCTCGACAACATTCAGGACTGGTGCATCTCTCGCCAGCTCTGGTGGGGCCACCAGATTCCCGCGTGGTACAAGGCGGATTCCCACGGCCAGCCGATTCACGATGGCACCGTATTTGTCGCGCGCTCGGAAGACGATGCGCGCGCGCAGGCCAAACAGCACGGATGGTCCGGTCCATTGGTGCGGGATCCGGATGTGCTGGACACCTGGTTCTCGTCGGCCCTGGTGCCGTTTTCCACCCTGGTGGATCCCAAAGCCGTCTGGGATCACGCCCGCGGTCGACCGAATATTCCGGATGGGCTCGCCCAGTTCCTGCCCTCCAGTGTGCTGGTCACCGGCTTTGACATCATCTTCTTCTGGGTGGCCCGCATGATCATGATGACCTGCCATTTCACCGGCAAGGTGCCATTTCATCATGTCTACGTGCACGCGCTGGTGCGCGATGCCGAAGGTCAGAAGATGAGCAAGTCCAAGGGCAACACCCTGGATCCAATTGATCTGATCGATGGCATAGCACTTCCCGATCTGGTGGCCAAACGGACCACGGGATTGATGAATCCCAAACAGTCGGCACAGATCGAAAAAAAGACACGGCAGGAGTATCCCAACGGCATCGCCGCGTTTGGCACCGATGCCCTGCGCTTTACGTTTGCCAGCCTGGCCACCCCGGGGCGAAACATTAACTTTGATCTGAGCCGCTGTGAGGGCTATCGCAATTTCTGCAACAAACTCTGGAATGCCACGCGCTTCGTGCTCATGAACTGCGAAGGACAGGACAATGGTCTGGAGGTCTGCGCGGGGGACTGCGGCCCGGACGGTGTGCTGAACTTCACGTTCGTCGATCGATGGATTGTGTCCCAGTTACAACGCACCGAAGCGGCCGTCGAGCAGCATCTGACCGATTACCGCTTCGATCTCGCCGCGCGCGAGATTTATGAATTTGTATGGAATGAATTCTGTGACTGGTACCTGGAACTGGCCAAGGTTCAAATGGCCACCGGGCAGCCTAACGCGCAGAAGGCGGCACGCCGTACCCTGCTGCGTGTACTGGAAACCGTTTTACGGTTAGCCCATCCGATCATTCCGTTCATCACGGAGGAGCTCTGGCAGACCGTGGCCAAAGAAGCGAAACGCTCGGCGGCCCTTGAACAGGGTGAGTTTGATTCCATCGTCTGCGCGCCCTACCCCAAATCCGAACCGGGAAAACTCGATCCCCTGGCCGAGGCCCGTGTGACGCAACTGAAAGACATGGTGGGTGCCATTCGTGCACTGCGATCCGAGATGGGGCTCTCGCCCGCCGAAAAGGTGCCGCTGCGCGTGAGCCTGGAAAACATCACGGCCATCCATGCGGCCACCCGCCTGGATCTGCGCCTCGATGGGCCCGAGCGCCAGCAAATGGCGGCCAGCCTGAAGGCATTGGCCAAACTCAGTGACGTCACGTTTGAGAAATCCCTGGGCGAAGAGGCCAAACGCGCGCCCGTGCAGATGGTCGGCGATCTGAAACTCATGCTGGTCGTGCAGATCGATGTCGAGGCCGAACGTGCACGACTCTCCAAGGAAGTGACCCGTCTTGAGTCCGAAATCGCCAAGGCCCATGGAAAACTCTCTAACGAGAGCTTCGTAGCCCGCGCACCGGATGCCGTGGTGGCGCAAGAGAAACAGCGTCTCGCTGATTTTGAAACGGCGCTCCAACGCGTGCGCGACCAGTTATCGAATCTGTAAGGGCCCTGAAAAGAAAAGGGCGCTGATATTCAGCGCCCCAAATGATCGTCACTCCCTCAAATGACGATCCCTCCTCCTCACCGCGCAGTCTAATCCTTTCTGCGGATGAGAAACACAAATTCCCCTTCGCCCTCAGTACTTTCCATAAGCGTGTGGCCGGTGTGCTTGCAGAAGTATTCGAAATCCCGCGCTGCACCAGGATCGGTCGCCAACACCTTCAACACTTCTGCAGCGGCCATATCGTTTAGGGCTTTCTTGGCCTTCAATATCGGCATCGGGCAGTTCAGCCCACGCGTGTCGATCGTTCGATCGGCCGCTACCGGTGCGGTCATGCGAGCTTTTGCTCCACAAAGGCATTGACACTCTGCAGTGCAACAGGCAGTGCGGCCGGATTGGTGCCGCCGGCCTGCGCCATATCCGGGCGCCCACCGCCTTTGCCGCCAACCTGCGTGGCGACATGATTGACCAGCTCCCCGGCTTTAATCCGCCCGGTGTTATCCGCCGTAACCCCCGCAATCAGCGTGACCTTTGCACCATCGACCGAGGCCAACACAATGGCGGCGGACTTCAGGCTGCCCTTTAGTTTGTCTAAGGTTTCTCGCAGGGAGGCCACATCCGCACCCTCCAGCGCACAGGCCAAGACCTTCACGCCACGAATATCCACGGCCTTCGCCGCCAGGTCATCGCCCGCCGAGGCCGCCAGCTTGGACTTTAAGCGGGCAATTTCTTTTTCCATCGCTTTGACGTTGTCCATGATCTGGGCCAGTCGCGCGGGCAACTCCGAAGCCGGCGCCTTGATCACGGCGGCGGCCTGAGTGACACGACTCTCCAGGTTTTGCAGCAACGCGAGCGCGTTCTCTCCGGTGACCGCCTCAATGCGTCGAATGCCCGCGGCCACTCCCGATTCCGACACCACTTTAAACAGACCAATATCGCCGGTGCGACGCACATGTGTGCCACCGCAGAGTTCACATGACGAACCAATATCCAACACCCGCACCTGGTCGCCATACTTTTCACCGAACAGGGCCATCGCGCCATGGGCGATGGCATCATCAAAGGCCATGACCTGGGCCTTCGTGTCCTGATTGGCCAATACCTCCGCATTCACGATCTCTTCAATACGGCGAATCTCATCGTCCGTGACGGGTTGGTTGTGGGAGAAGTCAAACCGTGTCTTCTCCGGATCGACCAACGAGCCCTTCTGCTGCACATGCGTGCCCAGCACTTCCCGCAGGGCCTTGTGCAACAAATGGGTCGCCGAATGATTGCGCACCGTATGGGCACGACGCACGGTGTCCACGGCGGCCTCCACCCGATCGCCCACGGCGATCTCGCCGGTCAATACCGTGCCGTGATGGCCCACCACATCGGCAGAAATCTTCTGGGTGTCCTCCACCGCAAACGCCATATTCTCGGCACGCAGGGCGCCGGCATCCCCCACCTGGCCACCCGATTCTGCATAAAACGGTGTGGTGTCCAACACGATCACGGCGCGATCACCCGCTGCCACCTTGGGCACGGCCACGCCCTCGCGGTACAGCCCGGTCACGATCGATTTCTGCTCCAACCGTTCATACCCCACGAATACCGTTGATGCGCCGGAATACTCCAAGGTATCGACCGCCTTGAATTTTCCTGCGGCACGCGCCTGTTCACGCTGACGGGCCATCGCCGATTCAAATCCTGCCTCATCAATCTCGACGCCCCGCTCACGGCAGACATCGGCGGTGAGATCAAGCGGAAACCCAAACGTGTCATATAACGTAAACGCCGTTTGTCCGTCGAGCCGCGCCCCTTTGGAGAGCGCGACCAAGGCCGTGTTCAGAATGCCCATGCCCTTTTCCAGGGTCTCGCCGAAACGCTCTTCTTCCTGTTTCAATGTCGCGGCCACGCGATCCGCGTTTTTCATCAGCTCCGGGTAAGCGACCCCCATCTCGGCCACCAGATCCTTGACCAAGGCATAGAAAAACGGCTGGGTCTGGCCGAGCTTGTGACCGTGGCGCAGGGCGCGACGCACGATCCGACGCAGCACATAGCCTCGGCCTTCATTGCCGGGAATCACGCCATCCACCACCAGGAAGGAACACGCACGAATGTGATCAGCGATCACACGCAAGGACGGATTGGATAAATCCTCGCATCCCGTTTCACGGGCGACGGCCCGGATCAGGTTCTGAAACAGATCAATCTCATAATTACTGTGCACGTGCTGAAGGACTGCGGCAATCCGCTCCAGTCCCATGCCGGTGTCCACACACGGTTTTGGTAACGGAGTGAGCGTGCCCGATTCATCCCGCTCAAACTGCATGAACACCAGATTCCAGATTTCGATGTAACGATCACCATCGGCCTCCGGGCTGCCCGGGGGGCCGCCCCAGACGTCGGGCCCATGGTCATAGAAAATCTCACTGCAGGGGCCACATGGTCCGGTGTCGGCCATCTGCCAGAAGTTGTCACTGGCGTAACGGGCCCCCTTGTTATCGCCGATGCGCACAATGCGCTCGGCAGGGACCCGAATCTCCTTGGCCCAGATGTCATAGGCCTCATCGTCCTCCTGATAGACCGTGACCCATAGGCGATCGGCCGGCAGGCCATAGACCTGGGTCAGCAGCTCCCAGGCGTACTGAATCGCATCGCGTTTGAAATAATCCCCAAACGAAAAATTGCCCAGCATTTCGAAAAAAGTGTGATGCCGCGCGGTATAGCCCACGTTCTCGAGGTCGTTGTGCTTGCCGCCGGCCCGTACGCTGCGCTGCGATGAAGTGGCCCGCTTGTAGGGGCGTTGCTCACGGCCCAGGAACACGTCCTTGAACTGCACCAGGCCGCTATTAGTAAACAGCAGCGTCGGATCGTTCGCCGGGACCAGAGGGCTCGATGGCACAATGGTGTGGCCTTTGGATTCAAAATAGCGCAGGAATTTTTCGCGAATTTCAGAAGCAGTCATAGCCGGTATGGATCAAGCCAAAAAGGGTGAAAACATAGGGAGCCTAGGTAACCCCTTAGTTTACCGGGGTTACCGGCTGTGAAAGAATTCAGGGGTTTTAGGACGGCCCAGAGGAGGGTTTATGCGGATCTATAACCGACGCGATTTCAACGCCGGGCTGTTGTTCATGGCCATCGGGACCTACTTTGGAATTTATGCCCGGGACTACTCCCTTGGCACGGCCACCCGAATGGGGCCCGGCTACTTCCCCACCCTCTTGGCCGTGATCATGTTTGCCCTCGGTCTGATCGTATTCGTCATGGCCTTTTTGAAAGTGGAAGAACAAGAGCCGCCAGAACCCACCGATTGGCGGGGGTTTGGCCTGATTCTCGGCGCCGTGTTTTTGTTTGCCACGGTGCTGCCGTTTGCCGGGTTCATCATCGCCGTGCTGCTCT
>JACCEA012055477.1_pt1 | contig 10162 bp, 15 predicted proteins | sample 7449851 | NCBI WGS metagenome assembly JACCEA01 (sample SAMN15323453, study PRJNA562643) | freshwater metagenome | isolation source: river surface water | place: USA:Blue River Watershed | collected 2017-08-18 | reverse complement strand
TTGTTGAAAGCGCTAACTACGCCGTCATCCATTGCTGTAGTGACTAGGATGTGTAGGAAGGCGGGATTGTTGTTAATTTCTTCTAATACTTCTAAAGATAAAATTGGTTCGTTGTTATTCATTTGGGGCCTTTATTCTTTATCTGGTGATAGTGGTTTGAAAACTAATGTGTCGTGGTTCTCTATTTGCTATTTCTGCATGACGGCCCCACTTCAAATGAATACCAATACCTTGGTCTATGGGGGATTTCCATATTGTTTTTATGTGGAATTTTTTATAATGTCCTCTAAAAGTTTTTCACGATTTAAAACTTGCTCCACTGTCTTTGAATACCATTTACCGCCGTGCTTACTTTTAATATCGCTTTTATTTAAAAGAGTGGCTATTTTTCGAGTTCCATATCCAAGTTCACGATATTTTTTCATGATTTGAATATTATCTTGCTCTATAGGGTTTGGTATTAAATCATCGTCATTTCGATCAAAACCATAAGGGGTATGTGAGAATACTTTTAGGTTAGAGCGCTTATGATTTATGGCTAGTTTTGTACGATCAGAAATTTGGTCACGCTCAAACTGGTTGAGCACAGCCATAATGTTAAAGAACATACGGCCAGATGAATCAGTAGTGTCTATTTTTTCGGAAAGGCTCACCATGTCGGCACCTTTCTTGTGAATGGTTTCACCGATACCGATGGTGTCCACGACATTACGACTTACACGGGATAGGCTATAAAACACAAAAGCCATGCCGTTTTTAAGCATGGAAAGGGCTTGGTTCAGCTGGGGGCGGTTCACCGTGTTTTTCCCGCTGATACCTTCATCAATGAAAATTTCTACTACTTCATAGTCGTTCAGACTGGCCCAAGCTTTGATTTTATTCACTTGGGCATCAATAGAAACACCTTCATCGACTTGCTTTTGGGTACTTACACGGACGTACCCAATAGCTTGCTTATTTTTCGCCATACTTTGCTAGACCATCACGGACGCATTGAATTAAAAAATCACGCTTATTTTTGAACTTTGGTGAATCAATAATAAAACGGCGCAAGTCATCGCCAAGATCAATAGGGATGTCAAAATTTTCACGGCGAGTTTCCACTCCATTTTTAGATGGGCGCAAGCTCACACGTTCTTCTTTTTTAACGTCAGGTTTTTCCCCAGTGGCAAAGCTTTTTGCTTGAGCAAAACGTTCAGCTGGTGATGTTTCTGGCTTTTTGGTTGAAATTTTCGGCATGGATAGTTCCTTAGAGTGATTGCATGACTTCTTTAGCAAAAGCATTAAATTGTTCTTTTGGTTTCTTTAGATGATAGTCAAGTGGATGAGTACCTTTCCCAAAGATTGTTTTGTATGACTCAAATTCAGATAAAATTTGTTGGACGTATGGCAGTTCAAAGTCTTCAATAACAGCATTTCGGATCTTGAAATAACTAGATGTGTCTTTCATGCGGTTGAAAACCAGTTTCACATTTAAGTCGGGTTTTTCTTCCATGGCTTTTTTAATGATTTTTACAGTATCTTCCATGGCCCAAATATCAGGGGATGAAATAGCAAGTGGCATTAATACTATGTCTGAAGCGAAAACAAGCGCACGCATAACTTCAGCGATCCGTGGGGGTGCGTCGATAATAACGTAGTCGAATTTCGCTTGCTCCCAAGCTAGTTGTAAAATGCTTAATAGTTCTTCTAAGTCGTGTGCGGTTGCATGCTGGTGGTTTTTGGCATGTTTATGATTAGCAAAAAGCGTAGTCCAAGAGGTAAGCGTGGCTTGTTGCATGTCTGCATCAACAGTCAGTACAGAATGGCCCTTGCTAAGTAAATATCCAGCCATAAATGCTGAAAGCGTAGATTTTCCAACTCCACCTTTAAGCTGAAGAACAGAAATATATTTAGTCATGTTGTTTTCCCAATTTATAAAGTATTTGTTTAAATGAACATAATGTTTAAATGAACATAATGTTTAAATGAACAAAGCAATCATATAGAAAAAATTACCTATGTTCAATGCAAAAAAAACCGCCGTGAGGCGGTTAGTGGTGTTTATGCTGGGGTGGGGCAGATTGAATAAAATCAATCGGTTCAGCTGAGTTTTTCCTTGCTTGTGTATATTCATCCCAGACTTGGCGAAGAACGCCATCCTTAATCGTCTGCATGTATATCCCTTTCTTTTTGAGGACTTCAATTAAGCGCACGCCGTCCTTTTTCATTTGTTCGTCAATATAGTTTTTCAATTCTAAAGAGGCTGGGGTGTTGAAATCTGGTTTCGGCTTAGTTGTAACTTGGGCTTGCTGTTGAGTATTCCCTTGATTGCCTTGATTGCCTTGATTGCCTTGATTGTGTTGTTGGTTATTCCCTTGGTGATTATTCTGGAAACTATTCACTGAGCGATTAGCTTGGTTGTTCTGATTTCGGTTATTTTGCTGGTTGGATCTATAGCCATTATTTTGATTGAAAGAACGCTGGTTATAGTTTTGGTTATTTCGTTTTTCTAAAGATTCTTTAGCCTCTTCATCGCTTTCAATAGGGATAGCAAAGAGCTGGCTATATAGTGCCTTATCTGCGTTAGATTGGGCTTTCGATATAGCCTTGTCACCGTTATCGTTTGCTTCACCACTTTTACATAATTCAATAGTCGAACCATCTATTGCTGAAATAAGGGTGTAGCGAACCAGTACCACGGCTTTAAAGGTAATATCCCCATTTTTTTTGAGATATTGGCAAACAGTCGATGACTCAATATTTCCAATACAAGTAAGGTGATTCTCTACCATAAGCGGAGTAACAACACGGTAAATGTCGTAAATACTGCGGTATTTGTAGTTTTGTTGAGTGTTTTCACGGGTTAGTGCAATCCCCCCTTGGTCTAAAATTCCTTTCTTGATTGCAAGGATAGCCAAAAGGACTTCATTTGTATTTTTAAGATCATTTTTACATGGAGCATTTGGCTTAAGCTCAACAGAAACAAGCTTATTATCAATTTGCGGGTTGTTTTGATTTTGATTATTCATGGCTTATTCCTTGTCTGTCTGAGGTGCTTCAAAAGAGATCTTTTTGTTAAGTTCATCTTTATACTCAAGTAACACGTATTCCTGAGCCTCAGACTCAATATCGATAGCGCGTACCAGTAATTTCGTGAAAATAACTGCCCCAATGATAGAAAAGAGCAAAACCATTAGTATTTTTAGCGCCTTGTCCTTGGCTTTGACTTTTTCGGTAAATTTTGTGTGAACTTGGTTTAGATCGACAAGGGGGTTAGCTGTGTCCGTCACATAAGCTTTGTGAACTGCTTTGCTATTCTCTTTTGGTAATAAGTCATGCTTATTACTTAATTCATGATTTGATAAAGTTTTCATATGTCTGGCTAGTAACATTGTGATGCGATAATATTCTCATGAGAATAGTTATTATGCAATAGGGAATAGATAATTAAATAAATTCAGCCAAACTATTCAAAAAAAGGCATAAAAAAAAGTGGCTTTCTAAGCCACTTTTTTGTTAGAAAATGTACAAGTAATGATGTTTTTATATTTTATTGGCCACATATACCACACGGCCCAGAATACTAAAGCTTTCCTCACTGCGAGAGATTGTGTAGTCAGGGAAGTCCGATTCTTTAGCACGAATTAAAATTGAATTGTTCGGCTGTACATACAGACAACGAGTAAAAATCTGGTTCCCAGTCTGTACTACAAACATATCGCCATTGGTTATATTTTTGTCTAAGGTGTCAAAAGTTACACAAGCGCCAGCCTTGATTTCTGGGGACATAGCACGGTCAGGCTCTATGATGAAACGGAGTTCACGATTCTGAATATTCGTAATTTGATCATTAGAAACGATAATGATGCTTTTGGCTTCTTTACGTTCTAAGTCGGACAACTCCAATCCTTCTTTGCCATGGTAATAATGATTAACGATAGTGAATGGTGACTGCTCAATGAATAAAGAATTGTTATTAATCACTGCTATGTTTTTATCGTTTGTATCATTCCCTGCTAACCAGTCCTTATTCTTTCCGACCACCTTGGCAATGGATTCAAGTAGGTGGGAGTTACGAGTTTCACCACTGATAATTTTACTAATGGTTGATTGGCCTGAGTCAATACGTCGAGCCAGTTCAGACTGAGACATCTTGAGTTCATCTAATACAAGTTCTAAGCGCACGGCCCCAAGTGGTCGCTTTGTGCGCTGTAACCCACGTCCTTTTTTAATGTAAGAAATGATTTGCCCACCCTCAGCCTTGTCTTCTTCGATTTTAATATTTTCCCAAACGTTATCGTTGTTTTTGATGTTATTTTCTGGCTGTGCATTCATGAATTGTTTCTCCAAAGTTGATTAATCGATGATCTATCGAGCATAGATTTGGGACAATTATGCAAATAAGTGAATAAATAACAAATGCCCAAGGTTAGGTAGTGTAAAGATAAAACTTGATTAATTATTCTTTTGAGAATAGCATCCGATTCTAACCAAAATAAAGAATTTGGAAAGGAACTTGAAAAATGCACACTAAAATTCGCAAGGGTGAACCCAGAAAAAAGCTCATTGATGTCGTTCCAGAGGAGGGTAAGAAAGCGATTAAAAATTTCAATAATGCATATAAGATTTTTTTTAAAAATCAGACACATGCTGGTGAGGTTTTAAAGGTTTCTCAAGCGACAATTAATCGCTATTTATCTGGGGCACTGTTGGTACCGTTGGAGGTGGCCCATCGTCTTGAAATCTTTACTAATGGGGTTATTCCTTCAACGACTGTATTTTTTGATTATCAAGCATACCTTTATGATTTAAAAAAATATGCAAAACAAGGTGTTAGAAAGCAAAACTGATGCTTTAAAACGTGTACAAAAAATAAACAAATATGTGGCGAAAGCTACATAAATGTTTTCAAAATCAGGGATAAACAATGACTAGCCTAGCCAATGCCGACATTTTTAGTTCGGTGTTATCCAGTAGCACGCCTGAAAACGATAAAAATATTTTTCGGGCACCGCATGATCGACAAAATCCTTATACGCTTGTCACCAATAAGCTATTGCGGGATACCACAATAAAGCATTCTGATCGTGGCCTTATGTGCCAGCTACTTTCTTGGTCGGATCATCATAGGCTTTGTATTCAAGCCGTCGTTAAGAAGAGCATAGAGGGCCGTGACGCTATTCGCGGGATGATAGACCGCTTAATTACGGCGGGCTATATACGCATGATCCAATCTAAGTCCAGTAATGGGCAATTCGATACAGTGACTTACCAGATTTATGAGCAATCGCTAGGTGTGGTGGTCGCTGATTTAGATTTGGATGGAATCGCTGGGGATGTTCAGCCTTCACCGCAAATGGACTTATTCGGCTTTGATGGTCTGGATGAAAACGCCGTGAAAATTGAAAGTGTGAACTCAACCGCAGACGGGAAAGCCGTAAGCGGAAAAGGCAACACTAATAATAACTATGATTCAAGAAATACTATTCTTAGTAGTAATAAAGCGGATGAAAGCATGATTGGTAATCAGGAAAATCAAGAGCAACCATTAGACCAAGGCACGCTATTAAGAAAATGGCATCTGCAATTGGATAACCCGCAACTGCAGTACAAATTGGGTATGTCTGGTCTATCCACTTTTTTGACTTCACAAGAGCAATTGAATCGTTTCTTGATTGACTTCAATCAACAACATGAAAAATACAAGCACCTACCTGAGCATAAGCGCCTCCATAATTTCATTGTGTACTTGAATCGCTTGAAATACACCAAGCAAGAGTATGCAAAGCACATAGCCCGTCTAAGAGCACTTGGTTTTGATATACCAATGCCAGCAACTAAAACCGCGTCTGCTAAGCAAAAGGACTTAAATCAGCGTATACAGCGCCAGCAATCGGGCTGTAATCCATTTCCAGTGAGTGCTGGTATACCTGAGCCTATTCAGCCAGCCGATGAAAACTATTTGAAAAGCTTAGAAGGTTTTTAAAAATGGGGGCTGATATGCAAACCAAAAAGACAATGCACTGTGTACTTCACGGTGATTACATAAAATTTGTCACAGATCCTTCAATGGCTTGTCCTCACTGTGAGTCGGAGAATCTGAAGAAAAGTGAAGAAAAGGCGATTGAAAAGCAAACTATTCAATCCCAGTCGGAGCTGGTTGAAGTTGTCATGATGTGCGATACACACGGCGAAAAACGAATTGAAGTGCCCCGCTTTATGGCAAAAATGGCAAGACATTGCCCCGATTGTGTGGGGGTGAAGAGAGATATTAAGTTAAAACCACTCATTCAACAGACAGTGAATGAAGAGCTTAAAAAAACGGGCATTCCAGAAAATTATATTGGGCAGACTTTTGCTGGTCTGGATGATATGCGAAGCCCTAAACAGCGACTTATTGTTGGTCGGCTTATCCAATATGTGAAGGATTTAATCAGTACAGGTCATTCTGAAGGTGCCAAGAACATTTTGTTGTCTGGGAATTTGGGCACTGGCAAGACTTTGTACGCGAGTATTCTACTTCAGGCGGTATTGAATCGTGCGCTGTCCGATGGTGTACAGGATGAACGTGATATTCGGTTGAAGGGCCGTTTATCGGTGCAGTTTGTGAGTGAGCCAAATCTTTTAAATCAGCTCACAGCTATTTGGAAATCAAACACTGATACGCAAAAGGCAATGATTGCGCGGTTGGCTGAAAAAAGCATTTTGGTGATTGATGATGTTGGGACGATTTCATCTACAAATACGCATTTATTGGATTTATACGCGAATTTGCTTGATGAACGGTATAAGCGTCGTTTGCCGACGATTATCACATCAAACCTTATGCATGATGATTTAAAGCTGGCGATTGGCGCTAGATCGGCTGATCGGTTTTTTGAAAAGAATCGAGTGATTATTGCGAATTTTGACTGGGGCAGTTATCGCGCTGGCACAAGTCCAGAAGAGATTGAAATGTTTTAATTAAAAACAAGAGGGTCAAACATGAAAGCAAGTGCTACTGTGCGTATTGAAAATAACATTTTGCGCGTTGAACTAATCAAAAAATGGGTACGTGCCCGCCGTGGTCGGATGACGGTATTGGCTAGGGCCACGGGACAAAATAAAAATGCCTTGTATGCCACGATTTTTGAAAATCGGATGTCGGCTGAGCTGGTGAATACAGTGGAGCGAAAGAAAAGCGAAATTGAAGCGCTTGAGCGTGAATGTATTAAGTTTTTCCCGTTCTTTTTGCGTTTCACCCGTAAAGGTCAGGGGCGTATTGGCAAGTTGGCCGAAAAGCTTGAAACATCGTCGAATGTGATCCGTGATTTATCTAAATCAAAAGGGGACAGTCGCTATCGCCTTATTAGTTACGGTGTTGAAGGAATTAAACAGGCGATCCGTGAAATTGAAAATGAGCGCCGTGACCATTCATATAACCATGAAAAAATCGATGTTAAAGCTTATTTGAGCGATGAAGTTCAAAAGAAGTCCTATACGTTGCTTGAGATCATGGGCTTGGCCGATATGATTAAGCAACAGGCCGATGCGGGCAATGAAGATAGTGCGGTGATTTGCCGTCGTGATGGTGATAAATACAGAATTTTATCTATTGGCTTTGATACAAAGTTTAATGATATGTGCAAAAGCCATGTATGCGATAAGAGTGATCCGCATATTCATGCAACTTTCTTTGCTTCATTGAATGTTCCGCGAAAGGAACGCAACCAAGTGGGCCAGATAATCAGTTTTGCGCATAGTGCGCCGTGCCCAAATTGTGCGCTAAAATTAATCGACCTAAATATTGATGAAGTTTATTGCTTATTGGAGCCTGAATTATTGGGGGGTGTTAGTGCTTTGGGGGATGTGGGTATCCCAGTCTATAAATACAATCTGGTGACAAAGAGCCTCAAGACGATTAATTCTGTTACCAAGCACATGGCGTAGTTAGAACTACATATAAAAAAACGCTGTAGCTATTCCCTTTGGAATGGCTACTATTCAAACTGGGGATAAAATGAGTACATATACACAAGATATTCACACTGAAACTTATCAATTTTCTTATGAAATCACGTTCGCCCCGAAAGGAATGCATGTGCCAAAGACTGGGCTGTTAAGTGGCCGTGGTGCAGATGACGTTATTTTGCAATTAGTGAATCAATTCCCTGCATGCAAGGGGAAGGTAAAACGGGTAAAACAATGACGATCTTTGATGAAGAGCTAGATATGTTGCTGGCGGATAGAGAGCTTACTTTAAGTGTGATGCGCCTTATTCCGAAACAAGCAACAGATTTCCGTATGAACATGGGGCATCCTATTTTCTATAGGGATGAAAAATACATTGGAGAGGCCTATAGAAAGCCCGTAGAGCGCTATATTCGATATTTAGATGCCTTTGTGCCAATGTTGTCGTTAAATCGCCCGTGGTATGACTTTAAGCGCGAAAATTATGTGTTTGGGGTGGAGGCTTTCCGTAAAAGAGCTGTCCGAGCATACCCTTTTGATGTGATCGGGCTAGATGGTGTAAAGCAGATATTGGAAAAACGGCCAGAAGGTGCTGAATATTACAATCATTCATCGGGTAATTATCACCGTACAGGGTGTGCTGATTGTTCTGAATTTTCGGTATGTGAAGCCCCGCGTATGACTTGGATTGGTGATATGGGGCGGGTTTATTGGGTGCCTTCTGCATACTTGAATGAAAACTTAGAAAATGAATTTATCAATCTTGATGAACTGCAGTCGATAGTCAATGTAATAGATCGATAGCGCCGTGAATTTCAAATATGCCCTCAGTGAAGGGCATTTTTTTTGCCTATTCTTTAATTATTCTGTTGCGAATAGTATAGATTGAATATTATACTCAATCAGGAATAGTTTTGGGGGTGGTTATGCTTAAAGTAAAAACGAGTGGTGACGGCGCTTTAGTTGTTAATTGGTTTATTAAGGCAATGTTGTTCTGGGCGCTTAGCTCAGTTATTCGAGTGGTCACGGATTTTGTTGCAATCGGCGGGATTGTTATTTGGATTTATTGCATCATTGTTGTGGCGCTTGTTATTGCCTTTGCGATGGCATTGGCTGAGCTTGAACAGGAAGTTCAATAATGGCTATGGACAGTCCAGAAAAACGTATCCAGCGTGGAGCACGCATTAAAGCAATACGAGTATCAAAACATATCAGCGCGTCAGAGCTGGCCCGTTATCTCAATATTAGTCGAAATAGCTATATCCGCATTGAGGATGGAATCCGTGAAATGCGGTGTTTTGAGGCTATTGCGATAGCTGAATTTCTAAATGTTCATTTATTCAAAATTATGGATGTTACGCCTAAGCCTATCGTGTCATCACGTACACGAGAAATGGCTTTGGAAAGTGGTTTTAATCCGTGGGAGCTTGGCAATCGTTTTCAGAAGTTTGCCGATTCTGTCGTTCAATCAGTTCAATAAAAATTGGGAAAGTTTCAACATGGCTCAAAAAGTAGCTACGCCTTTAATTCAAGTAGATCCAGATGTTTTTACGCGCTTTATTCAAGAAAATGATGGTGCTGTACGTGAAATATTATTAAGAGAGCTTGAAGGTATTTTGATTCAAGGATGCATGGACGTATATGGCAATAATCAGACTCGAATTGCTGAAGCCTTGGGGGTGAATCGCGGTACCTTGCGAACCCGTATGAAAGAACTTGGTTATATAGGGTTGTGATATGGATTTATTAGCAACGTATACGTTGAGATATGACGACCTACGGGCTTGCCTTCTTTTTTCAGCGAAAAGTGATCCCAGATCATACCTACAGTCTATTCAAGTCGGTCATGGCTTAGTTTGTGCGACGAATGGGCATATGGTTTTAATCTGTGATGAACCAGAGGCCGTCGGGTTTGATGTTCTTATTCCTAGCGCCGTGGTGAAGTCCTTTATTGCCAAGTTAGGTACTAAACGTGATTTTTTCGTGAATTTAAGTCAAGTCAGTTCTGAATTTTGGCTATTACATCACTATGACTGTTATGAGCTTTTTAAGCCATTAGAAGGTAAGTTCCCAGATATAAAAAAAGTGGATATGCCAAAGCCTGAAAGCTATGAGTCAAAGCAATTTCCATTGTTAAATTTTGATTTCTTGATGGTGTTTCACAAAGCATCTGCCATTTATCTAAAAATGCCAGCACCGCGTATTTACCCAACTTCAACGAATGGCAATG
>JACCEA011225238.1_pt1 | contig 10162 bp, 12 predicted proteins | sample 7449851 | NCBI WGS metagenome assembly JACCEA01 (sample SAMN15323453, study PRJNA562643) | freshwater metagenome | isolation source: river surface water | place: USA:Blue River Watershed | collected 2017-08-18 | reverse complement strand
TGCGCAGCGCACTGGCGGGGCTGCTGCGCAAATGCCAAAGGGGCTCATCGACAGGGGGCTGCCCCATCATCCAAGTGCTGGACTCCGACTGAATACGGCGTCAAGACGGGATGGCCGGACGCTTACGATTCTTCTTTGAAGGAACTACCCATGCGTATGGTGCTTGCCGCTGCCATGGTGACGCTGATGCCGTTGTCCGCATTCGCCGCTCCGCCGCAGACCACCGTCCTAGACGTGCAAAACATGAACTGTGGACTGTGCCCGGTCACGGTGAAGAAGGCGCTAGAGAAGGTCGCCGGCGTGAGCGAAGTTCGAATCGATTTCGCTAAAAGGATGGCCACCGTGGCATTCGATGCCGACAAGACCACCAAAATCGCACTGATTAAGGCCACCACGGACGCTGGCTTCCCCTCGGCGGTTCGCAAGTGAACGCCAGCGCCCTTCAGTTGGAGTCGGTGCTGAGCTGCCCCGAGTGCGGCCATTCCAAGCGCGAGGTGATGCCCACCAATGCCTGCCAGTTCTTCTACGAATGCGAACACTGCAAGGCGGTGCTGCGACCCCAGGCTGGCGATTGCTGCGTGTTCTGCTCGTATGGCTCAGTCAATTGCCCGCCGGTGCAGATGCAACCGGGATGCTCAAGCTGCAGCGCCTAGCGTCGCGCAGCGGTGCGACAGCAACTCGTTGACCCGACTGGCCGGCAACGTAGGCAAACCCCATCCGGCCACCAACGCCACCTTCGGTCCGCCAAGTCTCAAAGGCTCGCACGAAGCGTGATGCGCGCAGCACGCGGCGAGCCGGGCGAAATGTTGTTGTCGCCATTGGCCTGCATGTAGTACTTCCGGTCGGCCAAGTTCTCGACGTTGAACTGCACCTTGTACTGGGCATTGATGACATAGAACACGGCCGCATCAAGGCGGGTGTAGCCGGGCATGACGACCTTATTGCTGGTGGACGTGTAGCTGTCGCCTCTGCGAATCAAGCCGAGTCCCAGTCCCCAGGCGGGCGTCAGATCGAACCGATTCCAAAGCGAAAAGGTATTCCTGGGCACGTTCTGCACCGTGGCGCCCGCCAGTGCCGTCGGAGACGCGGTTGCCAACAACTTGGCGTCTTGGTAGGCATAGCCGCCGTTGATGCGCCAGCCCTTGCTGAGCTCACCCGACACGCCCAGCTCCATGCCATTCGTGCGCGCACCATCCACCAACTGATCGGCAATGCCTGTGGCCGGGTTGGTCACGGCCACGTTGCTGCGATTCAGCCGGTACACCGCCAGCGTGGCGAGCAAGTTGGGATTGAGATCCCACTTACCTCCCAGCTCGTAATTGACGAAGCGCTCCGGGTCGAGGCCACGGTTGACCGCGGTGAGCCCAGACAATTGGTCTCCCCCGCGGGGAAATGAAGCCACGCTGTAGTTGGCGTACAGCGTCAGCGCCTCATCGGGCTTGAAAACCACCCCCACGCGGGGCGACACGAGGCCATTCGAGCTGCTCAACTCTGCGGGACTGGTGGGGGTTGGGGCCAAGAGACCCGTGGTTGCGTTATTGCGGTAGTCCAGGTTGAATCGGTCGTAGCGCAGCCCTGCGATCACCTGCCACTGTTGCGAGAGCTCGATTTGGTCCTGTGCGTAGAGGCCAATGACGGTGGCCTTGCTGCGCCCGTCGCGATCGGAACTGCTTCCACCGAGCACATAAGTTGTCGGCAGATCGACACCAGGGTTGGCCAATGGCACGTTGACGCTAGTCGTTGTGCTGTTGTTGAACTTACCGGTCATGCGCAGGTAATCGGTGTCCTGTCGACCCAGCTCCATGCCCGCGAGAAGGCGGTGTGTCACACCCGCGGCCACCAGATCCACACTGAGGTCGGTCTGGTTGAAGAAATTGCGACGCTGCTGGCGGTTGTTGTAGGCCGTGATGGGGACGAGTTGGGTGGCTGGGCTGATCGCCCCTGCGTTGTAGTTCTGGTAAAACTTGTCGTAGTCCGTGTAGCGCGTCTTGTTGATCAAACGAACGCCACCGGCAAGCCCGTGCTCGACGAGCGCGGTGACGGCGTCAGAGCGCACCCAAGTCAAGCGGCTGTTGGGATCGGGATTGCCGAAGAAGGTATCCACGGGGACATCGAGCGGCCGCCCATTGCGCGACGGAACGCCCCGATCGGTGGTGCGCTCGTCTTGGAAATGCTCGTAGCCCAGAACGACCAAGGTGTCCTTGCCGCCTCTAAACGCGAGCGTCGGGTTGACCCCGGATCGCTGCAATGAATAGTTGCGCAGGTAGCCTTCGGAGTCCTCCGCCATCGCGGTCAAACGGAACGCCATGTCATGACTCATCGCCTGGCCCACGTCGGCAGTCACGCGCTTGTTCGCGTAGGAGCCAAGGGTCAGATCGAAGTTCCGCACCGTGCGCCAATTGGCCTGCTTCGTCGCACGATTGATGACACCGCCAGAGCCACCGCGGCCGAAGATCATGCCGTTGGGGCCGGTCAGCGCCTCTACTCGTTCCACGTTGTACAGATCGCGGTAGTACTCGACGTCGTCGCGCAGGCCGTCGATGTAGAAGTCGCCCGATGCGCTGTTGCTCCCCCGAAACACCGGGGAGTCTCGGTTGAGCTCACCGCTGGCCATGCCAATGCCTGGCACGTACCGAGTGACATCCGCCATGCCCTGCATGGCTTGGTCTTTGATCAGGGCCTCTGTGACGATGGTGATCGACTGAGGAATGTCTCTGAGCGCCGAGTCGGACTTGGTGGCTGTCACCGTGGTTTTGGCTCGGTAGCTCTCGTCCTCGCGCTTGGCCGAGGTTCGCACCACGGGCAATGTCACCTCGGAGGGCTGAGATTGAGCCAGCGCGGACCATGAGGGGAGGCTCACCAGTCCCGCCAAGAGGATCTGGGTGGCGGCGGCGGTTCGGCTGAATTGGGGCGGTGTCAAGGAGAGGGCAGGGCTGTGCATGGTGTTTTGGTTTTTCGGAAGGGAGCAGCGGGGCACTTCTGCTCGCGCTATTCGGGCGATTAGCAGTTCGTCAACGTATGCAAATGCGACGCATTCGCATTAAAGATCAAAAGCACGCCAAAGGCAATGCCACTTGCAGAGTTGGAAGCCTGAGGCGATGCCCTCGCCGGTCATTGCAGACCGAACGAGGCTCAAGGTCCTTCAGGGGGCTTTGACAAGCCCTGCTGGACGGGGGCCAATGACCAGCGGTTCGAGCCCGGACTTCCAGTCAGGGGCGAGGTGTCAGGCACTCTGCGCAGAAGTGCCTGATCAGGGACCGAGCTGGGGAAGATCCAGGGGATCCAAACCCAGCGCGCATTCAGGCCTTCAGCGTTGCAGGCTCACCTTCAGCGCCATTGCGCCCTCTGACTTGTTGCGCCACATCCAGCAATGGGTTTCGTCCGTGTCGACCTTCAAGACCTCGCTTGCCTGACGCGACTGACTCAGCTTGGCCGGGAACACCGTGTCCTTGCCCTTGTGGAAGTGGATGTTGAAATCGGCTGGCACCGTACTTTCGAACTGCCACTGAATCGTCTGACCTACCCGCAGCTTGTCGCAGACTTCGATGAACTTGCCAGCCGCCACATGGCCGGAGTAATCGAAACGACCTTGGCTGTTCCAAACCACGTCGACGATGTGTTCGTTGGCGATCGCAACAGAGCTGACCAGGCCAGCGCAAAGCGTCGCAGCGATGCGCCACGAAACTCGACGGGCGTTCATGGTGCCACCTTCAGCTCGGTGACCATGAACATCACACCATCCTGAACGACTTTGAACTTGATCTTGTCGCCGACTTTCAAACCACCCATCAAGGCCTTGTCCTTGACAAAGAACACCATGGTCATAGGAGGCATCTCAAGGTTTTTGATCTCCCCATGCTTGATGGTCAATTTCCCCGCTTCGGCGTCGATCTTGCGAATCTCACCGTCGGTGAATTCAACGACTTTGGCTGACTGGGAGGCTTGGTGACTGCCGTGATCTCCGGAAGCCTTGGACAAGCTGGGCACGACAAGAAGGCCGGCGGTAACGGCAGCGAAAACGAAGCGCTTCATGGGGTTACTTTCCGTTGTAGTGGGAAAACACGCGGGGAGGCTGGCCTTTGAGCACCAGCAAGACGTCATAGGCATCGCGGCGGTCGCCGTAATCGGGCCCATCCATGCCAGGAGACCCAACAGGCATGCCCGGCACGGCCAGGCCGATGGCGTCCGGCCGCTCCTTCAACAAACGCCGGATGTCTGCGATAGGCACGTGCCCCTCGAGTGCGTAGCCGCCAACCCGGGCGGTGTGGCAAGACCCCAGCTTGGCGGGGATCCCCAATTTCCCTCGCATGGCGTTGTTGCCGGTATCAAAGACCCTGACGGTGAATCCTTGCTCGCGCAAGCGATCGATCCACACCTTGCAACAGCCGCAGGTCGGGCTTTTCCATACATCGACCTCCTCGTCCTGGGCTGGCGAACCCTTGGCGACTGCAAGCCCCAAGGCCGAGACGGCGCCCACGACACCCTTCAACAAAAACTGGCGGCGGACGGGCATCACGGCATCACCTGAATCTTTCCGACCATCCCAGCCTGGTAGTGACCGGCGATCAGGCAGGCAAAGTCGAACTCACCCGGACGATTGAAGGTCCACACGATTTCGCCCACCTTGCCTGGCGCCACGTGCGTCATGTACGGCTCGTCGTGCTCCATGTTCGGGAACTTCATCATGAGCGCCGCGTGTTCATCGAGCTCCTTTTTGGAGCCGATCACCAACTCGTGCATGACTTTTCCGGCGTTTCGAACGACAAACCGGATGGTTTCGCCTTGCTTCACGCGGATGTGATCCATCGAAAAGCGCATCGTGTCGTGCATCGCCAGTTCGATGGTTCGTGCCTTGGCCAGTCTGTCGGCCGCAATGCCCCAGGCCTTCTGCTCCTTCTTAACCGCCAAGTTGGCGGGTTTGGCGTGAGGCTCGTCGCCGTGGGCAATGGCGGTCGTGGCGATGGAGAAAAGAAAGAGGGCTGTCAGGCAATGCTTCATGGGAATCAAAGTCAGTGGATCTTGAGGGGGAGGGGGGGGTCAGTGACCGGAATGCCCACTGGGCTTTCGGATCTGCACCTCAACATCGGTGTCGGGCTTCTTCACGCGCGGCATGGAGCCCGACCCTTCTGCCTTGAACCGCGCGGGGTCCGGCAAGCTGCCGGTGAACTCGTAGGCCACCGTGCCAGGGGGGTTTTGATACCAGCCCGGATCTTTGTAGTCCCCTGCCTTTTGCCCCTTGCGCACCTTGACCACGCTGAACATGCCACCCATGCCCACCGAGCCAAAGGGGCCCCGGCCGGTCATCATGGCGGCCGTGTTGTCGGGCAACGGCATGTCCATTTCGGTCATGTCCTTCATGCCACGCTCGCCCATCACCATGTAGTCGGGGATCAGCTTGCGGATCTTCCCGGCCACACCCCGGTGATCCACCCCGATCATGGTGGGCACGTCGTGACCCATCGCATTCATGGTGTGGTGACTCTTGTGGCAATGGAACGCCCAGTCGCCCTCTTCGTCCGCGAGGAACTCGATCTGACGCATCTGGCCAACCGCCACGTCCTCGGTGACTTCGTATCGGCGGGTGCTCTTTGGCGTCGGCCCCCCATCGGTTCCCGTCACCAAAAACTCGTGCCCGTGCAGGTGGATCGGGTGATTCGTCATCGTCAGGTTGCCGATGCGAATGCGGACTTTGTCCTTGAAGCCAACCACCAACGGATCGATGCCCGGGAAGATGCGACTGTTCCAACTCCACAGGTTGAAATCGAGCATCGTCATGATCTTGGGCGTGTAGCTCCCAGGATCGATGTCGTAGGCATTCAGCAAAAAGCAGAAGTCCCGGTCCACCTCATCAATTAGCGGGTGTTTCGTCTTCGGATGGGTGACCCAGAAGCCCATCATGCCCATGGCCATTTGGACCATTTCATCGGCATGCGGGTGGTACATAAACGTGCCGGGCCGGCGAGCGACAAACTCGTAAACGTAGGTCTTGCCAGGCGGAATTCCAGGCTGATTCAAGCCCGTCACCCCGTCCATACCACTAGGAAGGCGCTGGCCATGCCAGTGAATGCTCGTCAGCTCTCCCAACTTGTTGGTGACGAACAAGCGGATTCGGTCGCCCTCCACCACCTCGATCGTCGGACCGGGGCTCTGACCGTTGTAGCCCCACAAGTGCGCTTTGAAACCAGGAGCCATTTCGCGCACCACGGGCTCGGCCACCAGGTGGAACTCCTTGACGCCGTTGTTCATGCGCCAGGGCAGGGTCCAACCGTTGAGTGTGACCACCGGGTTGTAGGGGCGCCCGGTGTTGGGCACCAAGGGCGGCATGGTGTCGGGCTTGGCCTGAATGACCGGCTCCGGAAGTGCGGCCATGGCCACTTTGCTGACCGAGGCCATGGAGGCGGCCGCGGTGACCGCACCTGCGCCACCCAAGAAGGAACGTCGTTTGAACATGTGGTTGACTCCGAATCAGTGGCCGCCTTCGGCGGCAGGGGCGGCGGGGCCGGTGGGCAGGGCAAGATTGGCTTTGCCGATCAACGCTTGATCGAGGTCGGCTTGCGCCAGCCAGAAGTCGCGCAATGCTTCGATGGAGCTGTTCACGCTGGCGATCTGCGATCGCGCGTCGGCCAACAGCTCGAACACGCCGATCAACATGCCGTTGTAGCGAAGGACTTGCTCTTCTGATATTCGCTTCTTGAGCGGCACGATCTCGTCGCGATGGTGGCGGGCGATGTCGTAGCTGAAGCGATAGTTGCTGTAAGCCTCGCGAACCTCGGAGCGCGCATTGATCGCTGTCGCTGCGGCCAAATGAACGGCCTGCATGTAGGTGCCTTCGGCACGCGCAACTCGCGTTCCCCCCCAATCGAAGAGGGGCAACTCCAAGCCCACCTCCCAACCGGTTTGGCGAGCCGCCTCGTTCGAGGTGTTGCGCAACACGCCCAACTCAAGAACATTGACGAACCGAGTGGCCTTCGTCAGTCCCAAGTTCTTCGCGGTTTGTTCGGCTGCAAACCGTGCCGCCTGTACATCCAGGCGGGTCGCCAGAGCCTGTCGCTCGATCTCTGGCTGATCCTTGGCCTCAGCCGGCAGATCAGGCAACCGATCAGGTAACCGCAAGGCCTGAACCTGATCACCCCACAAGCCCAGGAGACGAATCAGCCGCTCTCGATTGGCTTTCTGCAGTTGCTGCGCCTTCGCAAGCCCCAATGCGGCGTCCGAGTAAAAGCTCTGCTCCCGCGCACGCATCAGCTTGTTGAAGTTCCCGACGCTTTCGAGACGACGGGCCAGTTCGGCACTCGCTTCCGCTGCATCCTGCACCTGCTCCATGTAGCGGACCGACTCATCCGCCGCGACGGCTTGGATCCACGCCTTGCGCGTCTCGTTGGCCACGGACAGCACTTCCATGGCAGTCTCTCGACGAGCTCCCTCCAGGCGTCGCCGCTCTGCCTGAGCCACCAGTGGCAACGTCAGCACCCGGGCCAAATTGAAGTGAAGGCCTCGCTCCAGCTCGATCTCATCGCCGCGGGTCAGCCGACCGAAGGAGAAGCCCGGATTCGGCAGCGTGGCCGCCTGACGAACCTCAGCCTCGGTCACGCCCAATTGCTGAAGCCGAGCTTGGAGGCTGCGGTTGTTCAAAAGCGCCAACTGCACCGCCGTGTCAGCAGTCAAGGGCGCATGGAGGAGGGCGGCCACACGATCCTGAGGGGCAGCACCCTGGCGAGCCTCAATGCTGACGTCTTTGCCCAGACGCTCTTGCACCGTCTCATTCACCACCACGGCACTGCTGCCCGGTGCGACGGAAGCACAGCCCGCCAGCCACAACGCCGATGTGGCCACCAACGTCAATCTCGTGCCCCGATGGCGGAGCAACGCTGCGCCCTGGATGGTTTTGAATGTCATGCAATGTCCTCAATTCGGCTTGTGTGTAGCGTGGCCCTCGTGCCCGGTCTTACCAGCGGGTGGCGCTGCAACTGGCGCACCGCGATCCGCGGGCGCCTTTTCCTTGGCGTAAATCCGCCAGCCACCTACGGCGTTGACGGTGCGGTTCGCATCGCCCCAGGTGGTAGTTGCAATCTCGGCGTCAGGGATGCTGCGAAAACGGCGCAGCTCGCTGCGATGCGTAACCGCAGGAACGGGGGCAGCAGCGTTGAGGGGATCGGCGGCGGCTGCGCGGTCAGTTGCTTCTGCGCGCGCAAGCGTCCATGGCGCGAGCGCCATTGAAAACAGCGCCGCGACCCAGAGTGGCCTGCGCGCATGGCGCGTGATGAGGGTTCGCTCGTGGTTTCGTTTCATGGGTTCCTCAATGTAGAAGGGAGGAGGGACTCGCGTTACGCGGATTGATCAACACAGGATCGGTATCGGACAACCATTCGCTGATGGCGGGCCCGCCTCAGCACACTCGTCAATTGGTCCAGAAGGGCTTCAAAGGCTGGCTCCTGTGGCGTTGTGTGATGGACTGCGCCTCGAAGGCGAAACACTGAACCATGTCAAGTTTTCGCCTGGGCACCCACGCGAAGAGAACTGCATCAGCGCTCCCCACATCGGCCACGCTGATTGAGTTGCCGCCACGCCGCTTCAAGCTCCATCGCATCCCCAGCAGCAAGCGGCCGCTTGCCAGTAAACCCTTCGCACGAACCACCTCATCAGCCTTCCAGTCTGAAGCTTTCCATCGTGGCAATGTCAAGGTTCCAGGACGGTCCACCAGGTCCGAAGCAGGCCCCCTTGACCTTCCAATCATTAGAAGGTTCATCATGCGGCCAGGTCTGGTCGAATTTCCGGGACCGAGGAGTAGGCAATGCAAGAAATCCATTTGCTCAACTTGAATTGCATGGGGTGTGTTGGCAAGCTCAAGTCGACCATCGCAAAGCTAGATCCAACTGCAATCGTTGCGATTGACCTAGACGCCAAAAGCGCGACGATTGACAGCAAAGAACCCAGGCAAACACTGATCGATGCACTCAGCCGCGCCGGGTTTGAGGTCGCCCCATGAACATCGGAGTAGCCGCTCAAGCCGCTGGCGTTTCTGCAAAAATGGTGAGGCATTACGAGCGAATTGGGTTGCTTCCAGAGGCCACTCGAAGCACAGGGGGGTATCGCCAGTACACCGACCGTGACGTTGCGACCCTGCGTGTCATCCGCCAGTCGAGAAGTCTTGGGTTTTCGACCCTTCAGATTCGCGAACTCTTGTCGCTGTGGACAGACAAGAGCCGCAAGAGCAGTGCGGTCAAGCAGTTGGCTCAGGAACACCTTGCTGACCTCGACTGCAAGCTGCAAGACATGCTGGCCATGAAGCGAACGCTGGAGGCGTTGGTGACCGCGTGCGCTGGCGATGACCAAGCACAGTGTGCAATCCTGGAGGGTCTTGAGCAGCCGCCCTCCAACGCCCCTTGCGCGCACCGCCGCTAGCCGCAAACGGCATCGGCTGCCCCGTGTCACAGACCCCTTCTCCGACGAGCAGGCATCAGCTCCGGTCGTGATCGAGCAGGCTGTGCAGGCGAGCAACTTCGTTGCCTTTCGCCTCAACCTTTCGGCCGTCCTTCAGTTCGAGGATCTCGCCAGCTTTGAGGTGCTCAGTCCGGCCCCAACGATCCTCTTTGGCCATCTTGCCGTCCTTGAACACGTAGACCGTCGAGCCATCTTTCAACTCGAGCACCTGCACAGCTTCGATTGCCAGCTGATCTCGAGCAAACACGGGGGTGGCGAAGAACACCGCGAGTGCGAGGGCTATTGCGGGGGAATTCATGACGGTCGCTCCATTTGTTGAGCTGGTCGACTGCAAGGTCAGCAACCAGCGATCGCAATTTAGGACCTTGCCAAAGTCACGCGCCCATCGGCCTGATTACTTTTCTGTCATGCTGAGGTAGCGACCACAGCCACCAAGCCATTGACCCCAACCACTCCTTGGGTTAACGACCACTGGATCGAGATGGAGGGGCATCTTTGATGAGCCTCACTTAAGCGCGTTGCTTGAGCGCTTCCCGGCTGCTCAGGCGTTCTGGGGTATGGCGTGGCGACGACGGACATGCAATAACCCGCGGTCGTCTGGCGCGGTAAATCAACGCACTTCCAGCGCGAGGGCATCGCCGAGGATTTCGGGCCCTTTGATGACCCGGAAGCCTCCTTTGCGAATCGGGGTGTGAACCTGCCAGCTGTCCAGCAAGGGTTG
>JACCEA010495494.1_pt1 | contig 10163 bp, 6 predicted proteins | sample 7449851 | NCBI WGS metagenome assembly JACCEA01 (sample SAMN15323453, study PRJNA562643) | freshwater metagenome | isolation source: river surface water | place: USA:Blue River Watershed | collected 2017-08-18 | reverse complement strand
TTTTGAGGGAGCCCATGGCATTGGTACCGACACGCGACAAGCCCACAAACTCCAGCTGGAACAAAATCCGTTGACGTGCCACACCTTCGGCAATTTGTAGCCGTTCAATCACGGTGCGTCCGAGCCAGCATCCGGCATCGTATTCGAAGCCCAGGATCGATTCGACAGGACGTTTTTCTACCAAGTTGAGGTTCATGCGTGCCACGCTGTACCAGCGGCCTTCGCCCAAACCGCGGCCGGCCGTTTGGACGTCATCGGCGCCACCCCATAGATCATGCAAGGGCCATTGCCAACCGATATCAAGTTGCTTGGAGATCACGTTGGAGGATGCGTCATTTTCAGTGCGCACCGCTGCGTTGATGATGCGGTAAGAGCCCGGGTTGTAACGCCCCCCCACAACACGCCTTAAAAAATTGTCATTCTTGGGGTTGTATTGCACCGTGGAGTCCAACGCCCACGCACGCGAAAGGTTGAGAGAGGCACCGGCGAGCACATCGCTAAGGCCGCCCTTGGCTGTGGCTTCGTCTGGCAGGGTGACGCGTTGCTCTTGCATGCGTAAACGCTGCGCCACCCCAAAGCGCGCGCCTTCGGCGCCGGTCGCGGGATCCACGAAACGCGAAGTCACCCCCAGGGTGAGCAATTTGCTGTCGGAGATGCGGTCATGCCCACCAAAAGCGTTTTCAGTGAAGATGCTGGCAAAGTTAAATGCGTTGCCGCCTGAATCGTAATTGGGCAAATAGCTTTGATCGCGATAGGGCGTGTACACATAAAACAGGCGGGGCTCCAATGTTTGGGTCCAGTTGCGCCCGAAGATGTTCTTGCTGCGCTCGAATGTCATGCCCGCATCGACACTGAACGTGGGGGTGCTGATGCTGGCGGACGTCTGGCCTTGATGCCCTTGATAAAACAGGGTGTTGGGCAAGCCGCCGTCAAATTGATAGCTGCGCCCATGCAGCTGCATTTTGGGGGTCACGTAACCAAACGGTGAGATAAGCGGGCGGCTCAGCTGCACCCATGAGACGGCGCGATCTGCATTGGGGGCGCAGTTGTAAAACAGTTTGCTGCCGCTGTTGCTACTGGCCGTGGCGCAATCAATTTCACGAGCAGAAGTGAAACGGGTGAAGTCGCCGTCCACGCTGAAATCAAAGCCGCCCATGTTGAAACGCTGTAGACGCGCCGTGAATTGGGGCGCGCGGTTGAACGGTGGCGTGATGCGGTTGTTGGTGTTGGCCAAGTCTTGCAAGGTTTGCCAAGTCTGCGAGCGAATCCCTGTGGTGACGTAGCCGTTGGTCCAGTTCAGGTTAATGTCATTTGCCAGCAGACGCTGAACACCCAGTCCGTTGTTGAGCGCAAAGTCTTTCCAATAGTCGTCATCACTGACGCGATTGATGTTCAGGATCAAGCCCAGACCCCCGCCTGCAAAGTACGGATTGATGAGTCCGGTGTGCTGATACTGCAAGCCCCAACGCCGGGCGCCGTCACGCAGTTGGTCTTTCTCCATGTAGTTGAAGCGCATCAGGCCTTGGAAGGGTGGATTCGGCGCAACCCCCTCCAGGTATCGAAACTCGGTGTTCAAGTTGATGCCACGGTTGCTCCAATAAGTCGGCGAGAACGTGATGTCGCGGTTCGGGGCTAGATTCCAGTAGTAGGGCTGTGTGATTTCCAAGCCACCAATGTTGTCGGCACCGATGCTGGGCGGCAACAATCCCGATTTGCGTTCGTCTGTGAGGGGAAATTCCACTTCGGGCACCGGCAGGATCGGGATGTTTTTGAAATGAATGGTTCCCTTTTCAATCACACCTGTGTTGCGGTCGGTGTCGATCGAAATTTTGTCCCCGCTGAAAAACCAGTCGGGCATCCAGCCCGGCCCAGGCTTGCGCTGGCAAGTGGTGTAGTTGGCTTTGTGCATGACGGTGTGTGCGCTGTCGATGAAGTCCACGCGCTCGGCGCTGCCGTAGGCATTGTTTTTAAGCAACCTGAAATTCGGTTGGGTGAAAAAACCTTCAAAAGCGTCAATTTGCAGATCTAACGCAGGGCCTTCAAAAATATTTCCCGAACGGTTGATGTACACATTGCCTCGCGCTTTGGCGAAGTCCGTCACTTGGTCGTAATCCACTTGATCGGCTTTGAGCAATATCTCCCCGCGTCTCAAACGCACGTCACCTTCGAGCACGGTGCGCTGGCTGCTTTCTTCGTTCAATGAGTTGCTCTGTAAAAATGTCGGCAATTCTTTGCGCGATGCGGGCGGAATGTCTTCTTGTAGCAAATTGCTCGATCGCAGCACCAAGTGCGGCGTGTTCTGGGCTTGTGCCATGCAGGTGCTGCCCAGCAATCCAATGGCGAGCCATGACAAGGCGCGTAATTGGCGGTGAAAATTGGGCAACAGCATGAAAACGACAAGTCTTTCAAAGAGCAGGCCCACCTTGCAACGCGCCCCGACATATCGGAGCCGCCAGGGCCATTTGTAGAATTTAGATTATCCATGAGCACAACCCCCAACTCCCAGCCCCCGGGCGCAAATCCAACTGCGGTGATCGAATGGGCCCAGCCCGAGCGCCAGGCAGCGTTTCAACTCTGGCTAGAGGCCCAAGCGGCCAAGCATGCCGTGGTGCCGAGTACCGTGCGAGCGGCGTCGGCCGATGCCAGCTTTCGGCGCTACTTCCGGGTTGATACCGCGGCAGGTTCGTGCATCGTCATGGATGCACCGCCCGACAAAGAAAACTGTGAACCTTTCGTCCGCATCGCGCGCTTGATGAGCGATGCAGGCTTGTACGCCCCGCGCATCTTGGCCTGGGACGAGCCACAGGGCTTCATGCTGCTCGACGACATCGGCTCGCAAACCATGATGGATGTGATTCAGCCCGACGACCCGCAGGCCAACCAAGACCTGTACCTGCGCGCTGTGGATGCCTTGCTCATGTTGCAACAGAACAGCCGTCCCGGCGTATTGCCCGCATACGACGCGGCTTTGCTGCAACGCGAGTTGTCGTTGTTCCCTGACTGGTACCTCACCCAACATCGCCAGCTGCAGATCGACGCAACGCAGCGCGAAATGTTGGACAAGACCTTCCAAACCATCGTGCAGCGCAACTTGGCCGCACCCAGCGTGTATGTGCACCGCGACTTCATGCCGCGTAATTTGATGATGCCGCATGATCCTGCCGAGCCCCGTTTGGGCGTGCTCGATTTTCAAGATGCGGTGTATGGACCCATCACCTATGACATCGCTAGCCTGATGCGCGATGCGTTTTTGACATGGGAAGAAGACTTTGTGCTCGACATCACGATTCGCTACTGGGAGCGTGCGCGCAAACTGGGACTGATGGATTTTGAAGATTGGCACAACGACTTTGGTGCCTTCTATCGCGCGGTGGAGTGGATGGGTTTGCAGCGCCACCTCAAAGTGGCCGGGATCTTTGCGCGCCTGACCTTGCGTGATGGCAAGTCGAAGTATTTGGCCGATGCGCCGCGATTCATCAACTACATCCGCTCGACCGCCAGCCGTTACAGCGAGCTCACACCTTTGCTGCGGTTGATCGACAAGATCGAAGGTACCGAGCCCGCCATCAGTTTGGCGTTCCCGCGTCTCACGCCGCAATCGGGTGGACGGGGCTAAGGCGTGGCACGGTTTTATTGCCCGTTGCCACTCACCACCGGTCAGGTGGTGGACTTGCCGCCCACCGCGGCGCGTCATGTGCAAGTGCTGCGCATGCAACCTGGCCACACGCTGACCCTGTTCAACGGCGAAGGCGGTGAATTCAGCGCCGAGGTGCAACACATGGGGCGCAGCGAGGTGCACGTGGTGGTGGGTGCACACCGAGCCGTGGAATGCGAACCCGCCCTTCGGGTTCACTTGGCCGTGGGCATGCCCGCCAACGAGCGCATGGATTGGTTGGTGGAAAAAGCCACCGAGCTCGGCGTCCACCGCATCACCCCGCTGATGACGGAACGCAGCGTGGTGCGCCTGAGCGGTGAGCGCGCCGAAAAAAAGCAAGCGCACTGGCAAGCCGTTGCTGCAAGCGCAAGTGAACAATGTGGTCGCAACCGTGTTCCCGTGATTGACGTCCCTGAGCGCCTAGATGCCTGGCTGTCCAAACAAGCCATGCAAGCGGATGCGCTGCACGGTGTGTTGTCCTTGCATGCCAGCACACAAGCCTTGCCGTCCTGGCGCGACGGCGTGACAGACACAACAAAAACCTGGGTCTTGCTCAACGGCCCAGAGGGCGGGTTGACCGATGTTGAAGATGCAGCGGCGCGCGCCAAAGGCTTTGTGGCATTGAGTTTGGGCGAGCGAGTGCTGCGCGCGGAGACGGCGGCCCTCGGCGCATTGGCTCTACTCACCCTGGCATGAAGCTGCGTCTGTCCGACACGCAGCAAGGCTTTGCTTTGGCCTTGATCTCGGCGGTGTTGTGGGGCGTCTCAGGGGCCTGTGCACAGTATGTGTTTCAGGACAAGGGCATCACCATCCGCTGGCTCGTGACGGTGCGTTTGCTGATGGCGGGCGTGATGTTGTTGGCCTATGCACGTTGGCGCGGACGTGATATTGGGCGCATTTGGCAAACACAACGTTCAGCCGTGAGTCTGTTGATATTCGGCCTGCTGGGCATGTTGGCCATTCAGTACACCTATTTCGCAGCGATTCAATATTCCAACGCGGCGACGGGAACGGTGTTGCAGTATGTCGGCCCCGTCTTGATTGCGCTGTACTTTGCCTGCGTACGTCGTCGATGGCCCACGCGTGCAGAAGGCATGGCGGTGATGCTGGCCTTTTTGGGCACGCTCTTGTTGGTCACGCATGGCGATTGGCACGCATTGCAAATTTCTCCAAAAGCTTTGTTTTGGGGATTGGCGTCTGCGGTGGCGTTGGCTTTCTACAGCATTCAACCGGAACAGTTGCTCAAAGAGAACGAAGCGAGCGTGTTGGTGGGCTGGGGGATGCTGATCGGTGGATTGGGTTTTTGCGGTGTGAGTCAGCCCTGGGATGTACCCGGTGTTTGGGATGCTTCAACTTTTGCGGCCGTTGTCTTCATCGTGTTGTTCGGCACCTTGTTTGCCTTCTATGGTTATTTGGCTGCTGTGAAAAAGATCGGCCCTGAAACCACGAGTCTCTTGGCCTGTGCAGAACCGCTGTCAGCCGCCCTCGTGTCGGTGCTGTGGTTGCAGGTGCCGTTTGGCCTCTTAGATTGGTTGGGGTCGGCTTGCATCATGGCCACCCTTGTTTTGTTGAGCCGACAAACCAGCGACGCGGCCCTGGGTTCAGAGCCGCCCTGTGCCCAGGGCGCAAGGAAAGGTAACCCATGACGAGCTTGCCGGTTGACGTGTGGGCGAGTATGGCGGTGTTTGCCTTCGTGACATCAGTGACCCCCGGCCCCAACAACATGATGTTGTTGGCTTCAGGCGTGAACTTTGGTGTTCGGGCTTCGCTGCCACACCTGTTGGGAATTTCTTGCGGTCACTTCATCATGCTGATGGTCGTTGGTCTAGGGCTCGCCGAGCTCTTTGTTCGTGTCCCGGCAATAGAGATGGGGATGAAAGTGCTGGGGTCAGCCTACATGCTGTACTTAGCTTGGGGCATGGTGCGAAGTGGCCCGCCCTCCCAAGAGAATGCGACGACCCCTGCTGAATCCCCCCTGAGCTTTTGGGGGGCCGCGGCGTTTCAATGGGTCAATCCCAAAGCGTGGGTCATGACGCTGGGATTCTTTGGTAACTATCTGCCGCCACAAGCCGACGTGTGGTTGGTCGTGGCCGCATCACTGCTGTTCAGTTTGGTCAATTTGCCCAGCATCGCGGTCTGGGCGGTGATGGGCGCACAGCTGGGTCGCTATCTGCAAGTGGATGTGTATCGCCGTACTTTCAATTGGACGATGGCGCTGCTGCTCGTGGCCTCGATGGCCGCGAGCCTGTTCACGCGTTGAACTTGAACACCGCGGTGCCGGCCATCAGGTTGGGCCACACATCCACACGCTGGCCGTTTTGTAGGCCAAACGCATCGACCACCTGCAGGTGGTTTTTCTCGGCCAACACTTCAAAGTCTTTGAAGGTGCCGACGCGAATGTTGGGTGTGTCGTACCACTGATACGGCAAGCGCTTGGTCACCGGCATGCGGCCTTGCAGAATGCTCAGGCGGTTGGGCCAATGCGCAAAGTTGGGAAAGGCGACGATGCCCGTGCGCCCCACGCGCGCCGTCTCGCGCAACATGGTTTCGGCATTGCGCAAGTGTTGCAAGGTGTCGATTTGCAGCACCACATCAAACGACTGGTTTGCAAACACGCTGAGACCCAAATCTAAGTTGAGCTGCAATACATTCACGCCGCGTTGCACGCAAGCGTGCACATTGGTGTCGTCCAGTTCAACGCCGTAACCGGTGCAGCCCTTGTGTTGTTGCAGATGGGCCAACAACGCACCGTCGCCGCAACCCAAGTCGAGCACGCGGCTGCCGTGCGGCACGAGTGCCGCGATGGCGTGCAAGGTGTCGTTGGTCATGCGGCACCTCCTTGTGCAGAGAATTCTTGTGCAATGCGGTCAAAGTACGAGCGCACCACATTCATGTAGCGGGCGTCGTCGAGCAAGAAGGCATCGTGACCGTGGGGGGCGTCGATTTCGGCGTAGCTCACATCGCGTTGGTTGTCGAGCAAGGCTTGCACCATTTCACGGCTGCGTGCAGGCGAGAAGCGCCAATCGGTGGTGAAGCTGATCAGCAAAAACTTGGCGGCGGTGCGTGCAAAGGCCGCCGACAAATCACCCCCATGGCTGCGGGCCGGGTCGAAGTAATCGAGCGCACGGGTGATCAGCAAATAGGTGTTGGCGTCGAAGTATTCGCTGAACTTGTCGCCTTGGTAGCGCAGGTAGCTTTCGATTTGGAACTCCACGTCTTGCGTGGAATATTTATAGCCCGTGGCGTTGCCGGTCACCGCATCGCGCAGTTCTCGACCGAATTTTTCGTTCATCACATCGTCGCTCAAATACGTGATGTGTCCCACCATGCGCGCAATGCGCAGGCCGCGTTGTGGCACCACGCCATGCTGATAGAAGTGGCCGCCATGAAAGTCGGGATCGGTCACGATGGCGCGTCGCGCCACTTCATTGAACGCAATGTTCTCGGCGGTCAGGTTGGGCGCACTGGCGACGACCACGGCGTGACGCACGCGGTCGGGGTATTGCAGCGTCCAACTCAAGGCCTGCATGCCCCCCAAGCTACCGCCCAAGACAGCAGCCAGTTGTTGCACACCCAAGCGGTCGAGCAGCAGGGCTTGGGCATTCACCCAGTCTTCGACGGTGACCACGGGAAAGTCGGCGCCATACACCTGACCCGTGTCGGGGTGGGTGTGCATGGGACCGGTGGAGCCAAAGCATGAGCCGAGGTTGTTCACGCCAATCACAAAGAAACGGTTGGTGTCGACGGGCTTGCCGGGGCCGATCATGTTGTCCCACCAGCCTTCGCTTTTGTCTTGGCCTGCGTACACGCCAGCCACATGGTGTGAGGCATTCAGTGCATGGCAGACCAACACGGCATTGGACCGGTCGGCGTTGAGCGTGCCGTAGGTCTCATAGGCCAGGGTGTAGTCGCGCACCTGAGCGCCACTTTGCAGCGCCAGGGGCTCAGCAAAGTGCATCGCTTGCGGCGTTGCGATCATAGGGGGTGGTGTCACACGCATAGGTTCACGAGCCTTGTTCATTCACCAATGGGACGCAGGTGTTTGCCTGCAATGCCTGCGAGTTCGAACATCGTCACTTGGTCTTTGCCAAACACGGGTTTCAATTTTGCATCGGCATTGATGGCGCGTTTGTTGGTCGCGTCTTGCAAGCCGTTGGCCTTGATGTAGTCCCACAGTTTTTTGATGACCTCCGTGCGTGCCACGGCTTCGGCGCCGATCACATTCGCCAACTCACTACTGGGTAAGAAGCCCGCCGTGACCTTGCGCGGTGCTTTGGCCTTGGCTACTTTTTCGGCCTTGACTTTGGTTGCCTTGGCTGTTTTTGCTGGCGCCTTTTTGCCGGCGGCTTTGATCAACGCATCGGTGGTCGGTGTTTTGCCGCCGCGTGCGGGGTACTTGCTGACACGGGGTTCGAAGGCGAAGTTCACCTTGCCGGCTTCAGCGTCCCATTGCAAATAGGCTTTGAACGCGCGGCGTGTGCGCATCGACACAAATTTGTCGAGCAAATCGGTTTTGCCTTCGCTCAAGAGCTTGCTCATTTGCTCGGGCGCGACGGGTTGTTGCAAGATGATCTTGCCGCTCTTGAAGTCGCAGCTCGGTGTGGCTTGTGCGTGCGTGGGCACCGCTTTGCTGCACACGTAGTTGCTGCCGTGCTCGTGCACCGGGCTGCCGCACTTGGGGCAGTTGCCGAGCGAAGCGGCGTCACCAAACTCCACAATTTCGCCAGAGTCAGCACCGTCGTCGCCGAAGTCGAATTCGAGTTTCCAGTTTTGCTCTTCTTCGTTGTACTTGAGTGCAATTTCGGCGGTGAAAGGCCAACCGGCTTTTGAGCGGAAACCATCCAGGGGGCCAATCTTTTTGTCCGTCAAGAACTGCTCGACCTCGGCCACATCGAAGGTGCGACCGCCGGGAATCTTGCTGATGGAGAAGCCGCAGCCTGCGCCGCTTTCGCCTGAGTCTGAGGCACTGCCGTCTTTTCCTACGCAGGCATATCGACGGTAGTTTTCTTTCACCACGCCGTCGCATTTGGGGCAGGGTGTTTTCAGTGTGGCGTAGTCGCCCGGGATGGTGTCGCGGTCAAACTCTTTGGCCTTCTTGACGATGTGCTCGGTCATCTCGGCAATCTCGCGCATGAAGGCCTCGCGGCTGAGTTGGCCATGCTCCATCAGCGACAACTTGTGTTCCCAGCCGCCGGTGAGTTCGGGCTTGGACAACTCTTCCACGCCTAAGCCACGCAGCAGCGTGAACAGCTGGAACGCTTTGGCCGTAGGGATCAACTCGCGGCCATCGCGGATGATGTATTTCTCATTCAACAAGCCTTCGATGATGGCTGCGCGTGTCGCGGGCGTACCCAAGCCTTTTTCTTGCATGGCTTCGCGGAACTCGTCGTCTTCCACCAATTTGCCGGCGCCCTCCATCGCCCCGAGCAACGTGGCTTCGCTGTAGCGTGCAGGGGGGCGGGTCTTGAGGCCTTTGGCATCCACCCATTCGTTTTTGGCGGACTCGCCGGCTTGCAAGGCCACCAACGTTTTGCCGTCTTCTTCGTTGTCCGAGGCTTCTTGCGCTGCGTCTTTGCCGTACACGGCCATCCAACCGGCGTTGACCAACACCTTGCCTTCGGTGCGGAAGGCGTGGTCTTTGCCCGCGGCTTTGACGATGCTGATGCGCGTGGTCACCATGTATTCCGCGCTGGGGAAGAACACGGCCATGAAGCGGCGCACCACCAAGTCATACAGCTTTTGCTCGGCTTCTGACAAACCGCTGGGAGCTTGAAGCGTGGGGATGATCGCAAAGTGGTCGCTGACCTTTTTGTCGTCAAACACGCGCGGCAGTTTGCGCACATAGTTGTTGTTCAACGCCACCAGGGCGTGGGGCGCCAAGTGCTTCATGCTGCTGTCGGCCAGCATGGTGAAGGTGTCTTTGACCACGGGCACGTAGTCTTCAGGCAAGTGGCGTGAGTCGGTACGCGGGTAGGTCAACGCCTTGTGGCGCTCGTACAGGCTTTGTGCCAAGGCCAAGGTGGTTTTCGCCGAGAAGCCAAAGCGGCCGTTGGCCTCGCGCTGCAGCGAGGTCAAGTCAAACAAACCGGGGCTGGCCTTGGTCGTGGGCTTGCTTTCTTCCGTGACCGTGGCGGGTTGGTTGCGCACGGCGTCGGCAATGGCCAAGGCTTCAGCCTCGCTCCACACGCGGTCGTGTTTTTTCTCGGCATCGTCCGCGTCTTTTTTGTGCTCGGGGTTGAACCACTTGGCGGGGTAGCTCCCGGCCGCCACTTGGAACGACGCGTGAATTTCCCAATAGTCGCGGCTGATGAACTTGCGAATTTGCTCTTCGCGCTCCACCACCACTGACAACGTGGGCGTTTGCACGCGACCCACGGTGGTCAAGAAGAAGCCACCTTCGCGCGAGTTGAACGCCGTCAAGGCGCGTGTGCCGCTGGTGCCGACTAACCAGTCGGCTCCCGAGCGGCTGCGCGCGGCGTCGGCCGGGCCTTGCATTTGTTGCTGTGTG
>JACCEA012445314.1_pt1 | contig 10164 bp, 5 predicted proteins | sample 7449851 | NCBI WGS metagenome assembly JACCEA01 (sample SAMN15323453, study PRJNA562643) | freshwater metagenome | isolation source: river surface water | place: USA:Blue River Watershed | collected 2017-08-18 | reverse complement strand
TGGAAGAGGCAGCAACTTCAGCAGTGGTATTGTTAGAAGTTGGTGGAGCAAGCAAGAGGAAGTTGGCAATTGCAACCCAAGAGTCAGTATCAATGACATCTTCTTTGGCATTAAGAATCTTCTTCAACCAAATCGATAAAATGATCGAAAGCAAACTAGAGGAAGAAGATCCAGTCTTGACACTTAACATGAAGGCATTGGCAACTTGTAGGCACATTGGACCAATCAATGAAGCACGAGTGAATGTCATCAAAATCATTGCAAAGATCAAACCAATAGCAAGTACAATCGGAGTATCTTCATCACCAAGTTGTTCTTTGACAGACATAGCACGTTTAACAAAGCGTTCGATATCATCAAACGATGCTTCACGAATACTTGTCAATGCATGAAAGTGTTCAAAGGAAAACGATTGTTGTCCAGTAAGTCTCAATAACTTGGAAAAGATCTCATCACTTAGTCCAGGATAGAAGAGTAAGATATGAACACAAAATGTCACAATCTTTTGAGAAGCTTCTGCACTCACACCAGTGGTAGCATCCGTAGGAGTAGCAGTTGTGGCAGCGCTTTGCATGCGCTTCATCCAATGATCAACACAGTGGGTAACAAAGCTCATCGGTAGAGGACGCGCAGAGTGGCAAATTAATGCTAAAATGGAATGAATTGCCTCAGGAGAATTAATAAATGATTCGTCACAAACAGAAGTAAAAGCATTCGCAAGAGAGTCTTTGAGAGCATTTTCAAGCTCCGCATTGACACAGAGAATGAGCATGAGAGACATGCGTACAATCTGTTTCTCTGCGAGGAAGTCATCACTTGCAGCAGCAGTAGATGACCAATACGACTCCTTGGCAGCTAATGCTACTCTGGCATATTCTTTCAATAGCACTACGTCGATATCAACACTCTTCACGGCACCTAAGAATATGAGCAAGACAGTTTCATTAACACGTCCAGTAGCAGGAGCAGCAGTACCAGCTGATTCTGTACCACTACTGCCAGCACCATTGCTAAAGGCATGTTTACCAGCAGCTTCCAATAACTCTACAATCTTCGCTTTATCGGTAATACGACTTTCAAACAATCTCAATGCAGTAAATCTCATAACTTGATTACGGAAATCTTCTTCTAATGTTTCATCCTTGATACAATGAAGTAGTTCATCATCTGTTACAGTCTCATCACCTGTAACTAGACGATACGTTACTTCTACAGCATCCATACCTCTAGCAATATCTTCTAAATTATTTAAACATTGTCTTAAATTACGATTTTCATATAATTTTTCTATTTCAGGTAAAATAGCAGGAGTTAATCGTACACAACCACGAATATCAATATTCACTAAATCAGGTGAACGTTTTAATATACGTAATAAACGATCATCAGTTAAAATACTACATTTCTTTAATGACAAATTAATAAAAGTATTTGGACGTTTTTCTAATAATGTCAATACATTATTTTGTGCATTTTCATCCATTTCAGCAAAATTAAACCCTGTAATCAATGAACGACCATATGATGAGAACCATACACCAGAGATGACTTCTTCTCGTAAAGTATCATTTTGTAATTCTAAGAAACTCTTATCATTACCTGTTTCAATAATCTCTTTTTGTATGACTTTAGCACGTTCAACCCAACCTGATGGGAAATTCTTTTCAAATGTTTCTTTCATTTCAATTGGAGTCGAATTTTTTCTTTCTTTTATCTCTTTCTCTGTTGGAATTTTACCTAATGATGATTGTAACATACGATTTGTATTCGTTTGTGAACGACGACGTGAATCGACTACTTTATACAATGACTTTGTCAAGGCAGTAAAGCGCTTCTCTGTAGTATCCAACTTCTCATCTTGTAAGACACGGCCATAGTATTGACGTGCTAGATCAGGCTCTAACTTCTCTAATACATCCAAATGAGTAATATCCTCTGAAGCAGATAATAAGGTTTGTAATACTTTCATTTTAATAAAAATACCAACGGCAAGATTCTTTTCAATTGTTAATGGAATCGCACAACGTGTTTCACTTGCTAATGGATTAGCTTGTAACCAGGCATCCTTAGGGAATAGAGTACAATAGTGTTTATCTTGTTTAATCGCAGATTCAATCCATTGTTGTACGATTTGCTCAGGATTCCAACGTTTAATAACTTCAACAACAGATGGATGAATCATATCCTTCATTTTACCTGAACAATAGATAATTGACTTGACAACTAACTCATTATAAATATTACCACGCATAATTGGTACAGCAAATGAATGATCATTATCAACACAAACAAGTTTCTTACGACCATCACTAGTATTACTTCCACTATGTTGTACTAAGAAATTATCAGGTTTATCATCTTCTGGTGAAAGAATTAATGTACGAATAAAATGAAATGAAAATGATTCAGGATCTAATTCAGTTTCTAAGAAATGAGGATTTTGATGTAAAACATCTTGTAAATTAGTACCAACAACGGTCTTACTCAACATAACAGGTTTATTATTATCAAACTTGTGTAAAATTGAATAACTACAAGTATAACCTGTCAATTGATGGGCTAATTCACTGGCTAAATATTCTACACCAGGTAATTCAGGGAAATCTTTGATATGGATCTCACCAGCTAATTGACGTACCTTACTGCGACCATAGGTTTCAGAGTTGGTCTTGAGATATTCATCATTATAGACCGCTTGAATGGATGACACACCAGTCTTTTCATCGACTTTAACGAATTTACTGATAGTATGTTTTTGGAATGCTTCTTGACAACCAGCATCAGAGGCTAAAGCAGCATATTCGAAGAATAAGTTAGCACGGAGTAAGTGTGCATCATCAATGCCAGAGTACTCAATACGCTCACCAAGAGAGCGATGTTGATATTTGCGATAGATCGCAATTTCATCTTCACCACGCAATACCCAATACTCAGCAAGGATGCGAAGATCATCTTCAACTAATTCTTCAAATGTCGATGTGTTGCCGTTAGCCTCTTCATCACTATACGCAGATTTTGCCAAGCGAATGAGCAAAGGTTGAATGTGGGACACATAGCGGTCAAAGCATTTGCGATCATAATCAGTTAGTACATAGTGATTAGCATTACCACCTCCACCTTCAAATGATACATCCAAATCGAAATCTTCAACTTCACCGCCATAATGCAAGTGTACTTTACAACGAACATTTGTCATCCAAGAAATTAAATCAAGCAATACAGTTCGCAAGGAAGAATGAAGTTTTGAAGGACTAGCACCGTGTAAGTTATTAATGCGGGTAATATTGGATGGTTCAGAAATTTGATAACGGAAGCACAATTGTCCTAAAATTGTATTCAACAATTTGATATGATCTTTCATATGATTCCGTTCTGCTGCATGTCCAATAAACTCTTTGATACCATCTTGTAAAAATTCTTTAAAAAGGCGTTCAATATCATCTTCACCAAAGACAGAGCCATCACTGAGTCTTTCTTTAAAATCTTCAAATACTGACTTTGTACCATAAGCAAAGTTTGCATTAAAAAATAGATTACATTGAATTAAATCATAACTTGGCAACTCAGCAATTAATTTATCAACGGAAAGAATCATACTGTTACTGTTGCGACTAGGATTAAAATTACCATCGAATTGAAATCCACCGTGAATTAATTGCAATTGATCACCTTGATTTGCCATAAGTGGAGGGGCTGTTTCTCCCATTGCAATCACTGCTAGATCCAATAATCTTGAAAGAACTTTGATGTAATTCGTAGCATTTTGAGCAACAATAGCAGATGTTGAACGATAAATGAAACACATTTCAACATCAGAAAAAGGACATGCTTCACGACGAGCTAAGGAACCGAATACCATAGCACAGAATTCAGCACCAGATGGAGCAGGACCAATCATCTCTACAATATTAGCGATGAGGGTGAACAATAATTCATACATTCCTTCACTCCAAGCACCAAAAAGAGTTGCACTAGTAGAATCTAAGTCGATATCTTTCAATTCGTCGCGTAAATTACATAAACGCTTCTTATCGAGTTGATAGTCCTCTTCTTCTAGGGCAACAGATATTCCAGTTTCTCCACCAAGCTTCTCCAATACACGAGAAGTTAAATCATGCTTTTCTTGGTCAGAAAATTTTGCACGGTTATGACTGGCAACTTTTACAATCAATTCATAACATTTGTGACCCTTCAAAGGAAATTCAGCCACCAATAAGTCACCCATTCTCTCCAATTGACCAGTCATCTTGCGCAAACTTGTAACATCACTGACAATTTGATTTTCACGTGAATCAAAGATAGTATCAAAATATTTCAAGAAAAATAATGCTTGAATTTGCTTTTGTCGTTTGCTTAATCTCTTGATGTGTTGCTGTTTTGCCAATTCAAATGCATCTTCTTCACCTTCTGCGGCAGTGGATTCACCCTCTGCATTAAAAGGGACAACATAACGAGTGTGTTCTCTACGATCAACACCAAAGGTGACAAAATGCATAGCTAAAAGGTAATCATCCAATGGTTGAAGAACAAGATCTTGACCTTGTAGTACAACTCGGTTGTCAGGAGATTCCGCACGGGCAAGATGATACTCGCCCATAATCTCAGCAAGCTGTGCTAAAATCATGTTATCATTCACTTTCGAAGAACCATCTTTGCGATAAAGTGCTAAGAAAAAATTGGCAATATCAAATCGTTTATCCATATCTCTCTTCCATAGTGTGACCAATTGTCCCAAACAGTCAACCAAAGACAGAGCATCATCACTTTTGATCTCATTTAGATTTCCAACTACAGTGCGCACAAAATCAAACTTTGATACTGCGTCATCACGACTGTTACCATAGAGGTCAACCACCAACTTTAATTGCTTGGCCATTGTTGGATATTCCTCTCTTACGCCTTGGTGGTCGAATAATCACACTAACTTGCTGAGAAAGAAGGCAACAAATGATGATGACCTATATTGAAATCACTCTAATTCACAAGGAGTGATGCGATGTCAATCAGATTCCCAGATACAGTCAACGCTACAGATTTTATCTCACATCAAACATTCGCCCATCAACAATCAAACTCCCTCTCACAGCGGCCACAGCAAATCCAAATTCATACTAAGAAAACTTGAATTTTCTGTGTACGGTCCAGGAATTAATTGCATTTATTGGATTAAAACTCCTATTTTAAAGTTTATCCGAATTGTGATGTTTTTGAAGTGCCATGATTCAAGCATACGATCATAAACAATTCAATTGAATCCTCCAATGAAGTTTCGTTTAGCGACCGTTCAGTGAGCTTCAAAGAATACCAAGCAACGGAGGCAATAGAAGCGGGAAAGTAGGAGTCAGAGAATGTTCAACTCTTTGATTCGAGCGGTTGCATCCGTCCGTGGATCTTCGTCAGGTAATTCATCCAACACATCAAAGAAAGGAGCTTTTCAAGAGATCCATGAACATTACCCAATCGAATTGATTTTGGGAGATGAAGATAAAGGAATCGATCTCATTGATGCCTCGTATGTTATCACGAACCCAAAGGATTATCAGCGTCGAATATGTGATCCACTCTCTGTAGAAGGTCTCACATTCGCATCACTAGCCAGTCGACGTGATTCTGAACTATTTGCTACGATGTGGTCAGATTATAGAACAGACCGTAGTTTAGGATATGATTTGAAAACAGCAAAACCGACAACATTACCAACTTTACGAGTTTTGGATGCGGCAGTGGGTAGGATCGTCAAAGATGTGAATCACATGACTAGAGGTGTGATCTTATCTTGTTCTGATGGATATGATCACCCTATTGAACCCAGAGAACAACAAGAGATTGGAAAAACAGCTTGTGCTGTGAGTAGAGAAATGGTGAAAGTAATTTCTAGAGACCTTTTCCACTTGAACACAGAACATGAAGACGACGATATTATTGCTGGCCTCGAGAGTCACAATGAAGGTAGCAATGCACATCCTACAAATGCTCGTAGACAATCTCAGACTCATCATTCGAACTCATCCAGTGACACTGCACTGCCAACAGCGGCAGCAGCAGCTAATGCTGCAGCGCATCGAGCAACGTCACCCACCATGGATGAGGATTTCCTCTACAACTCTCCCGAAGGACTAGCAGCACGCGATCGTGATCGCGATAAAAGAATGCGACCAAAGTTATTCTATGATATAACCGAGAACATTCCATTGTCAGCGACGGCCAGAGATGTTGGTGAAATTGCCAAGGAAGTTGGTGATTTGGTACACGATCAAGTTGCAGAACGCGGCGTGATGGATTATGTTGGGGTTGGAAATGTGACAGTCTCTGCTCAACTAAGAATCCCATTTCAGACAGTCCTAGCGATGCAACAACAGGCACAGCAACAATCTGCAACCTCGTCCTCTGGTAACGCCACAGGTTCTTCTGGCAATCGAGGTAGTATAAGTCTCCCCAATAATGGTCAGTATCCACAGTTAGGAAGTAGTTTTGCTGCTCCTCCTGGTGTAGGTTTAGCGAGTGCCACTTCTGCGGCTCTGATGCATCATGCAAATGCTGGTGCAAATAATAGTTCTGCTGCTGGGCCTACATCCCCTCTACCACAACGTGTTGGAGCAAATGCTGCAACTGCACCAAATATTGCCAGTCCCTCCTCATCATCCAGCTCTGCAGTAGTAGAAGATCCCACTCTCAGTAGTAGTGGATATTATTATGAAGTGAAGACAATCTCTGTCGGTGATTGTCTAGGTTTTGCATTTATACCAGATCCACTGCATCCAAGTATCATCCAACTGTCACATCCAGTAGACTTTGCAGAGCATGGCTTCCTTGGTGCTGAAGAGTATCAACCTGCTTCTATAACACGTTGGAAAGGGTATCAAGTTGATGTACAATGTCATGACTTACCAGCGGGTGCAATTGTGTTCACTGTGACGGATGGTGTTTGGGATAAATTCCGTAAGACATCACCATATACAAAGGAAGAGATCCAGAAGCAACAAGAGACCAGTGAGCAAGATAGTTGTTCACAAGATGAAGCAAATAAAGTAGGAAATGCAGTTGGTAATCATCGTGAAGGCACAGATCTTGGTAATGGGCGAACTGAACATTATGTCACATATGAAGGGAAGGAATACAAGTATATTCGTGCAGAAATTGATCTTGATGCAATTCGGGATTGTTTGATCAGTTGTGTCAGTAGTGCTACTGCTGTCAATAGTGCTTTAGCCTTGGCAGCTGCTAATGCGTCGTCAAATGTAAGTGGTACAATCTCAAGGACAACTAGTCAAGCTGGAAAGAAAGGTGGTAAGGATAGAGAACGTGGTGGTGGGGAGAGAGAAAGTTTTGGATCACGTGGTTCATCTAATAATAGTCGTAGTTTCCGGTTAAGAGATAAAGATAGAAAGGAATCCGTCTCTGCTTCTGCTTCTGCTGTTGGTAAAGATGATTTAGATGCTGTATATGCAGCGTATTATGCCTCCATTGATCCAAATCAACCTCCAGTTATGGCAGAACCAAGTGTTAAAGACTTTGTGAATTGTTTACGTAATGAAACAATTCGTCGTGCAGATAAATTAAGAGCTGAATATGATAGTGTAATGACGATATTACGTGATTATGCTACATCGATACAAACAGATGGTGTATTACGAGAAAGGTTTTTGACGCGTGATCTAACAAGTACAAAGGTCAAATCAAAACCATGGCAAGATTGTAAACATGATACTGAATTACCTGAAAAAGTGAAAAAAGCGGCAGATCGTTTATGTGAATTGGAACATTTTAAAGTTGATGTTGTACCATTTTTAGCATTATTAGAATTCCGTCCTTCTCTTGGTGACGATTGTACTATTATGGCTGCTAAGTTGCCTATAGTGGAAAAGGAATTGTTGCGTAGTCTCGTGGAAGTCAGTACAGTTACGAACTACAAGAGGAAGAAGCTACAAGTTAATGTTAGTAAGCAATTTGAATTGGTGAAGAAGTCATCTTCGTTGTTACTAGCATCTTCCTCGTATGCATCATCATTGGATTCTCCATTACCATTGTATGAGATCATTGATGAATTAACGGGAGAGACTTATGAAGAGATTGTTCCTACTGCTTATAAGCAATGCCCCACATTTCTCATTCATAAGACTATCTGCCCAGTTACTGGAGCTGGATCGAGTGCTACCAGTGCTAGTGTGACTGCTTCGAACAATGGTGTTACGAATGGTGTGGTTACTGTTAAGAAGAAATATGATCCAGCTGCGATCAATGCGGTGACAGATCTTATTGATGAGCTTTATGCGATGCATATTCAAGAAGAGCGCGAGAGAACTAGGCAAAATTCTAAGTCATGGTTCAGTTAAATAGTTTGTGGGTATTTATTGTATATATAAAAAGATGTGTAATAGGATGAGAAAATTTTGGTTGTTAGTGATCCAAATAGATTTGTTGTATTGTTTACTACATCCGATGATGATTGTTTGTTGTGGTAATTGTTTCGTTTTGGTGTTATTTTGTGGTATTGTTGAAGAGTGCTCTCTTCTAACAACAGAAGAATCCTTTTTTATGATGTTTGTATTGATGGTACTATTTCTAAACTCTTTAACAACAATGTAAGTAAATGATGGTAATCAACAGAGTATGGGGAGAGCACAGCCCCGGGGCGTTTAGCCTCGCCTTTTTGCTCTAGGCTGGGAATCGAATCCGCTGGGAATGCTGTTTTGAAATTCATCAACCAGATCAACACTGGTTCTCATTTTCTTCTGAGTATTGTATGCTGCTAGTGATCGTAAGTAATGACAGCAATTGTTTCATTTGATCTAGACAGGCTCCAAAATCATCAAGATGGAGAAGGAGCAACGATAGGTGGAGAGAGTCCAGTGGCTTCCTACTGGACACCGGAAAATCACCGTGCAGACACAGGAAATACATATCTTCGCTTAGAAGAATGGATGAAGGATCTTCAAGATTATGTCTTACCTGTTCGTCATACAGCATCAAGTATCGATCTCACATTAGAGATGGGTAGAGCATTGTTGCGATATCGTGAAGAATTAAAAATGATGGCGGCAATCTACAATCAAGATCATCCTGATCGCCTTCTTGATGCTATGGACGATGTAAATTTTTTACAAGAACGACATAAAGTAATAAAAGAAGAATGGCCCTTAGGAAAAGAGATCGGTGAATGGTGGAAAGCATTGGAAAATTTAATGTCTAAAATAGATGCAGCAATTGCCCGCACGAAGGAATTACAACCTTCAAGTAAAGGTATTTTTATCAAACTTTCTGTAAGATCACCAAAGGATTCTGCTTGGTTAATGGATTCCTATCGCACACATTTAAGAGATCATATGCAACAAACCTCTATTCCTCCAGATTCACCGTATGCCCTTGGCGATGATGTGGCAGCCATACGTTATGCAAATTGGCAATCAACTTGTTGTCGAACAAGTGAAGAAGCGTTGCTATTGTTAGTACGTAGTGATCGCATATATATGGATGTCCAACATCATGAACTCTATTGTGAAGGTGATAAATCACAATCCTTTCATTTACAATTACATGTTAGTGCATTCTTTGAAGAATTTGATCCAGCATATGAATTTCGTGGTTTTGTTAGTAATGGTATTAGAACAGGACTAACAATCTATAATCCATGGGTATATGATGAAAAGTTGATCGAAAGAGAACAATCCATTCTATCAACTATGTTGGCACTATGGGACACAGTTAGTCCAAAGATAAGATCAGAAAATTATTCCTTAGATTTTGCATTGTCTAAAGATTTAACAAAATGTTGGATCATTGAATTAAATAATTTCTTACCACCATTGGCAGGATCGGGATTATTTAAATATCATGAAGATATTGATAAAGATATTATTGCAAATGGTCCATTTGAATTCCGTATTCGCAAGACTCCGGTGGTAGAAAGTGATTTCCATTATGAACGTATTGATAAACACACAGGAAAGAATGTTAGAGTTACGATGCAACCTGCAACGGATGAAATTATGTTGTTCGTTCAAAATTTAAGAAGAGAAATATTTGGATTACCATTATTGAATGTTAAAGAAGAATTAATGAAGAAAAATAGTAAACTGGAAGGACACCTCAAAGTGGAGAAGGAGAAGAGAAACTCGTGCATTATCTCATAACACCAGTATCCAATCAGGCTGAATGATCTGTAAG
>JACCEA010242427.1_pt1 | contig 10165 bp, 6 predicted proteins | sample 7449851 | NCBI WGS metagenome assembly JACCEA01 (sample SAMN15323453, study PRJNA562643) | freshwater metagenome | isolation source: river surface water | place: USA:Blue River Watershed | collected 2017-08-18 | reverse complement strand
TTTGAAAAAAGCTTCATTGAATTCCAAAATGGAGAATCGGCTTTTGATGAATTAGTTCCCCATTTTCAAGTTCACAACTCGCGCATTGATGTTATCTTTCTAGATATCAATATGCCCATTTGGGACGGCTGGGATTTTTTAGATGAACTCCTAAAAAACAATGAGCTGCCAATTCCTCCCATCATCATGGTGAGCAGTTCCAACAACCCCGACGATAAAGAAAGATCCTTAAATTATCCCATGGTTGTTGCTTTTGAAGAAAAACCCCTTTTACCCGAAAAAGTAATCGAAATCCTTCAGAGGAACCATTGATATGCGGGTTTTATCGGGAATCGTTGCACTATTCATCTGCTTGGGTTTTCCAATTCATTCTATTCTTTTCCCCAAAAATTCATCCCAAAAAATCGTCAGTTTAATTAAAAGTAAAGGTTGGTGGGAAACAAAAATTGCCAATCAACAATTCACCTTTTCCCCTTCTGAATTTCAAGAAATTGAATGGGAAGACGAACATGAATTTATTCTCGATGATGAGTATTATGATGTTATTGAACACGTTGACTCATGTGGTTATTCCATTTTAAAAGTTTACAAAGATTTTAACGATACCCAATGGAATCACCAGAAAAACATCTCGGGCCAACAAGAGAATAAATCAAAATCGAACCCATCCATACCTTTGACTTGGATTTGTAAAGAAATTACCCTCTTCACTTTTCAACTTTTGAAAAAATCATCAAAAAATTCAATCGAATTTCAATCACTTTTTTTTTACCATCTTTCTCTCAACACCCACTTTCCGCCTCCCAAAGGCTTGATTTAATCCTTTACATCTTTTTTTGGTAAACTTAAATCAATCCTATGAAAACCATTTTTGTGGGGGCAATTCTGTTGTTCTCTAGCCATGGTCTTTGGGGACAAGAAAAATCAGATTCCATTCCCAAATTGACTATTCAAGAAGTAGAAATTTCTACACACTCTTTTTTGAAAAGGAATACAAATAGCATACAACCGATGCAATCTATATCGGCTAAAAAAATTGAAATGGCTATGTCGGCAACAACCGCAGATGCCCTGCTGTTAAACACTAACGCTTTCATTCAAAAAAGTCAGCAGGGCGGCGGAAGTGTAACGCTTCGTGGATTCGAAGCCAGCCGAGTTCTGCTTTATGTAGATGGCGTTCGTTTAAACAATCTCATTTACCGTTCTGGACATTTGCAAAACATCATTACACTCGACCCCTTTGTTTTGCATGAAGTAAACCTTCATCTTGGGGCATCATCCAACCTTTTTGGGAGTGATGCTCTTGGCGGGGTAGTGTCGGTAACCACCCTCCTTCCTAAATTCTCTAACAACAACTCATTTACTTGGAAAGGGAAAATATCGACATCGTATCAATCCGCCAACCGTAGCACTCAAAATCACGTTCAAGTCAGTCAATTCAATAAAAAATGGTCGTTCAATACGGCATTTAGCTGGAGTGACTTCAATGATTTGGTATCAGGAAAGCGTGCCAATCTGTTTTATCAAGGAACTTACCAGCTCCGACCATTTACGATTTCTCGAATTCAAGGAAGAGACTCCATCGTTCCCAATGCCAATCCCTTTTTACAATCAGGTTCTGGGTATACTCAATTCGATTTTTTTGAAAAAATTGCTTTTCGTCCTCATGAAAAAGTAGTTCATCAAGCAAACATCCAATTTTCAACGTCATCCAATGTTCCTCGTTACGACCGACTCTCTGAGGTCATTCAAGGCAAGCCTCGATTTTCGGAATGGTATTATGGACCGCAGAAAAGATTCCTGCTTGCCTATGATCGGGTAAGAAAAAATGAATCGGCTTTTTTTCAAACTTCTCTTTTTGGATTGAATTTCCAACACGTTGAGGAAAGTCGTTTTCAACGAAGATTTCAATCGGATAACCTCGATCGAAGGAATGAAAATGTTCAAGTTTGGGGAACGAAAGCTTGGGCTGAACGAAAAGTAGGCAACCGATCACTGGTTGTGGGTGGTGATGCCTATTTAAATTTTTTAGAATCGACCGCCGACCGAACCAATATCGTTTCCGGATTGAAAAAATCTCTCGATACCCGTTACCCCAATGGCCGAAACTCCATGCATCATGGGGGTATTTACTTCGAAAACAAAAAAGAAGTTAACCCAAAAATTCAAACCCAATGGGGAGGACGATTGGGATACTCCTACCTCTCGAGTGAACTGAATGATAGCATTTTCTTTCAGTTTCCCTTTTCACAAATCAAACAAAACAACTTCACGTATGCCGGCAACATGGGGATTGCTTACTTCAGCAAAGGAATGAATGAATCCAACCAATGGAAATTCACGTTCTTCTCTTCCACAGGCTTTCGAACCCCAAATATCGATGATTTGGGAAAGATATTTGAATCTGCCCAAGGCAAAATCATTGTCCCTAACGAAGCCATTAAACCCGAAAAAACATGGACAAACGACTTTGGATTCACGAAGCTATACGAAAATTTGGTTTGGGAAAACCATGTTTACTCCACCTTGTTTTTCGATGCCATCGTAACGAGCCCTTTTCAATACCAGGGCCAGGATTCCATTTGGTATGACGGTGTTTTCAGCGCCGTTTATGCAAACCAAAACCAAAGAAGAGCGCTAGTTCTTGGTGGTAACAGCCAGCTTTCCTGGAAGTGTACTTCTCGCCTTACCTGGAATGCTGGGGTTAATTATACCCGTGGTCGGATTTTTTCTGGTGATTCCACCATTCCCTTAGATCATATTCCGCCTCTTCAATTTTCCTCAGATTTAAATTATCATTGGGGGAAATTTAGCTGTTTGGGACAACTATTATTCCAAGGAAAAAAAGGAATTCAAGATTATTTATTAAATGCCGAGGATAATGAACAATATGCAACTGAAATAGGAATGCCAGCATGGATGATTTTCAACCTTAAATGCCGATATTCTTTGCCAAAGTCCATTGCTATTCAGGCCGGAATAGAGAATATTTTCGATACCCAATACCGGGTTTTTGCAAGCGGAATTAATGGTCCTGGACGAAATTTTCAATTTTCATTACGGAAGACATTCTAATAAAAAGAGCCAGAAAATCTGGCTCTTTTTTTATTTTCCGAACAGCGATTCTACGAAAGCTTTTTTATTGAATATTTGAAGATCGTCGATTCCTTCGCCAACCCCAATGTATTTCACGGGTACTTTGAGCTGATCGGAAATACCAATCACAACTCCTCCTTTTGCAGTTCCATCCAATTTAGTCATGGCCAAGCTATCCACCTCGGTAACGGCCGTAAATTCCTTAGCTTGGTTCATGGCATTTTGTCCTGTGGACGCATCAAGAACCAACAAAACCTCATCGGGTTTACCATCCATCACCTTCGACATGACCCGTTTAATTTTTCCTAGCTCTTGCATCAAATTGGCTTTGTTGTGCAAACGACCTGCGGTGTCAACTATGGCGAGATCATATCCGTGGTCGACGGCATATTTTACGGTATCGAAAGCGACAGCAGCAGGATCGGCATTCATGCCTTTATTGACGAAAGCACAACCGGCGCGTTTGGCCCAAACTTCCAACTGATCAACGGCCGCTGCGCGGAAGGTATCGGCAGCACCAATCACCACCTTGTACCCTTTTTGTTGATAGATGTGTGCCAGCTTTCCGATGGTGGTGGTCTTCCCTACCCCATTCACGCCAACAACCATCAACACGTACGGCCGATTTCCAACTGGAATAACATAGTCTTCCCATTCGGCCGTTTCATTTTCGGAAAGAAGTTCTGCAATCTCTTCCCGAAGAATTTGCTGCAATTGATCACTTCCAACATAAGAATCCCGCTTTACACGTTCTTCAATTCGCTCAATAATTTTCAAGGTTGTTTCAACGCCAACGTCGGAAGTAATCAAAATCTCCTCCAACTGATCCAGAACCTCATCATCAACCGATGATTTTCCTACCAATACCTTGGCGATCTTCGTGAAGACATTTTCACGGGTTTTTTCCAACCCTTGATCAAGCGCTTCTTTTTTCTTTCCCGTAAAAAAATCCCAAAAACCCATATGCCTTAAATTGCAGGTAAAATTTTCGATCTACATTCTCCAAAACCAATTCGTATCCCGTTTTTCTCGGCGTATCCTCTCATGATTACCGTATCGCCATCCTGAATGGATGTACGCGTTGATCCATCTTTCAAAGTAATAGGATTTTTTCCGCCCCAAGCCAACTCCAACATGGAGCCAAAAGAATCTGGGGTTGGACCAGAAATTGTTCCAGAGGCCATCATATCACCAACTCTAACATTACAGCCATTGATGGTATGGTGAGCCAACTGCTGTGCCATATTCCAATACATGTATTTGAAATTCGACTTAGAAATCAACTCTTCAGCACCCCGATCAGGTTGCAAATAAACTTCCAGATTAACGTCGAAATGCATGTCTTGCTTGTATTCTAAATAGGGTAATACCTTTGGTTCTTGAATTGGACCTGCTACACGAAAAGCATCCAAGGCCTCTAGGGTAACGACCCACGGCGAGGCTACGCTACCGAAGTTTTTAGCCAAAAACGGACCCAATGGAACGTATTCCCAACGTTGTTTGTCACGTGCAGACCAATCGTTAAAAATCACAATACCAAAAATGGCATCCTCAGCCTGATCGGTAGTAATGTGGGATCCAAGTTCTGTATTTTCGGCTACGATAAATGCCATTTCCAATTCAAAATCTACCATTTTACTTGGACCAAACGATGGAACATCGGAGCCAGCCGGCAAAAACTGAACCTTAGGACGGTGAATATTGGTTCCGGAAACAACAATAGAACTTGCTCTTCCATGGTATCCTACCGGGAGATGTTTCCAATTGGGAAGAAGAGCATTTTCGGGATCTCGGAACATTTTTCCAACATTACGCGCATGATCTTCCGAACTGTAAAAATCGGTATAATCGCCAATCTCCACAGGAAGGTGCAAATGGGCTGAATCCATGGGCGTTAAAAGTTGATCTTGGTGGGCATGCAATTCAGAATCGGCATGGGTTAATTGGTATTGAAGCCAATGACGAAGCCAAATGCGAGCATCTTTCCCACAACCCATCCATTTGTTTAAGATTGGTTCTTCCAATGCATGAACAGAAAATGGTGCTTGGTGAAACAATCCCTTTTGAGCACACGCTTTTAAATCAACAATGTAATCACCGATGGCAACACCCAAGCGCTGATCCCTGTAAGGAGTTGAAAATGAACCAAATGGGAGATTATGAATGGAGAAATCTGATTGTTCAGAAATAATTAACCAAGAATTCATGGATGAAATAATTTTCTACAAAGGTACATATTCCACCATAGAAGAAGGAACATTGAAATAAGAGAAGGAAAAATTCCCGTTCTTTTTTAGAAAAAATCAGAAACTCAGAAAACAAAAAAAGGAAATCCTCGGTTATGCATTGTATTAGAAGCATATTTTTTGTAATTTCGAGCCAAAATTAAAGACAGCCATGTCGAACAAAGCAACACTTTCCTACAACGAAAAAACTTACGAGTTAAACATTCATCCTGGCACCATGGGAGATGAAGCCGTAGATATCACCAACTTAATGGGTGATTCCGGATTAATAACCCTAGACTCAGGATACAAAAACACTGGAAGCACCAAATCCAAAATCACTTTTATTGACGGTGACAAGGGAATTCTTCTATATCGCGGATATCCAATCGAACAATTGGCTGAAAAGTCAAACTTCCTTGAAGTTTCTTACCTTTTGATTCATGGAGAACTTCCCACTGATGTTCAAATGGCTGAATTTTCAGGATCCATTTCTAACCATACTTTGGTACACGAAAACGTGAAGAAGTTCTTGGATGCCTATCCATCCAATACCCACCCAATGGGAGTAATGATGGCAGTCATTTGTTCTCTATCTTCCTTCTATCCCAACAATGCAAATCCAAAAACTTCGCCTGAAGAAGTTGAAGTTACCATCCACCGCTTAATGGCGAAAATGGCAACCATTGCAGCTTGGACATTTAAGAAGTCCATGGGTCATCCCTACAATTATCCGAACAATAAATTAGGATATGTTTCTAATTTCTTGCAAATGATGTTCGGTTTGCGAACTGATGATTACCATCCTGATCCGATTATCGTTGATGCTTTGGACAAATTATTGATCTTGCACGCTGATCACGAACAAAACTGTTCAGCCAGTACTGTTCGCATGGTTGGTTCTTCTCACGTCAATTTGTACGCTGCCATCGCTGCAGGAATTGGCGCTTTGTGGGGACCGCTTCACGGTGGTGCTAACCAAGAGGTGATTGAGATGTTGGAAAACATCAAAGCGGCCGGTGGCGACGTGAAAAAATTCATCGAGAAAGCAAAGGATAAAAACGATCCTTTCCGTCTCATGGGATTCGGTCACAGAGTTTACAAAAACTTCGATCCTCGTGCCAAAATCATTAAACAATCATGTGACCAAGTTTTGGCCAAATTGGGCATCAATGACCCTGTACTTGACATTGCAAAGCAATTGGAAGAAGCAGCTTTAAATGATCCTTATTTCATTGAAAGAAAATTGTATCCAAACGTAGATTTTTACTCCGGTATCATTTATAGAGCCATCGGAATTCCAACGGAAATGTTTACCGTAATGTTTGCATTGGGACGACTACCAGGTTGGATTGCCCAATGGAAGGAAATGCGTGAAATGGGTGAACCCATTGGCCGACCACGCCAATTGTACCTTGGAAACGGTCCAAGAGATTACATTAATATTCAAAAGCGATAATTAAAAAAGCCCCTCCAATAAATTTTTGAGGGGCTTTTTTTTTGATTTCATTCATTACACTGAAAATTCTGTTTTCAATTGCTTAACCACTTCAACAAGTACGGCATCAACTTGGTCAATTTTATCGGAAAGAGTATCTAAATCCATTCGATTTCTAGAACACTCTTCAATGTTTCGAATCACTTGGGCAATTTCTTGAATTTCCATTAAGTCGATGGAAGGTTTCAATTGATGAGCCATGCTATAAATTTGATCATAGTCACCCGTTTGCAAACCAACATGCATATTCTGAACTAAGGTTGGCGTATTTTTCACAAAAATGGAAATCATTTTTTGAATGAATTCATCATTTCCTGATGCGACTTCTTTTATTTTATCGAGGGAGTAAATCACTTTGATTTCTTTTATTGGCATTTGAGTTTCAACAACCGGAATAGGTTCCGAAAGATCAAGAATATTTTGGATTTTCTGAAGTAAAATTTCTGGTTCAAAGGGTTTTGACAGAAAATCATTCATTCCAGCCTCATGGTACCTTTTTTCATCGCCCGTCAAAGCCTTAGCTGTTAAAGCAATGATGGGAGTAGAAATGTTCATTTCTTTTCTAATTTTTTCAGTGGCTTCAATACCACCCATATATGGCATTTGAATATCCATTAAAATTAAGTCAAAGGATTGATTTTTGAGCGATTCTATAGCCTCCAAACCATTTCCTGCTGTTTCTACAACAATTCCTTTCCCTTCTAAAATGGTGGTAGCTAAGAATTGATTCAACTGATTATCTTCCACAACCAAAACTCGAAGCCCCTTTAATTTACCTGATGATTGAGGAATATTTTGAAGATCATGAGGAAGATCTTTGTATTGACCCATGTTAAAATCCAACTCGAAAAAGAATGAAGTTCCCATCCCTTTCTGAGATTCTACCCAAATTTTCCCATTCATGAGTTCAACCAATTGCTTTGAAATGGTTAAACCTAATCCTGTACCACCATATTTTCGAGAAACAGAGTCATCTTCCTGGGAGAAGGATTCGAAAATTTTATTGATTTTGGAAGCATCGATCCCGATTCCGGTATCTTTAACTTCAAAACAGATTCGTTGTGATTTACCTTCTTGTTTAACCACTTTAGCAATCAATTCCACCTTTCCATCCGGCGTAAACTTGATGGCATTGGAAAGAAGATTCAAAAGGATTTGATTAATTCGAGTTGGGTCGCCAAGAACAACAGGAGAGATTTTGGGATCAATCTTAAATGAAAGCATAATGGACTTTCCGGCAGCCAAGTGATTTACCGACCCAATGGCATTTTTTACTAATTTATCAACGTGGAATCCAATGGTTTCAACATTCAACTTACCCGCTTCAATTTTTGAAAAATCTAAGATATCATTGATGATGGACAAAAGGTTTTTGGAAGATGTTCGGATAGCATCTAAGTAAACCTTTTGCTTTCCTGTGAGTTCCGTATTGGAAAGCAGGGAAGACATTCCAATGATGGCATTCATGGGAGTACGAATTTCGTGGCTCATATGAGCCAAAAACACCTCTTTAGCATGGGAAGAAGCTTCCGCTTTTTCTTTGGCTTCTGCCAAAATTTTCTCGGTTTCCTTTTGAGAACTAATATCTACATGCAAGCCAATGGAACCAATCAATTGTCCGTTTTGATCGAAAATAGGTGCCCCTGAAATAATCATAGGAATCAGTTCCCCACCATTCTTTTTAACCAATGCTTCGTATACATTGGCGTTTCCTTTCTGACGTTCGCTTAATGCTTCGTTAAACACTTCAATTTCTTTATCGGAAGGAATGAACAGATTACGAGCATTTTTACCGACAATGTTATCGGCCTCATAACCTACCATTTTGCAAAAAATGGCATTTGCGTGAATAATATTCTCGTTGTTATCCACTTCAAGAATTCCCATTTCGAGGTTTTCAATGATTCCTCGGTACTTTTCCTCTGAATTCTGCAAAAGCACCTGAGAATTATGCTCATCCGTTACATCATGAAAAAACCAGAAAGATCCTTTTTCTCCTTGGGTAGTCATGATTGGAGTATATTCCAAATCAAAAACACGACCATCCTTCATAAAAAACTTCTTCCTTTCGGATGTTTTATGAAGTTGAATATCTTGTTGAATCGTTTTCTCGAATATTTCAGGCTCCATTAATTCGCCCTTGATTTGTTCAAAAACTTGTTCAATGAAAAGGAGGTTATTGGCATCCAAGGAGTGGATATTGAACCAATTTAGCAAAAACTCATTGGTGGTTTCAATTTTTCCTTCAGAATCGGCTAGTAAAACCCCCGACTTAAAGTTACTTAAAAGGGTTACCAATCGGTTTTTTAGATTCAAAACAGCTTGATCTGATTCCCTTTTTTCAGTAATATCTCGGGCTATGGAGGTAACATGTACTTCTCCATTGCTTTCAAAAAGCATTTGGGTATTCTGAGCGAGCCAAATTTTTTTTCCTGATTTTGAAATAACCGGAAATTCACGATAAGATCCAACTTGCTTATTTTCTAGTTGCTGGACATAAAACCCGTAAATTTCGGCTTGAAATTCCGGATGAATAAATTCCATAAAATGTCTTCCCAACAACTCTTTTTCGGAATATCCCAAAATTTTTGTTGCCATGGGATTGGTAAACGTGAATTTACCTTCTTGGTCTGCTCTGAAAATGATGTCAGATGCGTTTTGAACAATTTGCTCAAACTGCTTTTGACTTTCATCGGCTATTTTCTCTGCCTCGCGCAATCGAGTAATGTCGGTACCGTAAACATTGATGTATTGTGCATCAAAAATGGGACAAACATTCAATAAAAAGAACCGATTATCGGCTTTAATTTCGATGGTAAATTCCTTTTTCTTAATTTTCGCTAAACGAGCCGCTCTCTTCCACTCTCTTCCTAAGAAACCATGTGAATTTCGTTGAGCAATGGATTGAATGATTTCTTCACTCGAACCATTGGAATAGAGCAAAAATCCATCGAAAGAAATACGAAAAACCGGGTTTGGATTTTCATCGGGGAAACGAGAAATCAATTCGATTTCTTTTGTGCGTTTTTCTACCGTTGATTCGAGATTCAGGTTAAGTTCTTTGAGTTCTACATTGGCATGATACAACTCCATACTTCGTTCTTCGAGAATTCGCTCGGCCTCTTTTCGTGCACTGCGTTCTCGTTCAAGCAAACGTTTGTATATATCTACCTCGTGCTGACTCATCCTAAACTTTCCACCAAAAATCTTACTTCGGCTCCATCATGATTCCATTCCAACACCTTAATTTTTACTTTTTGCTGGTAATAAGTAGCACTGGCGTCAATCAACCCCTCAGCAAACGGGAACATTTTACGTTGAGAACGATAAATCATTTCAATGTGAG
>JACCEA011534301.1_pt1 | contig 10166 bp, 9 predicted proteins | sample 7449851 | NCBI WGS metagenome assembly JACCEA01 (sample SAMN15323453, study PRJNA562643) | freshwater metagenome | isolation source: river surface water | place: USA:Blue River Watershed | collected 2017-08-18 | reverse complement strand
CGACTGCAAAAGACATGGCACCAAGCTCTTTGATTTTATAACCTTTTACCTTCGTCACATCACCAGTGTCAAAAAACTGTTCCTTATCAACAAATGGATTGCGGTACTTATTTCCTTTTCCTCTTCTGTGTTTATTCTTCTTCAGGTCACGATATAACTCATCTAAATCAACATTCCTCTCATCCAATCGAAGCACCAAACGATTTACCGCTGCATCATCATCGTCAGCATCAAAACTTGAGGTGCCAGTGAGAGAAGAAATTTGACGGCTTATCCCCATCATCTCTCCAGGAACAGTCATAAGTTCTTCTTTTGAATCGATTTCTCGAGACATACTTACTCGCTTTTTGCTTTTTCCTTTCCGAGACCTTAGCTTTTTACTTCGATCAAAAATGTTACTTATAGTTTCTTCTTCGGAAAAATGTGTTTGACCTCTATATTTGATCATCCCATATTTGAGCATCATTGATTCAATTTCAGCGGTGAGTCGTTTATCATCTTCCAAAAGTAATCGATCATCTTCAATCCGTTGTTCTCGCAGTTGTCGCTCCAGTTCCTTCTGGCGTTTTAATTCCATTTCTTCTTTCTCTCTTCTCATGTCTTCTTTATTTTGGTCGCGCCAATTCATTCCCTCTATCGCCCATCTTGGAAAGTTTTCACAGTAATATTGCATTTGCTTGGCTTCTTTTTCTCGAATATGAATATCGCTTGAGAATTGATCCGCAAGGAACTTTTTTTCAACTTTCTATAATTAGTCGACGATTCAGTTTTGATTGACATTAAACACAGTGAGAATTGTGCTCTTACTTTTCTTGAATTTCTTTCAATTCTTTTCAAACGTCGATAAGCTTCGAGTTTTACTTCTTTTTCCTTCGCTTCTAATTCATCTTGAACTTGCTTCTTCAACATTTCATCATATGCTTTGATTTTCGCTTCATATTCTTTTAAGATGTGATGTTTTCGCCTTTCTCTTTCACGAGCCCTCATCTGCTTAATATATCCATAGAAGTATTTGATATATTTTAAGCGATCGGGTGGTTTGCGTTTAACTCGCAAGTCCTCTAAATGGGCCATATTGGCTTGTTTCTTCGGTTTTTCTCCATTTTCTAGTTCACCTGGCAAGAGATCTGACAAATGCTGAATGAGATCATATTCTGAACTAGATGACGACGAAACACTTTCTTCTTCTGATGAAGATTCTTCCGGTGATGGTGGATCAATAATTTCGATTCGTTCCTTCTTCTCTGCGTTTTCCTCCCAATTTTTACGTGGTAATTTCGCAAATGGAATGACCGGAAGTGCCATAGTTTTTGCTCAGGGATGTCAACAAGTAATGCCGCAATTTTGAGATCATTCAAGGGTTTTGGGTGGAAGATGGAGGCACACTAATTTGGTATTATTTGTAAATAAATAGAAGTAAATGTTATGGCGCTTATTGTTGAGGTGGCAGTTACGTTCCATAACAACATGGGATTGGCCCCTAATTAACCTCTTCATCTTGGATGTTCACCGGCGCGTTAAAAAATAGGTATCTAGATAATCGACGATATAGGCTGAACGGTTCATTACATTATACAATAGTCATGATGATCCAATAAATATACTTCAAGCATGATATTGCATTATTCATTATGTTTCCCGCTCTCGAAATTGGGAATTTATTGTCTCTACTAATTCTCTAATATGGTTGGATTGATCGTAAAATTCTGAAATGTCTTTAACTATCATAAGACATTCGTCCCGGAGCTGCTCGTTACCAAAAAATTGATCCTTATATTCAACGTCAGATTTGAGAATCGTGACAAGCATCTCCAGCATTTCTATTATCCTCGAAGAGTCACCATGTATAACTTGAGAAGCGGTCGTTGAAATTCTTAATTCAGTGGACAATTTTTCTATTTGCCGATTCCTTACGCTCAGTGCATCAGTGCATTTAAAAATCTCTGTGTCTAGATGTTCTATTATATCCATGGGGGTGATTCCATCAGATCCAAACCCCAATTTTCTAATCGAATTAGCAGAGATTGTAGCTTGAGATGATTCACTGATCTTGGAGCGCTTGAAGATGTTGGACTCCCACTCAACATCAATTGAGTCTTGCGTCTCTATTGCTTCCCGAATTTCAGCCTGTTTAGATAGTTTCTTTTCTACAAAAGGAATTCGGTTAAGATAAAGAGCGACTTTCTCCTTTCTCATCTCTTGCGAGCTGTCTTTATCATCATTTAAGCACCTTTTTTCAAATTCTTCAGCTGCATCTCCACTCAAAATAACCTCATCGGTGATAATACCGGGCTCCGCAGTAGACATCAAAGTTTCATCACCATTTTGTTGCACATGCGTGACAGGTACAAATTTTTGTGCCTTCCTCAAATCTTCCAATGCCTCTTTTGAATAGGATGATCTCTCATAGCTTACCTCCATGGACACCACGGATGGCTTTGATGAACTGTTCGAGGATTTGTTGGAACTTGGTGTAGAAGACTGCGGACGCAAATCTTGTTTCATTTTGAACTGAACAGCCAGTGGAACATCGCTTTCCTCATCTTCTTCATTGAAACTCAGCAACCGAACTTTACTTGTGCTCATTCTTGAGATTGGTAGTAACATGAACAGTGCAATGAACAAGGCTGCATTAATTCTCCATATTGTTGGATAATCCTGTTGTAATTCTATTGTAACTCTATATTGTAGAAGTATTATATTTCCAATTTGTGTGTTTGTCAATTTATGACGAACGAACAAAAAAAGCCCCAGGGAGATTCGGGATTGTATGCCGATTATATATATCGGTTATACTTCCAGATAGAGATTTGTCGAAACTCCATTTGTTTATATGGCATACATTATGATACAAGTATCGTGAGGAAGTAGTTATCAAGAGAATAGATATTCCCCAATCTACTTGTATTTTTCCACGTCTTCTCCAATCCAATCATCATAAACAGTGCCTACTATTGTAAGATTACCGTTCGAAAACAATATCATATTCAGGGATTGAGTGAACCAACTACGGCGGGGGATTAGAGTGTACATAGATACACTGTAGTTGATGCTCTCTGATGGTGCAAATATTGGTCAGAAAACACATCATAATAGTAGACTCTTGATTATTATCAAAAAATCAGTCACTTCATCAATTCTACCTCGTTCCTTCATAACCAGCAAATCTCACAAAACCCTTTATAAAAATGAAAAATACTCACGAATATACTATATACTATCATGCGAATGATATCGAGCAAACAATCTCATTCTACAAATATACACACAAGCAAACAATATAAACCTAACGACTGGCATTTCTGCCACCAGATTTGAAGTACAACTTAATGGGCAACAGGAAGTTGGACTTCTGCAACTGGAGGTTTGCCGATAAATTTGCGGACCGATTTAATCATATCAGCAAGTGCTTCGGCACTTTCAAAAATATCAACGTTGCCATTCAAAACCAGTTGATTCGAACATACGCAATCATCTGAATCCAAGTTCAGCATTGCTTCGTGATATTTATGGCAATCTTGCAAATAGTCCAAAGGAATGCACCCTTCACCAGCTCTGGAGCGCTTAAAAATACGCTCATGGCATATTTCAGGATCCGTCTTCACATAAACAATTTGATGAACAGGACACTCTTCATTAAAAGAGTTAAACCACTTGAGGTAAATTTGATAGTTTACATCCTCAATTTTCCCCGATTCGTGAAGCATCTTGGCAAACACCATTTTGTCAGTCTAATACAGTCACGAGGAGCGATGAGACAGACAATTAGAATGCAGGTTTTCTCTTACATAAAGTGACCTCTCTGTGATAATGACTGCACCTGGGTTCTCTCTGATAGTATCTCTCAGCAGAGCGAGACGGCTGACGTAGGCCATCATTTGACTGAAAATATTTAGCAATTTAGCATTTATCACAAAAGAATAGTCGAATGAACTTACAAAGGAAAGGAATACTTTTCCTGATCAGCATAAAATTTTTGAAGCATGGTCAAACCATCTTTATCCTTGATACTTTCCCAATCATCCACAGGCTCTTTCAAAAAAATAATATTTTCTTCACCGTGTAAAGCTTTCTTAACGTTAGATAACAAAGTTGTTTTGCCCGATCCAATGTTTCCTTCAATGGAAATTATTTTGTGGTATAATCTGGACCCCATGTCAAATGAATCATCAACATCGGTGCATTCACTCTTCGCAGGAGAAGGAGTGCGTGAAGAATATGGAGAACTCATTTTAGTTTGGGTATGTAAAAACGAAAGATATGTGGTCGAGAGATTCAAACTAATCTAATTATATTTGAATTGTGTTACTAGTGTACAATATTGATTGGGGAATTTGAATTGTTGCTGCGCCGAACAGAATTCGAATTTTGATTTTGAGAGTTTGGGGTTATCTATAACAGGTTGGAATGAAAACCCCTAATACTTATTAGTACATGAAAAAAGCCCCGGGGAGATCGCCCCAGGGCAAATGTGGGAACGGACAAATAATATTGTAGGCAGCATTTGGAATGATAATAGTAAGTGTTTGTACTCTATGGATTTAAATATCCAATTACACCAGAATCAAAGAAATGAAAAATCTATTTGCACTTTTTACAATATTTCACACGCTCATGACTGTAGAGCATTCCCATCTTCATCAAATTCTACGCTCAATGACGTTTCAAGTATACTATCTCGCTTTCTAACTCTACTACCAATATGCTCTAGGTGCGAAGAATATATAGCTCGGTCTTCTCCTTCATCATCCTCTACATAACCATCATCACTGGCTTCCGGATCGATGTCGTCCATAATAAGTTGGGTGTCGTTTCGAATTGAGGGCTCATGGTGTCTATCTTCTATTAACTTTCCATTGCCCTCACGTTCGTAGTAAATATATTGATGTTCAAAAAGCTCTCCCATTGCCATCTCCTCCTCAAACGCTGACGTTGCTTCAGGTGTGAACTCGAGAAATTCTCTAAAAACAGAAGATTTATCGCGTATTTCTGGCATGCGGGCAATACATCGAAGATAATCCTGTAAGGCCATCCGTCTATTTAAACTGTACGATTCATCGAATCTTTTCAAATCGCTTGTCAAAAAAGAGAGTGTTGTGACAAAAGTTGGCACACTAACCTATTCAACCACCGCTGTCGTTCAAACCAACGTTTCTTTGGTAATGGAGGAAGAGTTGTAGTAGCATTTTCGAGTTGAAGTACTCTATGGAACTCTTCGAAATCGCGATATCTCTTATATACGGTCCACAAGATACCTTTATACAGTACCTTAATGTACAACTATGAATCAACAAACATAAAATTACAACACGCGAAAGTCACCTGTACATGATATTGGGTGTATCCCAGATCTTTCTCATAAATATGCTTCGATATTGTTGTGGCAATGCTATTTTCTCGTCTCACCAGAGTATCTGGGGTAAATCGTACTATTTTCTTTTTGATTACTTCTCCATTTTCCACATTATTTGGTACCACAGTCGTCATATTTTAAGAATCAAAATAGGAAAAATGAAAAAAAAATATGAAGAGCGATTTGCAATTGTAAAACTTTCGCGAGTAGGTAATAACTGGACAAGCTTTTGTAACACCAAAATCTATCGAAGGTTGGTGCATGAGTTCACGCGTGTTGAGTTTTGGTGACAGTAGTTGTTCATGAGGTCTGCAATCCTAGAATCTCAAAGTTTCAGAGATTTTGTTGCGCTGACCACAGAATGTTGGCATGGGAACAAGCAATCAATCGATTGGATACCAGATATTAATAAATGAAAAAGCGAAAAAGCAGATCTGCAAACGCATCGATATTTCCATGCAAACTCACGGAAATTCGTCAATTACCAACCCCAACCGTTACGTACGCGCCCCGGGGAGGTCAGTGCCAATACAAGCCATCATCAGTCAGAGGCCGCCATTGCGCCATTGCACATATGGCATAGTGCATACAAAACAACGAATTTGGAATGAAACGGAGCAATACCGAATTCGAATGTGTTGGACTGAAAAAGCAGTATATTCCATATCGATTTTGAGTCCTACCATTACATCCGAGTGTCAACGAATATGAATCAACTGCCATTTAGAAATATTGCTGGTAGCAAAACTCATATTGACCAATGGCTAGAAAAAATATTGTTGACTTCATATCGCCATGAAGCGGCGATGCTTGGTCAAGGGAATTTATCCACAACTATGGATGATTTGCAAAATTTCAGCGAGCATGATACATCTACAACTGGGGATCACGTTGGTCACAGGTGCTATTCTCAGCACTTCTCTGCTTTGAAAGAGTTGGGACTGGATAGAGCCTCTCTAGAATCCTGTGGTGCTGACAAGACCTCTCAAGAAAGGCTCTATCGATCGTTGTTTGTATATTGCAATGGCGTAAATGAGTTTATCTCCGACTATGGTCGTATCAATACTAAACTCCCATTCAAGATATGGGAAGCTTTTTTTAGGCTTTTTCAATACTACGACCCTCAGTGCCGGGAGATGTTTCTAAAGTATCTGTTCGACACACAAAACCACAACATGCAACAAGTGATAGCAGATCTCCAAGAAAGTAACTCCAAGTTGAAAGATGAAAAAGACGCATTGGTGCAAGATCTCTTCGTTGCCAAAGTTAACTTTTCGTCTGTGCAACATGAAAAGAGCATACAAATGAACAGTTTAGAGGCTATGCGATGTCATTTACAATGTCAACTGCAGGATTGCAAAGCCGAATATGATGCATTGATGGCAAGCCATATCACTTTAAAAGAAGCATATAAAGCTTCCATTTCTAGTTTATCAACTGTAAAAGAAGTCATACCGCAATTAATTCTCAAGCTGAGAAGAACTATTGAAGAATCCCAACGTTCTGCAACTTTCACAGAGAATTACAGAAGGGAGTATGATGTCTTGCTTAACATAAACAAGAAGCTTGAAAGTCAAATCAGTGATTTAAATGATGAATTGACCAAAACGAAACGATTGGTAATAGAAAGAAATTTCACCATTGAGAGTTTACAGGAAAGGGATAAAGAACTCAACGCAAGAATGATTAATAACCAATTGGATGTGGATAAGATAAAGCAAGAAATAGAAGATATCAAGTCTATCGAAGAAGCGTATCTTCAAACCATCGATGATCTTGTTCGGATAGTGGAGATGAGTAAGCAGAAACTTGCCACCTGCCATCTTGCCGTGGGACGCTTTGAAAGACTCTACGAAACTAAAATTCATAAGAAGGGTGGTTGTACCGAGGTTGATCATGATTTTAGTGATGAAACAATTATAAACTTGGCTTTAAAGGAGAGTACATTGCCCTCACGGTATCGATTAGTCAGTACTGATCAAGAAATACGCTCTATAATGGAGCTTCCACAACCTACAGAATCCGGTTTAATGCAGTCGATTCTATTACCGGTGATAACCAGTAACTCGAACTTGCAAGCAAAAAGAAGTTTCATGGGTGATCTAAGAGAAAAGTTGAGATTACACATTCCTGGTCATGAAACCCCTAGAGTTGAGGAAGATATGATCCACTACAATAATTCGAACTCGGGGTCAAATTCTCTGAAGTGCATAAAAGTTGGTACTCTTGGTGATATTGATGATGTCGTTGTTACGGAATCCGTTTTGGACAATGACTACCAGTTGCCCAGAGAAAGCTCAGAATGCTCCCCAAATATTTCTTTTTCACCGTTAGCACCTAATCATGGTTTGAGTAACCATGACTACTCGCAGAAGAATACCAATGGCAGCATTGCAATCTCTAGTATTCTTAATCTATTGCTATATTCCGAGTTATCGCCTACCGTAATTCATGAAGCACCGACGACATTCGAACAAATAATTGATAAACTCAATGAAACAGTGCCTTTATACAAGAATCTAATTGGAAAATATGAATCACTTATGACCAATTATCAAGCCCTCGTATATTTGCATGATAATGTTGATACACAATTGATCACTCGCCTTTTTGGGCAAGTAATGGAAGAGAAAGTACAAATTCAATCGCTTGAGCACCGAGTATCGTTGCAAAATCAAAAAAAAGTTGATTTGGAAGATACCATAAAAGAGCTACGTGCAACGGAAGAAAAATACAGAGTTTTGGAACCCAAATTTATCAAGATGGTCGAACATTACAAGGAGCGGATGATCGCAAAAAAGAAGGTCGAGGATGATTTTTCGGCAGCTAAAGCAGAAATCGAAAACCTGATACAATATAAGAAGCGTCTCAGAGTGTGTGAGGAAAGGGTTGATGTAATGGCAAGAGAACTTGAAGAGAAAACGCAAATAATAGGGGAATTGCAAGCTGAAAGGAATGCATTATTACTACATCACAGCTACAAATAAATGAAATCCGTTTAAAATTACTCGACAAATGGAATTAAACAGTAGTTCCTAGACTAAGGAATATGACATCGCCATAGGACGTTCCAACAACCATTTGTCCCCCTGTGTCATAATTTTCTTGAACATGTATGCTTTTCAATTTTCTGTGAATGTGGGGATTTGGTAAAAGCTCTTTGTAAATGGACCATTCCATTATGTTTATCGTTCGAATGCGGGTGAAAGATATGATATCATGGAGGATTAAATTGCTGTCATCTCCTATTGATATGACGTGTCGCCAAGTATTTGTCAGCTGTGTTATCGGACCTCTATGGGCCTTTGTAGTATATGCAGGAGTGAACTCTAAGCCTACCTTTGGAATGTACCATATTGTAATATTTCCCACCGCGTCACTGCACCACAATGTAGGATATTCTGGCCCGAATGGGGGACACAACAAACCGGTCACCCACGGAAGATTTCCACTGTTCAATCGATTATTGGGAAGTTTCAATGTTACTTGCAAACAGTATGCTTTATCAGCTCCCGGAAGATGACACACGTGGATATCTTCTCTCTCGCAAAAATTGTATTTGCTAAACACTGCAATAGAAGCCGTGGTAGTACCGATGAATAAGTGTCGGTCGGATTGGGTAAGTCTGGTGAAAGTACAAGATCTCAATCTGAATAACAGACGCAAAGACGATAACATTTGAATAATTAGCATTGGTTGATCACTTACGCATTGGAAAGGACGGTTCGGACAAGTTGTAATCTGCTTGTATTCCACATTTTTGTGGTACGATCTTCAGATGAGGTGTACAGATAACACACATGATTTTCAATCGAATGAGCAAGACATGGACCAATGGAGGGAATACTTGGCATAAGATCAGTAATAGATCGAGTATGGTCCCACATAGTTGATGTAAGTTGGATATTTTTCCCGGTATGAGTTAGTGCATAAGTTCTGACAGATCCATTACTGGAGCAAACAAAAATTTCTGCGTCCTTATAAACGATCTTTGTAATGTCTCCAGAATCACGAGTAACTGTGGATAAGATTTCCCCAGAATTGATGTCCGAAGCTAAAACGCGATGATCACCACCTGAATAAAGTTTTCCAGCGTGTATTAATACAGATTCCACTTGCTTTGCATGTGGTCGATAACACTGAAAGAAAACTTGTAAACCATGTTCATTAGAATCGGAGCGTGTCAATTACCTGCCAAGGTACGCAATTGCGGATATCAATATATTCCTTATATAGATTGGTTCCATAATTCCATAACGTGCAAACTTTGGGCGCTTGAGAACAGAAGCCATATGGAAGAAAGGAAAGTATTAGTGGTAGTTTTTGACTAAAATCACTTAATTCTTCGTATCTCTTTTTCTCCATCAACTCTGGGGCATACAGACGAAATTTTAATGCCTCTTCAAATTTTGCTTTTTCATATGGGTCATTGATTTCAAAGTAAGTTTGAATCTGGATCTTCCCGTTGTATATCAGTCTTGGTAAAGGTTCATACTTTAGAGAATCATTTGGTACTCCAACATTACAGTTGCATCTCACAAAGCCTGCTGCTTTTGCAAATGATGGAGTCAACAATGGTTTCATTGGTACTGATTTGCTTTTTGATTTTGCCAAAGGGTTTACGGATTTATTACGGTCAAAAACTTCATCCAGGTCATCCTCGTCATCGTCCTGGTCCTCTTCTTCTTCGTCCACCACATCGGGATCGTCCAATTCTTCGTCGCCGGCTTCAGTGTACACATGACAGTATATTCCTTCGTGGTGTTTATGTCCGCAATCCTCACAAGTTCTTCTTCTTTTCGTTACTGCCATT
>JACCEA011233016.1_pt1 | contig 10167 bp, 7 predicted proteins | sample 7449851 | NCBI WGS metagenome assembly JACCEA01 (sample SAMN15323453, study PRJNA562643) | freshwater metagenome | isolation source: river surface water | place: USA:Blue River Watershed | collected 2017-08-18 | reverse complement strand
TCCCTTGCGCCGCCGGGTGACGATGACGCCGCACCAGCTCGACGCCAACGGTTCCCACCAGATCGCGCCGATCCTCTCGTATTTCCTGCTGACCTTCAACGTGCGCTCCCAGAGCCAGAGCGGCGCCTCCAGTGCGCTCGAAGTCCGCGCCCGATGGATGCTTTCCCTTTGGAATCCCTACACCGCCGCGCTCGTCCCGGAAAACCTGCGCGTCGAGGTCACCGGCCTGCCCGACTCCGTGCTCGTCGTATCCGAGGAGGCCGGACGCGAAGGCCCGATCGCGCCGCCGTTCTCGTTGCGCACGGCCTTCGGTTCCCCGCTGCGCATCGCGCTGCCTTGGGATGCGACGACGTTGCCCGAAGGCGCGTCCGCCGAGGATCGGCAATCCTGGCTGCCCGGCCGCGTCCACACTTGGCGTTCCGAGCAAAACACCGACAAAACCGACGACCCGCCCGCGGGCGGCTTCGCCTCCGCCTTCTACAGCCGCACGCTGTCCGAGGCCGGCCAGGGGGTGCAGCGCGCCGTCAATAACATCGTCGGCATTCCCGCCGATCTCACTCACCTCGAAGTCAGCGGCGCCTCGCAACTGTCCGTCCGCGTCTACGCCGTCCGCGAGAGCGGTGATGTGCTGATCGGGCGCTTCACCTCGCCCGAGTTCGTGGAGTCCTTCACGACGAGTTCGCAGGCCCTCGGCGCCGCCGGCTACCAGTTCAGCTACGTTTTCCGGCTCGCCGAAAGCCTCGATACGCCGGCGACGCCGGGCGCGTGGCTCACGACGGAAGGCCGCGATTTCCGCCGCCGCTCGCCGCCCGCGGAGATCTTTGCGGTCGAGGCCGAGGGCAACAACCCCGCCGCCTACGAAAACTACACCCGCATCAGCCGGCCCTCGCGCCTGCTCGACCGCGCCAACGATTCCTACGGCTACAACGAGGACGTCCCCGTCTTCGAACTCCCCCGCGCCCCGCTGCTCTCGCTCGGCGCCCTCCAGCACTTCCGGCTGACCGGCCAGCGCCCGTTCATGATCGGCAACCCCTGGGGCTCCACCTACACGCTCAACGCCATCCGCCTGCCCGAGCTCTTCGACCGTTTCTATTTTTCCGGCCTGGTCGACGGCGTGGTGCCGGCGACGACCGCGGCCGGCGATCTCATCTTGCCGAATCCGCTGCTGAAACCGCTGCGCACCTGGGACGCCGCGAACCAGGCCTACCGGCGCGTCACCATCGACGACGTGCGCGCGCTGATGGCCCCGCCGTCGACGACGGATGCCGAGGGCAACGTCATCCCCGGGCCCGCGCCCACCTCGACCTCGTCGAAATTTTTCGTCCAGACCGGCGCCTTCAATCTCAACTCCACCCACGCGCTCGCCTGGGCCGCCGTGCTGCGCGGCGTGCGCTTCCCGGCGCCGAAACGTTTCACCTACCTCAATCCGTCCGAGGCCACCGGCGCCGCGGGCGACACCGACGTCGCGACGGTGCAATCCGGCGACGCGCAGTTCTTCCGCTTCTCGCAGACGGCGCAGGAGACCTACAAGGCCGAGGCCGGCCTGGCCGCACCCGGCGAGACGCCCGACCCGATGCCCAACACGCATCTCTTCCGCCAGGGCATGCGCACGCTGTCGGCGGCGCAAGTCACCGCGCTCGCCAACAAGATCGCGGAGCTGGTGGCCGTGAAGCACCGTTCCGCCGATGCCGGCGGTCCCTTCCGCTCGATGGACGAGTTCCTCACGCCGAGCCCGCTCTTCGCCGGCACCGATGCGGACGGCAACCCGACGGCGCCGCGCACCCTGCTCGAGGCGGCCATCACGGACGCCGGGGTGAACGCCGAGATTCCCGAATTCAGCTCCCAGTTCCTCACCCAGGCCGACGTGATGACGGCCCTCGCGCCGACGCTCTTCCCGCGGTCCGACACCTTCGTGATCCGCACCTACGGCGAAGCCGTGAATCCCGCCACCAACGCCACCGAAGGCCGCGCCTGGTGCGAAGCCGTCGTGCAGCGCCTGCCGGAGTATTTCGACGTGAAAAACGACGACGCGGATGCGACCGGCGACTTTGCCGACACCGCGCCGGAGGCGCTGACCAGCGAACTGAACAAGCTCTACGGCCGGCGCTTCAAGGTGCTCTCCTTCCGATGGCTCACGCGCTCCGATATCTGAGCGGCGCGTCTGCCGGACCCGCGCCGGTGCTGTCCCGCCGCCGCGTGCTCGGCCTGCTCGCGGTCGCGTGCGGGCTGGGTCGGACGGCGGTCGGTTCCGCGCAGACGGCGGCCGCGCCGTCGCAGGCGCTGCGGTTCTCGGTGTTTGCGGCCACGCCGCCCGCCGGCCTCACCTTTGTGCCGCGCCCCGGCGCCGAGCCGCAGAAGGTGGCGTTTCAACCCACCGCCCGCTCCCGCCGCCACGATTACCGCGGCCCGATGCCGCTGCGTTTCAACGATGCGACCGGCAAGACGGTGGCCGAGGCGACCGTCCCGGCCGGCCTGCGCGAGGTGTTGCTGTTGTTCACGGCTGCCCCGGCCGGCGACGCCGGATTGCCCTACCGGATCGCGGTGCTCGACGACAGCGCGCTGCGCCTCGGGGCGGGCGGGTTGGCGATGATCAATCTGAGCGGCCTCGCGCTGACCGGCACGGTGAACGCGGCCAAGGTCACGGTCGCCCCGGGCCTCAATCCCGCCCTCGCGGTCGGGCGTTCGGCGAAGATCGAACTGCACACGACCTTCAAGGGCCGCGTCTACCAGGCCTACGCGGCGACCGTCGCCTTGAAGGCGGGCGAGCGGGCGCTGGTGATTTTGTTTCCGCCCTTCAATCCGGGCTCGCTGGAAGTGATGCCCCGGGTCCTGTTGGACCAGCCGGCCGTCGCGCCGAAGGCTGCGAAATAGCCGCAAAAAAGGCGCGCGATCGGGGTCGCGCGCCGGAAAGTGGTGCCAGAGGCCGGGATTGAACCGGCGACCAAAGGCTTATGAGTCCTCTGCTCTACCACTGAGCTACTCTGGCGTGGCAGGCCGCGGAAAGTGCAGGTTCCGCTTCGAAAATCCAACCAAAATTTCCGCCCGGCGGCGCGGCGGTCAGAAGTCCGCCAGCAGCGCCCGCAGTTCGCGCTCCGGATCCTCGTGGCGCTGCTCCACCGCGAGTTGCAGCGCGGCTTCCAGCAGGGAGCGCGCTTCCGGGCGTCGGCCGAGCTGGAGCAACAGTTTGCCGAGGAGGATGCGGGCCATCATCCAGTCCGCCTTTTTGGCGACGCAGAACTCGTAGTGCGCCACCGCCTCGGCCGGCTTGCCTTCGGCCGCGAGGGCCTGCGCCAGGCTGAAACGGAACATCTCGTTGTCGGGCTGGCGCGCGACCAGCGCGCCGAAGTGTTCGGACCGCGACGGCATGGCTCAGACCGAATCGACGAAGATGGCCACGCCGGTCGCATTGTCCGGGCCGCCGCGCGTCACCGCCAGATTGACGATTTCCTCGATCGCTTCCTTCGGATTCGCCGCCGCGGCGAGCAGGGCGCCGAGTTCCTGGTCGGGAATCATGCGGGTCACGCCGTCGGTGCAAAAGAGGTAGCGGTCGCCGGCCATGACCTGCCGGGTGATGACGTCGACCTCGGGCGGCGTCGGCTGGCCGATGCAGCGGGTGAGGGCGTTGCGGTTGGCCTCGTGGTAATAGACGACCTCGCCGCGGGCCCGGCGCATGCGGGCTTCGTTCTCCACCGAGTGATCCTCCGTCAGGCGCGAGAACTCGCGGCCGCGCGTGCCGTAGGCGCGGGAATCGCCGACGTGGCCGATCCGGAGTTTGTCGGCGACGAAAATGCCGAACGTGAGCGTCGAACCGATGCCCATCGCGGGGCTGAGCTTGGCGCCGAGGTGGCCGACCATCTCGTTGGCATGCTGCACGATCGTCACCAGATTCGGCTCGGTGTCCTTGGGCTGGGCGTAGAGTCCGCCGGCAATCTCGTCGACGGTCAGTTGGGCCGCTTCCGCGCCGCCCGGGAGTCCGCCGACACCGTCCGCCACGCCGAAGATTAGCGCTTTGTCGTCAAAGAGATAGCGGTCCTCGTTCTCGCGCCGGACGCGGCCGATGTCGGAGAGAGCTGCAGCTCGGATCGAAAGCATGGGCGAAGCTACGTCGGGTCCTTTTCAGGCGAAAGGACGAAATGTGGTTTCGCGATTTTCCCGAGAAATTGATGAGTAGTCCGGCTGCGGCAGGCACTCGAGAAACAGACGGCCGTAGCTTTTCGCCAGCACGCGGGAATCGAGGACCGTGACGAGGCCGCGGTCGGTCGCGGTGCGGATCAGGCGGCCGATGCCCTGGCGAAATTTCACCAAGGCATCGGGGAGGGTGAGTTCGTTGAAAGGGCTGCCGCCGGCGTCGCGGATGTGGTCGCAGCGCGCCTCGGTGATCGGGTGCGTGGGCGGGTCGAAGGGGAGCCGCGTGATGATGACCTGCGCGAGCGCATCGCCGGGCACGTCCACCCCGGTCCAGAAGCTGTCGGTGCCGAAGAGCACGGCGTTGCCGGCCGCGCGCATCTCGCGGGCGAGCTCGGTGCGCGACAGCTCGGCGCCCTGCATGAGAAACGGCCGGCGCTCCGCGCGGAAGCGCGCCTCGAGCAGGGCGGCGACGGCGCGCATGTCCGTGTAGCTGGTGAACAGCACGAGCGTGCCGCCGCGGACCTTGGCGACGCAGAAGCCGATGTAGTCCGCCAGCACCTCGAGCGCGAGGCGGGCTTCCTGCGGGGTGGGGAGGGGCACGTCGGTGGCGACGTAGACGCGCATGTGCCGGTCGAAGTCGAACGGCGACTTGACCGCGACGGCGCGCGCCCCTTCCGCGCCCATCCGCGCCGCAAAGGGCTCGATCCGGCCGCCCATCGCGAGCGTGGCGCTGGAGCACACGACGCTCGTGCCGCAGCCGAAGAGGTGTTTGCGCAGCTCGGGCGCCACGTCGATCGGCGCGCTGCGGAGCGTGACGATCGTCTGCTTCCGGCCGCCGCGCTCGGCCCAATAGACGTGGCCCTTGTCGCCGAGCGTGAGCCATTCGGTGACGCCGGCTTGGAGGGATTTCACGCGCGTGCGCTGCTCGAGCAGTTCGTCGCGTTCGCGGCCGTCCTCCAGCTTGTCGGCGAGTTTTCCGATCAGCCGGTGCAGCGCGGAGAGCGGGCCGTCGAGCGTCGGCTCGGCGACGCCGGTCTCGCGCACGCGGACGATCGGACGCTGGGCGAGGAGCTTGTTGCCGACGAAGTCGAAAAAGAGCCGCGCGGCGTCGAGCGCGTCGACGACGAGTTGCTGGGCCTCGGGGCCGCCGAGCTTGCGGAAGAGGCCGCGCGTGGTGCGGGGATTGAACAGGTATTTGAGCGCGCGGTCGACGCCGTAGCTGGAGAGCGCGAGGCCGAAGTTTTCCGTCGCGACATCGGGCACGGTGTGCGCCTCGTCGAGCACGACGAAATCGTCCGCGAAGAGGACGCCGCGGGCGTCGGGCCCGGAGCCGTTGGCGCGGGCGCCGCCGGCGTTGATGAGGGCGAAGAGGAGGGCGTGGTTGACGATGACGACCTGCGCGGCGCGGAGCCGGGCGCGGGCGCGCTGGAAGAAACATTTCTCGCAGTCGCAGTGCTTGCGCGAGCAGGAGGAGGAGTCGGCGTTGACGGCATCCCAGACCTCGGCGCGCGGCGGCGGCTTCAGGTCGTGGCGCAGGCCGGACTCGGTCGTTTCGGCCCAGGTGGCGATGCGCTGGAGTTCGTCGTAGTCGGCGTCGGCGAAGAGGGACGCGCGGTCGGCGAGCGCGTGGGCGAGGCGCGTGGTGCAGAGATAATTGCCCTTGCCGACGAGGACGGCGGATTTGAAGGCGGCGTAGCGCTGCAGCTCGGGCACGGACTGGAAGAGCCGGCGGCATTTCGGCAGATCGCTCGTCTCGAGTTGCTCCTGCAGGGAAATCGTGTGCGTGGAGACGATCATCTGGCGGCTCTGGTCGAGCGCGTGGATCAGACCCGGCACGAGGTAGGCGAGGGACTTGCCGACGCCGGTGCCGGCTTCAAAGAGCAGCGGCTCATCGTCGCGCAGGGCGGCGGCGACGGTGCGCGCCATCGTCTCCTGTTCGGGCCGATGCTCCAGCTTCAACCCCGCGTGCAGCCAGCCGCCCTCGGCGAAGATTTTGGCGGCGAGGGCGGGCGCGTGGCTGACGGGCGGAGGCGCGGAGCCGGAGTCGTCGCGGAGGCCGATCATGGTGGCGGTCGGCGAAGCAAGGTCCGCAAGGGATGCGGCGCAAATGAATTTGCCGGAAAACGGGTTCGGGCGGATCGTGCACGCGTGGACGCGACGACGAACGGTGATGCGGCATGGGTGGAAGCGCTGATCGATTTTTTGCGGACCCAACCGGCGGTGAGCGCGGTGCGCATCGATCCGGCGGCCCAGCGCGTGGAGGTCGCGACGCTCGGCGGCGTCGCCGTGGCCGGTCTGGCGGAGCGGCTCGCGGAGACGATCGCGGCGGTGGAGGCGCGGGTGCAGGGCGGGGGAGGCCGGACGGCGCCGGCCGGCTATTCGGTGCGGCGCGAAGGAGGCGCGGTTGAGGTCGGTCGCGACCAATGCGTGACGGCCGCGGCGCTGGTGCAGTGGCGCACGGTCGATTGGCCGGAAATCAAGGCGGAGGTCGTCCCGGCGGAACAGGAATGGCGCACGCTCGCGTGGCTGGCGGGCAGCTGCGGGGCGGCGGGATTGGCGGGCGCGGCGGCGGCGCAGTGGGCGCCGGGCATGCCGTGGGCCGCGAAAGGTCTGTTTCTGGTCGCGATCATCGCCGGCGGTTGGGACGCGGCGATCGATACCTGGGAGAATCTCAAGAAGCGCGCGATCGACATCCATTTCCTCATGCTGCTCGTGGCGGCGGGCGCGATGCTCATCGGGGCCTGGGGCGAGGCGGTGCTGCTGCTGTTTCTTTTCGCGGCGTCGGGCGCGATGGAGGAGTATGCGCTCGACCGCACCCAGCGCGAAGTGAGCGCGCTGCTCAAGTCGTCGCCGAAACGGGCCACGGTGGTGGGCCCGGACGGCAAGGAAACCGAGGTGGCGGTGGAAGATCTGGCGGTGAAACAGCTCCTGCGCGTGAAACCGGGCGAGGCGTTCGCGGCCGACGGGCTAGTGGTGAGCGGCCGGAGCGCGAGCGACGAGTCGGCGCTGACGGGCGAATCGGTGCCGGTCGAGAAGGGGAAGGGCGACCAGGTCTTCAGCGGCACGATCAACCTCTGGGGGACGGTCGATTTCGAGGTGGTGCGGCTGCCGGCGGAGAGCACGTTGCAGAAGATCATCCGGCTCATCCAGACGGCGCAGAAACTGAAGGCGCCGAGCGAGCGGTTCACGGACAAGTTCGGCACGGGCTACACCTACGCGGTGATCGGCGGCTCGGGGCTGATGTTCCTCGTGTGGTGGCTGGGTTTCGGCCTGCCGGCGTTCACGAACACGCCGGAGCTGCGGTCGGCGTTCTACCGCGCGATGACGCTGATGGTGGTGGCGAGTCCGTGCGCGCTGGTGCTCTCGATCCCGTCGGCGATTCTGGCGGCGATCGCGTGGGGCGCGCGGCACGGCGTGCTGTTCCGCGGCGGCGCGGCGATCGAGAAATTGGCGGAGGTGACGATCGTCGCGCTCGACAAGACGGGCACGCTCACGACCGGCGAACTCGCGGTGGTGCGGGCGGAGAGCTATCCGCTCGGCCGCGAGGCGGAAGTGCTGGCGCTGGCGTATGCGCTCGAAGCGAAGTCGCAGCATCCGATCGCGCGGGCGATCGTGCGCCACGCGAAGGCGCAGGGCGTGGCCGAACTCGCGGTGGACGAATTCCAGTCGATCACGGGGCAGGGGCTGCGCGGCAAAGTGGGGGGCACGACGCTGCTGCTCGGCCGCCGCGAGATGCTGGAGAGCGGGCCCCTGGCGGAGTGGGCGAAAAAGCTGCCGCCGGCGTCGGCCGAGCTGAGCGAAGTCTGGGTGATCGGAAAGGACGTCGTCGGCCGGATCCTGCTGAAGGACCAAATCCGCGCGGAGTCGCGCGACGTGTTGGCGAAGCTGAAGGCGGCGGGCTTGCGCACGGTGATGTTGACGGGGGACCGGCGCCACACCGCGGAAGCCGTGGCGAAGGAGTTGGGCCTCGACGAGGTGCGCGCCGGGCTTTCGCCCGAAGGCAAGGTGGAGGCGATCCAGGCCTTGCGGGCGGGCGGCGCCAAACTGGCGATGGTGGGCGACGGCGTGAACGACGCGCCGAGCCTCGCGGCGGCGGACGTGAGCGTGGCGATGGGCGCGCGCGGGAGCGACGCGGCGCTGGAACAGGCGGAGGTGATCTTGATGCACGACCGGATCGAAAACTTCCTCGCGGCGCAGCGGCTGAGCGTGCGGGCGCGGGCGGTGATCCGCCAAAATCTCACGATCTCGCTCGGCGTGGTCGTGGTGATGGTGTTGGCGACGGCGTTTGGCGCGGTGCCGCTGGCGGTGGGTGTCGCGGCGCACGAAGGCAGCACGTTGGTGGTCTGCCTGAACTCGCTGCGGCTGTTGTTCGGGCGGAACGGTTGACGGCGGGAACCCGCCGGGGAGGTGGCCGGCGGCAGCGGAGGGTGGGCGACGCGCATGGACTCCGGGACGTGAACGGCCGGGTGCAATGAAGGGCGCGGGCCGGAGCCGGCGTCGCCCCCGAACCCGACTCTGGGCGGGGGCGAGGGGCGGGCGAGGGCGCATACCGGATTTCCGGGGGAGACAGGTCGGATTTTTGCATCGTCTTGGTTGCGGCGGACCCGCAACGCTGCGGGCCGTGAAAATCACGAAGCGACCCCTCTTCGCGCTGGCCCTCGCGGCGCTCGGTTTCGGCACCGGATGCACCTTTCCCAACAGCGGCACCGTCTATGACCGCAATCGCGTCGGCCGCACGATGAACATCGAGATCGGGGACGTCGTGGCGGTGAACGACGTGACGATCAGCGGGCAGCAGAGTGTGATCGGTGTCTCGGGCGGCGGCCTCGTGGGTTATTCGGCGGCATCGGGCGGATCCGGCGTCGGCGGCGCGGTCGCCGCGGCGGGCGGCGCGGTCGTCGGTGCGATCGCGGGCGGGGCGGTCGAGGAGAAGGTCACGCGCAAGACCGCGCAGGAGATCACGATCAAATTGAAGAACGGCGACACGATCGTGATCGTGCAGCAGCCGACGGATTTCCGGTTCGCGGTCGGCGACCACGTGCAGGTGCTCTCGGGTGCCGGCGGTTCGTCGGTGCGACGTCTGTGACGGCGGTGGACGGGAGCGACGCGATGCGGATCTGGACGGCACGGCGGGTGTGGGTTGGCTTCGGGCTGGCGGCCGCCGTGGGCGGCGGACTGGCCGGCTGCGCCACGGGCAACGACGATTCCTACCGGGAGTCGCTGCGGGCGACGATGGAAGTGATCAAGGTCGAGCAAGGAGAGATCATCGCGGTGAACGATGTGATCATCAGTCCCATCCAGGCGCGGAAGATCATCGCGCAATCGAGCGATACGCGTGGCGGCGGATCGGGGATGAGCGCCACGCCGGTGGCGCCGCCGCGCCGCGGCATCGCGATCCCGGGCGGCAAAATGGTCCCCGGCGAGGAGATCACGGTGAAGCTTCGCGGCGGCCAGTTGCTGATGATCGTGCAAGAGCAATCGCGGCCCGCGATGGCGAAAGGCGAGCGGGTGAAGGTCGTGACGCAGCAGCCGGCGGGCGGGCTCGGTTATCCCGAGACACAGGTCGTGCGGGAACAATAACGGCGGCCGGCCGCGACCAACGGCGAAGGCTTTCGTCCGGGCGGGCATGAAGGGCGCGGAGCCGCGCGAACGGCGGCTTGGCCCGCGCCGAAATAATGCCGAGCCCCGACTGAGCGGCGCGCTCAGTCCTCGATCCAAACCAGATCGCCCACCCGGACCTCTTCGTAGAGCTGGATGATGTCGAGGTCGCGCAGGAGCACGCAGCCCGCGCTCAACGGTTCGCCGATGCGGTCGCCGTGATTGGTGCCGTGCAGATAAACGTAGCGCTCGTAGGTATCGACGTCGCCGCCGCGGTTGATGCCGGGTTCGAGGCCGCGCAGCCACAGGATGCGCGAAGTGATGAGATTGTCGGCGCGGCCATCGTCGCTGGTCAGCAACTCCGAGAAGTGGCGGCCGGTGGGAACGCGGGCCTTGAAGACCATGCCGGGGGGCTGGCCGGCGCCGATGCGCTCGGCGATC
>JACCEA010342528.1_pt1 | contig 10167 bp, 8 predicted proteins | sample 7449851 | NCBI WGS metagenome assembly JACCEA01 (sample SAMN15323453, study PRJNA562643) | freshwater metagenome | isolation source: river surface water | place: USA:Blue River Watershed | collected 2017-08-18 | reverse complement strand
CGGGTAAAGCGGCTTCTTCATTTGAAGAGTTGTATGATCAAACTACCAACGAGCTACTCAATAAAACTGGTAAAGAAAGTTTTGAAGCACTCAAAATTTTAAAGTCAAACAATATCAAAAATTATCAGCCGGCTAATGGTGCGGTGTATCCAAACTCGGCACTTGGCAATTCTTTAAAACAAATTGCAACACTTATTAAAATGGATGTTGGACTCGAAGTGGGTTTTGCAGAAAGCGGCGGTTGGGATACGCATTTTAACCAGGGTACAACAAATGGCATTTTTGCGCGCAACCTAAAAGATTTTTCAGATAGTATTGCCGCGTTTTGGCAGGATTTAGGAGAACGACAAAGTGATGTTACGCTTATGACCATGACAGAGTTTGGTCGCACGGTGGCACAAAATGGAACCGGTGGAACCGATCATGGAAGAGCCAGCTGTCTATTTGTTTTAGGCAATGACGTTGACGGCGGAAAAGTGTATAGTAATATGGGAAGCCTTGCCAAGGAAAATCTAGAAGACAATAGAGACCTTCCTGTTACCACCGATTTTAGAGCCGTGTTTAGTGCAGTTGCAGAAAATCACTTGCAGTTAAAAACAAATGGCAACCTATTTCCTGACTGGTCAGGCGCTTCATTAAAAATGATGCTATAATTTTCCGTTTTTAATTTCGTCTACAACAGCAGGGTCTAATAGTGTACTTGTATCGCCTAAATTTTCTGTCTCACCTTCTGCAATTTTGCGAAGTATGCGGCGCATAATTTTACCGCTTCTTGTTTTTGGAAGACCCGATACAAATTGTATTTTATCTGGTTTTGCTATCGCTCCAATAATGCGTGTAACAGTTTGTAAAATATCTTTTCTTACAAGTTCACCAGTACCGTGTGTGTCCTGTGCATGTGATCCACCATATATTACATAGGCATAAATACCTTGTCCTTTAACGTCGTGCGGATAGCCCACTACAGCGCTCTCTACAACACCGGCGTGCATGTTAATAGCGTTTTCAACTTCGGCGGTTCCAATTCTATGACCACTTACATTGAGTACGTCGTCTACTCTTCCAGTAATTCTAAAAAATCCATCCTTATCTTTTAATGCACCATCGCCCGTAAAATACATGTTCTCGTATGTGGCAAAATAGTTGGTTCTGCAACGCTCATGATCACCGTAGGTAGTGCGCAAAATAGATGGCCACGGCGATTTGATACAAAGGTTTCCAGAGATGGTTTCATCGCCTTCTGCTACAACTTCTTTACCATTTTCATCTACCAGTACCATTTCGAGACCTGGCATGGGAAGTGTTGCCCAGCTTGGTTTTGCAGGCGTTATGCCCGCTAAATTTGAAATCAGACAACCACCAGTTTCTGTTTGCCACCAAGTGTCTACAATAGGACAGCGGCCCTTGCCTACATTTTGATCATACCAGTGCCATGCTTCTTCGTTGATAGGTTCACCAACGGTTCCTAATACTTCTAGTGACGATAAATTTTTTCCTTGAAGTGGACCTAAACCAAATCCCATTAAACTACGGATGGCTGTTGGCGCCGTGTATAAAATATTGACTTTGTATTTATCTACTACATCCCAAAATCTTCCGGCGTCAGGCCAGGTAGGAATACCTTCAAATAATAGTGTGGTAGCACCAGCGCTTAATGGTCCGTACACGATATAACTATGTCCAGTAATCCAGCCAATGTCTGCGGTGCAAAAATGAATTTGACCAGGCTTGTACTGAAATACATTTACAAATGTGTAGTTGGTGTACACCATATAACCACCGCAGGTATGTACCACGCCTTTAGGTTTTCCGGTAGACCCCGAAGTGTATAAAATAAATAAAGGATCTTCTGCGTCCATTTCTTCGGCTTCAATAAAACTGATTCCTTTTTCTTCTACTTGTTTCATTTCATCCTCCCACCAACAGTCGCGTCCTTTAATCAAAGAAACAGGCGTGCGTGTACGGGTTGCTACAATAACGCGCTTAACGGTTTTATTTCCAATAAGCGCATCATCAATCACTGATTTTAATGGAATGTCTTTCGCGCCTCTGTAAGCACCATCGCAAGTGACAATGAAGGCTGCATTTGCGTCTAATAAACGGTCTGCAATACTTTGTGCCGAAAACCCACCAAACACCACAGAGTGAATGGCGCCAATGCGGGCGCAGGCAAGCACTGCAATAGCTAGTTCTGGAATCATACCCATGTAAATACAAACACGGTCGCCTCTTTGAACGCCGTTGTTTTTAAGCACTTGCGCAAATTGACAAACTTTTTCAAGGAGTTTGCTATAGGTGAGTACTCGACCCGCTTCATCAGGTGCATTGGGCTCCCAAATAAGTGCAGGTAAATGTCCTTTGGTAGGAATATGTCTATCCAAACAGTTTTCGGTGATATTTAATTTACCACCTTTAAACCATTCTACTTTTGGTTCTTTAAAATTCCATTCAAGTGTGGTATCCCATTTTTTACGCCATGTAAAATGTTCTGCAACCTCACCCCAAAAAGTAGCAGGGTCTTCAATGCTTTTTTTGTAGGCTTCTTTATATGCGTCAAAGCTTGTAAGCTGATAAGGATAGGTCATGGCTTGTCGTTTGAAGTCATAAATATACGTTACTAACTATTTTATTATTCATTTATTACGCAAAGAATTAAAAAACGCTTGTTCGTTTATTGAGGCGTAAAAAGTTGGAAAAATGCGTTGGTTGGCGTAAGTTGTTGCTACTATTGTTTAGCACATGAAAAAACAAAATAAAATTTGGCAGGTAATTACTGCCTCTTCACTTGGCACCTTAATTGAGTGGTACGATTTTTACATTTTTGGAAGCCTCGCTACCGTTATTGCGGGTCAGTTTTTTCCTAAAACAAATCCAACGGCGGCACTTTTATCTACACTGGCCACTTTTGCTGCGGGTTTTATTGTAAGACCTTTTGGTGCGCTTGTTTTTGGAAGACTAGGTGATTTGGTAGGCCGCAAATACACTTTTTTATTAACCCTTGTTTTAATGGGAGGATCAACATTTGCCATTGGGCTCGTGCCTAGTTACGAATCTATTGGATTTGCTGCGCCTATTATTGTATTAACGCTTCGTTTGCTGCAAGGCCTTGCGCTTGGTGGTGAATATGGGGGCGCTGCAACCTATGTGGCGGAGCATGCGCCTGCAGGAAGAAGAGGTTATTACACTTCATGGATTCAAACAACGGCAACTCTGGGTTTATTTGTTTCCTTAAGTGTGATTTTATTTACGCGCCATAGTTTAGATATTGACCCAGCTGTATCTATTGCAAAATTTAATGCATGGGGTTGGCGTATTCCATTTTTGTTTTCAATTGTACTTGTGGGTGTTTCTATTTATATCCGTTTAAAAATGCAGGAGTCTCCACTGTTTTCTAAATTAAAATCGGAAGGCGCTATTTCTGTAAATCCACTCAAAGAAAGTTTTGGCCATAAAGAAAATTTAAAGATGGTTTTGCTGGCGCTTTTTGGAGCAACCATGGGACAAGGTGTGGTGTGGTATACCGGTCAATTTTATGCGCAATCATTTATTGAAAATGTTTGTAAAATAGATTTTGATCAGTCGCGTACCATTTTAATTTGGGCCATTTTATTTGGCACGCCACTATTTGTGGTGTTTGGTTCTTGGAGTGATAAAATTGGCCGAAAATGGATTATGCTAGTGGGTATGTTCCTTGCCGTTATCACCTACAATCCTTTATTCAAAGGTCTTTTAGAGCTTTCCGATACGGCCACAAAAACGGAACTAGTAGCTGCTGCAACTTCAAAAATTAATTCAGTTTCTATCCCTAATTCAGGGGATTTTATACGAACAGCACTGTCAACAAAATCTTACACTGATGGCACTATTGTTACCACAACTACCACCGATACATTATATGCGGATCCTGCACAAACAACAATAAAACCCGTTGTTAAAATAAGCAAAGTGCTTGCCAGTGGCATTTATTGGAAAATGGTACTCATTGTATTTATTATGATTGTGTATGTGACGATGGTATACGGTCCAATAGCTGCATTTTTAGTGGAATTATTTCCTACAAAAATTAGGTATACCTCCATGTCATTACCGTACCATATTGGTAATGGGGTGTTTGGTGGTCTCACTCCTTTTATTGCAACATTACTCACTACCATGTATACCGCAGATGCACTTGCTGGACTTCAATACCCAATTATTGTAGCCGCCGTTTCTGTAATTATTGGCACCCTGTATCTCGATTCAAAAATTAATACCAAACACGATTAAAAATATTTGCCATGAATCAAATTAAAAAACTAGCTGGCATCATTTGGCTATTATTAGGTCCTGCAAGCATTTATTTTATTGTGCGTGCCGCTGCGCATGAAATTGCAGTAAAACCTGGTGTCGATACAGTTATACAATGGGGTGTATTTGTAGTCATATTTATTCCCATAGCTATTGGCATGAGTATTTTTGGCTACTATGCCATTAAAGGCGAATACAATCATTGATTTTATAGATAGTTTATGAAATTGAAGTGGCCGGCTCTTTCAAGAAATGATATCTTTGTATTATGTCTATTGAGGTAAAAGAGGTAAGTAAAAACTACGGTGCCCAAAAAGCGGTGCAGTCCATCAGTTTTTCTGTGGCGCCAGGAGCTGTTGTTGGATTTTTAGGCCCAAATGGTGCGGGCAAAAGCACGACACTCAAAATGATAGCCGGCTATTTAACCCCCGATGCTGGATCAATTACCGTTAACGGCATTGATGTGGTTAAAGATCCTATTGCAGCAAAAAAGCAAATAGGCTATTTGGCAGAAGCCAACCCACTTTACTTCGACATGTACGTTAAAGAATACCTCAGTTTTATTGGTAAAGTGCACGTTATCGAAAGCGTATCAAATGCTGTTACAAATAGTATTGAACTTACGGGCCTTGGAAACGAGTCGCATAAAAAAATTGGACAACTATCTAAGGGCTATAAGCAGCGTGTAGGACTAGCCGCAGCGCTTATTCATAACCCATCTGTGTTATTATTAGACGAGCCTACATCAGGCCTGGATCCCAATCAAATTATCGAAATCAGAAACGTAATTAGGGAGCAAGGGCAGGTCAAAACAGTGCTCTTTTCGTCACATATACTCCAAGAAGTAGAAGCCATCTGCGCCAGCGCCCTGATATTGTCAAAAGGTCAAATTGTAGCCAACGATTTATTGTCTAATCTCCTTAGTAACAAGAGCCAGAGCCTAGAATCTGTGTTTAGGTCCCTAACAAGTGGCGCAGAAACGCCTATAAATGCTTAAATTGCATCCTTAATATCAAACTAATTAGTCATAAAATAAGCAATCGAACATGAGTTACATTATTGAAGTACACGCCCGTCAAATTTTAGATAGTCGTGGCAATCCTACCGTAGAAGTTGATGTATTAACAGATGATGGCGCTATGGGACGCGCTGCTGTACCAAGTGGTGCAAGTACAGGTATCCACGAAGCTGTAGAACTTCGTGATAACGATAAGAAAAAATATGTAGGCAAAGGCGTATTAAAAGCAGTTAAAAATGTAAACACATTAATTTCTGACGCCATTGTTGGTTTTGATATTACACAACAAGCAGCAATTGACGAAGCGCTCATTGCACTTGATGGAACACCTAACAAAAGTAAACTCGGTGCTAACGCAATGCTTGCAGTTAGTATGGCCGTTGCAAAAGCAGCAGCAGAAGAAGCAGCGCTTCCACTCTTCAGATATATTGGCGGTACCAATGCAAAAACATTGCCTATCCCAATGATGAATATCTTAAATGGTGGCGCACACGCAGATAATAAAATTGATTTCCAAGAATTCATGATCATGCCTGTAGGCGCTACATCATTTAGCGAAGGCTTAAGATGGGGCGTTGAAATTTTTCACACACTAAAATCTGTGTTAAAGAAAAAAGGATACAGCACCAACGTTGGTGATGAAGGTGGATTTGCACCAAACATTCAAAGCAACGAAGAGGCAATTGAAACCGTACTTGCTGCAATTAGTGCAGCGGGTTACAAAACAGGTTCTCAAATTGTAATTGCCATGGACGCTGCAAACAGTGAATTATGGGATGCTAAGAAAAAGAAATATGTTTTCCATAAGAGTAGCGGTAAAGTAATGAGCAGTGATGAGCTTGTGAAGTACTGGGAAAAATGGGTTAAACAATATCCAATTGCATCTATCGAAGATGGTATGGCAGAAGATGATTGGAATGGCTGGAAAGCCCTTACACAAGCGGTTGGCAGCAAATGTCAATTAGTAGGTGACGATTTATTTGTTACCAACGTAGACCGTTTACAAACAGGTATCGATAAAAAAATTGCCAATGGCTTACTCGTAAAAGTAAACCAGATTGGTACTTTAACTGAAACGATTAACGCTGTTACACTTGCTCAACACAATGGTTACAATACCATCATGAGTCATAGAAGTGGTGAGACAGAAGATACAACCATTGCTGATTTAGCAGTTGCATTAAACTGTGGTCAAATTAAAACAGGTTCTGCTTCAAGAACAGACCGTATTGCAAAATACAATCAGTTAATCCGTATCGAAGAAATGTTAGGGTCAACAGCTATCTATCCGAAAGGAAAAATCAAGTTTCGCACGAAATAAAATTAATTATAATGAAAAAAGTAACATCCATACTTACCAATAAATACCTGCTTGCAGGCATATTTTTTATTGTATGGATGTTATTTTTTGACCAACGTAATTATTTTCAGCAAAAGGAAACCATGGCCGAACTTGACAAGTTGGAAACCAAAAAAAAGTATTACCAAGAGCAAATTGAAAAAGCCAAAGCCGAGCTTACCGATTTGCAAAATGATCCTGCTGCCCTCGAAAAATTTGCCCGCGAACGTTACCTGATGAAGCGCGATGGCGAAGACGTTTATATTATCGAAGATTCTTTAGCCCCCACAAAATAAAGCAGATCCTATCTCGTTTATAAGGGGTATGGAACCGTTTAAAGAGGAAGATTTGTTGTTGTATCTCTATAAGGAGTGCCCTAAAGCCACCTCTGATGCCATACATACTGCTTTAGAGGAAGGTAATTACTTGCTCGAAGAACAGTTAAAAACCCTCCGCCGTTCTATTGCCCAGCTAAATGCTTTGGAGCTCAAAAGACCCTCTCTTTTTTCGCTTAAAGCGGTAAAAAATTATTCTAAAAAAGGATTGGACTAGTATTTCCATGACTAAAAAAGAAAGATACGCCGGCGTCATTGCTTATTTTGAAGCGCAGGTTCCTATCGCGGAAACCGAGCTTTTGTACAACAATCCCTTTGAGCTATTAGTAGCCGTTATTTTATCAGCGCAGTGTACCGATAAGCGCGTGAATCTTACCACACCTTCTATTTTTGCAAAATTTCCTACGCCACAAAAAATGGCGAAAGCTAGTTTTGACGAAATGTTTGCGCTCATAAAAAGCATTTCTTATCCAAGTAATAAGTCTAAACATTTAATTGGCATGGCTAATTTACTGCTGTCAAAATTTGGCGGCGAAGTGCCCATGACGGTAGATGAACTGGTGGAACTTCCAGGGGTGGGTAGAAAAACGGCTAACGTTATTACCAGTGTTATTGATCAGCAACCCAATATGGCAGTAGATACACACGTATTTAGGGTGAGTAAAAGACTGGGGCTCGTGGCACAAAAAGCAAGTACGCCCCTTGCCGTAGAAAAAGAACTCATAAAAAATATTCCTTCGAAACTGGTGCACAAAGCACACCACTGGCTAATACTACATGGCAGGTATACCTGTCTTGCCCGGTCGCCAAAATGTGACAGTTGTGGCCTGCAAGCAAATTGCCGTTATTACAATACCAAGGCATTAAAAATCAAATCCTAGCGAGAAATAATAAAGTGGCTTTCCTTTAAATACGCCTTTCATTGGCCATGCAGCATCTAGTTTCATAAAGTAACCAAGCAGGGTACTTCTTACACCAAATCCATAACCACCCGCAAAAGGGCCAAGACCACCCGCATCAAGTTTTACAACTACTGGAGAGTTGGCGTCTACAATCACATCACCTGGGCGTTTAATACCGTTGTACTTGCCATTCCAAGCCGTTCCTAAATCTATAAACTGCGTGATTTGGAAGTTGCGTAAAAATGCGTTGTTGATAGGTCTATTAAATATGGTTGCAAAAAGAGGTAGTCTAAATTCTGAATTGATTACAAATGCATTGTTGCCGTTTGCAATATTTTGTTGGTAGCCTCTCATGTTTACAGCTAGAGATTGGAAAGCATAGCTCTGGTCCTGTGCTGGAAAATTTTGACTATTAAACTTTGGATTGATCCAGCTATCAACACCACCTAAATAATAAATAATCTTTTGTCCGCCCCACGAAAAATCAGCAGCAGCTCTTCCGGCCCAAATAAAATTCCTGTAAATTTTGTAGTAGTAACGTGCATCAAAACCTAGATTTAAAGTTGCCTTACCATTGTTCATTTCTGTTTTAAGGCTTGGCATATTGATGTCAAAGAAAACTTTGTAACGCAGTCCGTTCCAAATATTTTGTGTTGGGTTGATGGTATTATCATGCACATACTCGATGCGTGACACCATAAATTTACTAACCGTGTCAGGGTAGGCAAGTGCACCTGGATCTGGATAGCCTACTCTATTATCGTAAGATTTTAAAATACCTCTATCTATACGAAGGCCAAAAGTGGCACGTAAACTTTTTACTTCATTAAATGGATATGCAATATTACCTTGGAATAAATTGGTAATAAGCATATTAGAATAAGGCGTGTTAAAGTAGTTGGTTACATTGCTTCTATAATAAGTTGCACCCCAATCTAATCTCTTTTTAAAGTTTTGGTAGCTAAAAATGATATCCTTGTCTTTGAGGTCGGTTCCAAAACGAATACCACCCATAAACTTATGATCTTCTAATAAATCGCTGGTACCAATTCTTAAATTGAAGTTGAAATTATTACCATTGTTTAATTGAATGGGGCCTGCGCCACCTGCATAAGGTTGATATCTATTGAGTAATAAGTTATTTGAAAATCCACTTAAAATATAGTCGCTACTAAATTTAAGTCGGTAGTCAAATAGTTTGGAATCACTCAAAATATTTTTTGCCTTCGCCGATAATAGATCCGCTTTTTTTACAGAAAAACTATCTGTGGGCTCATCGGAAAATTCTGATTGAAAAAGATTGGCTTTTGCAGAAGTATCAATTGTTTTTTTGTAAACAATGGCGTTACCTTCTGCTGCTCTCATTTCATCCATTACTTTTTTCATGTAAGTAGTGGGTCTTATATTGAGGTTTCTCTTTTTTAGTGCGATAGAGTCAACACGTAACTTGTATAAGAATTTATAATCGCCTTCACGTCTTACTTCACTCACTTGTCCTTTATCACCAGCTATTCTAGTTTCTAAAAGTGAACTTTGGTAATTGGTAATAGGGAATGTGTACGTAGAGTCTTTGTATACTTGAAAAAAACTAATGCTATCTGGTTTTTCTCTTTGCCATGCATTTAGGGTAGAGTCAATTTCTTTGGGTGATGCGTTGCGAAGCATATCGTCACCAATATGATAGAGTGTATCTAGTCCATTTCTTTGTGTTGCAAAAAATCCTGCCCATCTGTTACCAACGCCGTTTTCATCAGCTACAAAAGTAAAGTGGTTGGTGTTGTAGCCCATTGGATAGCTTGCATTTCCGTATTTTAAATTGGTAAGCTGTGTGATTTGTTTGTTTTTACTATTGTTTAAATAGTCAACCATAAACACGTTAAAATGATATTTGCTAGGTATTGCGGTGTCGCTATTTGGCGCATACGGGCTAGGCCTGTTAGAAGAAAATAGAATACCTGATTTGTTAGGAAAAGAAACAAAACTTGGATGTAAATCATCGTATACGTCGTCTGTAAACTGTGTTAACTGGTTTTCTTCAATTTTATAGGTAAAAATATCAGTATGGCCATTTTTAGCGGCACTCATCACTACATTATTGGCGTCTAGCATATAGGATGCATCTAAAATTTGATCGACGCCTTCAATTTTTTGCTTAAACCGCTTAATGCGCGTTACCACGTCATACACAAACATTTTAATGGCACCTTCTTCCGAATAGATGACTAATAATTTGGTTCCTTTATTATCCCAGGCCATAATTGGATAGTTGGGATTGATATCTCCTTG
>JACCEA010563749.1_pt1 | contig 10169 bp, 7 predicted proteins | sample 7449851 | NCBI WGS metagenome assembly JACCEA01 (sample SAMN15323453, study PRJNA562643) | freshwater metagenome | isolation source: river surface water | place: USA:Blue River Watershed | collected 2017-08-18 | reverse complement strand
CTAAAGTTGCCCCAACCATTTTGCCATCCGTAAATGAAATAGATGCCGGGCCATCCCAAGGCTCCATAATGGTTGCATGGTATTCATAAAATGCTTTTCGGATTGGCTCCATGTGTTCGTTGCCGTCCCATGCTTCAGGAACGAGCATCATCATTACATGAGGCAATGAGCGACCTGAAAGGTATAGCAATTCGATTACATTATCCAATTGTGCCGAATCTGAATTTCCTGCATCACAAATTGGAAGAATAAAGTCCATTTCTTCTTTGGTGAAGTACTCAGAAACTAAAGATTTTTCGGCAGCTCTAATCCAATTGACATTCCCCTTTACGGTGTTGATTTCGCCATTATGGGCGATAAATCTGAAGGGCTGTGCCAATTTCCATGAAGGGAATGTATTGGTCGAGAATCTTGAGTGAATCACAGCAAAAGCTGAGGTTACGGATTCATTCGACAAATCAGGAAAATAATATTTCAATTGTTCGGTTGTCAGCTGACCCTTATAAGAAATGGTACGACACGACAAAGACGAAAAGTAAAAATGTTCTTTTGCACCAACCACAGACTCTTTGATGATTCTTGACGCATATTGACGCAACACATACAATTTGCGTTCAAAAGTTATTTCATCTTTAATATCTGCGGGTCTTTTGATAAATACTTGCTCCACCTGAGGCTCCACCGAGCCAGACCCATCACCCAAGCAATCTCCTTTGGTATCAACAACACGATAACCAAGTAACTCTAAGCCCAATTTTTCAATCTTACGATTCAATATTTCACGACATTCTTCACGCTCAGTGGCATCCATTGGAAAGAAAATCATTCCAACCCCATATTCGCCTGCCGCAGGAAGATGAAAATTGAGTTTTACGCACTCATCTAAAAAGAATTCATGAGGAATTTGAAGTAAAATACCTGCTCCATCCCCAGTGTTTGGGTCACATCCGCATGCTCCTCTGTGATCCATGCGTTCGAGCATTGTAATAGCATCTGCTACGATACCATGCGACTTACGTCCTTTTAAATGAGCTCTAAAGCCGATTCCACAAGCATCATGCTCAAATTCTGAGCGATATAAGCCTTGCTGTTGCTCTGCCAACTGTTCAGTTCCAGTCATCGTGAATACAAATAATAGATTTAAAATTGTACCTAAAAGCGATTTTATGTAAAAAATGCTAGCTTAAATTATCCCAATAATCTACTGATTCGGGGGATTTGTACTAGTGCTTTTTGTAATTATTTTGCAATATAATACTTAATTTATTTGGCATAACAACTTTTTGACCAAATTTTCTTTTTTAGTTAAAAAATACTTGTTTTAACAATAATTATTATAAAAAAAATACAAACAATTTATTGTTGAATCGATAAATTTTATTTTTTCTGAAATCTATTCAGGCAGGATTTTGGATTATTTCACTATACAATGTTATTGATATTGTACTATTTCAATATTTTCTCCAAATAATATTGTTTAGGATTATTCTAAGAAAAGTACAATAAAATATTTTATTTTTGGATAATTATGATTGATAATCAATTATTTATGTGTTAATTTGCATTGTATCATCTTAATTATGTGATGTTTTTAATAAAAAAATCGTTTGTTCTGTTTATTGTTTTTACAATTTTTTCTACAAGTGCAAGGGCTGCTTCGTTTGAAATTTTTTTTGATAAATTAATGAAAATCGAAGGAGTGGGTTTAGGAATTAATCAAGCTGTTTGGGGCAATCAGTCGATGACTAAAAATGAGGCGTATCATTTTTATAAAAAAAATTTCTGGCTAAAATATCATGGCGATTTATTTAAAAGCCAGGCGGTAGCAGAGGTATTGATTGATCAACTCGTCAATGGGGGAGAAGGGAAAAGTTTCATTAACATAAAGGCTTTTGAGGCTGTCATTGGAGTCAAACAAGATGGTTATTTAAGTGTGGCTGATGTAAAAGCTGCAAATAAAATCAAAAATGTCGAGGCAATTGTCAATCCGTATGTCAATTATAGAATCTATTTTTATCAATCTAGAAAAAATATTAGCAAATATCCTGGCTGGATTACTCGTGCAAAATCATTTTATAAGTATCAAAAAAATGGTAATTTATTGGCAGATTATATCATATTGCCTCAATTATTGATGCCAAAAGTGCCAGATGATTTGGCTTTTGGTGAAGTTGAATAGCGACTTAAATCCCTAATTTATGAAATTAGGGATTTTTTTATTTTTGGTACAATATTTGTGCTTAGTTTTTTGTTAATAAATCAAACAAATAAACCAAGTATCAATTATCCCATGAATCTAAAAAAATCCATCCTGTTTCTAACAATTATTAGTCTTTTATCATTCATATCTGTCATTTATGTGAATCGTGCGGCATCTTTCCAAAAATATGCTCCAAAATTATTAAAATTCGAGGGGAAAGGTTATGGCATTCATCAACCCATTTGGGGAAATAAAATTTTCACTAAGGAGGAAGCTCTTTATATTCATAAACACTATTATTGGAATAAATACCATGGAAATCGATTCAAGAGTCAGGCGGTAGCAGAGGTTTTAATCGACCATCTAATCAATGCAGGGGAGGGCAAAGGTGGGCAAAATATCTTGGCATTTGAGAAAATTATTGGAGTTAATCCTGATGGTAAATTAAGCATTTCAGATGTAAATATTGCCAATGAAGCCCCCAATCCCAATGAAATTGCCAATGCGTATGTAGAGCATCGTTTGCGTTATTATCGTTCTTTAAAATCAGTCGAAAAAAATTCTGGTTGGATAAAACGTGCCAAATCTTTTTATGTCGAAGAAGAACCTATTAAAAAACAAGAACCGGAAGAAAATGTGATGGAAGATTATATTGTGATGCCTGGCTCAAAATAAAAAAAAGACAGCAAAACTGCTGCCTATTTTTATCTAACCTAAACTAGTATATAAATTAGTTTGGCTGATGAATATTTTGTGCAATATAAAAAAATTATCCGACAAATCCAACAGCTACGGTTCCGTTTGACATTTCGTCAATCAGAATAAATGCACCGTTGGCAGGGTTTTCTTTAAAATTATCTGCATAAATCGGGGAGGCGGTTTTGATACTCACCGAACCAATGTCGTTTAATTTTATGCCATTTTCTGCTGATAAAGAGCTATTAAATGACATATTTTTGATATCTACCAATTCATTGATTCGGCTGATTTTAGCCTTTACACGATTGATTCCGTGCTGCAATAAATACGTTTTGCCGAGCGAAAGTGCTTGGCTATCCAACCAACAAATGCGGGCTTCAATTTCTTTCGCTGCATTCGGTTGTTCTCCTACTTTTACTATCATATTTCCTCTGCTGATATCGATGTCATCTTCCAACGTAATCACTACAGACTCTTTGGCATGGGCTGATTCTAGCAAGTTTCCAAATTTTTCTATGGTTTTGATGCGACTGCTTTGTCCACTCGGAAGGGCTTCGATTAAATCTCCAATATTGAATATGCCACTAGCAACTTTTCCGGCATAGCCTCTGTAATCGTGAAAATCTTCTGTTTTAGGACGAACCACCATTTGTACAGGAAAACGAGCTTGGATTTGACTTAAATCTGCATTTTGATTTTCGATTTTTTCCAAGGTACTCAACAATGCCTCTCCTTCGTACCAAGGCGTAAAAGTTGATTTTCGTACCAAATTCTCACCATACAACGAAGAAATAGGGATAAATTGAAGTTTTTGTCCTTCAAAACTCACGACATTGGCGATGTCGAGTATTTCTTTTTTTATTTCTTCAAACCTATCTTGGTTATAATTGACCAAATCCATTTTATTGACGGCAATGACAATATTTTTGATTCGGAGCATGGAAGAAATATAAAAATGACGTTTGGTTTGTTCGACCACGCCGTTTCGAGCATCAACCAAAATAATAGATACAGATGTATTTGAAGCCCCCGTCACCATGTTTCGAGTATATTCAAAATGCCCTGGAGTATCAGCAATAATGTATTTTCGATTGGGTGTACTGAAATAAATATGAGCTACGTCTATCGTAATTCCCTGTTCCCTTTCGGCGATAAGGCCATCTGTCAGCAAAGATAAATCTAAAAAATCCAAACCTTTTCTTTTAGAAGCGGACTCCAATGCTTCGATTTTATCTTTTGTAATGGAGTTAGTTTCATATAACAATCTACCGATTAAGGTACTTTTACCATCATCTACCGAACCGGCGGTGGCAATCCTTAAAATATCCATATATGTACAAACCTCAGTGGTTTTTTTTGATGTGAGAAAAAATAATTATGTTTTGGATGAAAAGAAATCAGAAATATCCAGCCTGCTTTCTTTTTTCCATGGCAGCTTCCGAGCGTTTGTCGTCGATTCTTGCCCCTCTTTCAGAAATTTGAGCTGATAAAATCTCGCCGATTACATCATCCAAATTATCTGCAGTGGAAGCAACCGCTGCGGTACAAGTCATGTCGCCAACGGTTCTGAATCGTACCGATGCTTGGAATGGGATTTCATCTTCAGATTTATTGATAAATTCTGAGTCAGCCCAAATCATTCCGTCACGTTCAAATACCATTCTTTCATGTGTGAAATAAATGGATGGTATTTTTAATTTTTCTTCTTTGATATAGTTCCAAACGTCTAATTCTGTCCAATTTGAAATCGGGAAAACACGAACATTTTCTCCAAGCTCAATTTTGCCATTCAACATATCGAAAAGTTCAGGTCTTTGTTTTTTGGCATCCCATTGTCCAAAATCATCCCTGACAGAGAAAATTCTTTCTTTGGCTCTTGCTTTTTCCTCATCTCTTCTAGCCCCACCGATACAAGCATCAAATTTGAATTCCTCGATAGCATCAAGCAACGTAACCGTTTGCGAGGCATTTCGGCTGGCATATTTCCCTGTTTCTTCTTTTACTTTTCCTTGTTTAATAGAATCTTCAACGTATCGAACATGAAGCTCAAGTCCAAGTTTATCGACCAACCAATCACGATATTCGATGGTTTCAGGAAAATTGTGCCCTGTATCGACATGCAATAAAGCGAATGGGATTTTTCCTGGATAAAATGCTTTCTGAGCCAATCGTACGACCGTAATAGAATCTTTTCCGCCAGAAAAAAGGATGGCAGGTTTTTCGAATTGCGAAGCCACTTCCCTAAGAATATAAATGGCTTCGTCTTCTAATTCCCTCGGAAAAAGCCTGTCGTTGGCTTGATATACTATGGTTTTTTCTGAAATATTACTCATTATCAATGTTCTTTGGTCTAAGTTCAAATTTAGAATATTCGCTTAAAATTTTCGGTTTTCCGACTATTTGACTTGATGTAGTCCACACTCTTTTTTAGATTCTTCCCACCACCATCTTCCGGCTCTTGGATGTTCGTCTGCTGCAATGGCTCTGGTGCAAGGTTGGCAACCGATGCTGATAAATCCTTTTTTATGAAGAACATTGTCTGGAACTTTATTTTCTTGTAAATAATCCAAAATTTCTTGATAAGTCCAATGAATCAATGGATTAAATTTCCAAACCTTATTATTTTCGTCCCATTCCCAAATTTTCATGTCACTTCGATTATCCGATTGCTCGCCACGTAAACCCGTAATCCATACCTCTGCTCCTGCCAATGCCCTTTTGAGTGGCTCGATTTTTCGTATAAAGCAACATTCTTTTCGGTTTTCAACAGATTCATAAAAACTATTAGCTCCTTTTGTTTGAACTAATTTTTGAACATTTTCTGTATCCGGAAAATAAACATCGATGGATGCTTTGTATTTTGCCCTTGTTTTGTCCAATAATTCATACGTTTCTTGAAACAACCTGCCGGTATCGAGCGTAAAAATTTTGATACCTATATTGTTTTTCAAAATGGCATCAGTAATTACCTGATCTTCTTGTCCGAGTGAAGTCGAGAAAACGACTTTTGATTCAAATTTTTCAGCTACGATTTTTAAACCTTCGGCTAAAGTAGCATTTTCGAGTATTTCGAGCATATTTTTAATCGATTAAAGTAATATTTTGGCAAGTCCCCAAATATTTAGAGCGATGACCAAAATACCTACCGTGACCATAATTGTTTTCGGTTTGAATAATCTTACCAAAAACGCCCCTAAAGGTGCTGCAAAGATACCACCTAAAATTAATCCTACAATGGCTTGCCAAGCGTCTAAGTCAATAAATAACATAAAAACCCCTGTACTAAAGAAAGAAACGAAAAACTCTGCGGTATTGACAGTTCCGATGGCTTCTTTGGGTGCATTTCCTTTGCTGATTAAATTGGAAGTAACCAGCGGCCCCCAGCCACCCCCGCCAACAGAGTCTAAAAATCCACCAAATAAACCCAACAAACCTAGGTTTTTATTGGTAGGTTCTGCAGGTTTTTGCTTAAAAGCTTTGGAAATAATGATACTTCCCAAAATAATCATATAAACAGAAATGTATGGTTTTATCATCCCACCATCTAAAATATTTGAAATGAGATAAGCTCCCAACATTGCTCCTACTACCCCTGTAATAACAATTCTGAAGAACAGACCTTTATCGATATTGCCAAAATAAATGTGCGACAATCCCGAAACTCCAGTGGTAAAAACCTCGGCTGTATGCACGCTTGCAGTGGCGTATGCGGGCGGTACACCCAAGCCCAACAACATAGAAGTACAAGATGCACCATAAGCCATTCCTAAGGCACCATCAACTAATTGAGCCAAAAAACCAGCCCCAATATAATAAAATAATTGATTGTCAATGACCAAATTAAAACTTCCAATTCCGGATGAAATTCTGTAAAATAAAATACCTAACAAGGATATTTTCATAAATACCATCAAATAGGCAATAAATTTTATTTGTACTCTTTCGCTAAGTGCCAACGCTATTCTTTTCATGATTTATTGAGCAATTGATAGGTTTTGTTTTTCTCTGATTTGAATGGATAACGCCAAAAACTGATTCGCCTTCTCGAGGTATGATGTAGCAAATGCTTCACTTGGCTCATTTTTGTTGATTTCCAAAATTTGTTCTTTGATTTTTCCTTGGAATTCTTCTTCGAAATGAGAGTCAAACTCGTTGATTATCCCGCTTTGCGTGCTATAATTTTTACCCTTATCCAATAGCAAAGCCTTGGCTGTATTCACCTGAGATTGATAGGCATAATAAATTGCATCTGCCCACCTTGATTCTGCGATGGCTTCCAGAGCCCACTCGTTTTTCTCTTGGGATTCATAGAACAAAGTTGCAACCAAATCAATAATCACGCTGGCACATTCGCCAACACCAATTTCCGTTTGGAATAGTTCGTCTTTTCCCCAATCGATAAAATCCGTGTCCGTCAAAGTCTGAAGGTCGGCAAGTGGTTTGAGTAAATTATAGAAATATTTTTCCCCTTGTCGAACATAATAATCATTGAAATATTCGCCATCTACGGCATTAGAATCGAAATCATTCAATAAATATCTCAATACCGATGGTCCTCTTTTGGTCGGTACTTTGATTACTTTGTCAGCAATTCTTCCCTCACCATTGCCGACTGTTCCACCACCGATTAATACCTGAACCGCAGGAAGCACTTTCCCGGCAGTTTTCAAAGAGCTTCCATGAAAACCTATATTTGCCATACTATGTTGGCCACAAGCATTCATACAGCCTGATATTTTGATGAGGATATTGTTTTCTTCAACCAAATCAGGAAATTCCTCTTTCAGCACTTTTTCCAATGCCAAGGTATAGCTGGTGCTATCCGAAATGGCTAAGTTACAAGTGTCCGTACCTGGGCAAGCTGTAATATTGACGATACTATTTGCCCCTGGTTCGGCTAACTGATGGGCATTGAGAATATCATATATATAATTAAGATTTTCGGCTTTGACATATTTTAGTAATAAACCTTGATTTATCGTTACCCGAATGTCGTCTGCAATGAATCCCTCCAATTTTTCAATCAAACTTCTGGAGATATGACTAGCTATGTTTCCGAGCGGAATACGCACATAAACGGCAAAGAATCCGGCTTGTTTTTGGGCAATTACATTCGTTTTATGCCAAATTTGATAGGCTTCGCTATTGACAGATTCCGATTGATATGGACTTGTATGTATCTGGTCGATGGCTACCGATTCTTCTTTTGCTTCAATTATAAAAGTTTTGTTTTTGACCGCCGTTCTTTCTTCGTTTACCAATTGCATGAAAGTGTCAATGCCTATTTTTGCGATTAAAAATTTCAATCTGGCTTTATGGCGGGAGTTTCTTTCACCGTGTCGGTCAAAAACCCTCAATACTGCTTCGATGAAAGGGATAAGAGATTCTTCTTCCAAAAACTCATAGACAGGGTAGGCCAATTGTGGTTGAGCTCCAAGACCTCCCCCCAACATTACTTTGAAGCCTTTTTTATCTTCTTTTATTTTGGCAATAAATCCCAAATCGTGCATATAGCTCAAGGCTGTATCTTGGTCATTATTTGAGAAAGACATTTTGAATTTTCTACCCATTTCCTGACAAACTGGATTTCGGAGAAAATATTCAAAAGTAGCATGTACATAAGGAGTGACATCAAAAGGCTCTTCGGTATCTATGCCGGCTGTTGGAGAGGCTGTGATATTTCGGACAGTATTTCCGCAAGCTTCTCTCAGGGTGATGCTGTCTTGTTCGAGTTTTGCCCAAAGTTCAGGTGTTTTTTCCAGACTAACAAAGTGAATCTGAATGTCTTGACGGGTGGTAAGATGCAAGTTTCCGTTTGAATATTCATCAGAGATATCGGCGATTCTTCTCCATTGTTTGAGCGTCATCTTTCCATAAGGAAGCTTAATTCTCACCATTTGAACTCCTTGTTGGCGTTGTCCATAAACTCCTCTTGCCAAACGTAAGCTTCTGAATTTTTCTTCGTGAATTTTTCCCTCTCTAAATAATCTTATTTTTTTTTCTAAGTCGATTATATCTTTTTCTACCAAAGGGTTTTCAAGTTCGGTTCTAAAACTTTGCATCTTTAATCAGTTTTTTTTACAAATATATATATATCCTATAAAAATAATAGAGTATATATAGTATAAATTTTTAATAAAATTGCTTTTATATAAAACAAACTTTATTTTGTTATATTTTAAAACTTAATTTTGGTCGATAGGGGTGGGTTTAAGCAATATCGGGGGAGCTATTAAAAGCTATATGTTTTGTTTTCTTCTGCCAAATAAGTGTTTGAAAATTCGTTTTTAGCTTCGGATAAATGTTCGTAGAGTATTTTATACCGTGAGGAGTAATGACCGATAATAAGCATTTGTGCATGAGCCAATCGGGCAATGGTGGCGGCTTGTTTGGCGGTGGAATGATTGGTGTGAATGGCTCGTAGCAACTCAGATTCTGTGAAGGTTGCTTCGTGGTAAAGGCAATTGACGTTTTGGATGATGTTTACCTTTGCCTCGTCAAATGCAGTGTCCGAGCAATAAGCAAAACTCTTGCTTTCGCTTCCGGGCTTTGTCAGGTCTTTATTTAGGTATTGTGTACCCGTTAATTCGTCGAAAATATCTTCTCCATTTTTGAGCTTTTTGAGGTAGGGGATGGGGAAGTTTTCAGGAATTTTTTCGGTAATTATTTTTCTTTTAGAGGGTTTACTTCTGAATAAAAATCCACAACACGGAATCCTATGTTGTAGTGGAATCGTCTCGATTTCTAGCAATGGAGTACTGAACAATTGATAATGTTCGTTTGGATTGGTTTCGCAAAAATGAATTTTAAAATGAAGTTTGGTATCTGAATACTTAAACTGACTTGTCAGAATTTCCGACAGTCCTTTTGGGCCAAAGATGGTTAATTCTTCTTTTCTTTGATTCAAATTCCAGCTTGAAAGTAGCCCAATTAAGCCAAAATAGTGGTCTCCATGCAAGTGAGAGATGAAAATATGACGAATTCTTGACGATTTTACTTTGTTGGCAAGTAAACGGTATTGAGTTCCTTCTCCACAATCAATCAAAAATGATTCATTTTCGTAGGATAATAAAAAGGAAGAGGGATTTCTGTTAATAACCGGTGTGGCTGAACCTGTACCCAATACAAGAAATTCAAAGTTTGTCATTTGTGTTGCAAAAAAAGAGGATTTTTTACAAATCCTCTTTTGAGAAAATATTTTAAAAATGCCCTTCGGTGAATCCATTTTCTTCACCCAAATCAAAATCTTCATCATCACTAGCCTGTCCTT
>JACCEA010254270.1_pt1 | contig 10170 bp, 6 predicted proteins | sample 7449851 | NCBI WGS metagenome assembly JACCEA01 (sample SAMN15323453, study PRJNA562643) | freshwater metagenome | isolation source: river surface water | place: USA:Blue River Watershed | collected 2017-08-18 | reverse complement strand
ATCCTTTAGTCGAAAAAATTAGAACTATAAATTTAAATTCTAATAAAAATGAACAAAAAGAATTAACATTTTCAAGTTTAAATTCTTTAATAATGTCAATGAATAATGATTTAGAAAATCTTAATAATTTTACTACATTTAATTCAGGAACAAAAAGAGGACAAAGCGAATATAGATCTCTATTAAATACTATAATGAAATTATTCGAAGAAATACAATTTTTATATTTTCAAACTTATTTTAAAAATTTATCTTCTAATCAAGATTCTTTATTAAATATTAAAAGTAATAATTCTGAATCTAATAAAATAAATGAATTTATTCAAGAAATACAACAAATATCAATTTTATTAAGGTCAGAAAATTCATCTGTTGATTCATTCCTTAAATCATTATCAGAATATATTGATATTTTAATGAAAAAAGATGAAGATTTAAAAACTCAGTTAGAAACAAAAAAGAAAAATATAGATGTTCAAATTAAAAATAGAAAAGAATTAATTGAAAAAATAAATGCAATTAAAGAATCTTTTAAAAATTTGAATAGAATTAATAAGAACAAAAATACAACATTTAATTTTATTAATAAATGGTTTGATTTATTATTAAGTATAAAATGTAAAGAATTAAAATGTATTTTTGTTTTAATTGGAGATAAAAATGATTTTGAACCTTGTAAAAGTATTAATGAAATTGATAAAACTAAGCGCGATGAATTTAAAAATAATGTAAGTACTAGTTTTAGTAACATTCGAACATATTTTAAATCAATATCTGATGTTATTAAAAATAAAATTAAAGAATTTGAATCTGATTTAAATGAAATTCAACAACAACTTCCTGATTTAAATAATTTACCCGGAACAATTCAAAAAGAATTAGAACCATTAAATAGAGAAATTGAAAATTTAAAAAATAAAATTAAAAATATTAATAATGAAATAACTAGTAGTTATCTTTCTTCAAATAATCGAAAATTATCAAAAATAGAACAAGATAAATTATTAATTCCAATAAGACAAGAAAAAATAGATGAATATAATGAACAATTAAGACCAAAATTAGAAAGACATAAAGACTTAGAAATTCAGAAAACATTAGCTGAACAAAAAAAAAATATACTTCAAGATAAACAAACATTTTTGACTCAAAGTATCAATACCTTAAAACAATTAAATCAATCAATCGCTCAAGATGCTAATGAGTTTGTAGTTGATAAAATGAAAGTTTTAATAGAAAATATTTTTAATATATTTACAATTTATGCTCGTGTTTATAAACTTTCTGATAATTTAATTAAAAAGAAAGATAAATTAACTACATCAGAAGACCCTTCATTAAAATTTTTTAAGATTGATACACTTTATAGTACCATGCAAAAATTATTAGATATTGAACCAATTATGAATCGTCGTGCAAACCGTCCAGAAATGGAAAATAGAACAAAATCAGGATTGAAACGTTATCGTTTAAGAGTTAAAAGAACAATGGATAATTTTAAAAAAGTTTTAGTACCTCGTTTAATTGAATATTATAAAGAAAAAGAAAGATATTTTAATGAACAAGATAGTATTTTAGCTGCTTTTTCTCTTGATATCGCTTCTTTAGTACCAAAAATGAATGAATCGTCTGTTAAAAATTTAAATGCTGATTCTTTATCTTTAGGACCTCTCGTCAATCGTTTTAATTTTTCTAATCAACCTCAAACTACTTCATCATCTTCATCTTCTTCTTCTTATTCAAATAAATCACAAATACAAACTGCATCACCAATTCAACAATCTAGATATGGTATGGCTTATGGAGGAGCTAATATTAATGCATCCAAAACACCTCAACAAAAAGTAAATATAAAGAATCCGGTTATTATATATTCTGAATACTGTGGTAAAATCTTACAAGGATTAATTAATAAGATATCATCAAATATAAATTATTTGAATAGAGTTAATACATTTAAAATAATGTTTAACAAATTTGATAAAATTATCTCAGATAAAATATTAAGACATTTATTAATTATTTTCAATTCGAAAAATCTTGAATATAACTTCCCTTTCGCAGAACAAGTTAGATTTATTGTTTTAAGATATTCAAATATTAACCAAGAACTTAAAAATATACAAAATAATTATAATAAAAATAGTACTTTTAATTTTATGCAAAATTATTATTTAACTGACTTCTTTTATATGTATCTTGTTCTCCAATTAACTTTTTATAACTTTATTATGTGTATCAAACCTAAATTTAATCCTAATACATCTCATCTTTCGTAGCTCCCTTAGGAGCAGAAAGATGGGTCGGTGCTAAAGCGCCAATGGCAAAATCTTTTGCCGTCAGTGAGACGTCAATCTTCTTTAAATGTTTAATTATTATTTATTATTTATTATTTTTTATTATTTTTTAAATTATAAATTATTTAAATTAGTACTTAGAGAAAATCAATAATATTTGAAAATATTTGAAAATCTTTACTTTTATCAAATTGCTTCGAATAATGTGAAATAATCTCATTCATAACAATTTTTTCCATTTTATTAATTAAATCGTTAAAATGATGAGGTATACACATAAAAGTTTGAATACTAACATCTTCAAAATAATCACTATTATATTTATTCTCTTTTATTAAGTACTTCTTTGTACTAATACTTGTATTAGATGAGACATAAGTAAAAATTACCGGGTCAAAATATGGTTCCAATTCATGATAATTACCTTCTTCAATATTATGATAATTCGGTTTTTTACTTTCTTTAGACTCACTATCTTCAGACTCACCATCTTCAGACTCACCATCTTCAGTCTCATCTTCTTCAGACTCACCATCTTCAGTCTCACCATCTTCAGACTCACCATCTTCAGACTCACCATCTTCCGACTCAGTATCTTCTTCAGACTCACCATCTTCAGAATCTTCTTCTTCAGCTTCTTCGACATCATCTATTTCAAATGTAAAATCTTCAGCATATTCAGACTCAGTATCTTCTGAACCATCTTCTTCAGCAATATCTTCATCAGCTTCTTCAGACTTATTCTCTTCAGCATCATCTTCATCAATTTCTCTAAAATTTTCTCTGTCATGATATTTAATATATTCATATAATGAAAAATTTGTATCATAACTTTTTAATCTTATTAAAAGTTCATCAGTTGAAATATGTTTTTTTTCATCATAATCATCATAAAGTTCAGATGGAATAAAATTGCTTAAATCAAAATAGTAGTTTGGTTGTGTAAATGTACCTCTAAATAGAACATAATCTTCTTTAGTATAATAAAATCGAATAGATAAGTGTTTGTCAAGACATTCACTATTATCACTTTGAGGTTTAATAACACATTTCAAATTATGTTTTTGTGCAATTTCATAAGAATTCTTAATATATAAATAAAAATATTCAATATTAAAGAAAAATAATGAATTAACTGCATATAAACATGCTAACATTCTAGGATAGCACATTTTAAAACTATATTTCTTAAAAGGTGTATCAATATAATAATTTAAATAACAAGTATTTTTTTTTTCAATTCTAATAATACTAAAATATAATTTAATATATTTTAGATTGTAGTATCCTTTAACATTATATTTATTAATCTCAACAACATAATAATTATTATTATCATCAATTTTATTATTTTCTAAAAGTTTATTCAATCTTTCTGCATACGTATTATTCTGCCATTCAAAAATTGAATCACTTATTTCATTATTAGGCGGATTATATTCTGTGAAATCATAATGTTCCCAAAAATTTTGTTCGATATTCATCTATCGATAAAGTATATAATTTAAATTCATAATTATTTAATTTTTATATATTTTTTTTCATGTTTTTTTATTGAATTTACGTTAAATAATAATTATTATAAAAAATATTAACGTAAAAATACAATAAAAAAATGAAAATTATTAAATATAAAATAATTTAAAATTCGTTTAAAATCAATATAAAGAAAAAAGAAGATGAATAGATATAACAATATTGGATATAAAATGGGCGAAGGTTCGTTAGAGTTAATCATCGGTCCTATGTATGCAGGTAAAAGCACAGAATTAATTAGATTAATTAATAGATTTAAATGTCTTGGAAAAAATGTTTTAGTTATTAATCACGTATTTAATAATCGTTATGGTTCTTCGTCATTAACAACACATAATAAAGATTCTATTGACGAATGTATTGTACTTGAAAAATTAGAAGATATTCAAAAAGAAGAAAATATTGAGCATTTTAAAAAAGCAGATGTTATTGTTATTGAAGAACTTCAATTTTTCAGTGATGCTTATGATAGTATTGTTGATTGGATTGATTATAGAGGAAAATGTGTTGTAGCTGCAGGTCTAGATGGTGATGCAAGAAAATTACCATTTGGAGATGTTCTAAAGTTAATTCCACATGCAGAGAAGGTGAGAAAATTAAATGCACTTTGCAAGAAATGTGGAGATGGTACAAAAGCACATTTTTCAAAAAGAATTACTGCTGATGAACAAACTATTCTAGTAGGAAGTGATGATGTTTATGAAGCAGTCTGTAGAAAACATTTTTTGAACTATAATGCTTAGGATTTTTGATTAAATGAATATAAAAATAATATTTTTGATAATAATTTTTAATTAAAACTTAATTAAAAATAAATTAGTACAATAAAAAAAAAAGTGATTTTGATGGTAGTTTAAATAATTTTTTATATAAAATTTAGTATAAAGATACGAATTATAAATAAATAAATAGAATTAAAAAATAATAAAATGAGTAGATTAAGTAAAAATCAGAAAACACTATTTACATATTTTCAAAGTTATAAAAATGATGGAACACCTGTTAATATTAAAAGATATTTTTATCTTAAATGGACTGATAAATATGTACCTACAACAGAAGCACAATGGTTAGATGAATGTCCAAGTGATGTTAATTTTATTGAAGAAGTTAAATGGAATCAAGTTAGAAAGAATCATACATTTTATTTATGTGGTAATTTTCCAGATTTACAAGAAAAGAAGTTCTTTTTACCACATGAAACAAAATATAAAAATGTACATAATTTAAAGTCACATTTTCAAAAGAATATTAGAAAACAAGATGATAATTTAGCTCTCTCATCTGCAGTTCATATTTTAAAATTAGATGCAGTTGATTTATTAAGAAGACTTCCTATTATTATGATAGAAGATGCTAAAATGCATAAATCATTTACTACTTTAATGTGGTTATTAGTAGCAGTATCATCAACAGAATTTAAAATGAAAAAATATATGTATGAATATATTTTAGGAGTTATATATATATTAACTAAAATTAATAATAAAGATATTATTCAATATAGTCAAGATGCTAATAAATCTAAATTAATTGATGATATTCAAGAATATAATAAATTAAATAATACAGAATGTTCATATTTATATTCTTTGAATTTAAGAGTAGCTTATGGAGGTATGAATTGTGATATGGAAATGTTTGAACAATATGCAAAAGTATGGTATGATAGATTTTCAACTAATAATAACATTAAAGTAGATGATACAGAAGTAAGACCTATATCATTCTTTTCAGTTAAAGAATTAGAATTAGATGAATGGGATTTGAGTGCTATTGATTTTCATTGTCATGCTAACTTTTGTGATTTAATTATTAAAAAATATCCTGATTTAGATATTGAAGAAATAAAAAAAATGATTTGGACTAATTCATCGAGTATTAATACAAGAATCAGAAATCATGTTATTTATAATCCAACAGAATGGAATCAAATTAAAGCACATGTACAAAAAACTCAAAGATATTTATTAGATAAATCATATTAGAAACCTTTTTTCTTTTTAGATCTTTTTTTCTTTTTATAAAAAAGTAAAAAAGGATCGCAAAAAAAGAAAAAATATTTAAAAATAAATTATAAAAATAAATTAAACATTAAAAATAATAATTTAATTAAAAATAAATAATTCAATTAAAAAAAAAAAATAAATAATTCAATTTAAAAAAATAAATAATTCAATTTAAAAAAATAAATAATTCAATTTAAAAAAAATAAATAATTCTTTTAACCAAAAAAGAAGATTTTTATTAACTACTAAGAATGATTTCTTTTATAAACATAATAAGCGATAGAACAGAAAACTAAAACAACAAAAACAATTAATAAAATTTTTAAAAATTCATTATTAACATCACTTTCAATTTGATTCATTTTAATCTTTTGTGTCATAGTAGTTATTTTATCATCTAATTCATTAATAGTATTTTCATTATTATTTAATTTATCATCAGTTTTTTCAACATTATCTTGATAAAATTTAACAAATAGATTATAATTATCTGATAAAGTTTGATTTAATTCAGATTGAGCATCGAAGAATTTTTCTTTGTAAATATCTGTTTCTGTAGTAGGTTCACCAACATATACATTTGATACTTTTTTCCATTTTTTAATATCATCAATACTAAATTTTTCTCTAACATTATCCCATTGTTTAGGTGTAAAAACATATAATTCATTTCTCATACTTTCTAATGGATAAGTATTAGAAAACCATATGAATCGATGAGCATTTAATTCACATGCTTTTTGTTTAGCTTCTTCAATTAAATGATAATTTCCTTGAACTTGAGTAGCATATTGTCTAATATCATTTTCTTCAATATATTCACCTAAAGGATGTTTGTGTTCATGAATTTTCCAGAGACATTGTTTTTCAGAACCGGATTGAAAGTATTCAGTTTTATTAAATTCAACCATTCTACGAGCATCATCATAATCTAAATCTTTACCAGTATTAATTTTATATTTAATCTTTAATTTTTCTGCTCTTATACGATTTAATTCATCTTCTTTATCATCTAACATTTTATTATAATCTAAAACTTCATCTTCTTTTTTCTTTGTCATTAATTGTTTATAAATATCAATATCATTAACAATTCTAGGTACTTTATAAACTGGTTGAACACAATCTTCAGCTTTAACATTTTTATCTAATAAATCCATAAATTTAAAATTATCAGGGTTTGAATTATCAGTATCAAAATAAGCTGCAGTACATTGAGATTGAAAACGACTATCATCCAAATTAACAGGACAATTTAATTCAATTTTTAATTCATCTAATTTTTTAGGATTAAATTTTACATTAAATTTATTTTGTAAATCTTCATTTTCACAAGCATATTCAACATCTAATGAAAATTTACCACCACAAGTTTTAGTATTACTTTGAACAAAAGATTTAAATGTTTTATTTGGTATTAAAACACAATGTTTTTGGTCTTCTGAACATTTCATATTAAAAAAGTCTTTAGAGGGCATTGCCATTAAAACTTCATTATCACATTTTAAATAAAGATTAATAGTGTTAGGGTCAACAAAAGCATTTTTTTTATTTTTAAAAATCATATAATTATAATGAAAACCATTCTTATTTTTTTGACGTCTTGTAAAATCAATACAACTTTTAATATTATCATGGTCTTCACTTGATTTTGAATCAATCTTTTCAAATTTAAATTTTGATTGTTTATCTTTATTATCAAAATTAATCTTTGAATATTCATTATATTTAGAAGTATTTAAACATCCTTGATATAATAATTTTTTATCTTCTGGTATACATTGATGAACTAATTTTTCATCATTAAATGAACATAAATTACCTTTTCCACAATCATTATCTTCATTACAAATTCTAACTTGAACAGTTTGTGGATCTTTTGGATTTGGAAAATTCATCATTTTATTTTATTTAATTTAACCTCTATTATTAATAGATTTTTCTTTTTTCTCTTTTTATTTTTATCATATTTTTATTTTTTATTTAATTTTTATAAAAAATATTTATTCAAAAAATTATTATTTATTATTTATTATTTATTTTTATTAGTTTATAAACCATTAGTATATACACTATGTCCTACTAATTTTCCATCTACAGGAGATCTATTATTATCATCTAATATAGGATTAGTTCCATAATCATAATTTTTACTATAATCTGAATAAGTGATTTTATCTTTATATGTTCCTGAATTAGATAATGAATTAGTTGGTACTAATAATTGATTTGGTGCAGAACCATCTTGATAATATACTCCTGGTACTTCAGTTTCACCTGATAATCCAGAACCAGATATACCAGTTTCCCAACTATTATCTTCTTCATCTTCTCCTGAATTAAGATCATAATCAGTAGGACAACTACAATGATTTTGAACCCATAAATCATAAGTCATATCTGTAGCTCTCTTATTAATTTCTTTAGTTTTAGCATCAATTTTAGCACCAATATTAGATAAAAATTTAAATGATATTAACATACCAATTGAATCTTTTAAATAAAAAATATTATATTGATAAAAAATAAATAATATATAAATAACTACTAAAGCGATACCAATAGTTCTTACTAAAGGAGCTCCTAATGTTTGAATTCCATAAACATAGATTAAAACAAAGAATAAAACACCGAAAATAATTGAACCAGATAATACACGAATATTAGTTGCATTTCTTTCAGCTTCATACATATTATCTTCAATCAATCTTTCTTTAGAAAAGATAGTTGTTTGTAAACCTTGAAGTTGTTTTAATTGATTTGATAAATCTTGATTTTCTAATTGAGTTAATTCTTCAGTTTTTAAACTTATTTCTCTATTCAAATTAGCAGTTATTAATTCATCATTCATATTTGAATTATTAGTTGATAATGAACTATTTTGACTCATTATAGTCCTAACATTAGGATTTTCATATGTAGCAAATTGTTCATACAAGTTTTGATTAGTAAAATGGTCGTATTTTAGAGCATTTAAATTTAAATTAATATTATTTCCTGTTTTAATTAAATCATTTAAATTAGGTTTATATATTTTATCAATTTTTTTTTGTGATATTTGTGGATAACTCATTTATTATTATTTTGTTAATTCTAATTAAAATAGATATTTTTTTTATTAAGATATATTTTCTTTAAGTATGAAAATATTTAACTTAAAAAATAAAAAATATTAATATAATTATTTATTTATACTATTCCATTACATTTATCCATATCAACAGTTATTTTACCTTTATCATCTTTTGTGTAAAAATCTGTTATTGTACTAGAATTACTACAAATAAATTTACTAAATTCTCCATCAGCACTCATAAAACCATTCATTTGATTGCAAGGTATAGTTGTAAATATTTCTGATTGTCCTTTCATAGGTACTCCAGTATTATCTCCATAATTTACTTTCATTTTACAATGATAATATGTTGCTCCATCGGCATTTATACCTCTGAAGAATGGTTTAGGTTCAAATCCAGAATAATTATCTGCCATAGCATTATCTTGTTTAGGATCAGAAGGATAATAATTTTCATAATTATAAAAATTCATTGATTTATCACCTTCTAACCAAACATTACTTGAAGATTGTTTATCTAAAATAGGATTAGTTCCTGCAGATTGAATTAATTGATCATCAACTCCAGAATTTTGATCACAATCTGATGGACATTGATATCCTTTCTTATCAGCTATAGTATTTGCTATAGTTTGAATAATAGATTTACCAGTAGCAGCTGATAATAAAGCCAATGATTTTTGTCTATTATAAATAACATTATAATAAACGGTAAAAACATAAATAATTAAAATAAAAATAAATCCAATCATTAATATTTTAGTTGTTATTTTTTGCATTGCATGTAAAGTAAATAAAATAAAATAAATAATAACTAAAAAAATAGTATATTGTAAAATACTAATAGTTTGGTCTTGAGCATTTGAATAATCTAAGTTTTGTGTTATTAATTCTTCTTTATTCATTATACCTTTGTTTAACTCAGTACTTTTATCATATAATGTATTAAAATTATTATCATATTTTAATAATAATTTATTATTAATATCATTTAAATTATCTATTCTTTTTTCATCTGTTAGTTCTGGAGTTGCCATAATAATATAGATATATCTCTAATTTAAATAATCTTTTTTTTTAAATAATTTATTTAAAAATATTATGAAAAAAGTGTTAATTTATTATTTATTATTTTTTTATTTTTTAACTTGTTTAGCAAAGAATACATATGTAGTTAGAGTTATAATTAAAATTAATAATATAACAGCTAATAATGTAAATATAATTTTTTTCTTATACATATTTCTTTCTT
>JACCEA010975534.1_pt1 | contig 10172 bp, 9 predicted proteins | sample 7449851 | NCBI WGS metagenome assembly JACCEA01 (sample SAMN15323453, study PRJNA562643) | freshwater metagenome | isolation source: river surface water | place: USA:Blue River Watershed | collected 2017-08-18 | reverse complement strand
GCACGAGGACGGCTCGGTCACCCTGCTGCCCGCGCCTTGCGTGGACACCGGCATGGGCCTGGAGCGCCTGGCAGCCATCTTGCAGGGCGTGCACAGCAACTACGAGATCGATCTGTTCGAGGCCCTGATCGGCGCGGCTGCGCGCGAGACCGGTTGCACCGATCTGCACAGCCCCAGCCTGCGCGTGATTGCCGACCACCTGCGCGCCACCGCCTTCCTGGTGGCCGATGGCGTGATCCCCAGCAACGAAGGCCGCGGCTATGTGCAGCGGCGCATCATCCGCCGCGCGATCCGCCACGGCTACAAGCTGGGCCGCAAGAGCCCCTTCTTCCACAAGCTGGTGCCCGATCTTGTTGAGCAGATGGGCCAGGCCTACCCGCACCTGGCCGCGCAGGCCGAGCGCGTGATGGGCGTGCTCAAGGCCGAAGAAGAGCGCTTCTACGAGACGCTGGAAAACGGCATGCAGATCCTGGATGCGGCGCTGGCCGGTGACGCCCGCGTGCTGCCCGGCGAGGTGGCCTTCAAGCTGCATGACACCTTTGGCTTCCCGCTCGATCTGACCAACGACGTCTGCCGCGAGCGCGGCGTGGGCGTGGACGCCGACGGGTTCAACACCGCCATGACGCGCCAGAAAGAGCAGGCCCGCGCGGCCGGCAAGTTCAAGATGGACAAGGCGTTGGACTACAGCGGCCAAGGCAACGACTTTGTGGGCTATGAGCAGCTCAGCAGCCACGCCAAGGTGCTGGCCCTGTATGTGGACGGTGTGCCGGTGCCAGCGCTGGAGGCCGGGCAGGCCGGGGTGGTGGTGCTGGACACCACGCCCTTCTATGCCGAGAGCGGCGGCCAGGTGGGTGACCGCGGCATGCTGCACAACGGCGGCGCGCAGTTTGATGTGCACGACACCCAGAAGATCAAGGCCGATGTGTTTGGCCACCATGGCGAGCTGACCCACGGTCGCCTGCAAGTGGGCGATGCCTTGCAAGCCCATGTGGACACCGCCGCCCGTGCGGCCACGGTGCGCAACCACAGCGCGACCCACCTGATGCACAAGGCCCTGCGCGAGGTGCTGGGCGATCATGTGCAGCAAAAGGGCTCGCTGGTCACGGCCGAGCGCACGCGCTTTGACTTTGTGCACAACGCACCGGTCAGCGACGAGCAGATCCGCCGCATCGAGACCATCGTCAACGCCGAGATCCTGGCCAATGCCGCCACGCAGGCGCGCGTGATGGACATCGAGTCGGCGCAAAAAACCGGCGCCATGATGCTGTTTGGCGAGAAGTACGGCGAGACCGTGCGCGTGCTCGACATCGGCTCGACCCGCGAGCTGTGCGGCGGCACCCATGTGCGCGCCACCGGGGACATCGGCCTGTTCAAGATCGTGGCCGAATCGGGCGTGGCCGCCGGGGTGCGCCGCGTCGAGGCGGTGACCGGCGAGAACGCGCTGGCCTATCTGCAATCGCTTGAGGCCACGGTGGCGCAGGCCGCCAGCACCCTCAAGGCGCCGGTGGACCAGCTGCAGTCGCGCATTGCCCAGGTGCTGGATCAGGTGCGCGGCCTGGAGAAGGACCTGGCTGCCCTCAAGGGCAAGCTGGCGTCTGCCCAGGGCGACGAGCTGCTGGGTCAGGCGGTGGACGTCAAGGGCCTGAAGGTGCTGGCCGCGCGCCTGGAGGGCGCCGACGCCAAGGTGCTGCGCGAGACGCTGGACAAGCTCAAGGACAAGCTCAAGACCGCGGCCATCGTGCTGGCGGCGGTCGACGGTGACAAGGTGCAGATTGCCGCCGGCGTGACCGCCGACAGCATTGGCCGCGTCAAGGCCGGCGAGCTGGTCAACTTTGTGGCGGCCCAGGTGGGCGGCAAGGGCGGTGGCAAACCCGACATGGCCATGGCCGGCGGCACCCAGCCTGCAGGCCTGCCCAATGCCCTGGCCAGTGTGCCGGCCTGGGTGGCCGAGCGCCTCTGATCCAGCGCCGACCGCTGCTTCTCCACCCCCTCTGCGGCGCCAGCCCAGAGGGGGTTTTTCTTGTCCCAAGTGAATGGCACAGCAAGAATTAAAGGAGGCAAAAAGTATTTTCAAAATGTGGCGAATGATGGATAAAGGGGGATGATTGACCGATAATCCTCCCGCCATGATGATCAATCCGTCAATGGCTTCCAAGGGAGGTTTGCATGTCAGAAATGTCCAACACCATCACCCCAAGCCCGGCGCCGGTCCCCGCCCGTCGTCGTCCTGATGTGGTCCAGTTTGCGCTGGGTGGCGGCCTGCTTGGCAGCGCCGGGGTGGGCTGCCTGGCCACCCTGTTTGGTCTGCCCGATACCGATGCCACCCGGATCACGGGCATTGTCATCGGGGCCATCGTCTTCCTGACCATTCGCCATTGCACCCGGGACGCATGAACACCTTGCTGGGCTATTCCATCGACGGCCATGTGGTGGACATGGCCACCTACAGCGTGGCGGTGGCCATGATCCCGGTGGCGTGGTTGTGGACCAATTGCCGGGTTTGGTGGACCAACCGGCAACTGGGGCCCGATGTGGCGCATCGGGCCATGCCATGGCTGGGGTCCTGGCAGCGCTTGAGCGAGCGCCTGATGGCCGGCTCGGCCCTCGTGCCCATGGGCTATCTGATCCTCTCACTGGCCTCGCAAGAGGCCTTGCAGGATCTGCTCGATGCCAGCCGCTACACCCTGGCGCTGGCGGGCTCGCAAGGGCTTTGGTCGTCCATGCATGAGGTGCTCAAGGCTTGAGCGAGCGCGCTGGCCGGGGCCTGCTTCAGGCGGCGGCCGCAGCGGCTTGGGGCCAGGCCAGGCTGCGCTGGCTCTCGAAAGCGCGGGGTTGGCCGCTGATGGGGTCGACAAAGCGCAGACCGCGCGCCAGCAACTGCAGGGTCTGGGCATAGTCCTCGGGCTCGTCGGGGCCCCGGCGCACCACCGGGTAGAACTGGTCGCCCTCGATCGGCAGGCCCAGCCCCCACATGTGCACCCTCAGCTGGTGCCGCTTGCCGGTGCTGGGCAGCAGGCGGTACAGCGCGCGCGGGCCCTGCACCGCCAGGCACTCGATGCGTGTGTGGCTGTTGGGCGCCAGGCCCTCATGCGCTTGCGCTTCGCGCATGCGGTAGAAGGCCTGCTCGTCCTCCAGCAAATGGCTTTCGCGCTCCAGCGGAAACGCCAGCTCGGCCCGCCAGGGGGCCACCGCTTCGTACACCTTGTCGATGCGCCGCTCGCGAAACAGGCCCTGGTAGGCGTCGCGGTCTTGCGGCCGTTTGCACAGCAGCACCAGGCCGGCGGTCTCGCGGTCGATGCGGTGCAGGGGGCTCAGGTCGGGGCATTGCAGCTGCGCCTTCAGGCGCACCAGCAGGGTCTCGCGCACATAGCGGCCTCCGGGCGTGACGGGCAAAAAATGCGGCTTGTCGGCCACCACCAGCAACTCGTCCTCGTACAGCACCCGTGCCTGCACCGGGATGGGGGCCTCGTCGGCCAGATGGCGCCAGTAGTACACCCGCGTTCCGCCCACATAGGGGGCGTCGGGTGCCAGCGGCTGCCCGGCCTCGTCCAGCACCTGGCCCGCTTGCAGCCGCGCCAGCCAGTCCGTGCGATCAATCCGTGGCAGGCGCTCGCACAGGTGGTCGATCAGGCCCGGCCAGGGGCTTTGCCGCACCCGGGGCAGGGCCAGGCAGCTGGGCGAGACGCCGTCCCGCATGGCGATGTGCGGGTTCTTGGGCACATGGGCCATGGCCGGGGCGCGCTCAGCAGCGCTCGAACACCAGGTCCCACACCCCGTGGCCCAGCTTCAGGCCCCGGTTCTCGAACTTGGTGAGGGGCCGGTAGTCGGGCTTGGGGGCATAGCCGCCGCCCTCGGCGCCGGCCCGGTTGCGCAACTGCGGCTCGGCGCTCAAGACCTGCAGCATCTGCTCGGCATAGGGCTGCCAGTCGGTGGCCAGGTGCAGGTAACCGCCAGGGCGGATGTGCCGGGCCAGCCGCGCCACAAACGGCGGCTGGATCAGGCGGCGCTTGTGGTGGCGGCTCTTGTGCCAGGGGTCGGGGAAAAAGATGTGCACGCCGTCCAGGCTGTTCTCGCCCAGCATGTGGTCCATCACCTCGACCGCATCGTGCTGCACGATGCGGATGTTGCCAATGTCCTCCTCGCCGCAGCGCTTGAGCAGGGCACCCACCCCGGGCTCGTGCACCTCGCAGCACAGAAAGTTGTCGCCAGGGCGGTGTTGCGCGATGCGCGCCGTGGCGTCGCCCATGCCAAAGCCAATCTCCAGGATCAGCGGGGCCTGTCGGCCAAAGGCCTCGGCCGCGTTCAGCGCCTCGGCCCGGTAGGGCAGCAGAAAGCGCGGCCCGTACAGGTCAAAGGCGCGCATCTGCCCGGTGCCCATGCGGCCAGCTCGCAGCACATAGGTTTTGATGGTGCGCCGAAACGGTGTGTCGGCAGCGACCTCAGGGGCAGCGGACTCGGGATGGGGCGTGGGCTCGGACATGGCAGGGCAGTGCAAAGGGCAAACCCCCGATTATCGCGGTGGCCAGACCTGACCCTGTGGCCTTTGCTGTGGCCTCAGGGGTAGCGCTCGGCCCAGGCCGCCGTCCACGCGCCCAGCGCAGCGGGCACCGGGCCGGTGTGTGGGGGCAGACCCAGCACCGTCGCCGCGGCGTTCAAGGCCGCCAGCGGGTCGTCCAGCACAAGCGGGGTGGCGCCGTTTTGCTTGGACAGTTTTTCGCCACGTGGGCCCAGCACCAGCGGGGTGTGCAGATAGCGCGGCGTGGGCAGGCCCAGGGCCTGCTGCAGCAGGATCTGGCGCGCGGTGTTGTCGCACAGGTCCTCGCCGCGCACCACATCGCTCACGCCTTGCGCGGCATCGTCCACCACCACCGCCAGCTGGTAGGCCCACAGGCCGTCGGCGCGGCGCAGCACAAAGTCGCCCACCGCCTCGGCCACGTCCTCGGCCTGCGCGCCCAAACGGCGGTCGTGCCAGGCGGTGATGTTGGGCAGGCCCAGGCGCGTGCGCACCGCAGCCACATTCAGGCGCCAGGCCCGCGCGGGCCGGCCCTTGAGGCCCTGGCGGCAGGTGCCTGGGTAGACCGGTGTGCGGTGTCGCAGCACCGGTTGCGGCTGGGCGCGCTCAATGTCTTGCCGGGTGCAGGCACAGGGATAGGCCAGGCCTTGGTCCACCAATTGGGCCAGGGCGGCGGCATAGGCCTCGTGGCGCTGGTGTTGCCACCAGACCGGTCGGTCCGAGACCAGGCTGCAGGCAGCCAGTTGCGCCAGCAGCGCGTCGCCCGCACCGGGCACGCAGCGGGGGGTGTCCACGTCTTCAATGCGCACGCACCAAGCGCCACCCTTGGCCCGCGCGTCCAGCCAGCTGGCCAGCGCGGCCACCAGCGAGCCCGCGTGCAGCAAGCCGGTGGGCGAGGGGGCAAAACGTCCGCAGTCCGACGAGGCCATGCGCCTTCAGTGGCGGCCGATCATGGCCAGGGCCATCGAGAGGCCCGAGACAAAGGCGTTCTCGACGCGGTGGCCCAGGCACCAGTCGCCGCACAGGCCCAGGCCCGGATCGCGGTGCCACAAATGCGTCTGGCCCAGCGCGTCGCGCGTCTTGGCATAGAGCCAGCGGTGCGCCTGCACATGCGCGGGTTCGGCGCGCAGGCCGCTGACTTCGCCAAAGGCCTTGAGCATCTTGGCGCTCACGCGTTCGGGCGTGTCCTGCAAATGCTCGACCGACCACGAGGCGCTGGCCTGCAGGGTCCAGCGCTCGATGGCGCCACGACCGGGTTTGGAGGACTCGCGTGCCATCCAGGCCAGGCGGTGGTGGGTGCTGCGCGCCACGTTCCATTGCGGACCCAGGGTCACCAGGCCCGGCTGCACGGCTTGCGGCCACGCCACCATCAGGGTCCAGCACGGGTCCATGCGCACGCCGCGCAGGTCCTCGGCCCAGGGGCTGAGGTCGGAGCCCTGCAACAGGGCTTGCGCTTGCGGGGCGGGCAGGGCCAGCACCACCGCGTCAAACCCCGTGTGCGCGTTCGCCGCGCCCTCGGCGTCCTGGGTGTGCAGCTGCCAGGCGCCGCGCCGCTTGCTGCTGCGCGCCAGGCGCAGCACCTGCTGGCCATAGACGACCTGGTCCTGCTCCAGACCGGCGGCCCAGGCCTCGGGCAGGGATCGCATGCCGGGCACGCCGACCCAGTGCGGCTCGCCGCCAGGCAGGCCGGCTTCGAGCACATGGCCCAGCGGGTCGAGCACGCGCACCGAGGTGGCGCTCCAGGGGCGGTGGATGCCCGGCACGGTATCGAGCGCCTGCTGGAAGCGCTTGTCGCGCACCGTGAAGTACTGCGCCCCGTGGTCAAACGAGCCAAACGGGCTCTCGCGCGTGGCCATGCGCCCACCGGGGCGGCGGCTTTTGTCGAACAGGGTGACGCGACGACCGGCCTGGGCCAGGGTGCGCGCACAAACGATGCCGGCCATGCCGGCTCCCACGATGGCGATGTGTTGAGGCATGACCGCACTCTACACGGGTTGCGGGTGTTGCAGCAATGCGCGGCGTGTGCGGGGCTTGGCCAGGCGGTCCAGCCACCAGCGCAAGGCCTTGCCCGGCGGGGCGTCGCGCCCCTCGCGCCAGAGGTAGCGCGCATGCTCCACCCGGGGCTTGGCCACCTGCCGCTCCACCAGCTGACCGCTGGCAATCCAGGGCCGCGCCACCGACTCGGGCAAAAAGCCCCCGCCCAGGCCGCGCAGCTGTGCCGAGAGCTTGCTGGCCAGATCGGGCACGGTGAACACCTCTTGGCCGCCCATCAGGCCCACCGTCATGCCCTGGCCGCGCACCACGCTGTCGGCCACCGCCACCGCCCGGTGTTGCTGCAGCTGCCGCTCGGTCAGCGGCTCGGGCATGTGCGCCAGCGGATGCTGCGGTGCCACCGCGTAAACAAAGCGCACATCGCCCATGGGCTGCTGCTGCAGCTCGTGGCGCATGCCCGGCTCGATCAAGACCCCAAGCGCCAGATCGGCCTGGCCGCTGGTCAGCGCTGCCAGGGTGCCCGAGAGGTTTTCATGGCGCAGGCGCAGCCGGGTGGGCGCCTGCAGGGCCAGAAAGTCGGCGCACAGGTCCATCAGGGGTTCACGCGCGACCACGCCGTCCACGGCCACCGTCAGCACCGCCTCCCAGCCGGTGGCAACCCGGCGCACCCGGTTGGCCACCGCATCGAGCTCGTGCAAGAGGCGCTCGGCCTCGCGCAGCAGCTCCCGGCCGGCGGCGGTGGGCCGCGCCTGGCGCGCGCTGCGGTCAAACAGCAGCACATCCAGCCCGTCTTCGAGCTGGCGCACGCGGTAGGTCAGGGCGCTGGGCACCATGCCCAGCGCACGCGCTGCGGCGGCAAAGCTGCCGTGCTCGGCAATGGTTTGCAGCATGTGCAGGGTGTCGGGGCTGAGAACACCCCCAGGAATTTGCACGGATGGTGACGAATCATTCATGATTTTTGAATGATGACGGCAAAGCCGCTCAACCGTCAAGCCGCTGTGGGACGCTACAGTTCACCCATGGCCCACATGGGGTGGGCCGACCTGTCAGGAGACCTCGCCATGATGACCCTTCGACGCTCGGATGCACGCGGCCTGGCCGATCACGGCTGGCTGTACAGCCGCCACAGCTTCTCGTTTGCCGAGTACCACGACCCGGCGCACATGGGCTGGGGCAATCTGCGCGTCATCAACGAGGATCGCATCGCCCCCGGCACCGGCTTTGGCACCCATGGCCATCGCGACATGGAGATCATCAGCTATGTGCTCGAGGGCGAGCTCGCGCATCGCGACAGCATGGGCAATGTCAAGGGCATCCCGCCAGGCGATGTGCAGCGCATGAGCGCGGGCAGTGGCGTGCGCCACAGCGAGTTCAATCTGGCCCAGGGTCAGGTCACGCATTTCCTGCAGATCTGGATCGAGCCCAATGAATTCGGGGTCACGCCCAGCTACGAGCAGACCAGCGTGCCGCCTGCGGCCAAGAACGGTCAGCTGGCCTTGGTGGCCGCGCCCCGCACGCAGGCGTCTGTGCCCGCGCATGCGGTGCGCATCCACGCCGATGCCCGGCTCTATGCGGGTTGTGTTGACGGCGCCCAGACGGCCGAGGTGGCGCTGGCCCCGGGTCGCAAGGGCTATGTGTTCATGGTCCGTGGCGCCGCAGAGGTCAACGGCCAGTCGCTCGGTCAGGGCGATGCCTTGATGCTGGCCGACGAACCGGTGGTGCGCATCGCGCAGGGCCAGGCGGCCGAGGTGCTGGTGTTCGATCTGGCCCCCTGACGTTTTTGTTTTTTTAAAAGGAGTTTTTCATGGCAAAGAATATTGCAGTGGTTTACCACTCGGGCTATGGCCACACCCAATTCATCGCGCAAGCGGTGGCACGCGGCGCTGGCGCGCAGCTGGTGGCGATTGACGCCGACGGCAACCTGAGCGAGGCCGACTGGGCCGCGCTGGACGCCGCCGACGCCATCATCATGGGCTCGCCCACCTACATGGGCAATGTGAGCTGGCAGTTCAAGAAGTTTGCCGATGCGTCTTCGCGCCGCTGGTTCACCCGCGCCTGGCAGGACAAGTGGTTTGCCGGCTTCTCGGTCAGCGCCAGCCTGGTGGGCGACAAGGGCATGACCCTGGCCTACCTGAACACCCTGGCCTCGCAGCATGGCGGCCTGTGGATCAGCCTGGGCATGGCCCCGGCCAACGCCTCGGCGTCCACGCGCAACGACGTGAACAACCTGGGCGGCTCGGTGGGCCTGCTGGTGCAAGCGCCTTCGGACGCTGGCGCCGACAAGATCCCGCAAGGCGATGTGGACACCGCCGTCAAGTTTGGTGAGCGTGTGGCCGCGGTGGTGGCCCGCTGATCGGTCCATGACCCCAGGCGTCGCGCAGGCGATGCCCCAAGGCCCGCACGCAAGTGGCGGGCTTTTTTTTGGGCCAGTGCGGGGGCTTTGGCACCCGCAGGGCCCGCAGGCCAGCGCGCAGCGCTGCGCCATCGGCCTTGAGCACCGGGCCAGAGGCGGCGCAGACCCGGCGCGCAAGGTCGAGCATGGTTCCTCGCTCGTGCCATCCCCGGTATCAGGCCGGCAGCACCGGAATGCCTTGCTGTATCAGCAGTTGGCTGGCGTTGTGGCTGTGGTTCCAGACCTCATAGCGCAGGTTCTGGCTGTCTTGCACCAAGGCGGCGCTGCCCTGTTGCATCACGCGCTCCCAACCGACGACGTCCAGGTTGTCCGGGTCGGTGATGTCCAGGGTCACGCTGTCGTTGGCGTTGCCGTTGACGATGACCTGATGCCGGCGCACGGTGCTGGTGAGGGGGCTGCCCAGCAGGTTGCGCCAGCCGTTGTCGGTGTTGAAGAGGTTCATGCCGCTCATGTCGGCCACGTCGGTGGCGCCAATGGTCAGCCCGTTGGCGGCGCTGTCCTGGGCCAGGTCGATGCGCTCGATGCTCTCGATGCGGCTTTGGATGTTCAGGCTGACAACGCCAGGATTGGGGATGCTGCCCAGGTTGAGCGAGGCGCCACCGCTCAGGCGCAGGGTGTCCATGCCGCCGCCGCCGTTGATGCGTGCCTTGGGACCGCCCGGGGTGGTGTTGGTCAGGTGGGCGATGTCGCTGTCGTTGAGCACAAAGGTGTCATGACCTCTGCCGCCGTAGAGGCGGTCGATGCCGCCGCCACCGCTGAGGGTGTCGTTGCCGCTGCTGCCCACCAGGGCCTCGGCAGCGGGGGTGCCGCTGAATGCGCCGCTGCCTTGTACCAGGGCGTCAGCCAAGCCCAGATCCAGCTGCGGGCCGCCAAAGATGACGTAAGCCGACACGCTGCCTGAGGCGGCCAGGATGTCGTCAAAGCCGTCGCCGTTGATGTCGCCCCCGGCACTGTAGGTGGAAGCGACGGTGCTTTGGGGGGCCTGGATCATGAAGCCGCCCGTGCCGTTGGCGATCTGGCTGAGCTCGACGGCGGTGCTGCTGCTCTTGCCATAGACAACCCAGGCGCCGCTGCTGCCGGCAAAGCCGCCGGCAGGTGGGTGCACGACGCGGCTGTGGGCGATGACGAGCAGATCGGCCAGGCCATCGCCATTGACGTCACCCGCCGCATCGATGAGCGTGGTGTTGAGCCCGTTGGCGTTGATATCTTGGTAGGTGGGCAAGCCTGCGATGTACTGAACGATGCTGTTGGCAT
>JACCEA012278393.1_pt1 | contig 10173 bp, 8 predicted proteins | sample 7449851 | NCBI WGS metagenome assembly JACCEA01 (sample SAMN15323453, study PRJNA562643) | freshwater metagenome | isolation source: river surface water | place: USA:Blue River Watershed | collected 2017-08-18 | reverse complement strand
GTGGGTCGTCAAGCGGCAATGGAAGATCGTGAGCGTATCGCGGAAATTTTGCGTGGTGCCGGTATGGTATTTATTGCTGCGGGTATGGGTGGCGGTACTGGCACAGGTGCTGCACCGGTTGTGGCAGAAGTTGCCCGCGATTTGGGAATTTTAACGGTTGCTGTTGTAACCAAGCCTTTCCCGTTTGAGGGTCGCAAGCGTATGGCCATTGCGGATGCTGGCATTAAAGAATTGAGCGAGCGAGTTGATTCTCTAATCACAATTCCTAACGAAAAACTATTGTCAGTTTTAGGGAAAACGACAAGCCTGCTCGATGCTTTTAAAGCGGCAAACAATGTGTTGCATGGCGCAGTACAAGGTATTGCAGATTTGATTATGCGTCCCGGTATGATTAACGTCGATTTTGCGGATGTGCGTACAGTCATGTCTGAAATGGGCATGGCAATGATGGGAACTGGTCGTGCGACTGGCGAGCATCGTGCACGCGAAGCAGCTGAATCCGCTATTCGCAGCCCATTGTTAGAAGATGTGAATCTGCAAGGTGCCAAAGGTATTCTGGTCAACATTACTGCGGGCTTGGATTTGTCTATGGGCGAATTTGCTGAAGTGGGTAATGTGATTGAAGAATTTGCATCTGCTGATGCAACTGTAGTGGTTGGAACTGTAATTGATCCTGAAATGACGAACGAGTTGCGCGTCACAGTAGTCGCCACTGGTTTAGGTTCAACTATCACTGCGAGCCTTAAAGATACCAAAGTCTCAGCGCCAACTAAGGTGATTGTCGATAACACTCGTCGAACAGCAGCGCCAGCGGCTGACTATATTGTCGAACGTCCGGCGGGCTCATTGCGTGCCAATAGCCATGCATCCTCGGCAGCATTGGCGGCGCCTTTGGGTGATAAAGAATTGGAGTATTTGGATATCCCAGCATTTTTACGTCGCCAAGCAGACTGATTGAACCAGGCAATGGCAGGGATAAAGACTGACAACTGGCACCCACCCTGCCAGTTTGTTAGTGTTGCCCTGCATTCTTGGTTTAATGCCCAGTGTTTATTGTCTCTTTAGGTCAACGGCGAATCTCATGCTTAAACAACGCACATTAAAAACCACTGTCCGCGCCACCGGCATTGGTTTGCATACTGGCCAAAAAATTAGCATCAGCCTAAAGCCTGCTGCTGCTGATACGGGCATTGTGTTTCGTCGAGTTGATCTTGATCCTCCAGTTGAGATTAATGGCTCTGCAAAAAATGTTGGTGAAACGACACTTTCCACCTGTTTAATTAAAGATGATGTTCGTGTATCCACTGTTGAACACCTGATGTCTGCCTTTGCCGGGACTGGAATTGACAATGCAATTGTGGAGTTGGACGCAGCTGAAATCCCGATTATGGATGGTAGTGCAGCGCCGTTCGTATTTTTGATTCAGTCGGCGGGAATTCACGAATTGAATGCCCCGAAAAAGTTTGTCCGTGTTAAAAAAGAAATCACGTTGCGCGAAGGTGATAAGGTCGCCAGCTTTGTGCCTTACGAAGGATTTAAAATCACCTTTTCGATAGAGTTCAATCACCCTGTCTTTCAGCGTCAGATTTTGGATACCACTGTGGATTTTTCCAGCCAGTCATTTGTACGGCAGGTGAGTCGTGCGCGGACCTTTGGTTTTATGCATGAAATTGAATTCCTTCGCTCCAAGGGTTTGGCCAGAGGTGGCAGTTTGGATAACGCCATTGTGGTCGATGAATACAAAATCCTGAATGAAGATGGGCTGCGATCCGAGGATGAATTCGTAAAACATAAAGTGCTGGATGCTATAGGTGACTTGTATATGTTGGGTTATGGACTTATCTGTGAATTCAGGGCACATAAGTCAGGTCATGCTATGAATAATCGGGTATTGCGGCAACTAATGGATCAGCCCGATGCTTGGGAATGGGTTACTTTTGAAGATATGTCATCCTCACCTATCTCCTATATTTCCCCTGCGGCTGTTTAATTAATAAACAGCTACGGTGTCTCAATCCAACTGCACGTTGATTCACGCTTCTGAAATTTCTGCTTGTTAAATCCCCTGATCCTATGCCATATTTCAACTCACTGATGTTCTCAGTGAAAGCGCAAAGGAACCAATACTCATACCTGCGTCATGGCGAAGTTGTACAACCGCCTGTTTTTAAAAGGCTTTTTGGATATAGAATTTAACGACACACCAAAAGCATGGGGCTTTGAGCGATAAGACTCAAGCCAAATAAAACTCGAAAATTGATGTGAAATGGATCGAAACACTGATCCGGGGTATTTCTTCCCGTAAAAAATTGAAGGTTGCTAATGAAGATCATTATCGTCAGCAAAGATCATGGACAAGCGCGCAGTATCAACCTAGGTGGTTGGACTCGTGCGTTCCTGTCTATTTGTTTGCTGGGGATACCTACTGCCATCGGTGCTTGGAGTTATGGTTGGTTGGTGACAGGTGAGCGTCCTGGCATATTCAATTCAAGCGATAGTTGGAATGTGTTGGGTAGCGAGGATTTGTCCGAACCGCAAGTGGATGAAAAAGCCAGTAAGGCACAATTAGCTGCACTTACCAGTAAAATTGCCGAACTTCAGGCTAGATTGACACGCTTGGATGCGCTTGGCGAGAAGCTGGCATCATCAGCAAAATTGGAGGGTGAATTCGATTTTAGCCAAGTGCCGGCTGTGGGTGGTTTGTCGACGCCGAATTCCTCAGCCCTGCAATCAGAAACCGATTTCCTCGCCGTTCTCAAACATCTTTCCTCGAAACTTGATAGCCAAGAACAGCAGCTCTCGACGCTTGACGCTCTGCTCGCCAACAGAAGCTTATTGCAGGACACGGTGGTTGCTGGCTTTCCTGTCAAAAATGGCTTTCTCTCTTCTCGCTTTGGTTATCGTCAAGATCCCTATACGGGTAAAACCAGCTTCCACTCGGGCATTGATTTTACAGCTCGGGCAGGCTCCGAGATTCACAGTGTTGCGGCGGGGGTGGTCAATTGGGTGGGTAGGCATCCAGAATACGGCAACATGGTTGAAATTAACCACGGTTTTGGTTTTGTCACCCGCTACGCACACAATAAGTCCAATCTGGTCAAAGCAGGTGATGTTGTTAAAAAGGGTCAAGTCATCGCTTTGGTCGGTTCGACCGGTCGCTCGACAGGTAATCATGTTCACTTCGAAGTCTATAAAAATGGTCGGGTAGTTGACCCAGCCACCTACGTTCGCCGCAGTAACCCTTAATCCCTTCTTTTTCGACAAGTGAGCAATTGCAAGGCTTGCATTAGTCGAAATCATCCTATTTACTGGCCGCCTTTTAATACACGGGCAGCTGTCTTCTTAATCTTTACAAGCTGTCACCCAAAAGCGATCTAGGCAAAAAATAATAGGTCCTTAGTGTGTTTTAGTGAATTGAATAAATTGGAACTGAATGATGATTGGCAAGTTAATAAAAACTCTTTTTGGATCAAAGAACGATCGTGAATTAAAGCGCATGGGTAAAGTGGTTGCACAAATCAACGCACTTGAACCACAAATGCAACAGCTCAGTGATGAAGCACTAACAGCTAAAACGCTAGAGTTCCGCGATAGGTATGCAAAAGGCGAAACGCTCGATCAATTATTACCGGAAGCCTTCGCAACTGTAAGGGAAGCCGGGCGGCGTGTGTTGGGTATGCGTCACTTTGATGTGCAATTAATTGGTGGTATGGCATTGCATCAGGGCAGAATTGCCGAGATGCGAACCGGTGAAGGTAAAACGCTGGTATCAACACTACCCAGTTATCTGCATGCAATTTCGGGCAAGGGCGTTCACATAGTCACAGTCAACGATTATTTGGCGAGTCGTGATGCCAACTGGATGAAACCTCTGTATGAGTTTTTAGGGATGCGAGTTGGTGTTATTCAGTCACAGCAGCCCAACTCAATAAAGCGCGACGCTTATGCGGCTGATGTCACTTATGGAACTAACAACGAATATGGATTTGATTATCTGCGCGATAACATGGCGTTAAGTAAAGAAGATAAAGTCCAGCGCCCATTAAATTTTGCAGTTGTCGATGAAGTGGATTCTATTTTAATTGACGAAGCGCGTACCCCTTTAATCATTTCGGGTGCTGCAGAAAACAGCTCTGAAATGTACAAACGCATCAATCAAATTGTCCAAAAATTAAAAAAACAAGAAGACAATAATGAAGATGGTGAACGTAGAGTCATCACCAAGCCGGGTGATTTTCGTGTGGATGAAAAATCTCGGCAGGTCGAATTGACCGAAGACGGTCATCAGCATATTGAAAATTTATTAATCCAAGCAAAATTGTTGCAGCCAGAGCAAAGCTTGTATTCAGCCAATAATTTAACCTTGATGCATCACGTTAATTCTGCGCTGCGCGCGCATCATTTATTCCATCTAGATGTTGAATACATCATTCAAGAAGGGCAGGTAGTATTAATTGATGAACACACAGGGCGCACTATGCCGGGTCGTCGTTTGTCAGAAGGATTGCATCAAGCGATTGAGGCCAAAGAAGGTGTAGCGATTCAAAGCGAAAGTCAAACCTTGGCCTCTACAACATTTCAAAATTATTTCCGATTGTATCCAACATTGTCGGGCATGACCGGAACTGCTGATACGGAAGCATTTGAATTCCGCGAAATTTATGGTTTGGATGTGGTCGTTATTCCCACTAATAAGCCAGTTATGCGTCAGGATTTGAATGATAAAGTTTTTTTATCGCTTGAAGATAAATATGAAGCCATTGTTGCTGATGTGAAAGCTCTGCAAGAAAAACAAGTACCTATTTTAGTCGGCACCGCTTCTATCGAAACATCAGAAGAAATGTCCCGGCGTTTGCACAAAGCAGGCATTAAGCATCAAGTATTAAATGCAAAATTTCATGCGCAGGAAGCTGAAATTATTGCGCAAGCAGGTCGTCCCGGTGCGGTCACTATTGCAACCAATATGGCAGGCCGTGGTACCGATATTGTATTGGGTGGGCGATGGGAATCAGAGCTGGCTAAGTTAGAAAATCCTACTGCAGAACAAATAGAAAACGTAAAAGCAGAATGGAAAGCACGACATGAGCAGGTCTTGGCTGCTGGCGGGTTACATATTATTGGTACTGAGCGTCATGAATCACGTCGTATTGACAATCAATTGCGCGGTCGCTCTGGTCGTCAAGGTGATCCTGGAGTTACACGGTTCTATTTATCGCTTGAAGATAACTTAATGCGTATTTTTGCTTCTGAGCGCGTGCGTAATTTTATGCAAGCGTTAGGAATGGAAAAAGGTGAAGCCATCGAGCATCGCATGGTCAATAATGCAATCGAAAAAGCGCAGCGGAAAGTTGAAGGTCGCAACTTCGATATTCGTAAGCAATTGTTGGAGTTTGATGATGTTGCTAACGATCAGCGCAGTATTATTTATCATCAACGAAATGAGTTGCTGGATGCGGATTCTATTCGGGACACTGTTACGGCAATTCGTGCGGATGTTGTAATTGATTTGGTGACAGAATTTATTCCTCCACAAACGATTGAAGATCAATGGAATATTTCTGGATTGCAGCAACAACTCGAAACTGATTTTGGTGTGAAGTTGCCTATAGCCAAATGGCTAGAAGAAGATAATCATTTGCATGAAGAAACCTTGCGTCAAAAAATTCTTGCAGAAGTGCAATTGGCTTACGATCAAAAATGTGAGCGTATTGGCGACATCATGTTGGAAATTGAAAAGCAAGTCATGCTGCAGGTGATAGATCATGCATGGAAGGAACACTTGGCTATTATGGATCATTTACGTCAAGGCATTAATCTGCGTTCTTACGCACAAAAAAATCCAAAGCAAGAATATAAACGAGAATCCTTTGTGTTATTTCAGGACTTGCTCAATACAGTGAAAAAAGAAACTGTGCAATTACTGGCGCGCGTGGAGCCGATTACCCGCGAACAAATGGATGCTATGGAAAATCAGCGGCGTGAAGAATTGGCGAAGCAAAAAATGCAATTGCGCCACGACGACATCAGTGCGGTAACTGAATCAGATACACCTGATACAGCTGAAAAACCAAGGGCGCAAGTGGTTCGTGCTGCGCCTAAAGTAGGGCGTAATGATCCATGCCCTTGCGGCTCAGGTAAGAAATTTAAAAACTGTCATGGACAATTGGAATAAAACTAAATATTGCGTGTGGTTTCTGTTAGTCAATAACACGCAATTTTTCTACATAAATCTTTAGTGTATGTTGAGGACATAAAAATGGCGGTTGGTGAATATCCCTTTCCAAAAATGCATCCTGTTAAAGGCATAAAATTAACCTCTGTCAGTGCTGGAATTAAACGTGTTGGTCGTAAAGATGTGGTGTTATTTTCACTGGCAGAAGGCAGTCATGTCGCGGGCGTATTTACACAAAATGCGTTTTGCGCAGCGCCGGTCACGGTATGTAAAGAACATTTGGCAAGAGCACCGATTCGTTTCTTAGTGATTAATTCTGGCAATGCCAACGCTTGTACAGGCGAGCAAGGTGTCGCGGATGCAAAAGCAACTTGCGCTGAAATTGCAAAATTATCCGGTGTAAAACCCGAGCAAGTTTTACCCTTTTCAACGGGAGTGATTGGTGAGCCTTTGCCTCTGCATAAAATTATTCCGGTATTGCCTGAAGCCTTGAATGCCGCTCATGAAAATGGTTGGGATGATGCCGGTGCTGGCATTATGACCACTGACACCCGCGCTAAAGGTTTTAGTCAGCAAATTGTTTACCAAGGTCAAACCATCACTGTGAATGGTATCGCTAAAGGTGCAGGAATGATTAAACCCAATATGGCAACCATGTTGGGTTATATCGCCACTGACGCTAAAATTTCGCAAAATATTCTGCAGCAGTTGTCAAAAGAAGCGGCGAATAAATCGTTTAATCGCATTACGATTGACGGCGATACTTCAACGAATGATTCCTGTATTTTGATTGCAACTGGCCAAGTCAATTTGCCTGAAGTGACACAAGCCAGCGGTGAACTCTACGAAAAATTGCGCGATATTATTGTTGCGGCGCATGTGTATTTAGCAAAAGCGATTGTCAGTGATGGTGAAGGCGCCACCAAATTTGTTACCGTTGCTGTGAAAGGCGGCGCAGACAATAACGAATGTTTGGCTGTAGGTTATGCGGTTGCACATTCACCCTTGATTAAAACCGCTTTGTTTGCGTCTGATCCAAACTGGGGGCGTATTGTTGCTGCTATTGGTTATGCCGGCGTGAAAAATTTGGATGTAAATAAAATCCGTGTGCACTTGGACGATGTGCTAATCGTTGAAAATGGCGGTCGTGCAAAAACCTATACAGAAGATCAGGGTCAAGTCGTGATGAAAAAAGCCGAGATTGCCATCAATATTGATTTAGGTCGTGGTGTCGCCGCAGAAACTATATGGACAACTGATCTTTCTTATGAATATGTCAAAATCAATGCAGATTACCGCTCTTGATTTAAGATGAAAAAATACCTGCATGTCGCTGTTGGTGTGATCGAAAATAATCGTGGGCAAATATTAATTGCCAAGCGCCCTGACACAGTACACCAAGGCGGCTTGTGGGAGTTTCCAGGCGGTAAAGTGGATGCGGGTGAAAACTGTCAGCAAGCTCTGTTGAGGGAATTAAATGAAGAGCTGGCAATTCAGGTAGAAAAGTCAGAACCTTTAATTCAAATTCGTCACGATTATAGTGATAAATCTGTATTGTTAGATGTTCACAAAGTTACCGGTTTTGCTGGCGAACCTAAAGGCAATGAAGGGCAGCCTATTATCTGGGTGAATCCCGAATCACTCGATCAGTATACTTTCCCAGCGGCGAATCAACCGATTATTAAGGCGCTTACCCTACCTCGCGTTTGTGCTATTACGGGTGCCTTTCAATCACTCGATGATTTCAGTGAAAAATTTTCTAGATTATGTGCTTACAAGCACAAGATGGTGCAATTGCGCATCAATCATTTTTCATTCGCTCAGCACACTCAATTTTTCAGGGCTGCGAAAGAAATATCTGCAAACAATTTGCAGTTGCAGATTAATACTTGTGTTGATGAGTTTTTAAAAATAGACTCGAATTCCAATCTGGGATTGCATCTTAACTCGAACCGGTTGATGCAGTTGCAATCAAGGCCAATTGCGAAATCCTTTTTGTTGGGTGCATCCTGTCATTCATTGGCCGAATTAAAACAAGCCGAAAAAATACAGGCGGATTATGTTTACTTGTCGCCAGTTAAACCGACAAAATCGCATCCTGATGCGAGGGTTTTAGGATGGAAAACATTTAAGGAAATGATTGAGCAAATTAATATCCCGGTTTACGCATTAGGTGGTATGAGTGAGGCGGATTTAACTCCTGCGATACAATCAGGTGCTCAGGGTATAGCCAGTATCAGCGCATGGTGGTAGGTTGTAAGTCGCTGCGTTTTTTCATTTATTCATGTTCATCTAGATTAATATCCAATTTAGCACCCGCGATGCGGTGGCCTTCACTGGCCCATTCGCCTAAATCAATCAGTTTGCATCTTTCTGAGCAAAAAGGTCGAAACGGAAAATCCTCATTCCAAAAAACGATTTTTTTACAGCTGGGGCATTCAAGTTTAATCGGGTCGTTAAGTGTCACTGGGTACTCTCAAAAAATGATGTCGATAATTCCAGATAATCTTGATGGTATTTATCAACTTGGTTATGTAAGGCTTCTATTTCTCCATGATTATGTATGATGTCATTTGCTCGAGCAGATCTCGTTTGTCGGCTGAATTGTGATGACATAATGGCTTTGATTAAATCAGGGTTGCTATTGTCGCGTTGCATTGCACGTTGCATTTGTAACTCCTCGCTGGCATCGACGACTAAAATTCGATTCACTAACTGCCACTGCTGGGTTTCCAATAAAAGAGCAGACGATAAAATGGCGTATTGGCTTGGTGCATCTTTCAGCTGTTGGCGTATTTCCGCGTTCATAATTGGATGCAATAAATTTTCCAGCCACTGTTTTTCTTGTGCATCAAAAAAAATAATTTCGCGTAATACTGAACGTAATAATTTGCCGTTCTGATCCAGAATGTTTGATCCGAAATGCGCTGCAATCTGTGACAATGCAGGTGTTCCCGGTTCAACAACTTGTCGTGAAACTAGATCAGCATCAATAACCTTAATTCCTTTTTTTTCGAAAAGCGCACTCACAGCCGATTTTCCACTGCCGATGCCGCCCGTTAAGCCAACAATAAAATCAGACATAAGATTAAGGAAGAATAATGTTTAGATATTGGCGATTGATTTCATCACCGAATAAGAAGGCTATCCAGCCAGCAACAGCCAGATAAGGGCCGTAAGGAATATGATGATCTTTATTGCGGTTTTTAATGAACATCAAGCTGATGCCCACCACAGCGCCAACCAGCGAAGAGAAGAGGGCGATTTGCAATAACATTTGCCAACCCATCCAAGCGCCCAGTGCTGCAAACAATTTAAAATCACCCGCGCCCATGCCATCACGGCCACGCAAGAGTTTGAATAATTGATTGATTGTCCACAGAGACATGTAGCCGATGATGGCTCCCCAAAATGCGGAGCCGAAATCAGTAAATAGCTCGTAATAATTGGCGATTAACCCAATCCAGATTAATGGAAGCGTTATAACATCGGGTAAGTAATAGGTGTCGTAATCAATCAAGGTGAGTGCAATCAAGCACCAAGTCAACAAAAGCGCGCCCGCTCCTTGCCAGCTAACACCAAAATAATAAATCACCACCAGAGATAGAGCGCCCGTTATGAATTCGACTATTGGGTAGCGTTTTGAAATAGGCTTTTTGCACGCAGAGCAACGACCGCGCAAAAATAAATAGCTAATGACTGGAATGTTTTCGAGGGCAGTGATCTGGTGCCCGCAATGCGGGCAACGCGAACGGGGAACAACTAAATTGACTTTTTCTTGTGTTGATGCAGATTTGTATTCGTCACTTTTTAAAAATTCATCGACCTGCTCTTTGTATTCTGCATTTATCATTTGCGGCAGTCGATGAATCACAACGTTTAAAAAACTGCCAATCAGTAGCCCTAAAACTGTAGCCGTGGTCAGTGCTAGCCAAGGGTGGGTTTGTAGGGCTTGAATAAATTCCACTGATTAAACAACCTGACCCAATTGGAAAATGGGT
>JACCEA010923242.1_pt1 | contig 10177 bp, 12 predicted proteins | sample 7449851 | NCBI WGS metagenome assembly JACCEA01 (sample SAMN15323453, study PRJNA562643) | freshwater metagenome | isolation source: river surface water | place: USA:Blue River Watershed | collected 2017-08-18 | reverse complement strand
GTGGTGCCCTACTCCCGCCCCGAAGCCGAGGCGGATGGCTTCCGCACCACCGCCCGCGTCGCCCTGTGGCAGGACTTCTACCAGCCCGGCTGCGAGTCGCAGTTCACGCCGGTGCCCTTCGAGCAGCCGCTGTACATCCTCTACTCCAGCGGCACCACCGGCGTGCCCAAATGCATCGTCCACGGTGCCGGCGGCACCCTGCTGCAGCACGTCAAGGAACTGGGCCTGCACACGGATCTGACGGCCGACGACACCCTGTTCTACTACACCACCTGCGGCTGGATGATGTGGAACTGGCTGGTCTCAGGGTTAGCCCTGGGCGCCACCCTGGTCCTGTTCGACGGCTCGCCTTTCCACCCTGGTGCCGAGCGCCTGATCGACCTGATCGATGCCGAGAACATCAGCCTCTTCGGCACCAGCGCCAAGTTCATCGCTGCACTGGAAAAGGCCGGCGCCAAACCACGCGAAACGCACAGGCTGAGCCACCTGAAGGCCATTCTCTCGACCGGCTCGCCGCTGGCCCACGAGAGCTTCGAGTACGTCTACCGCGACATCAAGCGTGATGTCTGCCTGTCCTCCATCTCCGGCGGCACCGACATCGTCTCCTGTTTCGCCCTCGGCAACCTGACCCTGCCGGTATGGTGCGGCGAGCTGCAGTGCAAGGGCCTGGGGATGGACGTGCAGGTGTGGAATGACGAAGGCCGTGCGGTCGCCGGGGAAAAAGGCGAGTTGATCTGCGCCCGGCACTTCCCGTCCATGCCGGTCGGCTTCTGGAACGATGAGGCTGGCGAGAAATTCCACGCAGCCTACTTTGCCAGCTTCCCCGGCGTCTGGGCCCATGGGGACTACGCCGAGATCACCGAACACGGCGGCCTGGTGATCCACGGTCGCTCCGATGCCGTGCTAAACCCCGGCGGCGTGCGTATCGGTACCGCCGAGATCTACCGCCAGGTGGAAAAGGTGCCGCAGGTGCTGGAGTCCATCGCCATCGGCCAGGACTGGGATGGCGATGTGCGCGTCGCACTGTTCGTCCGTCTGCGCGACGGCGTTGTACTGGATGACACCCTGCAGGCCGAGATCCGCCAGGTCATCCGAGCCAACACCACGCCGCGCCATGTGCCGGCGAAGATCGTCCAGGTCGCCGATATCCCGCGCACCATCAGCGGCAAGATTGTCGAGCTCGCTGTGCGTAACGTGGTGCACAGCCGGCCGGTGAAGAACACCGACGCGCTGGCCAATCCGCAGGCGCTGGAACTCTTCCGCGACCTGCCGGAGCTGATGAGTTAACGACTTTTGAGCTGAATGTAGAGGGCCTCGACCTTCTCCCGCGCCCAGGGCGTCTTGCGCAGGAAGGTCAGGCTCGACTTGATGCTCGGGTCGCTCTTGAAGCAGCGGATATCAATGCGCTGGCCAAGGCCGCTCCAGCCGTAGGTGTCCACCAGCTCGACCAGAATGGCCTGCAGGGTGACACCGTGGAGTGGATCTTTGGCAGTGGTCATGGCGCTGTCCGCAACAGGAAATGGCTGCGCAGCTTAGTGCAGCACAGCTGCTTCGACTAGAGAGAGCGTCAAGCCGGCTTTACGCGGCGCGGCCCGGCCAAGGCCCAGATGATCAGCCCGATCAGCGGCAGGAACAACAGCAGCAGAATCCACAGCACCTTGAAGCCGACCTCGGCAGTGCTGTTGACCACTTCCAGGATCGCCCACAACACCAGGGCGATGAAGCCGAGACTGACCAGGGTACTGAACAGGGTAGCCATGCTATCTCCTCAGGCGTGGCTCATGGCCAGAAGGAAGTTGGCCAGCGCGAGGCCGAGAATCACCAGCCAGGTGGCCAGGGTGCCAAAGAAACGTCCCCGCGAGTATTGCCCCTGAGTCGCCAGAAAGCCGTAGGCATGCGCAATGCGTGCCACCAGCAGGGAGAGACCGGCCAGGTGCAGCAGGATCGGCGACAGACCGTTGAGTTCGGCAAGTGCCAGCAGGATGAGGGCCAGCGGAATGTTCTCCAGCGCATTGGCATGGGCGCGGATACGCACCTGCAGTGCCTGATTGCCGGCATCGCCGAGACCGATCTTGGCACCCTTGCGGATGGCCACGACCAGCGCGGCCAGCACCATGACCAGAGCGGCCAGCAGGGAGGCATACAAAGCGGTAATGGGCAGCATGAAACTCTCCTTTCTTGTTGTTGTGTAGGGAAGACTAACCGTAGCGCCAGCAGGTTGTCGCGTGAACCGATCAATCCTCCAGACGGTTGAAACGACTGGCGATTTCATCGCCGCTGTACTCGGCCTGCCAGCCATCGGCTTGCCCCAGCAAACGCAGTGTCACGTAGCTCGGTCGCTCGCCCATGTCGAACCAGTGCCAGGTATTGGCCGGAATCACCAGCAGATCACCGCGCTCGCACAGCACTTCATAGACATGATCGGCGATGTGCAGGCTGAACAGGCCCTGCCCGGCTACAAAGAATCGCGCCTCGACGCCCGCATGCCGGTGCTCGGCCAGGTAGCGATCACGCAGCTCGATCCGATCGGCCTGATCCGGGCGCACCCGGCTGATCTCGACCCGCGGGTAGTCGCCGGTAGCCTGCAGTGCCGCGAGCAGCTCACGGTAGGCGGCCAGAATCGCCGCGTCATCGGCGTCGGCCGGCAACTGGGCTCGCGGCCACTGGGCAAACTGCACACCCAGCTCAGCCAGGGTTGCGCTGATGTGTTCGGGCAGGCTGAGCACCTTGTTGGGCACGGCCGGTAGACTCTCGTGGTAGACGCTCAGGCGGCTCATGATCGGTTCTCCCGTGATTCGGAATGCACAGCAGTGTCACGCAAACAGGCGGCCATGATAGCCGCTGCGGCCAAGGCCGCCACACTGGCCAGGGCAAAGGTCCAGGCCGGACCCAGGCTGTTCCAGCTGTAGCCGGCATAGAGAGCGCCCAGCGCGCCGCCTACGCCGGCCAGCGCGGCATACAACGCCTGCCCCTGACCTTGCTGGCCGGGGCCGAAACTGCGCTGCACGAAGTGAATGGCCGCGGCGTGGAAACTGCCAAAGGTAGCGGCATGCAGCAGCTGGGCAAACAGCAGCAGCCACAGCTGATCAGCGACAAAGCCCAGCAGCAACCAGCGCAGCGCGGCAATCAGAAAGCTGGCAATCAGCAGCTGTTTCAGGCTGACATGCTGCAGCAGACGCGCCATGCCCATGAACAGCAGGATTTCCGCCACCACGCCGAGCGCCCACAGCTGACCGATCACGCCCCGCGAGTAGCCCAGGCTTTCCAGGTGGATAGTGATGAAGGTGTAGTACGGCCCATGGGACAACTGCATCAGCGCGACGCACAGATAGAACGCCAGCACGCCAGGCTGCAGCAACTGTCGGACAAAACCATGACCGGTGCTGTGCTGCAGATGGGCAACCGGCCGGGCATCGGGCACCCAACAACTGGACAGGGCAATGCCGGCGATGATCGCCAGGAGCACCCAGGGATAGATACTCAGGCTGAACACTTCGAACAGCTCGCCCAGGCCGACCACCGTGAGGATGAAGCCGATCGAGCCCCACAGGCGCAACTGGGTATAGCGAGCCGACTGCTCGCGCAGGTGCGCCAGGGTGATGACCTCGAACTGCGGCAGCACGGCGTGCCAGAAGAACGCATGCAGCGCCATCACCAGCGCCAGCCAGGCATAGCTCTGGCTGATGAAGATCAGGCTGAGACTGGCCAGCGTGGCAAAGGCGCCCAGGCGCACGATCAGCAGGCGTTGCCCGGTGCGGTCACCGAGCCAGCCCCACAGGTTCGGCGCCACGCAGCGCATCAGCATGGGGATGGCCACCAGCTCGCCGATGCGTGCCGGCGAGAAGCCCAGTTGCTCGAAGTACAGCGCCAGAAAAGGCGCCGTGGCTCCGAGCAGGCCGAAGTAGAAGAAATAGAAGCCGGACAGCCGCCAGTACGGCAGCGGCTGGGCCGTCACAGTTGCGGCAGTACCGGCGTGATCACCTGCACGGCGGCGTTTTGCGCGCGGTGACGCAGCAGGTGATCGAGCAGAACGATGGCCATCATCGCCTCGGCGATCGGCGTGGCGCGGATACCGACGCACGGATCGTGGCGACCCTTGGTGATGACCTCCACCGGGTTGCCGTGGATATCGATGGAACGGCCCGGCGTGGTGATGCTGGAAGTCGGCTTGAGCGCCAGGTGGGCCACAATCGGCTGACCGGAGGAAATACCACCGAGGATGCCGCCGGCATGGTTGCTGACGAAACCGTCCGGCGTCAGTTCATCGCGGTGCTCGGTGCCTCGCTGGGCAACGCAGGCAAAGCCGTCACCGATTTCGACGCCCTTGACCGCGTTGATGCTCATCAGCGCATGGGCCAGCTCGGCGTCCAGGCGGTCGAAAATCGGCTCACCCAGGCCCGGCATCACGCCTTCGGCGACCACGGTGATCTTCGCGCCAACCGAATCCTGGTCGCGGCGCAGCTGGTCCATATAGGCCTCCAGCTCCGGCACCTTGTCCGGGTCGGGGCTGAAGAAGGCGTTCTCTTCGACGCTGTCCCAGGTCTTGAAGGGAATCTCGATCGGGCCCAGCTGGCTCATGTAGCCACGCACGGTGATGCCGAAGCCGGCCAGCACCTTCTTGGCGATGGCGCCGGCGGCCACGCGCATGGCCGTTTCGCGCGCCGAGCTGCGGCCACCGCCACGGTAGTCGCGGATGCCGTACTTGTGGTGATAGGTATAGTCGGCATGAGCCGGGCGGAACAGATCCTTGATCGCCGAGTAGTCCTTGGACTTCTGGTCGGTGTTGCGGATCAGCAGGCCGATCGAGCAGCCGGTGGTCTTGCCCTCGAACACCCCGGCGAGGATTTCGACTTCATCGTCTTCCTGGCGCTGGGTGGTGTGGCGGCTGGTGCCCGGCTTGCGGCGATCAAGATCGCGCTGCAGGTCTTCGAGGGAAATTTCGATGCCCGGCGGGCAACCGTCAACGATGGCGACCAGCGCAGGACCATGGCTTTCGCCAGCGGTGGTGACGGTGAACAGCTTGCCGTAGGTATTGCCGGACATCACAAGGCTCCGCGGAGGGCTCAAACAGGGCCGCCAGTATACCCATGCCGCCTGGGCCTGACACGCCCCGGCAGGGCTGATGAACATCTGCCACAGTTGCAGAGTCGCGTCATTTGGCCGATATAGAGTCAACAACAAGAACTGGCAGCCCCGGCATGAGCGAAACGCCCAGCATCCCCGAAGAACAGCCCGCCGACCCAATTGCCCTGCTCAAGGCGCAATGGGCCGAGCTGAAACCCAAGCAGCACCACCTGCTGCGACTGGCCGCGCAACCGACTGAACGCGGGGCCGGCGCGCGGCCGCTGCGCTTTGCCGAGCTGAGCCGGGTGGAGCGCCACACCAAGGATCTCAGCCTGCTGCGCCTGACCGTGCAACTACCCGGGCAGATGCTGCACAAGGAAACCAACCTGCTGGAGGTGTGGGCCAATCACGCCGAGCGCCGCCTCAGTTTCACTCCCGAGGCCGGTCTGCAGGTCGAACCAGGCAACCGCGGCCTGGGCCGCTTTCTCCTGGCCCAGGCCATCAGCTGGGCACGCCAGCACTTCTCCGCCTACCAGGTGGAAGACTTTGCCCTGGGCATGAAGGGCAGCCTGGACGACGAGAACCGCCTGCGCCGCGACAAGCTGCTGGAAAGCCTGGGCTTTAGCGTCGAGTACGAAGACAAACTGCACATGAAGGGACGCATCCATGCCGGCCTGGTCGCCAGCCTGAATGCCGACTGGAACCGCGACAAGCTGATGCCGCTGAGCATGCTCGATGCCGGTCAGATGCTGCAGCAAGCCGACCAGAGCCTGCACGAACAGGCGCTGAAGATTCGCGTACTGGAAGAACAGGTACAGGCGCGCAAACGCGACGAGTCGGCGCTGCGCTTTACCATCACCCTGCTGGTGCTGTTCGGCCTGTTTGAAGCGGCATTGGTCTTTCTACTGATGATCTTCTGAGAACCGATCTCGCTCAGCGCAGGCGCGAGCGAAACAGCGCCTGATGTTCGCGGCACTGCGCCGCGGCCAGCAGGAACACGCCGTGACCGCCCTGCTCGAACTCCAGCCAGGTGAAATCCACCTCGGGGTACAGTGCCTGGACATGCACCTGGCTGTTGCCCACCTCGACAATCAGCACGCCCTGCTCGGTCAGATGATCGGCCGCCTCGGCCAGCATGCGCCGCACCAGATCCAGGCCGTCATCGCCACAGGCCAGCCCGAGCGCCGGCTCGTGCTGGTACTCGGCCGGCATGCCGGCGAAGTCCTCGGCATCCACGTAGGGCGGGTTGGACACGATCAGGTCAAAACGCTGCTTCGGGAGGCCATCGAAACCATCACCCTGCACCGTGTAGACGCGCTCTTCCAGACCATGCCGCTCGATGTTCTGGCAGGCCACTTCCAGGGCGTCAAAGGACAGATCGCCCAGCACCACTTCAGCCTCCGGAAAGGCATAGGCACAGGCGATGCCGATGCAGCCAGAACCGGTGCACAGGTCGAGAATCCGCGCCGGCGGCTTGGGCAGCCAGGGCTCGAACTGCGCACCAATCAGTTCGGCAATCGGCGAGCGCGGCACCAGCACCCGCTCATCGACCAGGAACGGCAAGCCGCAGAACCAGGCCTCACCCACCAGATAGGCGGTCGGCACCCGCTCCTCGATGCGGCGCCGGAGCAACACTTGCAGATGCTCGCGCTCGTCATCCTCCAGGCGGCAATCCAGGTAGCTGTCGGCAATCTCGAACGGCAGGTGCAGGGCGCCGAGCACCAGATGGCGGGCATCGTCCCAGGCGTTGTCGGTACCGTGACCGAAGAACAGTTCTTCGGCATGAAAACGGCTGACGGCCCAGCGGATATGGTCACGCAGGGTAAGCAGACGGGACGGGTTCACGGCACACTCCTGAAAAACGGGTGGGCGATTCTAAACGCATAACGAAGATGGCACACCTGCCCTACTGAACTTCTGCCTGACCAGCGGGTCGAACGAGCGAGCCGCTGGAGGAGCCTCATGAAACGCTCGGGAAATTTCAACGCACGCTGCCTGCGCGACCGCCAACCCGGACCGTGGCGCTGGCGCCTGCTGGCCGCCGTCGGCGCGCTGCTCAGCGCCTGTGGCGTGCTCCTGCTGCTGGCGACCCTGGCCAGTCTGTTCGGCCAGGTCACCCCGCTCGGCACGGCCGGTTCTTCGGCTGCTACCAGTGCCCTGCTCGGCCTGGGCGCCTTGGGCGCGCTGGTCGGTGGCATCCGCCTGTGGCGCGTGGCACGCCGCCACAGGCGCCAGCACGGACAACTGTCCTTCGCCCGTGATCTGCTGAAACGCCAACCCTGATCAGGCTAAAATGCCCGCCTCAGTGCGGAGCCTTCCATGTCAGACGATGATTTTTCCCTGTTCACCAGCGAGATGCGCGGTGTCAAACGTATCCAGGTCGACCAGGCCGACACCGGCAAGGTTCGCCCCGACCGCCAGCAGATCCAGCAGCGCCGGCACAACGCCGTGGTGCGCACCTCGGAGACCAAGGTTGACGGCCTGTCCGATCAGTTCGTCATCGATGTAGGCGCCGAGGATGAGCTGTATTGGGCCCGCGATGGTGTGCAGGACAGCCAGCTGCGCAAGCTCAAGGCCGGCCAGGTGCCCTTCGAGGGCAGCCTCGACCTGCATGGCATGAGCGTGGAGAAGGCCCGCGAGACGCTCTGGGACTTCTTTGCCGAAGCCGCGCGCTACGAAGTGCGCTGCGTGCGCGTGACCCATGGCAAGGCCGCGCGCCTGGACGGCAAGCGGCCGATGATCAAGAGCCACGTCAACACCTGGCTGCGCCAGCACCCGCAGGTGCTCGGCTTCACCTCCTGCCTGCCCAAGCATGGCGGCACCGGCGCGGTCTACGTGCTGCTCAAGCGCACCATGATGGATGGCCGCGACGAGGACTGAGCGCGCTCAATCCGATTGCCGCTCAGGCCACAGGCTGATGGCCCGCTCGGCCAGCGCGGCGATGGTCAGGCTCGGGTTGACCCCGACATTGGCCGGGATGCTGCTGCCATCGATCACGTAAAGCCCCGGATACCCGAATACCTGGTGCCGGGCATCCACCACGCCCTGCTCAGGGCTGGCTGCCATCACCGCGCCGCCCAGCAGATGGGCCGTCACCGCGCGATTGCCCAGGCTCTCCGGCAGCACGTTCAGCGCCTCACCACCGCTGGCCTCGGCAAACGCGCGGGCCACCCGGTTGGCCTGGGGCAGATAAGTAGGTGAGGCTTTTCCGACGGACAAGCGCGAATTCAGAGCGAAACCGCCCAGCCGCCACCAGCGCCGCCGGTAGGCAAAGGCCAACTGGTTGTCGGCCTGCTGCATCACCGTCAGCACCGAGATACGCCGATACCAGTCAGCCGTACGCCAGTGCCCCAGCCAATGCAGCGGACGACGCAGCAATTGGCCCAGCACCTTGCCGGCACGCCGCAGCGGCCGCGCATCATCCACCAGCGGGCCCATGTACAGGCGCATGAAGTTGTAGCTCGGCGGGAAGCGGTTCTGGGTGATGTGGGTCTGCGCATCGGCGTGGAAATGGCTGGAGATGGTGGTGCCCTGACTGACATCCACCCCACGCGGACCACGAATCGCCACGATCGCCTCGCTGTTGGTGCGCACATGCTCGCCCAGTGCCGCCGGCAACTGCGCCAGGGTGCGGTAACGATCGCGACTGGCGAACAGGATCTCCAGGCTGCCAAGCACCCCGGCGGCGACAATCACCTGCGCTGCATCCAGGCTGCGCCCAGGCAACGTTCGGCTGTGCAGATGTACCCGATAGCCTTTGCCCTGGTGACTGATATGGCTGACCCGGGTATCGCTGAAGACCTGTACGCCCAGCTGGCGCGCCAGATACAGATAGTTCAGGTCCAGACTGTTCTTCGCCCCCTGCGGACAACCGCTGATACAGCTGCCACAGCGATTGCAGCCTCGCCTTAACGGACCCTCACCGGCGAAAAATGGATCAACTGCATCGTTCTGCGGACCGAAGTAGATGCCCTGCGGCACCGCTCCGTAACTCCCAGCCGCGCCCATGGCCGCAGCGGTCTGCGCCAGCCACTGATCCTGCTGGCCGTGATAGGGATTGTCGGCCACGCCCAGCATCTGCCGGGCGCGCCGGTAATGCGGCGCCAGGCTCGCCTGCCAGTCGTCATCCAGTGCCGCCCAGGCCGGATCGCGGTAGAAGCCCGTCTGCGGCTCCAGCAGCACCGCCGCATACACCAGACTGCCACCACCCAAGCCGACACCGTGGACGACACCAACATTGCGGTAGACCTTCTGTGCCAGCGGGCCACGCAGGCCCAGCGCCGGCGCCCAGAGCAGATGACGCATCGACTGCCCGGAGCGCTGAAAGTCCGCCGCACCGTGTTCGCGGCCCTGCTCCAGCACGGCCACCCGATAGCCCTTCTCGGCCAGGCGCAGGGCGCTGACGCTGCCACCGAAGCCCGAGCCGATGATCAGCACATCGAAGGCCTCGCTCATGCCTCGCGCACCAGCAGGAAGGGAAAGCCCAGCCGGCGCAGGCCCGGCAGATCGACAAAGGTCAGGCACAGGCAGTGCTGCTCGTCCAGCTGGCGCAGCTCGTCGCGCACCCAGCGCCAGGGCAGGCGCGTCGCCGCACCGTAACCCAGCGCAGCGCAAGGCTGGCCATCGAGCCAGGAAGGCTGCTCGCTGCAGGTCATCGGCAGCAGCTCATGCCACTGATCGCCACGGCGCTGCAGATTCACTGCTGCCGTCGAATCGAAAAAGCGCTTGCCATACCAGCCCGGCATGCCGCTCAGGGCAATGCTCGGGCCGGCACTCAAACGCAGCCACCAGGGCCCGACGAATTCGGCGCGCCAACGCCCCGTCAGCGATGTCTTGGCAGGCAGGAGACGGTAACGGGCCAGCAGCTGGCCCAGGGAAAGCCGGTTGAGGGTGTCGATCATGGCGGCGCCTTATTCTTAGAGTTATTGCTCTAGACTAATCGCCATCTTGGCCTGCGGCAGCCCACATATCGGCCAACAACAGGGCGGTAATCGCCAAGGCGAGTGGCACTTGCCAGCAACGAGCGCGCCGCCTACCCTGCGCGGCTGCAAATTTGAGTGGAATTCCCATGTCCCTGGAACAGCAATACACCGCCATTCTCGGTCAACTCGGC
>JACCEA011403047.1_pt1 | contig 10179 bp, 9 predicted proteins | sample 7449851 | NCBI WGS metagenome assembly JACCEA01 (sample SAMN15323453, study PRJNA562643) | freshwater metagenome | isolation source: river surface water | place: USA:Blue River Watershed | collected 2017-08-18 | reverse complement strand
GAACTCGGCATGCAAAATTTTCTTGTCGGCCGAGGAGCGTAATTTCAGGGTTTCGGCTTTGGCCTCTTTGGCTTGGGCGGCGGTGATGTACTGGTTTTCTTCCATCCGCTCAATGATGTAAAGCTGCCGAGAGCGGGCCCGCTTGGGGTTGCTGATGGGGTTGTAGGCCGATGGGGCTTTGGGCAATCCGGCCAACATGGCCGCTTCGGCGATGGTAATGTCTTTCAGGGGTTTGCCAAAATAAATTTCGCAGGCCGATGCAAAGCCATACGCCCGGTTGCCCAAGAAAATCTGGTTCATGTAGATCTCAAGAATCTGGTCCTTGGTCAACAGATGCTCGAGCTTGTAGGTCAGCAAGATTTCGTAAATTTTGCGGGTGTACGTTTTTTCAGACGACAAATAAACGTTGCGTGCCACCTGCATCGTGATGGTCGAAGCCCCTTGGCTTTTCATGCGCCCAATGTTGGCAATACCGGCACGCAAAATGCCCACATAGTCCACGCCGCCATGCTGGTAAAAGCGGTTGTCTTCGATGGACAAGACCGCATCTTTCATGACTTGGGGAATTTCATTGATGGGCGTGAGGTTGCGACGCTCTTCGCCAAACTCTCCCATCAATTGCCCGTCTTCTGTGTACACCCGCAAAGGCAATTTGGGTTTGTAGTCGGCCAAGTCTGAAATATCAGGCAGGTTGGGATAAGCCATCACCATGGCCACGCCCACGACCATCAAGATGGACGCCAAGCCAGCCGCCGCGAGCCCCACGCCCCACAAAGCCAGGCGGCCCACCCAGGACAACAGGGTGGTCGGTGCAGGCGCTGGCGCAGGCTTGTCTTTGGACGGACGCGGCTTGTCTGTTGTGGGCTTGTTTTTGAAGAGCATAGGTGGGCTGAGGGTGCAGCCAACAAGATGCGGGCTACTGCGCATTATAAAAATCTGAGAATCCGTCGCCGGGTATTTTCTTGCCAAATATGAATATATTGGTTTTCAAAAAATTGTCTTGAAAGCCGATTCATGTTACAAAACCCGACTTGAAAGGGCCTGGTGGTCTTTTCGCAGGAAGGCTCTCGATGCAGTCTTTGGCGCATTCTTTGGCGCAGGGGTGGCGCCACTGGGCTGCCCACTCGGTCAGCCAAGCTTGGGGGCTGGCACCGCAGGGTGTGGTCTGGTCTTTGGTCGGCCTGACCCGTCAAAGTCCAACCCTGGTCAGGGTGAACACCTCACAGTCGTTGCCCATTCCGGGCGGACACGACCCCGATGATTTGAGTTGGTTGAGCCCCAAACTGCGCCACAACGGTCGGCTGCAGGGCGGTTTTGCCCACCGGTTGAACTTGGCGCTGACCCCCACTTATGTCCAAGAAGGCTTCATCGTCTTGCCTGCCTCCTTGCCTGAAGAGGATTGGCCTTTTGAAATTCAGTTGGAAGTGGCGCGGGTGTTTCAGGTGGCCCACGATGCCGTGAGCTTTGATTTTGAGGCCGATGCTGCGCCGCACGACAGTGTGCGTCGCATTCACTGGATAGGGTGCGCACAGGTGCACATGGCGGCCTTTAAAAATTTCACTCGGGCCGCAGGTTGGCGGCTGGCGGCCGTCGAGCCGGAAGGACAGGCCGCTGAGCGCGGCGCACGGGCATTGCAAGGAGGCGTCGCGAGTTTGTTGACACAGGCGCCACAAGATTGGCAATTTCATTTGAAACCGAGGGGTCATGCCCACCCTGAGGGCGTCTCGAGTGATTCTGAAGCCACTTTGCTCGACGCCCTCGGCCGCGTGCTGAACACGCCGACGGGCGCGCGTTTGGTGGCCTCCGGCGCCGCCTTGAAGGCGTGGCTGTGATGCGTGCACTCAACTTGCTTCAGTACCCCAGCTTGTCGCGGCAGCAAAAAAGGCGGCACCAAAGTTGGACCAGCTTGGCGGGTTTGGCGCTAGGGGCTGGTCTGGCTTGGGCAGCGCTGCACGGGCTGGGTGTCCAGACACTCCGAATGCAAGCGGAACAACAGGTGTTGCAGGCGCGCTGGGTCGTGCAAACGCAACAAGCAAAAGCCGCACAACACAGACAGCTTCAAGCGCATCAGCATTTCGCGCATTGGCAACAGTGGCAGCGCATTCAACAGCACCAGCGGGCTTGGGTGGATTGGCACGAGTCCTTGCAAGATGAGGCTCAAGCGAGTGGTCTTCGGCTCGAAAGAATGCAGGCGGAAGCCTTGAAGATCGAGTTGCAAGGCACCACCCACCGCGCGCAGGCGCTGCCCGAGAGCCGGCAGAGGTTGTCAGAGTCACTCGAGCAGCCCTTGCAGTTGGTCAGCATGACCAGCGGGGTACAAGGCACCACAAGCTTTGTTTGGCAAGCGCCTTGGTCTGCAGCACCGGGTGGCGTGACCCATGCACCCGCGCCCGCTGCGGTTGCCCGGCCATGAGTATGGTTTTCAATACTCGTCACCCAGACCAAACGAGCCAACAGTCTGGCAACAGGGCATGGCTGTGGTGGCAATGGCAATGGCGGGCTGAGCGGGTTTTGCGGCGATGGGGGTTTGCCTTGACCGGCTTTGCCGTCGGCGCGGGGGGCGTCGGGCTGATGCTGCCACCGGTGTTGGACCAGCAGGCGCGCGTCAAACAAGACCTCATGCAACTTCAGCAACAACTGGCAGCCCGGCCCGTTCCGCCAGTGATGCCTGTTGTGCCGCAAGTACCGCTGTTTCACGCAGATTTCCCCCACCGCTTGTCGAGCCTGCCAGGGCCATTGCAACTGGGACAGGTGTGGACGGATGTGCACCAAGCGTTGGCGCGGCAAGGTCTTCAATGGCTGCTCATGCGCCCGCTGCAGAACCCCGTTGCACACACCAGCACCAACACCAACACCAACACCAACACCAACTCCCCCATTCCGCCAGTGCAGGTCCATCCCTTGCCAAGCCAAGCCCTTTTGGTACGCGTGTTGGGGCGTTTCGAAGATTGGGCCAGCGCGTGGGAGGCCTTGGCCGACTCGGGCGTTTGGTGCTCGATCGACAAAATCAGCATGGTCGCAACGGCCACGCCAGGAGAAGTTCAAATCGAGGCGGTTTTACGCGTCTGGATGCGGCCCTTGGACATCGCCGAGCCCCCGCAGGCTGCAACAGCTTGGCGGGCATTTGCGCAGTTTGAAAAGCGACTAAGCACCCCACTTTTGTCCGCTGTATTTGCAAAGCCATCGTTCGAGCTGACATCTGTTTCGTCTGCGTTTGGGGGCGCCCCTCTGGCTGCCTCTGGGGCAGGCGCGGGTATGGCGCCTGAAGGGGAACTGTCCAAAGACCCCCGTCAGTGGCCATTGGCCCAGGTCCGCTTGGTTGGGCTGTGGCAGCAAGGGGTGAATCGACAGGCGATCTTGATGGCGGGAAGCCACTGGGCCCGGGTTGGTTTGGGGCAACGCGTCACTCAAGAGGGGCATCGCGTGGCCGCCATCACCGATGCGGGTGTGCGTTTGCAAGTGCCGCAAGGGGCAGCCTTTTTGCTGGATTGGCCTGTGGGCTACGCAGCAGCCAAACCAGGAAGCAACAAATGAGTCGTTCATGCGGTCTTTTGGTACTCGTTCTTGCCAAAGGACTGAGCGTGAAATTGTTCAGTAGGTTCGGCGTTGTCAGTGGGCGTCCCATTTCATTTCGCTTGCTTATGAGCAGCTGGACCCTGGCCATGTTCATGGCCATGCCCGCAGCCGCGCAAACGTCGGCTTCACCACCATCCTCCCCGGTCGGCTTGACATCCAGTGGCCCATCACCCGACCAGACCAGCCAGCCTGCGGCTGAGGGGGTGTTGAGCGATCAGCCGATCAGTTTGAATTTTCAAAACATCGACATCAAAGCGCTGTTGCAGGTGTTTGCCGATTTTTCAGGTGCCAATATCGTGGCGACCGACGGCGTGAGTGGCGTCGTCACAGTGCGGTTGAACCAAGTGCCGTGGCGGCAGGCTTTGAACATCGTGTTGCAATCGAAAGGACTGGTGGCTCGGCAAGAGGGGAGGGTGTTGTGGGTGTCCAAGCCAGGCGAGTGGGAGCTGCATGAAAAAAGAATGCACGAAGCCCAATCGGCCTTGGAGGCGGTGAGCCCACTGGCCATGCTCTCGCTGCGTTTGCAATATGCCCGTGCCACGGATGTGGCGCAACGTTTGCAGGGGGGTGCAGCGGGCAGCGTGGCGGGACGTTGGTTGAGTGCACGAGGCAGTGTGTTGGCGGAACCGCGAACCAACCAGATCTTTATTTCAGACTTGCCCGCCCGCTTGGTCGATCTGGAAAAAATGTTGACCCAACTGGATGTGCCCGTGCGTCAAATCTTGATCGAAGCCCGCATTGTCGAAGCCGATGACCAGTTTGGGCAGTCACTGGGGGTGCGGCTGGGCGCGGGCATGGCGATTCCCTTGAAAGTGCAGGGAAGCGCACAGCAGCTCAGTGTGGGCACCACCAATGCGGCCACTGCGGCGGGAACGGTGTCGGGCAATCAAGTCAACTTGCCAGCGGGGCTGGCAGGCCAGACGCTGAACAGCCCGTCCACCTTTGCTGTGTCTTTGTTCAATGCCGCGGCAGATCGATTTATCAATGTGGAGATTTCGGCTTTGGAGGCATCGGGCTTGGGCAAAGTGGTGTCGCGGCCTCGGGTGGTGACCGCCGATCAGACCAAGGCCTTGATTGAGCAAGGCACCGAATTGCCCTACCAAACCTCGGCAGGCAATGGGGTGACGGCGATCTCATTTCGCAAAGCCAACCTCAAGCTTGAAGTGACGCCGCAGATCACGCCAGATGGCTCGGTCGTTTTGGAGGTGGATGTGAACCGAGACAGCGTGGGGCAAATCACGCCGGCGGGCTATGCCATCAACACCAAGCATGTGAGAACGCAGGTGCGGGTGGAGGACGGGGGCACGGTGGTTTTGGGCGGAATTTACGAAGAAACCGATCGCCATGACGAGGCCAAAGTGCCCGGCTTGGGCGAGTTGCCCGGCTTGGGGTGGTTGTTTCGCAAACGCGACCAGACCCGACGCAAAAGCGAATTGTTGATCTTCTTAACCCCTCGGGTGATCGCAGACGGTCGTCCTTGAACGCTGTCTTGCTCTGGGCGGTCCTTCGCGGGCAGTCCTTCTGGGCCATTCCCGCGGGGGGCAGGCACTTTTTCGCGACAAGCGGTCGAATACACTTGGGGCTTGAGAAAGCCTGCCCTTTTTCGGAGTGGGGCCACTCTCTTTCATCCCCTGTGAGACTGTTTTGAGCATCATCTTTGTGGGCCTTCCGGGCTCTGGCAAAACCACCATTGGTCGGCAACTTGGGCGGCGACTCGGCCTGCCTTTTGTAGATTCAGACCATGTGATTGAGCAGCAACTGGGCTGCTCGATTAGGGAGTTCTTTGCCCGCGAAGGAGAGGACAGTTTTCGCGATGTCGAACAGCAGGTGCTCGACGAATTGACCCAATCGCATACCGGGGTCATTGCCACGGGTGGCGGGGCGGTTTTGCGTGAAGCCAATCGCCGACACTTGCACGAGCGAGGCCATGTGATTTATCTGCGCTCGGCACCTGAAGATGTGTTTCGCCGAGTTCGTCACGACACGGCGCGCCCCTTGTTGCAGGTGGAAGATCCTCTCAACCGTTTGCGCACTTTGTTTGAAACGCGAGATCCGCTGTACCGAGAGGCGGCTCATTTTGTGATCGAAACCGGCCGTCCTTCGGTGGCGACCTTGGTCAACATGATCATCATGCAACTGGAGTTGGCCGGGCGCTTGCCCAGCCGGCCAGATGCACCCCCCTCGCAACTGCCGGCTGCAAACCCTTGAACCCCGGCGCAATGCCCCTACACTCGGCCACTATGTCTGAGCAAACTTCTACCTTTGAGCAAGTCGCCATTTCGCTGGACGACCGCAGTTACGACATTCACATTGGCCAAGGGCTGTTGAGCCGTGCCGAAACTTGGGCGTATTTGCCCAAGGCGCAAACGGCCGTGATCGTGACCAACGAGACCATTGCCCCACTCTACGAAGCCACTTTGCGCAGGGCCATTGCCACCCATTTCAAGCAGATCGAGACGGTGGTGTTGCCCGATGGCGAAGCGCACAAAGATTGGCAGACCCTTCAACTTATATTTGATGCATTGCTGTCCAAAGGCTGTGACCGAAAAACCGTTTTATTGGCCTTAGGCGGTGGCGTGATTGGCGACATGACCGGTTTTGCCGCTGCCAGTTACATGCGTGGCGTGCCTTTTGTTCAAGTGCCCACGACCTTGTTGTCTCAAGTCGACTCGTCGGTCGGTGGCAAAACGGCCATCAACCATCCCTTGGGCAAAAACATGATCGGGGCTTTTTACCAACCGGTCAGAGTGGTTTGTGATTTGAATACCTTGGCCACCTTGCCGCCGCGTGAGTTGAGCGCAGGCTTGGCCGAAGTCATCAAATATGGGCCGATTGCCGATATGGCATTTTTGCAATGGATTGAAGCCCACATCGATGAGCTGATGCGGCAAGACCCACAAGCCTTGGCCCATGCGGTCAAACGCAGTTGCGAAATCAAAGCCGAAGTGGTGGGGCAGGACGAACGCGAAGCGGGCTTGCGGGCCATTTTGAATTTTGGTCACACCTTTGGCCACGCCATCGAGGCGAGTTTGGGGTTTGGGGTTTGGCTGCACGGCGAGGCTGTGGGTTGTGGCATGGTCATGGCCGCCGAGTTGTCTTGCCGCTTGGGCCGAGTGGATGCGGCTTTTGTAGCGCGTCTGCGGGCGCTGATCGAGCGCGCCGGTCTGCCCGTTCGTGGCCCGATCATTGATGCCTCAGACAATGCCGGGCATTACCTCGCGCACACGCGTATGGACAAAAAAGCCAATGCAGGCGATATTCAATTTGTCGTCATCGACGGTCCCGGCAAAGCAACGGTGTGCGGTGCACCCGATGCGCTGGTCCGCGCGGTGATTGACGACTGCTGCGCTTGAGCGGCACAGCCATGCTGTTTTCAGCAGACCCCCCTGTGTTGACCGAGGTCTCGATGGGCCGTTTGTCTCGCTTGGCCTGCGATCCCGCGAAAACGCGGGGGCGCCGTTTTGCAGAGCCCTTGGCGCCCACGCGCAATGCCTTTCAGCGCGACCGTGACCGTATCGTTCACTCCACCGCCTTTCGGCGCTTGGTTTACAAAACCCAAGTCTTTCTGAATCACGAAGGTGATTTGTTTCGCACGCGCCTGACGCATTCTCTGGAGGTGGCACAACTGGGTCGGTCGATTGCCCGGGTCTGGGGTCTGAATGAGGATTTGGTGGAAGCCATCGCGCTGGCGCATGACTTGGGCCACACGCCGTTTGGCCACGCAGGACAAGATGCATTGAACGACTGCATGGCAGACCACGGGGGTTTCGAGCACAACCTGCAAAGCCTGCGTGTGGTGGACCAGTTGGAAGAGCGTTACCCCGAATTTGACGGGTTGAATTTGAGTTTTGAAACCCGTGAAGGGGTGCTCAAACATTGCTCACGCGCCAATGCCGAGCATTTGGAGTTGACCCAGCCCGGTGGTGTGGGTCGGCGTTTTCTGGAGCGAACTCAGCCCAGCCTAGAAGCCCAGTTGTGCAATTTGGCCGATGCGATTGCTTACAACGCCCACGACATCGACGACGGGGTGCGTTCGGGCTTGATCACCGTCGCGCAATTGACAGAGGTGCCGCTCTTTGCGCACTACCACCAACAGGCGATGGCCGAGCACCCCGCGCTGGCCGATAAACCGCGCCGTGCGCTGTATGAAACCATTCGCTTGATGTTGAGCGATCAGGTGTACGACGTGATTCTCACCACCCAAGATGCGGTGAAATCTGTGGGCGTCCACTCGGTCGACGAAGCGCGCTTGGCCGGGCCCTTGGTGTCTTTCAGTGAGGACATGAAAGCGCGCAGCAGCGCACTCAAAAAATTCTTATTCGACCACTTGTACCGCCATCCCCAAGTGATGGAGACCACCGGGCTTGCGCAACAAGTGGTGCGCGAATTGTTTGAGGTGTATGTCCGGCAACCCGCTGAAATGTCGGCCGACTTTGCGGCGGGCGCCGACTTGCCACGCTCGGTGGCCGATTACATCGCCGGCATGACCGATCGGTTTGCTCTGCGTGAGCACGAACGCTTAACGGGGCGCAGGCTGCTGTGAACGGGGGTCTGCGGGTGTCCGCGCCTTGGTTGGTGGTGTTGGCCGGCGGGGTGGCGGCCATGCAAGTGGGAAAACTGCCGCCGGCCTTGCCCGCCTTGCAGGCCGAGTTGGGGCTGAGTTTGGTGCAGGCTGGATTTTTGTTGTCCATCGTGCAATTGGCGGGCTTGAGCTTGGCGGTGTTCATGGGTCTGTGGGCCGATGGCATGGGGCTCAAACGCAGCATGGTGCGTGGACTGTGCTTGTTGGCTTTGGCCAGTGGCTTGGGCTCATGGGCCACTTCGGCAACGGCCTTGTTGGTCTTCCGGGCCATCGAGGGCGTGGGCTTTTTGCTGGTGGCCTTGCCTGCCCCTGCATTGATCAAGCGCTGGGTGTCTGACCAAAACCTCAGTGGCATGCTGGGGGTTTGGGGCGCCTACATGCCCACCGGTACGGCCTTGGCCTTGTTGATTGGCCCTTTGTTCATGCCGGTTTGGGGCTGGGCAGCTTGGTGGGATCTGTTTGCCCTGCTGTCTTTGCTGATGGCGGTGTGGTTGCACTACGGGACACCTGATGATGCTTTGCGCTTGCCGCCGGGGGCTCTGCCGATCGGGGTGCAAACCCCGGGTGCCGGGCGGTCCGGGCGGTCTGACTTGTCCGAGCCGCCAATGCAGTCAATTCTTTCAAGTGTGCATAGTGTGCATGGTTCATGGAACCGACTGGCTAGAACCCTGCGTGCACCCGGTCCTTGGTGGGTAGCGTTGACTTTTGCCATGTATTCAGGCCAATGGCTTGCCGTGGTGGGTTTCTTGCCCACCATTTATGCGACTGCGGGCCTGAGTGGGGCTGTGCTGGGCGTGCTCTCGGCCTTGGCCGCAGCCGTCAACATTGGGGGGAACATGGCGGCCGGCCGACTGTTGCAGCGAGGTTGGGCGCCTCAACACACGCTCTGGCTGGGATTTGCCGCCATGGCTTTGGGCAGCACGCTCGCCTTTGCCTCATGGACGCAAGAGGAGCCTTGGCTGCGTTATGCGGGCGTGTTGTTGTTTTCGGGTTGGGGTGGTTTGGTGCCGGGCACCTTGTTCAGTTTGGCGGTGCGCCTGGCCCCGGGTGAACAACAGGTGACCACCACCGTGGGCTGGGTGCAGCAGCTGTCGGCGTTGGGCCAGTTTGTGGGCCCGCCTGTGGTGGCTGCGGTGGCCGCGCGTGCGGGCGGCTGGCAGCTCACGCCGCTGGTCTCGGTGGGGTGTTGCGTGGTCGGCGCGGGCTTGGCTTGGGCGGCTGGGCGAGAGCTGGGGCGACAAACGATGCAGGCACAATCTCGCCCATGACCGATATGAACACCCCCGAAATCGCCGACACCGTTCGCTGGCTCGAACGCGCCGTGATCGGGCTGAACCTGTGCCCCTTTGCCAAAGCCCCCCACGTGAAGGGCCAGATCCATTACGTGGTCAGCGAGGCCAAAGGCCTTGAAGGCCTGCGCGACGAACTGATTGAACAGCTGCAAGCCCTGGCCGACACGCCTGCAGAAGAGCGCGAGACGGTGCTGCTGATCATTCCGCAGATGCTGCGCGATTTTTTGGAGTTCAACGACTTTTTGGACGAAGCCGATGCCGTGCTGCAAGAGCTGGACATGGAGGGTGAGTTCCAGGTGGCGAGTTTTCATCCCGAGTTTCAGTTCGCCGACACCGAACCGGACGACATCACCAACTTCACCAACCGCTCGCCATACCCCACCCTGCACCTGCTGCGTGAGGAAAGCATTGACCGGGCGGTCGAAGCTTTTCCTGAAGCCGAGATGATTTATGAAACCAACATCGAGACCCTTGAGAAGCTGGGTGCAGATGGCTGGCATGCCCTGGATGTTGGCCCGCGTCCCTGATCTTTTGGAGGAGCCCGCCCCTGCGGGCGAAGAATGTTGCCCATGAAAAAAAGTGCCCCCAAAGTGGCTGCCACGCCAGAGTTGCCCCCCGAAGTGCGCCCCGGCCAATCGATCGAGTTGCTCAAGCAACTGCACATCCTGACCCGCGAGGGCAAGCTCAACCAGGACTCGCGGCGCAAGCTCAAGCAGGTTTACCACCTGT
>JACCEA011397273.1_pt1 | contig 10179 bp, 11 predicted proteins | sample 7449851 | NCBI WGS metagenome assembly JACCEA01 (sample SAMN15323453, study PRJNA562643) | freshwater metagenome | isolation source: river surface water | place: USA:Blue River Watershed | collected 2017-08-18 | reverse complement strand
AGCTGCTCGCCACCAAACTGCACCAAGGTATTACGCTCTTTGATGCGCTCAATACAGGACCTACTTAGCGACTCTAACCACTGGGAATTTAGCTTTTCTGAGAGATTAATTATCGCCTCTAGAGTCTCATTATCCTGACGAAGAAAGATCTCTCTAGCTCCAACCTTCTCCCCTCTTTGAACTGCAATAGTTAAGTATTCACGCTGCTTTTTTACACCCTCGCTCTTAAATTTAGATAACTGAATATTCTTGAAAATAAGTTCAAAGGAAGTTGCCTCAGGTAATGCCTTTATTGAGTTCAAATCCTCAAAGTTAAAGTTCTTCATGCGGGTGCGGCCAAGAAGTTTTACATAAGGAATATTGTGGTTCCTACTTATCAGTGAGTTTACGCGCGCAATCTCATTTGTTGAATTCTTAACAAATATCTCCGCTAAATCTACTAACCAAGCCATATTTTTAAGGGTTGGATCTAATAACAGCTTTTCGCGTAACTCCTCTACTTTCTGAGATACTTGCCCTAACTCATTAATATTGCGTGCAAGTATTCTTATTTTACCAACTTCACAAAGCCAAAAAATAAAATTAGATTTATTCTTTACTGACTGCTCTCTTAACACTTCTAGCTGCTCTAATGCTTCGGAGATAAGTGAGAATTCATACAAACATCTAATTACAACAAATCGACAATCAAATGGTGCTGATACTCCAGTTCTACCTTCAGTTTCTTCAATCTGCACAATTGAATTAGCAATTTCATATGCCCTTCTATAATCTCCAGAAGCCAATAGGCGCATAGATTCAATTGCGGATTTTGCATAGTTTAATTCAGCAAGTCCATCTGGATTAGCTATCTTTAAAATATCGCTAGCGCATTTATTTATCTGGTCAATATCAGATAAAATCAAGCTAATACAGCAAATTAGTCGAATTAACCTTCCCTGATCAATTGGATCTAGGGAGCCACTTTTAATTGGTGAGTTTATTGCAGCTTGAGCATACTCAATTGAGTCCTGGAAGTTACCATTATGAAAACTTATATTTGCTCGACACAAATTACTTATTTGTAGTACCCAAGGGTTTATCTCATGACCAACAGTGGTTTCTTCCAGCTCATCTAATGTCAAAATACATTTTTCAAAATCCAAATCAATTAAGTTAGCCAGGGCTTCAAAACCTTTTGCCATAATCTGTCCAGCTGGTGAGTCATCTATAGAGCTCATTGCATGTTGATAAAATTCTTTACCCTTACCAGTTAGTGATAACTCTGCTAACCGAGCCAAATAAAGTTTGTAGAAAAATTCAATATCGTTATTAGCAATTGCATTTTCGATTAACTTTTGCGCACCACTTGAAAAGCCCGGTAGGGGTGATTGGATTGTTGAATTACTCACCCCCTTAGGGTGAGGCAGAAAAGGGGATATTAAAAGCCCATTTTGCGCAGGAAAGGGTGATATGAGAGGGGATATAGCCACTAGGGTAGCGGGCCTGCTCCAATTTGAGCGCAAAATACTCACTGCCCTTGCTGCAGGATAAAATTCTCACATGTCCTTGCCAAAGGTGATCCTTTATTACATCTTTACCCCGCTGTCGGATCCGTCTGCAATTAAAGTTTGGCAAAAAAACCTTTGTGAATCCTTAAATTTAAAGGGCAGAATCATTATTTCACCCCACGGAATTAATGGAACTTTAGGTGGTGAAATGGATGATATTAAAAAATACATTAGACAAACTAGATCCTATGAAGGTTTTAGCAAGATTAAATTTAAATGGTCTGATGGCACAGGTAATGACTTTCCAAAATTAAGTGTAAAAGTTAAACCAGAGCTAGTAGCTTTTGGATACCCTAATGAAATAAAGGTTGATAAGAATGGTGTAGTTGGTGGTGGAAAACATTTGAAGCCTCACCAGGTAGAGCAGTTGGTTAAGCACCGTGGAGATGAAGTCGTATTTTTTGACGGTCGAAACACATTCGAAGCAAAAATAGGTAGATTTAAGAATGCGGTTGTGCCAAATGTTGAAACCACAAGAGATTTTGTAGATGAGATCGATAGCGGAAAGTATGACCATTTAAAAGATAAACCAGTAGTTACCTACTGCACAGGTGGAATTAGATGCGAGGTTTTATCTTCAGTTATGAAAACCAGAGGGTTTAAAGAGGTTTATCAAATAGATGGTGGAATTGTCACCTACGGTAAGGAGTATGGGGATGATGGTTTATGGGAAGGCTCTCTTTATACCTTTGATAATCGAATGTCGATTGAGTTTAGTGATAAATCAAAAATGATTGCTAAATGTGAAAAGTGTGGCGCAGATGCTAACCGCTTTTATGACTGCCCTAAAGTTCCTTGTAATTCATTAAACTTGTTGTGTAAAGGTTGTGCAGAAAAAATGAATAATGAGATTTGTAACCATCCACAGCGCAAATACGCTAAAGCTGAGTTAATCGGCTAACAGCTGCTGTGCGTGATCTTTTGGATGATTTATATAGCTTTTAAGCCATTTTCTAACATCATAAGCACCAGACTCGGTGTGAACACCAGCATTAGATAACTGTTCAACACTTAGTCGAGAAATAATCTCAAGGCTGGCAGCTCTAGATGCTTTAAATAATGCTAATGAATTCTCAACTGGCAGTTGGGTGTAACCAAGGGTTGGATTTTGAGCCCATTTATTCTCATCATAACCTTGAATTACACTCCCAGGCTCAGCAATTAACCTTTTGATTCGAGCACATGATTGCGCCTCACTATCTGCTAGGTGATGAATAACCTGCCTAGCACTCCAGCCATCTTTTTTTGGTTTATCTAAATCAGCTGGAGATAGTTTTTCAAATGCGGATATGAAAATATTTGTTGCCGCTTCATACTCTTTAGCAATTTGGGAAATCTCTTTATTTTCCATCCATTTATCCTACTAACGCCGCAAGAAAGTTCGCAATCCTCGTACGATTGCCTGCCAGATCTTGGTTGATTGTTTAACAGGTGAAATCCCAATTACTGCCGTAGAGCTAGGCTCACCTGGGGTACTAACACTATAAAGAGCAGGTGAGCTCTCATCGAGTGAGTTTGCAATGATCTTCATCTGCGAGACTATTGAAATACATCTAACAAATTGGGTGCGTGGCAGATTTTCTGCTTGGGCTATTAACTCCTCAGTTAAGTTGTCAGCTGCAAGGCGTAGATCTCTTGCAATATTATCGATTTGGGAATCTCGATTTTCAGATTCTAATAACTCTAATTTTTCAGTAATCGCATTACTGGTAGCAGAGAGTGCGTATGCAATTTGCCTATTTACAATATCTTTCTTATTTTTATCTAAGGTTGAATCAAATAAAGTTCTAGCCATAGATCTTATTTGCACCACCATATGTTCAATAGCTACTCCTTGAATATACAAAGATTCAGCTTCATCAACCTCTGCCAGTGGTGACCATCTAGCATATCTTTTAGCTTCAATTGCTTGTGATCTTAGATTTGGAATCTCTTCAACTAAAAGTCGGGCTTTTGCTAACCAATTACCAGCTTGTTTTTGGGTTAAGCCAGCGGCAACCCCCTCTGCCATCTCGCTTATTAATTGCGCACCCCTAGAGCCCAGCCGGGATATTTGATTGACTGTGCGCCCAGCAGGAGTATTTGGATGAGAAAAATAAGAGAACAAAATACCAACTGCAGCGCCAATCAAAGTTGATGCCAACCTATGTTCAGCAGTTGAGCCACTAATTCCAGGGCCGATAACAATTAATGCTGTAACTGGCACATTTACCGCCGCCACCTCACCAAGGCGCAATCCCCTTACCACTACCAAGCAGAGTAATACTGTCAATCCAATTGCCACAACACCAAAGCTAAAGTAGTAAACAGTTGCTAAGGCAACACCTGCACCAATTGAAGTTCCAACAATTAGCCCTAAACCTTCACGGATAGATTTATATAGTGAGATTCGAATACTCAATGCACACATAATCGCTGCCACTACGCCACCTTCAAAAACTAAAGCATCACCGATTACCCAGGCGGTAGCAGATGCAATCGAAGCCACAACAATCTGTCTAACCCAATTTCTGCGGTTAGCAAATAATCGAATAACCCAGTTAAAAAACCGCTTCATGATCGAAACTTAATCTTTTTTGCATTCATTAATACTTTAAGTCTAGCAACTGCGCTCTTACCCATACCGTGCAGGCCTTCTAAATCAGCAAGTGAAATCTTTCTTAAATCTGAGACCTTATAAAGCTTGGCATCTACTAGCGCTCTCCTGGCTGGGGCTGCGAGCTTATACTCGCGCCACTCTCGATCTAGGCTCTCATATCTATCTAGCTCTGCTTGGCTAAGATTGCATTGCTCCTTAGAATTATTTTTAGATTTAGCCATAGGGCAATCTTACAACTTTACTTACGTTTCTTTTTGACCATTATCTGAACCATGCGCTGTGTCATCAATTTACGCACTAAAGTCTTAGGTAATGGTGAGTCAAAATGCAGTGCACTTTTCGTCTGCTTGTATTTAACTAAATCAGTTTTTAAAGCAGCTAGAACTGAACCACTAAATGGATAATAGGAGCAACCATTTTTTCTAGCCGCAATTCCACAAACTACATCATTATCCAATTTAAAGGCAGGAATTCCATATGAAATTCCTTGTTTTAGGGTTGGTTCAATTTCAAGAATCAATTGACGCATAAGTTTTAGATTGCTTTTGTTTGGCTCACTTTGATTGGCGATATATGAATCAACTTCACGCTTACTCATTTACTATCGCCTCCAATACTTTTATACATAGGCTGATACATCAGCCCTGGGATGGATCTACTAGGCATTAATGTCTCTGCTAGTTCAAATCCTAACTTTAAATAAACGGCAATCGCATTTTTGTTATCTGGCCACACCCCTAGTCCTATTTTTTGCCAGCCATTTTTCTGACATAGTTCATAAACCCACTGGACCATTAACTTTGATACGCCTTGGCCACGATGGGTTGGAGAAATCCACCAACCTGACAACCAGCAATCACTATCTCTATCTTTATCTGCCCGATCCAAAGCTAATAAACCAATATCAACGCCATCTGCTGAGACTAAACACCAACTGCTCACCTTTAATAATTGTTGCCAGTAATGATCGGGTCGGTCCTTCAAAACTTCATACTTAGCGCCAAATGAGTTTGGTGAATCTTTAAGTGCGGCTAATCTAACCTGCTTAAGTCTTAGGTAATCTGTCTCGGTTGCTAACTTTAATTCAATGTTCATTTAATGCTCGCTACTTCGCCATACTTTGAGTGCTGCATCAGCATTAAGCATTCCAATCGTAATTCCAACCACTAAATCTGGAACTGGACTTAGCCAGAAAAATGTAATTACTCCAGCTGTAATTATGGCTAGATTTGATAATGCATCATTCCTTGCGGATAGATAAGCTGCCATTACTAAACTTTGTTGATTTTCTCTAAATTTGGCTAACAAAAATGCGCAAGTAAAATTCACTACCAACGCTCCACTTGCAATCGCCATTATTCCAGTGCCGCTGGGTGGAGTTGGATTATTGATTTTATGAACAATACTAATTATCACTGAAATTGCTGGTACTAAAAGTAGAAGTGCGAAAAATTTACTCAACCGCTTTCTAGCGACCAGACTCCAACCAAGTGCAACAAATATCAAAATATTTACCGAAGCATCCTCAAGAAAGTCAATACTGTCGGCAAATAGGGAGACTGAGCCAATTCTCAACGCAAAAATGAACTCCAGTAAGAAGTACGACAAGTTAGCGATTGCAACTATTCGCACTACATTTCGAATCGAACCCACCTCTTAAGGGTATGGCATTTTGGGTTAAGATACGGGTGTGAGCATATTAATTCGACCAATAAATCAAAATGATAAAAGTAGATGGCTCCAACTTTTTAAAGATTACATCGAGTTTTATGAATCTCATTTAAGTGATGCTCAGTATGAGTTAACCTGGCAACGAATTAACTCCGAATACAATATGCACGGCTTGGTGGCAGAAAAAGATGGCCAGGTGGTTGGGCTTGCACACTATATTTTCCGTCCAGATACCTGGGAGATTGCAGATTTTTGTTACCTAGAGGATCTATATGTGGATCCAAAGGTAAGGGGAGGTGGTGTTGGCAGGGCTTTAATTAAGGCGGTAGAACAGATCGCTACTGAAAAAGGCTCAAAGCGGCTTTATTGGACCACCGCTGAAGATAATGAGGTGGCTCGAAAGCTATATGACAAATTAGCGGTCGTAGATAAGGTTATGTATAAAATCTACCTAAATCAATAAGAAATTTAGGCTCAAAATTAGGTGTTATTCTTACCCCCTGACACTGCAGTCAAATCAGATAAAGAAAATAATTTTCTAGATAGAGGATGTTAACTATGAACTCCGCTCAATATGCTCAAATGAAATCTGGTAAAGGATTTATTGCTGCCCTAGATCAAAGTGGCGGCTCAACCCCTAAAGCACTATCTCTTTATGGCATTGAACCAAATACCTATTCAGGTGAAGCAGCGATGTTTGATTTAGTACACCAAATGAGATCTCGAATTATCAAATCGCCTTCATTTACCTCAGAACGCGTAATTGGCGTAATTTTATTTGAGATGACTATGGATCGTCAGATTGATGGTCTAGGCAGTGCTGAGTTTTTATGGCAGAAGAAAAATATTGTGCCATTTTTAAAGGTTGATAATGGATTAGCTGATGAAAAAGATGGCGCACAAGTTATGAAGCCAATCCCAGAGTTAGATGCTCGATTATCTAGCGCAATCTCTCATGGTGTATTTGGCACCAAGATGAGATCAGTAATTAAGCAGGCAAATGCTGCTGGTGTTAAAGCAGTAGTTGAACAACAATTTGAAATTGGTAAACAGATCTGTGCTAAAGGCTTAGTACCTATTATTGAGCCAGAGGTTGATATTAATTGCCCAGATAAGGCAGCAGCTGAAGATTTACTACTTGCTGAGTTAATTAAGCATTTAGATAAATTAAGTGATGATCAAAATGTAATGCTTAAGTTAACATTGCCAGAAAAGGCAGGTCTATACACTCCGCTTACAAATCATCCACGCGTAGTAAGAGTTGTGGCTCTTTCTGGTGGCTACAGCCGTGATCATGCCAATGAAGTACTAGCAAAAAACCCAAATGTAATTGCTAGCTTTTCTAGAGCATTATCCGAGGGCCTAACTGCTCAACAAAGTGATGCGCAGTTTGACGCCATGATAGATAAAACTATTCAAGCAATCTACGACGCCTCAATAAAGTAAATATTTAGCTCTATAGCTACTGCTTATTTTCTTTAGGTTTATGCTGGCTGCTTACTCGGCCAGCATGAGCATGGGCTGTAGGGTCTTTCTTAGACTTAATCAAGCTGGCGATAGTTGAAACAGCTAAAATCAAACCAATTACCGCAAGGCTAATTAGGGTTGGAATTTTTGGAACTTCACTCCAAGTTTCATGTAGGTAGGTAAAAATTAATTTTACGCCAATAAACATTAAGATAATAGAAAGCCCAAGCGACAGGTATATCAACTTATCTAATAGGCCTTTAAGTAGGAAATAAAGCGCTCTAAGTCCTAAAAGTGCAAAAGCATTTGCAGCAAACACCAAGAATGGCTCACTTGTAACTCCAAATGTTGCTGGAATGGAATCTAGCGCAAAGAGTAAATCAGTTGAAGCTATTGCAATAAAAACTAAAAACATTGGAGTAGCAACTTTCTTACCATCAATTTTTGTAAACGCTTTTGAGCCATCAAATTTATCGGTAATTGTCATGCGCTTTGAAATAGCTTTAACCATGAAGTTATCCTCTGGGGTAGGGTCTTCATCCCAGTGCTTAAATAATCCAAATCCGGTCCAGATTAAAATTGCACCGAAAATAACAAATGTGAAGCTAAACGCAGCCAATGCAGCAGCGCCGACTGCAATAAAGATTGCTCTTAATACTAAAGCAAGTAGGACGCCAATCATTAATACTCTCTGATGATAAATTGATGGCACTTTGAACTGCGTCAAAATAATGATGAACACAAATAGGTTATCTACCGATAACGATTTCTCTACTAGGTAGGCTGCAAAATACTCAGTACCAAATTGTGAACCTGCACTTTGCCAAACCCAAATTCCAAAGCCAATAGCAAGGGCAATATAGAAGATTGACCAGCCGGCCGCTTCCTTAAACATCACATCATGGGGTTTGCGACTTACAGTTACCAGATCTAAAAAAATCAAAATCAGTATTGCAGCTATTACAACAAGCCAAGTAGTCAGTGACACATTCATTTTTAGCACCTATTCGTTAATGGGAGTTAAGTGCCAAGGTCTTCCTCAGCCAAATATAGGCCGCAGCTCCGGGATATTGCTATCCGTGTTGACGAAGATGCTATTGCGAGGTACTCCCCTTAACCTGCGTAATATAAAGTACTTTTAATTAGCCAAGCAAATTTAGAATTTTGCTGCGAGTCCTGAATTTGCTGAGAGTTTTAGAAATCTACCCTTTTTTACCAGCCAAAATCTTAAACAAAACCAGGCTTATTAATGCGCTCACAGTTGATGCAACAATAACTGCAAAAACTGCAAGATCAGAAGTTACAGGATCAGTGAAAGCTAAATTAGCGATAAAGATCGCCACCGTAAATCCAATACCAGCAGCACTACCAGTAGCTAATATGTCAACACTTTTAGCCCCTTGCGGGTACTGGCCTAGATTTGTTTTCTGGGCAATAAAAACAGCGGCTAAGACGCCAATCGGCTTTCCAATTACTAACCCCGCAAAAATACCCCAAGCTATTGGTGAATTAATTGCATTATTAATTGAATCACCGGTAATCACAACACCTGTATTTGCAAAAGCAAAAAGTGGCACAATTATAAAACTGCTCCAGGGATGAACTCTCTCCTCCAGCCACTCAATTACCGATACTTGATTATCTTCACCATCATGTAGTTTTGAGTTTTCTTTTAAAATATTTGGTGTCATTAATCCCAAAATAACACCAGCTAAGGTTGGATGCACACCACTTTTATACATGCAATACCAAAGAGCAATCCCAAATAAAATATAAACATAGGTTGACTTAACACCAAATTTATTTAGCAGATAAATTGCAGCTACAGTTGCTGCAGCCAAAAAGCTCCAAGAGGTGCTAACCCCTGATGAATAAACCAAAGCAATAATCAATATCGCACCAATATCATCAATTACTGCAAGGGCAAGTAAGAAAGGTCGAAGAGAGGCTACGGCGCTTGTGCCAACTAATGCCAATAAACCAACCGCAAGTGCAATATCGGTTGCAACGGGCACTCCCCAACCATTTGCATCCACATCACCGGCAATGATTAAGTAAATGCCAGCAGGTAACGCCATGCCACCAATTGCCGCAATAAATGGTGTTACTGCTTTTTTAAATGAAGATAGATGACCTGAGGTTAGCTCACGCTTGATCTCTAGCCCTACTACAAAGAAAAACAGTGTCATTAAAACATAATTTATGGTCTTTAAAATACTTAGATTTAAAAGAGATACTCCAATAGAGATATTAAAATCCCATTCAAGTATGGCGAAGTAATTTTCAGATAATGGTGAGTTCGCAACAATTAGTCCAAATAGCGAAGCTAAGAGGATTAAAATTCCACTGGCAGATTCCCTATGTAGAAAATCTCGCAGCGGCCTGATCACGCGGTTCATATTCCCAAGGTATCACTTTGGTTAGAAATTTTGCGTTGAATTAACCTAACTTGCTTAATGGCTCAGTTTTAAACCCTCTAACTTAACAACAATCGCGCACCATGTGTTGAAAGTATTGTCCTGGGTAGTTTGTGCTGGGCATTTTCTCACCAGCGACTAAAAATCCTAAAGCTTCATAAGTTTTTATTGCTTCAAGATTTTGTGTCCAAACCCCAAGTCCCTGTCGTTGCCAACCCTTACTTTCACAATTTTCATTTATAAATGAAAATAAAGCTTTCATTACCCCCTGTCCTCGATAACTTGGATCTGTCCAACAGCCACCTATCCAGCAAGTTGCGCCATGATCGCCCTTTAACACCTCTATATAAAGCATGCCAACATCTATTTGATTAATGGAGGCAAGTAGGTAATCCTCTTTTATAAAACGTTTTCGCCAAGTAGTTTCATCATGCGCAAGCTCTTCCTCATATTTTGGACCAAAGGCCTCTGGGTT
>JACCEA010305779.1_pt1 | contig 10179 bp, 7 predicted proteins | sample 7449851 | NCBI WGS metagenome assembly JACCEA01 (sample SAMN15323453, study PRJNA562643) | freshwater metagenome | isolation source: river surface water | place: USA:Blue River Watershed | collected 2017-08-18 | reverse complement strand
CCGCTCCTCTAGGGGGAATCTGGCTAGCAGCGCCTTGAACTCGGGGCCATGGTCAAAGAATTGCAGGTGGATCGCCTCATGGAAGAGGACATAGTCCAGGACGTAATCCGGCGCCCCCTTGAGTCGGTCAGAGATCCTGATGGTTCGGTCTGTGCTGGTGCAGGAGCCCCAGCGCTCGCGCATACCGCGCCAATTAATAGAGGAGGGTCGCAGGGTGATCTCAGGGGCAAGCTCGCTGAGCAGCTCATCAACCCTGGTTGCAAGGGCTTCCTCGCTCATAGTGGCGGCAGCCTCTTGTGCACGGATCTTGGCCACCATCTCAGGGACCATCGCCCGCTCATCAGCCTTGCTCATTCTGGCAGGGATGGAGACAACGATCCTTCCACCTTGGCGATAAGCCGAGATATTTTTCTTTCGACGGGTAGATCTAATGACGATGATCTCGCCCTCTGAGATTCCAGGCAGGGTTTGGCCATCCAAGGTTGGTTCAACAAGTGAACCTTCATCGTGAATGGTCATTGAAAAAGAGTAGGTCATCTCTCAACTAATCCTTGAGAGATTGCACAATCACAGAGGCGATTTCTTTTGATCGCGCATTAGTACCGCCGAAATCACGGCTCACAAAATCTCCACTATCGGAGAAAAATACCCTTTGTCAACGTCGTGCTCATTTGATAATCAGCCTAGAAAGACTTACTTTACGACCACGAACTCCTCGGATAACAGTTCTACGTCAGCAAGGGGAAGGCTGACTTAGAGCAAGTGACCGGGGAGTTCGCTTTTCTATTTCCAGTCAGCTTTTAACACCATTTCAAAGCTGATTTAAATTATTGACTCATTACCGAAAAAAGTATTAACCAGATTAAGGCGCTGCATCTCACCGAGCCGTGATTGCGTACAAATAGTGATTAGTTATTAAGAATTAGAGCAGCCCCGATAGGTCATCTGGTACTTCAAGACTCTTCAAGTAACTCTCAGGAACCAATAAATCATCTGCTGTTGGAAGAATTCCACTCCACAAACGATCACGTGCTTCAACATCCTTTAACTCTCGAACCTGCTTCCAAAAAGTGGTCGCTTCACGTGCAAGTCGTGGTGAAACCTGCAAGCCTAATAGTGAAGAAAAGAGTTGCTGCGCAGGTGCAGATGTTGCACGACGACGACGCAATGTTTCTTGGAGTGCTGCAATATTTGGAAGACGATCTCCAGCAGCAAGGGCTACCACCTCTTCGCTCCAGCCATCAATTAATGCAAGAACTGTTTCTAGTTTTGTTAAAGCTGCACGCTGTGCTGGTGACTCCTGAGGTGTGAAAATTCCATCATTGAGCGCAATAGAAACACTTTCAGGGTTTGATGGATCAAAGCCATCACCTGTTTCAAAGGCGCGTTGTGCTTGCTCCTGAATCGCATCCATATCGATGTTAACGCCCTTGCCATAATCTGTAATTGCGGTGCGAATATATGAAACTAACCAAGGGTTATGTGCAAACAAACGTGCAACTGCAGCTTCACGTAATGCATGGAAGATTCGAACCTCATCCATAGGAATATCAAGATCTGTTGCCCATTCCTTAATGTTCTGCGGGACAAGGGTTGGATAGGCGGCATCAATCAATGGCAATCCGACATCATGAGCGCCGGTTACCTTCCCTGAAAGCCCGCCAATTGCCTGACCAAGCTGTGTTGCAATCAAAGATCCAATAAATGAGTTGAGCAGGGCAGAGATCATGCCGATGGGAAGCTGCATACGCTCTTGGCTCGTTGGATCATCACCACCGAGTGCGGTTCCATCACCAGCAGATGCCTGATTGAGCAAATCACCAATTGCAGAGGACAAACCAATTGCTAATGGTTCAACAGTTGTTTGCCATCCAGCTAAAGTTGAATCAACCCAATCGGTGCGAGCTAGCGCAACATTTCCGGTGTTGGGTGATTGTGGGAAAAAAGTTGCATCATTGAGCCACAGCTCAGCGATTGAAAATGCTTGCTCGACATCAGAGACATCATTTGCACCAATCGGTGCTGAGCCTTGAGCTGTAGCAAATTTCTTGGCGGTGTCTCGGACAATATTTTTTGGCAAAGCTTCAGCTGATCCACCAAATCCTGTGGAGTTGATTCCTAGCTTTGAAAACTGCTCCTGAATCTGTTGCTGCATCTGTTGCATCATGGCAGCAAAATCAATTGGCTCCTCAGAGCCATCTGAGTTTCCTGGTGTGAAGCCAAAAGGTGTCATAGATCAATCCTCCCAGTCTTGAAACAACTTTGCACTCTCTTTCATTCCCAGACACCGGTCAGCGATTGGCACTGGTAACTAGTAGGCTGGCCCCATGTCTAACGCATTTGCAGCTTTGATCTGGTGGGTAGTTCCCGCAGCTGGACTCATTGGTGCCTTCGGGTACGTGCTGTGGGTTACCAAATTTGAAGGAAAGTTCCAGCAAGAAACTCAGCGTTCAGTCGGACAGTTCCAACGTTTTCAGGATTCTCTCCGTGATTCCCAAGCACGGGATGCTGCAGGTGGCGCGGTAATAATTACCTCAGCAACCGGGGCTGATTCAAAGGGCGATAGTTCAGATGATGCTGGCCCAATAGATTCATCAGCCTTTGATGCTGGCTTTGATGCCGGGTCTTCTAACTAGGTTTACAACCATCTAAGGCGAGATTAGATAACTTTCAGATGATGAGATTCTCGCGGCTTCCTCGATTAGTAACAGCAACTTTAGGAATCTTCTTTTTACTTGCAACCCTTGCACCACTTCCCTATGCAATTGTTTTGCCGGGTGAGGCGCAAAATATTTTTAAAGGTGTAATTACATTTAAAGGGCTTACAAACTATCCACCATCTGGACGTATCGATTTAATGTCGATCAGAGTTACAAACCCTGATACTTGGATCTTTGGTCCCGAGGTTATTTACTCATGGATTGATGCAGATCGCGCCGTCTATCCAAAATCTGCGATCTATCCACCAGGAACAACGACTGAGGAAGAGAGCAAGCAGGCCAAAGCAGATATGGTGAAGTCCCAAGACAAAGCCATTGTTGCTGCAGTTAATTATCTGCAATCACACCCTGAGATTATGGGCGAGACAAAAGCTATTGGTGCACAACGTGCTAGCCAGTTAGATACCAAGAAGATTGCATTCAAGGTTGGCGAAACCGGTGGCCCCAGTGGTGGACTTGTTTTCTCCATTGGATTAGTTGAGCTTTTAACTGAGCGAGATCTTCTTGAGGGTCGCCATATTGCAGGAACTGGAACAATTACAGAGCGGGGAATCGTCGGCCCCATCGGTGGCATCAATGAAAAAATCCACTCCGCCAAAAAAGTCGGGGCGACCATCTTCTTTGCACCCGTCGATAACGCCGAAGAGATCAGCAATGTTCCAGATGGCATAAAGGTAGTAACTGTCGCCACATTGGCCCAAGCAATCAACTATTTGGGCGGTTCTGAGAAGTAGTTTGAACCTTAGAGGCTGCTTAGAAGCCTTGAATTGGTGGGGCAATTGCCCGTGCGATAACTTTGCCCCATGACGAATAACCCTCAGTTTCAACGCCCAGCCTTCCAATTCAACGCTCGCAAGAGTCCTCTGGCAATCACAGTAGGAATTCTTGTAATCACAGCTGCGCTCTTTACAGCGCTCAGTGGTTTCTATGCTGATTGGTTGTGGTTCAAATCTGTTGACTTCACAAGTACCTGGTCAACAATTTTGATCACCAAAGCAACACTCTTTGTTGTTGCTGGTTTAGTCACATCGCTCATCGTGATGTTCAATGTTTTATTGGCATACAAGCGTCGTCCGCTTTACGTGCCGATGACAGTTGAGGCTGACAATCTAGAACGTTACCGTTCACAAGTTGAGCCAATTCGTCGTCCGCTCTTTATTGGTTTGAGCATTGCACTCTTCTACTTTGCGGGATCTGCTGGATCTCAAATGTGGAGCACATGGTTACAGTTCAAGAACTCCACGCCATTTGGTGTAAATGATCCACAGTTCAATATGGATATCTCATTTTTCGCATTTCGTCTTCCTTTTTGGCAGACCTTGATCTCATGGGGTATTTCAACTGCGATCCTTGCGATCCTTGCCTCAGTTGCAGTCCACTATCTATATGGCGGAATCCGCTTACAGGTACAGGAAGATCGCACAACTGTTGCCGCACGTGTTCAGCTATCGGTCCTTCTCGGTTTAGTAGTACTGCTTAAGGCGGTTGCTTACTGGTTTGATCGATACGCACTTGCGCTCAAGGAAAGCCGTTTGATTACAGGCCTTACCTACACAGATGTAAATGCGGTTTTGCCAGCCAAGGCGATCCTTGCCGGAATTGCAATTGTCTGTGCACTTTTATTCTTTGCAAATATTGTTCGTCGCTCATGGGTGCTTCCTGCAGCAGGAACAGCGCTGCTAGTTATCTCATCTGTTTTGATCGCTGGCCTGTATCCAGGTGCGATTCAGCAGTTCCAGGTAAAGCCAAGCGAGTCTTCAAAAGAGGCTCCATTTATTCAGCGCAATATTGATGCAACCCGCGCTGCGTATGGCCTAGAAGATGTAACGATCAGCGATTATCAGGCAACGGTGGCTACAAACACCGGCCAGCTTGCAGATGATGCAGCGACAATCGCCAACATTCGTTTAATGGATCCAAATGTTTTGTCTGCAACATTTAGACAACTTCAGCAGATTCGTCCTTACTACAGCTTCCCTGAGTCACTTGATATCGATCGCTACACCGTCAATGGTGTAAAACGCGATGTTGTTGTGGCGGTCCGTGAATTAAATATCGCTGGAAACCCTTCTCGTAACTGGATCAACGACCACCTTGTATACACACATGGTTTTGGTTTTGTTGCAGCCTACGGAAATGAGCGCGATGCCGATGGAAAGCCTTCCTTTACAGTCGGAAACCTTCCACCAACTGGTGCTCTTGGTGAGTTTGAGCCACGTGTGTACTTCGGTGAGAATGTTCCGGATTACTCAATCATTGGTGGTGTAAAGACCGATACTCCAGTTGAGTTTGACTATCCAGATGATGCTTCACCAAATGGTCAACGTAACTACACATACACCGGTACTGGTGGAGTTCCAGTTGGATCATTACTGAACAAGGTTGTCTTTGCACTGAAGTATCAGGAGCAGAGAATTCTTCTCTCTAACTTGATCAACAAGGATTCAAAGATTCTCTTTGAACGTAACCCTCGTGAGCGTGTTGCAAAGGTTGCCCCATGGTTAACCCTTGATGGAGATCCATACCCAGCTTTGGTTGATGGAAAGATCATTTGGATTATTGATGGGTACACAACAAGTGCTGGTTATCCATATGCTCGTCAGACAGTGCTTTCAAATGCAACAGCTGATGCTTTGACAACTAACTCTGCTTCAATAGTTTCACAGCGTAATCAGAGCGTTAACTACATCCGTAACTCTGTTAAAGCAACTGTTGATGCTTACAACGGAACTGTGACCTTGTACGAGTGGGATGAGAAGGATCCAGTCCTCAAGACATGGGCAAAGGCATTCCCAAACACAATCAAGAAGAAGAGTGAGATCTCAGCTCAGCTTCTAGAGCACATCCGCTACCCAGAGGATCTCTTCCGTGTTCAGCGTGAAATCCTTAGCTCGTACCATGTAAAGAGCGCTGAAGCCTTTTACGGTGGTCAGGATTTCTGGCGCGTACCTCGTGATCCTTCAACATTTGGAGCTAACGCATCTGCGCAACCTCCTTACTACTTAACTCTTCAAATGCCAGGTTCAAAGAAGCCTGCCTTCTCATTGACTACTCCATTTGTTCCACGTGGTGGTCGTGAAAACCTTTCAGCATTTGCTGTAGTTAACTCAGATCCAGGTCCTGATTACGGAAAGATGACTGTTCTTCAGTTGCCTCGTAATACAAATATTGCAGGTCCTTCACAGGTAGCTTCTAACTTCGAAGCAAAGCCTGAAGTTGCAAACTCATTGTCACTACTTCGTCGTGGTGGCTCTGATGTTGTACTTGGTAACCTGCTGACTCTTCCTGTTGGTGGAGGTCTCTTGTATGTACAACCTGTATATGTAAAGGCGACATCAAACACCGCTGCATATCCATTGCTTCAGAAGGTGCTTGTCTCCTTCGGAGATCAAATTGGATATGACGACACATTAAAGGGTGCACTTGATCAGGTATTCGGTGGAAACTCCGGAACCGCTGCAGGTGGAACTACTGGTGGTTCAACTTCTGCAGGTGCAACCACAAACTCTTCACTTGCAAACTCTTTAGCTAGTGCAAAGCAGGCATATGCCGATGGTCTTGCAGCGCTTGCAAAGGGAGATTTTGCAGCCTATGACAGAGCACAGAAGCGTTTGAAGTCTGCACTTGATGCAGCGATCAATGCGCAGAATAAGAAGTAAAGAGAACCAGTAATTAAATCTTCGTAGTAATTATGAAGATTGGGTTATTGATAGCTTGAGATAGAGGCCAGATTCATGCGAGCAATTGCATGGATTTGGTCTTTATCTATATCTGCACATAAGATTGCGCATACCGACGCGGGGTGGAGCAGCTCGGTAGCTCGCTGGGCTCATAACCCAGAGGTCGTAGGTTCAAATCCTGCCCCCGCTACCAATACAAAAAGGTCCTCATTTGAGGGCCTTTTTGCTTTATCCATACTCCCAGCGGACTGGTTGTTACTAAATAGATCAAAGCGGTGTGTGAATTTAGACGGGTAACCGGCGCTTTGGTGAATGGTTTCGGAATAAGAGTAAAAGTCGAAGCGCAGAGAGGTTGATGCGGCTCTCTAGCGAGTGATCAAACTTTTTATTTGATTCTCAACGAGTTAGTAACAACCAGAACGCTGCTCGCCGCCATGGCAGCTGCTGCATACATCGGTGACATCAAACCTGCAGCAGCAATTGGCAAGCCAATTACGTTATAGATCAACGCCCAGCCCATATTCAAGCGAATGATCTTTAGCGTTTTCTTTGAAAGCTTTAGCGCAGAGATTACAGAGCCAAGACCTGCATTCATCAAGGTGATATCAGCGCTATTGATCGCTGTATCTGTTCCTGTTCCCATCGCCATTGAAAGATTTGCAGCAGAAAGTGCAGCTGCATCATTAATGCCATCACCAACCATCAATACTGTGTGGCCTTCACTCTTCATTCGTTCAACGATCTCTAATTTAGTTTCAGGCAAAGCATGAGAAACAACATGTGCTGCATCGATTCCAACTGTTTGTGCAACTGATGCTGCAACTTCAGAGCTATCTCCGGTGACAAGCCAAGGGGTAATGCCCATCTTTTGAAGTTCTAAGACGGTTTGTGCCGCATCGCTTTTCAGCTGATCTCCAACTGCAAAGACGGCAAGGGCAACGCCATCCCAGGCAAGAACAGCAAGGGTTAACCCTGCAGCTTGGCCACGATCGATTGCAGCTTTAATCTCAGGGTGGAACTCTGTCGAGCTATGCGCAACCGCGGCAGGTGAACCAATAAGAACTACTGGTGATTGCGAAAGAATTGAGACTCGGCCTGCAGCACCTGAACCTGGAGTTACAGAGAAATCAGAGACTGCAAAGGTCGGAAGAGCAGCGCTAGGAATTGAAGATTGTGATGCGCTCTGGCTAAGTGCGTAGCGGGTAATTGACTGCGCCACTGGATGGTTATTGAGTGATTCAATCGCTTGGGCAGAGGCGACAATGTTTTGTGCGGTCACAATCTCTGCAAATGAACGACCTAGAACCGCGCCAGCTGCAGTTGAAATAGTTGCATCTTGAACAAGCATCACGCCTTCTGTAAGGGTGCCTGTCTTATCAAATACAACAACATCTACCTTGCGTGCGACCTCTAGAACTCGTGGTTCACGCAAAACAATTCCACGAGCTGCTCCTCGGCCCGATGCAACAAGCAGGGCGACAGGGGTAGCCAAACCAAGTGCACATGGGCAGGCGATTACTAAGACCGCAATTGCATGAGAAATTGAGATTGTCAGAGTTGAACCTGTTGCATACCAAACCGCAAAGGTTGCGATCGCACCTGCAGTAACAATAGGAACAAATACCGCGCTAATTCGATCTGCAAGACGTTGAATCGGAGCCTTAGTTCCTTGAGCGCTAATTACCATGGCGGTGATTCGAGCAAGCTCGGTATCGCTGCCGACGCGAGTAGCGCGAACAATTAAACGACCATTGTGGTTTACCGATGCTCCAATAACAGAGGAACCTGGACCAACATCGACAGGCTTTGTTTCACCGGTAAGCATGGAATTATCAACGGCGCTTTCGCCCTTAACCACAATTCCATCTGTTGCGATGCGATCTCCTGGGCGAACCTCAAACTCATCACCGATCTGCAACTGCTCAATCGGAACAATAAGTGGGAATCCCCCACGAACAATTGTTACCTCTTTGCTGCCTAATGCAAGCAACGATGACAGCGCGCTGCTGGCCTTAGCCTTAGCGCGAGTTTCTAAGTAACGACCAAGAATCACAAAGAAGATAACTCCTGCAGCTACTTCGGTGTAGACATCTCCGGCGCCAGTTGAGTTGGCGTAAATCGACCAACCAAAGGCTGCAAGTGAGCCCATTGAAATTAAGTTATCCATAGTTGGATGCTTAAGATTTCTGATCGCTGCTTTATGAATTGGATAAGCGATGATTAAAACAACTGGGGCACTTAGAGCGATTACAACCCAAGCAGTTGGTGAGTACAAAGGATGTGGCAAGCCTGCAGCATCCAAAGCATCATGAACCCACATATCTACTTGGTGATGCCAGCTCATAACCATGGAAAGAGCAACGGCGGGCACTGCAAAGATAAAAGCGAAGATGAAGGCACGAGCAGATTTCTTGCTGTGCAAAGCTATTGATTGACCATCGGCCAAAACCGATGCTGAATAACCAGCCTTTTCGACAATCTTTATCAACTCTTTTGCACTGATTTCAGCAGGAGCCAAAATATGTGCGGTTTCAGTTGCAAAGTTAATTGTTGCGCTGACCCCTTCAACGCTATTGAGCGCCTTTTCAACTGAGTTCACGCATGAAGAACAGGTCATTCCCTGAACCGACAAGGTTGTTGGTTCCAAGGGTGTATTAGTTGCCTGTGTACTCATCGTCGCTCTCCTCGTTTATCGTCTTGCTGATTTAAAGCTCTTCTAGCTTCCAGTCTTTAATTCTTCTTACGGATTAAGTCCATTAATTACAGCGTTGTGCAGCGCTCCGTTAGTTGAAACCCCGCTGCCACCAAAAGGTCCACTTTGCCCTGCGGTATTTGTAAAACTTCCACCAGCTTCGCGAACAATGATGTCCAGTGCTGCCATATCCCACAGAGCAAGTGATGGCTCAATCGCGACATCAACCGCGCCTTCTGCAACCAACATGTGTGACCAGAAATCACCGATTCCGCGTGTTCTCCATGCAGATGCAAGCATCTTTTGGAAAGGCTCTAGACGATCTCCCCACCCAACAAAATCTGAGTATGAAATCGAAGCATCGCTTAACGATGAAACCTTAGAGACGAAGATTCGTTTTTCATTGGGAGCCAACGAAAGCTGCGAGGTAGAAGTTCCGTGGTTGACGAGATCATTATCAGAGTTTGAATATACAAAATCATCACCGGATGTATCGCCTAACGCAAAATCACTTTCACCAGAGTTAAAGCGAACCGTTGCACCATGTCCCTTGGCAGCCGCCCAACGACGAGCAAGAGCTGGTGCAGAAGCGATTCCAACAACAACCTCCTCATTACCTGATGCATCTACTTCAACAAGTGCGATCAAAGTTGCCCAGGTAGGAACACCGCGCATAAAGTTTTTAGTTCCATCAATTGGATCGATTACCCAGTAGCGACCTGAACTTCCCTTGTCACTTCCAAACTCTTCGCCAACTAATCCATCTGATTCACGGTGGGTTGCTAACGCCTCGCGGATTGCGGTTTCAACTGCACGATCTGCGTCGGTGACGGGGGTGTTATCGGGCTTTGTTGTGATTACTAAATCCTGAGCTTGGTATCGATCTAGGGTAATTACATCTGCAAGATCAGCTAAAGCGTGGGCAAGGGCCAGATCATCAAGAATCTGTTCTGAACCATTTGCTGTGCTCATCATGTAGTAAGTCTACTGGCTTTAGGAAACATCTTCCCATTCAGCAATTATTGAACAGATCACCTCTCAGGCAGAATGCAGATGGTGCAACTTGCTCGCAAAAGAGTGGGGTGAT
>JACCEA011105653.1_pt1 | contig 10183 bp, 9 predicted proteins | sample 7449851 | NCBI WGS metagenome assembly JACCEA01 (sample SAMN15323453, study PRJNA562643) | freshwater metagenome | isolation source: river surface water | place: USA:Blue River Watershed | collected 2017-08-18 | reverse complement strand
GCTGCGCGTCGCCGGTGCCGGGCGGCAAGTCGATGAGGAGCAGGTCGAGCTGCCCCCATTTCACGTTCTGCACGAACTGCTGCACCGTCTTCATGATCATCGGCCCGCGCCAGACGACGGGAGTGTTGTCGTCGACCAGGAACCCCATGCTCATGACCTTCACGCCGTGGCGCTCCATCGGCACGAGCATCGCCTCGGTGCCCTCGCCCTCGACCTCCGGCCGGCCGCTGAGCCCCATCATGAGCGGCACGCTGGGGCCGTAGATGTCGCAATCCATCAGGCCGACGCGGCCGGGTCGCCCCTGCAGCGCGAGCACCTGGGCCGCGGCGCAGGCGAGATTGACGGAGAAAGTGCTCTTGCCGACGCCGCCCTTGCCGGAGGCGACCGCGATGGCGTGGCGGATGGACTTCGGGGCCGCGGCGGCGCCGGCGAGGTTGCCGCCGGCGGCGGTGTGGCCCGCGGCGGCGGGCGGGGCCTTGGCGGGCGCGACGGCGATCTCGACGAGCAGATCCTTCACGCCCGGCTGGCCGCGGAGCACGCGCTCGACCTCGCTCTTGATCTGGAGCGGGGTCTTCGGATCGCTGCTCGTGAGCGCGAGGGAAACCTTGACGGTGCCGTCCAGCATGCCGGCGCTGCGCACGAGCCCGAAGGACACGATGTCGCGGCTGAAGCCGGGGTATTTCACTTGCTTGAGAAGGTCTTTGATTTGGTCGGACGTCACGGTGGTGCGATTGTGAGCAATTAAGAGTTGTTATGCCGCGGAGCGGCGCAAATAGAAAGACCTCCTGCGCCGCGCAAACGTCCGCGCACCCGTCACCATGCAAACTCTCTTCCGCTTCCTGCTCCTGCTCACGCTGGGCGCCGCCTCCGTGGCCGCACAAGGCAAACGCGATGTCGGCGAAATCGGCGTCGAAGTGAAAAACGCCGCGATCCGCGTGCGCATCTCTTCCTCCGCGCCGGACTTGCAGGGCCTCGCCCAGAAAGCCTTCAACTCCCACGGCCGCTACACGGTCGTCGGCAGCGGCCACCAATACGACCTGCGGTTCACGCCCGCCGGCGGCACGCAGGTGAAAGTCGAGATCACCCGCGGCTCCGCGGCCACGCCGGTGCATGCGGAAACCGTCTCCGGCACGACGCTCAACGACGCGCTGCTGCGCGCGGCGGACGTCGCGGTCGTGAAGACCAACGGCATCCCGGGCCAGCGCGGCTTCTTCACCGCCAAACTCGCCTTCATCTCGAAGCGCACGGGCAAGACGGAGGTCTACACCTCGAATCTGTTTCTGGGCGAAGCGGTGCAGGTCACGCGCTTCGGTGCACTCGCGCTCTCGCCGCGTTGGGCGCCGGACGGCTCGAAACTGATTTACACGAGTTATTTCAAGAAAGGCGCGCCGGACATCTACGTCGTCGATCCCGCGACCGGCCGGCACGACGAGATCGCGAGCTACAAGGGCACGAGCAGCGGCGCCCGTTTCAGCCCGAGCGGCGGGCAGATCGCGATGATCCTCTCGGCGTCGGGAACCTCCGAATTGTTCGTCACCAACGCCCGCGGCACCATCGCGCCGGACTCGCGCAAGACGCGCTCGGAAGCGGTGAAAGCGTCGCCCTGCTGGTCGCCCGACGGCCGGCAGATCGTGATGACGATGGAACCGGGTCCGCAGCTTTACGTGATCAGCGCCGCCGGCGGCGCGCCGCGGCGGCTGTCCGGCGCGTTCTCCTACATGGCCGAGCCGGACTGGAGCCGCACCGAACCGAACAAGATCGTCTGCACGGTGAAGAAAGACGGCCGCTACCAGGTCGCGGTCGTCGACGCGGCGAGCGGCACGGCGAAGGTGGTGTCGCAGTCGCCGATCGACGTGGTCGAGCCGAGCTGGCTGGCGGACGGCCGCCACGTCGTCTGCACGGTGCGCGACCGGCGCTCCAGCGTGCTGCACATTCTGGACACGGAGACCGGCAAGCTCACCGCGATCTCGGGCGCCAATGACAACATGATGCAGGCGAGCGCGCTGTTGCGCTGAGCCCGGAAAACGAAAACGCCGCCCGGAGCCGGGCGGCGTGAGAAACGAGGCTGCGGCCGAACCGTCGCCCGGCTCAGGCGAGCGCCGCGACGTAGTTCTTCTCGGCGGCGTCCCAGTCGACGACGTTCCAGAACGCCGTCACGTAGTCGGGGCGGCGGTTCTGGTAGTTGAGGTAGTAGGCGTGCTCCCAGACATCGAGGCCGAGGACGGGTTTGCCTTCGATGCCGGCGACGGCCTTGCCCATCAGCGGGCTGTCCTGGTTGGCGGTGGAGCCGATCGCGAGCTTCTTGTCGGCGCCGACATAAAGCCACGCCCAGCCGGAACCGAAGCGGGTGGCGGCGGCCTGCGCAAACGCGGCCTTGAACTTGTCGAAGTCGCCGAACGTCGCGTTGATCGCGGCGGCGAGCTGGCCCTTGGGGGCGCCGCCCTTGCCGGGGCCCATGATCGTCCAGAAGAACGCGTGGTTGCTGTGACCGCCGGCGTTGTTGCGGACGCCGCCGCGGATCGCCTCGGGCACCTTGCTCAGGTCGGCGATGAGGGTGTTGACGTCGAGCGCGGCGAGCTCCGCGTGGTCCTTGAGGAGGTTGTTGGCGTTGGTGACGTAGGCGTTGTGGTGCTTGCCGTGGTGGATCTCCATCGTGCGCGCGTCGATGTGCGGCTCGAGGGCGGTGGCGGCGTAGGGCAGAGCGGGAAGGGTGAAGGCCATGGTCGGGAGGATTGTAGGTTTTGAGTCGTGGAACGAACGAAGGCCGACAAGGAGGCACCGGCTCGGAATCGCGTCAACTTTCGGCTGTGTCCTGCGCGCGGCGTTTGCCGCGGAAAAACGCCTGCAGCAGTTCGCGGCACTCCGCTTCCAGCACGCCGCCGGCGGTGAGCTCGACGCGGTGGTTGACGCGCGGGAGTTCGCTCAGGTTGGTGGCGCCGCCGAGGCAGCCCATCTTCGGATCGGGGACCGCGTAGCAGACGCGGCGGACGCGGGACATCAGCATCGCGCCGGAGCACATGGGACAGGGCTCCTTGGTGACGTAGACGGTGGCCCCTTCGAGCCGCCAGTCGCCGAGCTTCGCCGCGGCCTGGGTGAGCGCCAGCATCTCGGCGTGGGCGGTGGGGTCGCGCGAGGTCTCGACCGTGTTGTGGGCGGAGGCGACGACCTCGCCGCCGACCTCGATCACGGCGCCGATCGGCACCTCGTCGCGGCGCCACGCCTCGATGGCCTGGTTGTAGGCGAGGCTCATGAAGAAGGTGTCGTCGCGCACGAGCTGGGACGGGAAACGCTTCTCGAACGGACAGGGCAGCGGAGGAGCCGGAGAGTCGGTCATGTTCGTGCGGGCGGAGGGAAACCTTGACTAAGGCGGCGCAAGTCTGCCTTACAAGGGGGTTTTACGAACCGACTTATGACCCTTATCCGCACGACGCACCAACCCCGCGACTCCCATGGCTGACGGCAACGCGATCGAAGTGGAGGGCAAAGTCGTGGCGGTGCTGCCCGGCACGATGTTCAAGGTGCAACTGTCGAACGGACACGTGGTCCTCGCGCACATCTCGGGCAAGCTGCGGAAAAACTTCATCAAGATCGCCGCCGGCGACATGGTGAAAATGGAGATGAGCCCCTACGACCTCGAGAAGGCGCGCATCACGTTCCGCATGAAGGAAACGTCCAACAACTACGTGCCGCCGCCGCGGCGCCGGAGCTACTGAGCACCGCCCGCTCCGCCGGAATTCGCATCGACGCCGCCGACCCGCGGCGTCTTTTTTTTGCCATCGCATGAGCCGCCCGAGCCGCCGCACCAGAGACGACCGCAGCCGCGCGCCGGAAGCGTTTCGCGACGAGATCGACGGCTTCCTGACCTACATCGCGCTCGAACGCGGACTGTCGGCCAACACCGTCGCGGCATATCGGCGCGACCTGGACCAGGCGGCGCGCGACTTCGCGCGGGCCGGCGCGCCCGGCTGGCGCGCGGTGACGCCGGGACAGGCGACCGCCTGGGCGCGCGGCCTGACCGCGGACGACTACAAAGTGTCGAGCCTCGCGCGCAAACTCTCGGCGCTGCGCATGCTGTCGCGGCACCTGCTGCGCGAGCGGCTCCGCGACGACGACTTCGGCGCGCTGCTCACGATGCCGAAGGCGGAACGCCGCATCCCGCCCACGTTGTCGACCGACGAGGCCGCCCGGCTGATGACGGCGCCGACCGGCGGCGATGCATTCGCGCTGCGCGACCGCGCCCTGCTCGAATTGTTTTACTCCAGCGGGCTGCGCGTCTCCGAGCTCGCGGGCCTGATGCTGCAACAGGTCGACGTCGAGGCCGGCTTCCTCCGCGTTTTCGGCAAGGGCGCCAAAGAGCGCGTCGTGCCGCTCGGGCGCAAAGCCGGCGAGGCCATCGCGACCTATGTCGCCGCGGGCCGGCCGAAACTCGTCCGCACCTACACCGGCAGCCAGTTGTTCCTCAATCACCACGGCCGCGCGCTCTCGCGGATGGGCCTGTGGAAGATCGTGAAGAAACACGCGGCGCGCGCGGGCATCGCGAAGCACGTGAAACCGCACGCGCTGCGCCACTCGTTCGCGACCCACCTCCTCACCGGCGGCGCGGACCTGCGCGCGATCCAGGAAATGCTCGGCCACGCCAGCATCTCCACGACGCAGATCTACACGGCGGTGGAGCCGGAGCGCCTCGTGTCCCACCACGGAAAATTCCACCCGCGGAACCGCGGGGAGTGAGCCGCCGGCGCGCCCGCGGCCCGGCCCCCGGCCCCGCAAATTCGCGGCTTCTAACGCGCCCGCGCGGACGCTAGGAGTCGGGCATGAACGAAGCGCACGCGCATGGGGAAAACGTCCGGCAATCGGCCGCCGCGCTGGCCGCGGCCCTCGGCGGGTTGCGGCCCCGCGTGGCGATCGTGCTCGGATCCGGGCTCGGCGGTCTCGCCGCGCGCGTGGAGCAGGCGACGACCGTCCCGTATGCCGCGCTGCCGGGCTTCCCGGTGCTCACCGTGGCCGGGCACGCGGGCAACGTGATTCTCGGCCGCCTCGGCGGCGTGCCCGTCGCGGTGCTCAACGGCCGGAAACATTTCTACGAGACGAACGACCCGTATCCGCTGCGCACGATGGTGCGGACGATGCGGGCGCTCGGCGTGGAGACCCTGTTTCTCTCCAACGCCGCCGGCTCGCTCCGCGCGCACATCAAGGTGAGCGAGCTCATGCTCATCACCGACCACATCAATTTCCTCGGCCTGAACCCGCTCACCGGGCCCAACGACGAAGCCTTCGGGCCGCGCTTCGTGCCGATGAGCGAGGCGTGGGATCCCGCGCTCGGCGCCAAGGTGAGGGCCACCGCGGCTCAGTTCGGCATCACGCTGCACTCCGGCGTCTACGTGGCGTTCCGCGGTCCCTCGTTCGAGACGCCGGCCGAGATCCGCATGGCCCAGGGCTGGGGCGGCGATGCCGTCGGCATGTCCAGCGTGCCGGAATGCCTGATCGCCCGCCACTGCGGCCTCAAGGTCGTCGGCGTGTCCTGTATCACGAATATGGGTGCGGGCCTATCGGACGAAAAACTCTCCCACGCGCACACCCTCGAAAACGCCGCCAAGGGCGCGGCGGATTTCGAGCGCCTCGTGATCGGCGCGATCAAGGTGCTCTGACACGTGACGGCAGCGGGGCCGGTCGCGGCGCGCGAACCTGGGCCGCACCGGCCTCTTCGCCCCGCCCCGGACCTCGGTCGCCCGCCCCGCTCACGGCGCGGCGAGGAATTTCCGGTCCGCGAGCCACTCGTGGAAACGGGCGATCCAGGCGCCGGCCGGCGACTTGTTCGCGGCGCGCACGCCGAAGCCGTGGCCGGCGCCGGCATACATCATGAGTTCCGCACTCGCCCCCGCGCGCTTCGTCTTCAGGTAAAACTCGGCCAGCCCTTCGGAGATATTCTGGCGGTCGCCGTAGCCGGCGGTGAGGAAGACCGGCGGCGTTTCCTTGGTGACGACGATATCGGTGCGCGGGAGGCCGCCCGGGTAGATGAGTCCGTAGAAGTTGGCCCGCGCGCTCTGCCGGTCGACCGGATCGGCCGAGTCGGCGATTCCGTCCGCGCCGCGCGTCGCCGCGAGCAGGGCGACTTCGCCGCCGGCGGAGAAACCGATGATGCCGACGGCGGCGGGACGCACGCCCCACTCGCCGGCGCGGGCCCGGACCAAACGCAGCGCGCGCTGGGCGTCGGCGAGGGCGTCGCGGTCGACGGTGTAGGGCTGCGGTTGGCCCGCGGGGTTCGCGTCGTCCTTGGCGAGGCGGTATTTCAACACGAACGCCGCCACCCCGCGCGCCGCGAGCCACTCGCCGACCGCGGTGCCTTCGTGCTGGAAGGCGAGGCGCGCGTGGCCGCCGCCCGGCGCCACGATCACCGCGCAGCCGGTGGCCGTGTCCTTGGTCGGCAGATACACGAGCAGCGACGGGGCGTGGATGTTGGAGACGTTGGTGCCGGCGATTTTCTCCGGCTCGGCCTTCCGCGCCTCCGCACCGGGAGCGCCGGCGGGCCAGAGCGGAACGGTGACGGGACCGGCGGCGCGGACAGCGACCGTCGACAGAAGGAGCAGCGCAAGGAAGCGGGACATGTTTTTTCGGGGATGAAGGGTGAAGGCGGGGCGGGCGGGGAAACCGGCGCCGTGCGCGGGAGCAGACTCGACCGGCGGAGCCGGCGCCGCAAGGCGGCGGTCGCGCGGCGAAGGGAACGCCGGAAACCGTGCCGCCGCGGCCGGCGGCCTCACGGCCGCGCGAGCTGCACCGCGTAGGTGTGGGTGAGGGCGCGGCCGCGGTCGTCGCGCGGGCTGTGGAAATTGCCGCTGAAGATGATCCACTTGCCGTCGGGCGTGAACGTGAGGTTGGGCTCCACGCCGGTGACCTTGCTGTAGTCGTGGGCGGACATGTCGACGAGGCGCTCCGATTTCAGAAAGCCAGTTTCGATCAACGGCTCGCCCGGCTTCGGGATCGAGTTACCGCGCACCAGCGCCGGCCGGAAGAGGTAGATCCACTGGCCCTGCGCGGCCGGCACGATCGTCTCGCCGTCGGGACCGCGCGCGGCGACGCTGCCGGGGTAGCCGCCGTCGCCGGCGAAGAGCGTGCCGTCGGGCGACTGGTTGTAGTGCACCGACCACTCCTCGCGTTTCAGGTTATACCAGACGCGGCGGCCGGTGGAGAGTTCGACGCCCGCGAGCCAGAACACGGTCGAGCGCGGCGTCTGCAGGTCGAACCACACCCATTTCCCGTCGGGCGAGAAAAATTCATGGCCCTCGATCTCCATGTTCATCGTGCGGCGGTGCAGGAGTTGCGGGGGGCCGCCGTCGGCGCGGATCGTCCAGGTGCGGTCGTTGAAATGCCACGGCCCCTCGTGGCAGAAAAGGATCTGCTGCGGATCGGTGGGCGAACACTGGAGGTGGTTGGTCCAGTCGTTCTCGCGATGGATCACCTTGAAGACGCCGGTCTTGATCTCGACCGTGTAGATCATCTTCGGCGCGCCGGCGGCCCACTGCGCCTCGAGCGTGCCGCCCATGCCGTTGGGCGGCGGCGTGCGCGGGACGACCTTGCCGTCGGGGTCGGGGCCGATGGCGACGAGCAGCGTCTCGTCGCAATTGAGCGCGAACTGCGCGCCGCGGGCCTGGGGCGGGAGTTTGACCACGGTGCGGACGACTTTCGTGTCGAGGTGCACGGCCTTGAGCGTGTTCTCCGCGCGGGCGAAAAAATAAGCCTCGCGCGTGCGCCACGCCGTGGCGATCGGACTGGCCTCCGCCAGCACGAGTTCGGATCGCGGCGGGGTTTTCCCGAGGGTGGTCAGGTCGACGGCGACGATGCCGTCGCGGGTGCGGAGGACGACTTTGTCGCCTTCGGGCGTGTAGGCACGTTGGTGGAAATAGAGGCTGGTGCCGCCGGTGTCGGGCGAGAGCCGGATGACGCGGTGGCCGGTCTTCGCGTCGATCCAATCCGCCGGCAGCGGCGCGGCGGCGCGCGCGCCCGCCGCCAGGCAGAGCATCAGCAGGAACAGCGACACCGGGGTGGACGCGAAGGGAGCGCGACGATCGAGGGGCATGGGTAAGGAAAACTGCGAGGCGAGACGGCCGGGGGCGAACGCTCGGTGTGCGGCGCAATGGCGGACAGTTCGAGGCGCCGCCGCGATTCACGGCCCAAGACCGTCCCCCGGCTTGACTCGCGCACCGAATCCGCCGCGCTCGGACCTCCCGTCCGCGTGCACCGTTTCATTCCCGATCCCGCCGCTCCGCCGCCCTCCGCCGCCGCACTCGAACAGACCCGCGTCGTGAAATCGTGGGTGCGCGCCTACCTCGCGCTCGACGCCACCGCGGAGGTCACGCTCTTCGAGGTCGCCTGTGTCGACGCCGGCTGCCCGTTGCTGGAAACCACCGTCGCGGTCCTGGAACCGCACCGCACCCGTCGCTGGAAATTCACGCGCCCGAAGGCCGCGATCACCAAGCTCATGGTGCACCAGACGCTCGCGACCCCGCCCTTGGCGTAGCGGCCGGCGGACGCCCCCCGGGAGTTGCGCGCGCGCACCAGCGGGGTGCAGCGACGCCCGCCGTGGTCACTCGATCCCGCGCAGTCTTTTGGCGCGCCCTCAGGTGCCGCAAAACGTGCGGTATCCTGCCCCGCCGTCCGGCGCCGGCGCGCGGTCTTCCGCCGGCAGCTCCGCCGCGCCCGCGTGGTCGTAGGGCTTGGCCAGCACCGCCAGCCAGCGCTCCAGCGGCCCGATCTCCCCGCGCTCCGCCGCCGCCAGCACCGCCTCCATCCGGTGGTTGCGCGGAATCACCGCCGGACAATGGGCCCGCTGCCGCGCCGCCACGGCATCCGGTCCGTCCGGCTCGCGCGCCGCCCGCGCCCGCCATGCCGCCAGCCACCCATCGAACTCGCCCTCCCCCGCCGGCGCCGCGTCCGGCCGCCGCCCCGTCGCGAGCGCCGCAAACGTGTTCGTGTAGTCGGCCCTGGCCGCGTGCATCCACGCCAGCAGCCTCTCGACGAGGGCCTTGTCTGCCGCTTCCACGGCGGCGAGCCCGAGCTTGCCGCGCATCGCCGCCAGCCAGTGCGCCTCGTGGCGCGCCGGCCACGCCTGGATGAGTTCGTTGGCGATGCCGACCGCCGTCGCTTCGTCCGCGTGCAGCAGCGGCAACAACGCCTCCGCCAGCCGCGCGAGATTCCACTGCGCCACGCGCGCCTGGTTGCCGAAGGCATACCGTCCGTGCCGGTCGATCGAGCTGAACACGGTCGCCGGGTCGTAGGCATCGACGAACGCGCACGGCCCGTAGTCGATCGTCTCGCCCGAGATCGCCATGTTGTCCGTGTTCATCACGCCGTGCACGAAACCCACGCGCAGCCACTGCGCGACGAGCGCTGCCTGCCGCTCGCCCGCCGCATCGAGCAGCGCCCGCGCCGGATTCGCCGCCCCGACTTCGGCCGGGTAATGCCGTGCCAACGCATACTCGACCAAGGCCCGCAGCGCCTCCGCGTCGCCGCGGGCCGCCGCGCCTTCGAAAGTCCCCACCCGCAGGTGGCTCGCCGCCACCCGGACGAGCACCGCGCCCGGCGCCGCCGTCTGCCGCCAAACCTCCTCGCCGGTCGCCGTCACCGCCAGGCTGCGCGTCGTCGGGATGCCCAGCGCGTGCATCGCCTCGCTCATCGCATACTCGCGCAGCATCGGCCCGAGCGCCGCCCGCCCGTCGCCGCGCCGCGAATACGGCGTCGGGCCCGCGCCTTTCAGCTGCACGTCGGCGAGCGCTCCGTCCGGCCGGCGCTGCTCGCCGAGCAAAATCGCCCGCCCGTCGCCGAGCGTCGTGAAGTGGCCGTATTGGTGGCCCGCATACGCCTGCGCCCGCGGCTCCGCCCCGGGCGGCAGCCGGTTGCCCGCCAGCAGCTGCGCTCCGTCCGGCCCCGCCAGCGCGTCCGCATCCAGCCCCAGCTCCGTCGCCAGGGAGCGGTTCAGCACGACGAGCCGCGGCGCCGCCACCGGCGTCGGGTGCACCGCCGTGTGCAGCGTCGCGGGCAGCCGCCCATACGTGTGCTCGAGCCGCCAGCCGCCGGCCGCGCACCCCTTGGAAACCGAGACGTCGCCGCCCATCCCCCCACCGAGAGCCCGCCGCCGCCGTTCCGCAACCGCGCCGTGCAGCCCGGCCGCGCTCCCCGCCGCGGCCGT
>JACCEA012093144.1_pt1 | contig 10184 bp, 11 predicted proteins | sample 7449851 | NCBI WGS metagenome assembly JACCEA01 (sample SAMN15323453, study PRJNA562643) | freshwater metagenome | isolation source: river surface water | place: USA:Blue River Watershed | collected 2017-08-18 | reverse complement strand
CGCGTAAATATTTTTAAGAAACGAACAAGCGAATACTAATGAGCATACGTTTTTCAGAAGAGAAAATGAACAAGGTGAAAGAGATCATCGCCCGCTACCCGGAAGGGAAGCAGAAAAGCGCGCTGATCCCCGTTCTGCACCTTGCACAGGAAGAATTTGGCGGATGGCTGGATGTACCTGCTATGGACTATGTGGCAGAGATACTCAATATTCTTCCTATCGAAGTTTATGAAGTAGCCTCATTCTACACCATGTTCAACCTGAAGCCCGTAGGCAAATACGTGCTTGAAGTTTGCCATACCGGTCCGTGTATGCTGAGAGGTAGCGATGATATTATCGATTACATTAAGGAGAAGCTGGGAATAGGCCCGGGCGAAACGACGCCCGATGGTCTTTTCACGCTGAAACCCGCAGAGTGCCTCGGCGCATGTGGTTATGCACCCATGATGCAGTTGGGCAAACACTACAGGGAGCACCTTACAAAGGAAAAGATCGATCAACTGATCATTGAGTTGAAGACGCAGGCTAACAATTAATTATGGCCTTCGATCTCTCGCTCACTTTTCAGCTATCGGCACCACCGCACCGGGTCATGAAATTGCTTACCGATGCGGCGCTGATAAGACGATGGAGCGGAGGAGAAGCAGTATTTGAGAATAACGAAGGAGGCGCGTTCTCCATGTTCGATGGGTGGGTTAACGGAAAGGTGATCGTGACAACCGAAAATGAAATGGCCTGTACGTGGGCAACCGCGGAATGGCCGCAGAACGCAACACCAAGTGAAGTTCATTATTTGCTGAAAAAGAATCCCCGGGGGACATTGGTGACAGTAAAACACACCGGTCTGCCCGACGAAGAAGAGATGAAGGCCCACAAAACAGGTTGGTCAGACTTCTTCTTCGAGCCATTGGAAGACTATATAATGATATTTGAACAAGAGAAATGAGGATATTGTTCACCATACTGTTTGTTATTTGTTGCAGTGCCGCAATGGCGCAGCAGCCCGACTATGGCAGCCTCAGTCATGCAATAGCCGACTTTGACAAGGCGCTCGAGTCGCGCGATAGTGTGGCGCTCAAATGGTTGTTGCACGAAAAGACTAGCTACGGTCATTCGAACGGATGGGTGGAGACCAAACGGGAAGTGATAGAAGATCTTTATAACGGCAAACTGGTCTACAAGAAGATCGCCGCAACAAAACCTGACGTAAAAACCTCTGGCACAGTTGCATCGGCGAGAAGCATTGCGGATATAGATGCCGTACTGGACGGTAAATTCATGTCCTTTAAACTGAAAGTACTACAAGTATGGCTCTGGGAAAATGACCATTGGACATTATTCGCGAGACAGAGTGTGCCGGTAGCAAAGGAAAAATAGATCATCAACTCAGGCGAGGTGTCGCAAGACCCCGGGTCTGATCATTGAATATTAAAATGGCGATAAAACTTTTATTAGAGAACGACCACATTGAAGGTATCCGGTATTACGATACCTACCGCAAGCATGGCGGCTACCGTGCTGCAGAGAAGGCGCTGAAAATGTCTCCTACCGATATTGTGGAAGAGGTGAAGAAAAGCGGCCTGCGTGGTCGTGGTGGTGCCGGCTTCCCTACCGGTATGAAATGGAGCTTCCTTGCCAAACCTGAAGGCGTGCCGCGCCATCTGGTATGCAATGCCGATGAGTCTGAGCCGGGCACCTTCAAGGATCGCTACCTCATGGAGTTTCATCCGCACCTGTTTGTGGAAGGTTTGCTGATCAGCAGCTACGCCCTGGGCAGCAACGCAACATACATTTATATCCGCGGCGAATATGCCTGGATACCTGATATACTGGAGCAGGCAATTGCCGAGGCTAAAAACAATGGCTGGCTGGGCAAGAACATAAAAGGCTCCGGTTTCGACTGCGAGATATACGTGCAACGCGGTGGCGGTGCCTACATCTGCGGCGAGGAGACAGCTCTTATCGAGTCGCTGGAAGGAAAACGTGGTAATCCGCGTATGAAACCACCATTCCCGGCCATTCAGGGTCTGTGGATGCGCCCTACCGTGGTGAACAACGTAGAGACATTGGCTGCCGTTGTGCCTATCATCAACATAGGCGGCGACGAATACGCCAAGATCGGTGTAGGAAAATCCACTGGTACGAAACTACTTTCTGTTTGCGGCAACGTGAACAAACCCGGCGTTTACGAAATTGACATGACCTGCTCGGTAGAGGAGTTCATCTACAGCGATGAGTACTGCGGTGGCATCCCCAACGGTCGCAAGTTGAAAGCTTGTATCCCCGGCGGATCGTCAGTTCCTATAGTACCTGCCAACCTGCTTCTGAAAACAGCTAAGGGAGAGACCCGATACATGAACTACGAAAGCCTGTCAGACGGCGGCTTTGCTACCGGCACCATGATGGGTTCCGGTGGATTCATTGTACTGGACGATGCACAGTGCGTGGTGCGCCACACCATGACGCTGGCCCGCTTCTACGCCCACGAAAGCTGCGGACAGTGCAGCCCATGCCGCGAAGGAACCGGCTGGATGTACAAGATCCTGAAAAACATTGAATACGGAAAAGGTAAGATGAGCGATATCGACCTGCTGTGGGACATTCAGCGCAAGATTGAAGGTAACACCATCTGTCCGCTGGGCGACGCGGCAGCTTGGCCGGTGGCCGCTGCTATCCGCCATTTCCGCGACGAGTTTGAATGGCACGTGAAAAATCCTGAAGAATCGCAGACACGTAACTATGGTCTGGCTCACTATGCCGACCCTATTCACGTACCTACGACCGCCTAAGGAATAAGAATTTTTAAAATAACAAGGACAAACTAATACGGTTTTACTTTTTTAACCTTTGACTTGTATGTCAGAACAGACACCAAACTTTAAAGTAACCATCGACAATATCAGTATAGAAGTACCGGCCGGTACCACCATACTGAACGCGGCACGTATGATAGGTGGAGATGTGACCCCGCCCGCCATGTGTTACTACAGCAAGCTGAAGAACAGCGGAGGTAAATGCCGCACCTGCCTCGTAGAGGTAAGCAAGGGCTCCGAAAAAGACCCGCGCCCCATGCCGAAACTGGTGGCCAGCTGCCGCACAACTGTTATGGACGGCATGGAGGTGAAAAACATCACCTCAGAAAAGGTAGTGGACGCCCGCAAAGGTGTTGTGGAGTTCCTGCTGCTCAATCACCCGCTCGACTGCCCTGTTTGCGACCAGGCCGGTGAATGCGACCTCCAGAACCTCAGCTACGAGCATGGCTCTGAAGCTACCCGCTACGAATTCAAGCGCCGCACATTCGAAAAAGAAGACATCGGCCCTTACATTTCACTGCACATGAACCGTTGTATCATGTGTTTCCGTTGCGTATTCACCGCCGATCAGCTCACCGAGCGTCGCGAGCACGGAATTCTGGATCGTGGCGACCATGCACAGATCAGCACGCTGCTCGGCAAATCGCTCGATAACGAGTTTATCGGCAACGTAATAGATGTATGCCCGGTTGGTGCGCTTACCGACAAGACTTTCCGCTTCAAGAATCGTGTTTGGTTCACCAAGCCTATGGACGCCCATTGCAACTGCACCAAGTGCAGCGGTAAAGTGCGCCTTTGGATGCGTGGCGAAGAGGTTTTCCGCGTTACAGCACGTAAAGACCAGTGGGGCGAAGTGGAAGAGTGGATCTGCAACGACTGCCGCTTCCACAAAAAATCTGTTTCAGACTGGGTTATCGAAGGACCTTCGAACATTTCGCGTAGCAGCGTGATCTCTCAAGGACACTATGCCGGCAACATCGGCACCGCCGAAACACCTGTACTCATCGATAAGGTGATAGGCAAGAAACCAAAACTGACATTAGACATTCATAGCATAAGTGATGTGAACAGGCCTGAAATTGAACTTTCGAAGATCGAAGGTCCGGCTCACTCAGACGACTTTAAGAAGAATAAATAATTATATTGGACAGGCTATACCACTACTCTTCGTTGAGACTGAGGTTTAGCTACAATTATTAACTAACTAAAATTACTTTTGCGCCACTATGCTGTTATTACAGATCGACACAGCGCTGATACTTGAAAAAGTTATCCTCATCTCGGTTATCCTGATGGGGTCACTCGGTATTGCCATGTATGCTACCTGGGGCGAACGAAAGGTCGCTGCCATCATGCAGGACCGTATAGGTCCTAACCGCGCGGGTCCTCTGGGGCTGCTGCAGCCTCTGGCCGATGGTCTAAAACTCTTCTTCAAGGAAGAGATCATCCCCGACCGCTCTACACGCCTCATCTTTATTCTGGGTCCGTGCCTGGCCATGCTCACTGCACTTATGACGAGTGCCGTGGTGCCGTGGGGGCCCGACTATGTAACAGAGACAGGTCGCCACATCTCTTTCCAGGTGGCCGATATCAACATCGGTATCCTCTTCGTGTTCGGCGTAGTGAGCCTTGGTGTGTATGGTGTTATGTTGGGCGGATGGGCTTCGAACAACAAATTTTCACTCCTCAGTAGTATCCGTGCGGCCTCTCAGGCTATCTCTTACGAGCTGGCAATGGGTCTTTCGCTCATCGCGCTGCTTATGATGACAGGCTCTCTCAGCCTGCGCGACATCGTAGAGCAGCAGCATGGCTTCTGGGCCGATGGTTACTTCACCTGGAATTTCTTCAAGCAACCATTAGGCTTCATCATCTTCCTTACCTGCGCCTTTGCCGAGCTCAACCGTGCACCGTTCGACCTTCCGGAGTGTGAGAGTGAGTTGAACATGGGTTACCATCAGGAATATTCTTCTATGAAACTCGGTTTCTACTTGTTTGCCGAGTACATCAACCTGTTCGTAAGCTCTTCCATTATTATCACACTTTACTTCGGTGGCTACAACTTCCCGTTCATGGATCAGGTTGCAGGTGCTGTTCACCCGCTGCTGTTCAGCATCATTTGTATTCTGGTGCTGGTATCAAAAGCAGTGGGCATGGTGTTGTTCTTCATGTTTGTGCGCTGGACCCTGCCTCGTTTCAGGTACGACCAGCTTATGAAACTGGGTTGGAAGTCGCTGATACCAATTGCGTTGATCAACATGCTGATCACAGGCGTTGTAATACTTTGGATATTTAATAAATAGTACCCTGTATCACGATTAAAGAAATTCTTGAAAAAGAACAAAATGGAAAAATTAACCAACAAAGCCATCCAGATCGATCGCAGCCCGATGACTCTATCGGAGCGAGCCTACCTGCCGGCTATTGCCAAAGGCCTGGGTACTACCCTCAGCCACATATTCAAGAAAAAAGCTACAGTTAGTTATCCTGAGGTGAAGCGTCCGTTCAGTCCTGTTTTCCGCGGGCTGCACATCCTCAACCGCGACGAGAACGGTGCCGAGCGTTGCACAGCATGCGGCCTTTGTGCGCTTGCCTGCCCTGCAGAAGCCATTACTATGGAAGCTGCAGAAACCAAACCGGGCGAAGAACACCTGTACCGCGAAGAAAAATACGCTGCCAAGTACGAGATCAACATGCTTCGCTGCATTTTCTGTGGTTACTGCGAGGAGGCTTGTCCAAAAGACGCTGTGTACCTCTCAGAAACCGTAATGCCTACCAACTACAACAGGGCCGCATTTATATATAAAAAAGACGACCTCCTCATTCCTCACCCGCAAAATAAAGACAGTAAGTAAAATGAACATTTACGATATACTTTTCTGGGTGTTGTCTGCAACAGCGGTTGGTTGTGCGCTTGGGGTCATCCTTAGCCGCAATCCGGTGACGAGCGTGCTGTTCCTCATCCTCACTTTCTTTTCTATCTCAGGTCACTACCTGCTTATGAACGCTCAGTTCCTGGCAATTGTGAACATCATTGTTTATGCCGGTGCCATCATGGTACTGTTCCTGTTCGTGATCATGCTCATGAACCTCAATGCCGATGTAGAGCCTCAGAAAGGGCAACTAGTGCAGCTGGCAGGGGTCATATCGGGTGGTGTACTGTTCCTGGTACTGCTGGCGGCGATCAAAACCGCTGTTCCGGTAACTGTAGACAAAACTCCGATCGACATCGGGCTTATCTCTAACCTCGGCAAGGTGTTGTTCAAAGATTATGTGCTTCCGTTCGAGATCAGCAGTGTACTGTTCCTCAGCTCCATGGTTGGCGCTGTGGTGATAGGTAAAAAAGAAGACGGTGTTGCAGCAAAAGCCGACGCATAATTGCCCGAACGCTGCAACTGAAACAATTGATTATTTTTAAATTTTTATATTAATACGATGCCGGTAACATCCACACATTATCTGTTCCTGAGCCTGTTGTTGTTTTCGATAGGCATCATGGGCACGCTTATGCGGCGCAATGCGATCATCATCTTTATGTGCATAGAGCTCATGCTCAATGCCGTGAACCTGCTCCTCGTGTCGTTCTCCAAGATCTATGCCGACCCGAACGCGCAACTGTTCGTATTCTTTATTATGGTGGTAGCTGCGGCCGAGGTGGCTGTGGGTCTGGCCATCATTGTAATGATGTATCGCAAGGTGCACTCGGTTGACATTAATATATTAAACAGATTAAAACACTAAAACTTCCGCAACTGCGGGATTGGCAATATGGCTAACCTGGTTTATTTAGTACCGTTATTTCCGTTGATAGGTTTCCTTATCAATGGTATCTTCTGGAAGAAAATGCCGAAGTCGCTGGGAGGCGCCATTGGCACTACTGCTATCCTGGCCTCTTTCATCATCTCTTTGCTCATCTTCTTCGAGGTGAAGAGCCCCGCCTTTCATGGTCCGGCCATCGTTACTTTGTTCGACTTTATCAGTTCGGGCACCCTGCATGTTCCGTTTGCCTTCCAGGTAGATGCGCTTTCTGCCCTCTTCCTGCTCATCATCACGGGTGTGGGTACGCTCATCCATGTCTATTCTACCTCCTACATGCATCACGACGAGGGCATGGTAAAGTACTTTGCCTTCCTTAACTTGTTCGTGTTCTCCATGTTGCTGCTCGTTTTGGGAGCTAACTACCTCATAATGTTTATTGGTTGGGAGGGTGTAGGTCTTTGTTCTTACCTCCTCATTGGTTTCTGGTTCAAGAACCGCGACTATACCAATGCCGCTAAGAAGGCATTCGTTATGAACCGTATCGGCGACCTTGGTTTCCTTATAGGTATGCTGCTGGTCATCTTCAACTTCGGTACACTCTCTTACCAGGACTTCTTCGGCCGCATCAGCGATGCATCTACCGTGGTGCCTGCGTCTACATACAACTGGATCGCTCTGTGTTTCTTCATCGGTGCTACCGGCAAAAGTGCTCAGATACCTCTGTACACCTGGCTGCCTGATGCGATGGCGGGTCCTACACCTGTGTCGGCCCTCATCCACGCTGCAACCATGGTTACCGCCGGTATCTACATGATCGCACGCAGCGGAGCATTGTACAGCCTCACCCCAGCTATTCTGCACGTAATTGCTGTGGTGGGTATGGCCACTGCCATTCTTGCCGCTACCATTGCTATCCGCCAATACGATATCAAGAAAGTTCTTGCCTACTCTACAGTGAGCCAGCTGGGCTTCATGTTCTTGGCACTGGGTGTTGGTGCCTACACTACCGCCGTTTTCCACGTTATGACGCACGCCTTCTTCAAGGCGTTGTTGTTCCTTGGTTCAGGTAGTGTCATCCACGCTATGGGCGGCGAGCAGGACATCCGCAAAATGGGTGGCCTCGGCAAGCACATGCGCATCACACAAGCTACATTCTTCATCGGTTGTCTGGCCATCTCCGGCATTCCCGGTCTTTCAGGCTTCTTCTCTAAAGATGAGATTCTGGCAAATGTCTTCGCACACAGCCCTGTACTCTACGTATTCGGCATTCTGGCAGCTATGATGACTGCATTCTACATGTTCCGTCTCTATGTGTTGACGTTCAACGGTACCTTCCGCGGCACCGAAGAGCAACACCACCACCTGCACGAAAGCCCTGCGGCTATGACGCTGCCGCTGGTGATCCTGGCTATCCTTTCTGTTGTGGGTGGTTATGTGGGTCTGCCTGCAGTAATCAGCGAGCACAATGCATTGGCGGCCTACCTCAGCCCGGTTGTTCAGAACTTCGGTACACACCACCTCTCTCACGGCACCGAGTGGGGCCTTATGGGACTGTCGGTAGCTGTGTCTGTAGCCATGATCCTCGTGGCTTATGGTGTGAACCGCAAACCAAACTTCACCGAGAATACCGGAATTGCCAAAATACTGGAGAACAAATGGTATGTGGATGAGATCTATGATGCTATCGTGGTAAAGCCACTGAAAGCACTTTCTGACCTGCTCGACAAATTTGCTGAGCGTCAGGGTATAGACGGTATCGTGAATGGAGTGGGCAAGACTGTACGTTGGGGTGGCGACCGCCTCCGCCTCCTGCAGTCGGGTCAGGTAGGATTTTACATATTCATTATGGTGCTCGGCATCGTTTCGCTGTTCGCCATTAGTTTCTTTATCGTTAAATAGTTTGTTTGAAACCGTGGGAAGCTCCGGCAACCTGCTCAGTATAACATTGCAATAGGATTATGATTCTGATATTACTAGTTCTCATTCCGCTGCTGTCCGGCATCCTGTCTTTCGCAGTCAGGGGCGAAGGGGCCAAAACCCTCGCCGTCATCAGCTCTATGATCACACTGGCGGCCTCCGCCTATGTAAGTGGCACCTCCTACACGCAGGGGCTCGATTTCTCGTGCGACTGGATACCCATGCTCGGCACTAAATTCACCCTCGTGGCCGATGGTATGAGCTCTATGCTCTGCCTGCTCACCGGGATCGTGACCATGGTCATCATGCTCACGCAGGCCAACAAGGATGTGGAGCGCCCCGGCGCGTTCTACGGCCACATGCTGCTGTCGCAGGCGGGCCTCATGGGTGTATTCCTCGCTGCCGATGCGCTGGTATTCTACGTTTTCTGGGAACTGGCATTGATCCCTGTTTATTTCCTATGCTCCAGCTGGGGTGGCGAAAAACGCATTCCTGTTACATTCAAGTTCTTTGTTTACACGTTCGTGGGTAGCCTCATGCTGCTGGCGGGCCTCATTTACCTTTCTTTGCAAACGCCCGGCACTGTCAGCTATGCCTGGGCCGATATTACCCGCGCCGGTGCGTCACTGGCTCCTGCACAACAGCAGTGGTTGTTCTGGCTCATCTTTATCGCTTTCGCTATCAAGATGCCTATTTTCCCTTTCCATACCTGGCAGCCAGATGCGTATGAGCAGTCGCCTACTCCGGTTACTATCATTCTCAGCGCCCTCATGGTAAAAATGGGTCTGTTCGCGGTGCTGCGCTGGTTGCTGCCTGTCGTTCCGGATGGAGTTGCCTACTGGTCGCAAACGGTGGTTATCCTGTCAGTGATAGGCATTGTTTACGCCTCACTCATCGCCATCGTTCAGACCGACATTAAACGCCTGGTTGCCTACTCATCTATCGCCCACATGGGTCTTATGAGTGCTGTAGCCTTCACCGGCAACGGCGTGGGCATGCACGGCATTATGGTGCAGATGTTCAACCACGGTATCAACATTACCGGCATGTGGCTGATCGTAAGCATGATTGAGAACCGCTGGGGCACGCGCGATATGAACAGCCTGGGTGGCATGGCTACGGCCGCACCGCGCATGGCTATCGCATTGCTGATCATCTCGTTTGCCAACATTGCCCTGCCGCTTACCAACGGTTTTGTGGGCGAGTTCATGCTGTTCAACGGTCTGTTTATAGGCGACGGCAGCGTGGCGCACATTGCTACAATGGTATTTGCAGGTCTGGGTGTGATACTCGGTGCTGTCTATACCCTCAACATGGTGCAGAAAGTTGCTTTTGGCAACGTGGCACCCATGACCATCAATAAAGATCTCAGTGTCAACGAATACGCGGGCATTGCCATCATAATCACAATCATTCTGTTCCTCGGTGTGTATCCTAAGCCTTTGCTCGATCTCACCGCCGGTATGATTGCGACCGCTCCTTAATAAGAGCACACAAGATTTTGAAAAGTTAACCGGACACAGCAGCCGCCCGCGACCGGGGCATTAATCACGGTGAAAGGCGACTGGTCCATTGAATATATTTGAATTAGCGACATGAAGGCTATAATTGCTACAACAGTTTTTGGTATCATAATGATGTTCTCCGGCATTCTGGTGAACAACAAGAAAAGCGTTGCCGCTATTGCCGCTGTGCTTT
>JACCEA011378238.1_pt1 | contig 10184 bp, 9 predicted proteins | sample 7449851 | NCBI WGS metagenome assembly JACCEA01 (sample SAMN15323453, study PRJNA562643) | freshwater metagenome | isolation source: river surface water | place: USA:Blue River Watershed | collected 2017-08-18 | reverse complement strand
TATTGCTATAGACTTAAAGGGTAATGTCTTAACTTGCCAGAATGTATCTACAGTTTCGCATAATCCATCTGGGATCTCACACCACTTGGGTAATGTTAAAGATCTTAAAAATATTGAGATAAAAACAGGAACGCATTGGAGTGATCGAGAAGAATGTTCTAAGTGCCCTGTGTTACACATCTGTAAAGGTGCTTGTTTCTTTTTAACTGGTCCATTATGGGAAGCCACATGCGATAACTCATTTAGCGACAACATTGTCATTTTTTGCGCAGCTATTGAAATTTTAACAGGACACATTCCAGTTTATATCGATGGACCACTAAGACAAGATAGAAAAGACATTTTCTGGATGATTAATGGAAAAGTCGAAACTAAGAAAAAAGTAATTCCGATCGTATCAGTATGAAACCACATATTAATGAATTTCTATTCGAGATAAATCAGTATCCTAGATCTCCGTTAAGCGGATGTGAGGGATTCACGGTCAAGGACTACTTTTTTTATGACTCTTCGGCGAAGGAATATGGTTACAGAGATACGGTTATACCGACATCCCAGATCCTAAATAAAGAAGAAATTCCAGAAGAGAGTATTATTAGGATTCTTATAAATAATAGAACTCCCTTCTTAAGAAGGCAAATAGATTTAAAATCACAAACAGAAAAATGGTTTTTTGAAACCAAAGTTTTAGAGGAACTAAAATGACTACTAAACATGTCAAATGGGTTATCGCCCACGAGCCAATCGGCTTGTTTTTGAAGGTAGCTGAACGATTTGCAAAAGAAGTTAACGAGAAAACAGACGGTGCTTTTGACATCGAAGTTTTGTCTCTTTCTGACTATGCTGAAAAATATAACGATGGTAAGAAAGTAACAAAATACGATCTTATGGATTTAATCAACACAGGCAAGATTGAGATGTCCCACATCTACACTACTTGGCTTGGCGACTACAACAAAGATCTACATGCATTTGATCTACCGTTTTTGTTCAAAGATCATGAACACGCTGACCGTGTTCTAGAAGGTGAAATTGGCACAGAACTATTGGCTGGAGTTTCTAAGAATTCCAACATTAAAGCTATGTCATTTACATACTCTGGCGGTTACCGTATCGTTCCATCTACATTCGCTGCAAACACTGTAGATGCATGGAAAGGTAAAGTGGTTAGAACTTCTCGTTCTCCAGTTGCCGTTGAAACATTTAAGGCTCTTGGTTCTATTCCACGCGAAGATATCACTTTGGAAGAAATGAACCAGTATGCAGACAAAGGCGAGATTGCTGCAGGTGAGTCTACATACGTTCGTGTTTTCCCATTAGATCAATATAAGTCTTTCAAGATAGTTAACGAAACATCACATAGCTTGTTCTTAACTTCTATTATTGTTAATCAAGACTTCTTTAAGCAATTTGATAAAAAGACTCAGAAGATTATGACTACTGCTGCATTTAACGCAGCGCGTCAAGAGCGTAAAGAGTCTGTTGCTGATATCCCAAATATTCTTGAACAATGTAAACAAAATGACATTCAAGTTGTCAAGATGAGTGAAGAAGAAGAATCTAAGTTTAGAGAAATCACTTCTACAGTATATGATAAATTCCAAGACTACTTCTCACCTGGATTAGTAGAAAAAATTAAATTGCAATGATAAAGGGGAGCTTCGGCTCCCTTGATTCCTTAGAGGCACTATGTCTATTTTATATTATAACCCACAACTAATATCAGAACTTCTAACTGGAAGTCGAGAAACAATAGAGTCAACACCATTCTTAGCTAATACAAGAGATGTATTCGAGAGTTATGAGTGGTTCGGTCTAAACAAGCATAATGCTGTTTATGATAGGACTGGAAATCTGAAACACTTTCTCGATATAACTCCAAATCTTCACCCAATCCCAAAACGAGTAGAAAACTATAACACTAGCTTTCATGAAGTTGCAGAGCGTCGAGCTAAAGAACTTCTATCTACTGGTAAGAAAATTAATGTTATGTGGTCTGGTGGCATCGACAGTACATATATTCTTTACATTTTAAAAGAGTTTGCTGTAGATAAAGATCAAGTAAGAGTGTTCGGTACATATAATTCTATCATAGAATCTGGCGATCTTTTTGACTCTAAGATAAAGAACGATTTCTTGTTTGATATTAGAGTTGGAGCCAGAAATAACTTTAGCTTTCACAATACTGATGATTCTATCTTTGTTAGTGGTATGTGTGGCAATCAATTGTTTGGACCAACTGATGATATGTTTGCTACTGGTGATAAAGCTATGTTTCATCATACACTAGGTAACAAAGAAACGATATATGAGTCTTATATCGGTAATGTTAATGAAGACTTGCTTGAATTTTTAAACCCAATTATTCAAACTTCACCAAGAAAAATAGAAACTATTGCAGACCTTAGATGGTATTGCATTTTTAACCTAGACTGGTATACAGCGATATACGAACACAAGATTCTTCTTAGCCCAGAAAAAGCTAAAATGATTCATGGGTTTTTTGATTCTACTGAATTTCAGCAGTGGGCTATTAGCACCAACGAACCATTCACAAAAGTTAAAGGCGACTCTTCTACGCACAGATGGCAGATGAGAGACTTTCTAGCGGATCGAGGTATGGAACACTATGCTAGAAATAAACCAAAAAAGATTTCAACATTTTCTATCCATGAGCCTGAGTGGTTGTTCTTACTAGACGACTATCAGAACATTTTTACTGGATAAATAATAAATAACACTCAGGAAAATAACATGGCAGTAAGCACTAGAGAACAACTAAAAGAATATGCGCTTAGAGCGCTGGGTGCACCTGTTGTCGAAATTAACGTGGATAATGTCCAGCTAGAAGATAGAATAGACGAAGCTATCGAATATTGGAGACAATACCACTGGGATGGTTCTGAGAAGGTTTATTTAAAACACCAAGTGACTGCAGAAGATATCGCAAATCAATATCTTCCAATGCCAGACTTAGTTTATGGCGTCACTCGTGTTATTCCTTTCTCACACTCATCTTCTTCTAAGAGTCTATTCGACGTTCAGTACCAGCTGAGATTACACGACTTGTATGACTTGACTTCAACTTCTATCATCTACTACAAGACTATTATGAGTCACTTGTCTTTGTTGGATATGGAGCTGAATGGTGCAACGCTTTATCGCTTCAATAGAATCCAAGGCAGATTGATGTTGGATGTGAATTGGGAATCAGATGTGCAAGAAGGTCAATACGTGGTAGTAGAATGTTATCGCGCTCTAGACCCAACAACATACACTAAGATGTGGAATGAATCTTGGTTAAAACATTACGTAACTGCACTATTCAAAAAGCAGTGGGCTATAAACATTAAGAAGTTTTCTGGAATTCAACTTCCAGGCGGTGTTATCTTGGACGGCGATAAGTTGTACGACGAAGCCGTTACAGAAATCAAAGATTTAGAAGACGATCTAATGAACAAGTCTGCTCCACTAGACTTTTTCTTGGGATAATAATGGCAACAAATCCATACTTTTCACACGGCACTACCAATGAGAGAAATCTCATTGAGGATATCATCATCGAATCGTTGAAGATGTATGGTAATGATGTTCTTTACATTCCAAGATCTCTGGTATCAAAAGATGAAATTCTTGGCGAAGACAGATTAAGTAAATTTGAACACGCTGTCCCACTAGAGATGTATTTTGAAAACATCGACAACTTTGATGGACAAGGTGCATTCGTTCAAAAGTTTGGTCTTATGATGGAACAGTCTGCAACGCTTGTGGTCTCTCGCCGTAGATGGGAGCAAGTCGTTGGGTCACAAAACATTTCTATACTACCTAATCGTCCAGCTGAAGGTGATTTAATATTCTTTCCTCTGACAAAGGGATTGTTTGAGATCAAGTTTGTCAAACACCAAGATCCATTCTATCAAATAGGAAAGTTGTACGTGTACAAATTGCAAGTAGAACTATTCCAGTACTCATCAGAGATTATCAATACTGGTGTTGCTGAAGTTGATGCCTTTGAAAATCTAAAAACATTTGATGTAGACAAAGCACCAGATATCGATGTACAAGAATCATACGGCGATAACAATGCATATAAAACTCAAGCAGCTGATGTATTGTTCAATGAATCAAACCCATTCGGTGAGGTTGCCTAATGTTAAACGGTAATGTTTTTTATCACGGAATAATTAGAAAGTCTATCGTAGCATTCGGTAGACTGTTCAGTGACATCTATATCGACAGAAAGCAAGGCGACTCTGTGACTGGCGCGACTGTGCAAAGATTACAAGTTCCTCTTGCATATGCACCAAAAGAAAAGTGGTTGGTTAGAATAGATTCAGATCCAAACCTAGACAACAACACATACGTTTCTCTACCAAGGATGTCTTTTGAGATCAATGGATACTCTTATGATCCAACTCGTAAGATGAATCGTATGCAACAAATCAAGTGTGGTGGTGGTTTAGGTTCAGTACCAACTCTGTATACTCCAGTGCCATACAACATTGATATTTCTTTGTATATCTTGACAAAGACTCAAGAAGATGGTCTACAGATATTAGAGCAAATACTTCCAACATTCACTCCAGAGTACACACTAACTATCAATGCTGTACCAGATATGAACGTTAAATTAGATGTTCCTATCATATTGAATAGTGTGAGTGTATCCGATGAGTATGATGGCGATTTTCAAACACGTAGATTCGTAACACACACTCTACAATTCCAAATGAAAACCAACATATTTGGTGGAATTGGCAGCAAAGAAGTTATTCAAACAGTCAACGCGAATGTCGGTAATAATGCTGACATGACTAATCCAAATCAAACATATACTGCAACTGGTGATCCAGCTACAGCACAAGTAACTAGCGAGAGTTGGGAAGACACATTCTAAAATATGGCTGAGATTTATAATAGTAACGCTAACCTTAAAGCGGCTGGCGTTACAGTTGAGTTTACACCACAGAATATCCAAGAGTACATTAAGTGTTCTCAGGATCCGATTTACTTTATTGAAAACTATTGCCAGATCGTTACTCTGGATCACGGTCTAAAGTTATTCAAACTGTACGAATGTCAGAAAAATAAAGTAAACATCATCCACAATAACCGTCGCGTTATTCTTATGGAAGGACGACAGCAAGGTAAGACTACTACTTCTGCTGCTTACATCCTTTGGTACACCTTATTCCAAGCAAATAAAACTGTTGCTATTCTAGCCAACAAAGCTACTGCTGCCCGTGAAGTTTTGGATCGTTATCAAACAATGTATGAGTTACTACCAAAGTGGATGCAACAAGGCGTTACTACTTGGAACAAAGGCGACATTGAACTAGAAAACGGATCAAAAGTATTCACTGCTGCCACTGGTAAGTCTGGTATTCGTGGTAAGTCTGTTAACATGCTTTACGTTGACGAAGCTGCGATTATTCCGAACAACGTTGCTGAAGAATTCTTTACATCAGTATACCCAACTATTTCTGCTGGTCAAACTACCAAGATTCTATTGAGTTCAACTCCACTAGGTTATAACCACTTTTGGAAGTTTTGGAATGATGCAGAAAATGGTCGCAATGGTTTTGTCCCACTATTCATTCCTTACTGGGAAATTCCAGGTCGAGATGAAGCATGGGCGAACGAACAAAAAGCCATGCTTGGCGACCTCAAGTATAACCAAGAGGTTTTGTGTAAATTCTTGGGTTCTAGTTTAACCCTAGTCAATGCCGATGTTATTGCTAGAATGTCAGTAGATACTATTCAGTATAGTAAAGATGGTCTAGATGTCTATGTGAAACCACAAGCTGGACACACTTACTGTATGATAGCCGACGTTGCCAAAGGTGTTGGTGGCGACTACTCAGCCTTCCAAGTTATTGACATAACAGAAACACCTTACAGAATTGTTGCAAAGTACAGAAATAACGAAATCAGTCCACTGCTGTATCCAAACGTAATCTACAAGGTAGGCAAAGACTACAATGAAGCGTTTGTGTTATTAGAGATTAACATCTCCGAGCAAGTGGCTCATATTTTGTATCAAGAATTAGAGTATGAGAATATTTTGATGGTTACCAGAACAAATGGTGGACAGGTCGTTTCTGGTGGATTTGGTGGTGGTAAAACACAACTTGGTGTTGTCACTGACAAGAAAATCAAGAGAATCGGATGCCATAACTTCAAAGCTATGGTAGAAGAAAATAAACTTATTATTAATGACGCAGACACGATATCTGAAATTTCGACATTTATCGAAAAGAAAGGTTCGTATGAAGCAGATGAAGGTTATCATGATGACTTGGTTATGCCTTTGGTCTTGTTTAGCTGGTTGTCTACAAACAGTTATTTTAAAGACCTAAATAACATAAACCTAAGAGAAATTATGTATAAGAAGCAAATTCAGGCAATTGAAGAGGAATTGACTCCATTCGGTTTCTATGATGATGGACAGCCAGAATCAGACCCCTTAGACTTTTGAGAAATCCTGTAAAAACTAAATAAAATGTAGACATAAAATTGTCTAGAGTAAAACTATTAAACAAGGAGAACAACAATGCCGTTCCAACTATCTCCAGGCGTTGCAGTCACAGAAAAAGATTTTTCTTCAATCGTTCCAGCAGTATCTAGTTCTGCTGGCGGTTTTGCTGGGCATTTCCAGTGGGGTCCAGTATTGGCTCCTACAACAGTGTCTTCAGAAAATGAATTGGTTCGTAACTTTGGCAAACCAGAAGAACACAACGCTGCAGACTTTTTCACTGCTGCAAACTTCCTATCATATACAAACAATTTAATCGCAGTTAGAACAGATTCTGCTCAGGCAAGAAACGCCGTAGCAGTTCAAACTGGTATGGTTACTGGTGTAACAGTGACTACACCAGGTTCTGGTTACACTGATGTTCCAGTAGTAACATTCTCAAATCCACAGACTCCAGGTGGTGTTACTGCAACTGGTGTCGCCAGATTGTCTGGCGGTGGTATTACTGCTGCTACAGTTTCTAGTGGTGGATCTGGATATACTACAGCTACTGTAGATTTTGCTCTACCTCAAGTTGCTGGTGGTGTTAGAGCGCAAGGTACTGTTATTCTTTCTAGTGGTGTTGTTACTGGCATTACAATCACTAATGCAGGTACTGGTTATACATCTGCCCCATCTGCTGTGATTTCTGGAAACGGTACTGGAGCTGAAGTAGGTGTCATCACTATTGGCGCTTCTATTATCACTAACATTTTCGTTTCTAACGTTGGTTCTGGATACACATCCGCGCCAACTGTTACTATCAATGCACCTGCAGGTGGCGGCGGAACAGCAGCGACTGCAACAGCTACTGTAGTAGTTTCTGGTGTTAAGGTTAATAACTCTTCAGATTATCTACAAAACTACCACGATGGCGCTGCTGTTATCGGGCAGTGGGCTGCTAAGTATCCAGGTACTCTTGGTAACTCTATTTACGTTGGTGTGTGTGATGCAGGTGAATGGGCTACTTGGGATCATAAGTCTGAATTCGATTCAGCTCCAGGAACTTCAGATTTTGCTGCTTCTGTTTCTGGTTCTAATGATGAACTACACGTTATCGTTATTGACGCTGATGGTCGTTGGACTGGAACTCCAGGAGGTGTTCTAGAAAAGTTTGCATTTGTTTCTAAAGCTCTAAATGCCAAGAAATCTGATGGAACAAACAACTACTACAAAGATGTTATTAACTCTCGCTCTCAGTACATCTGGTGGATGGATCATCCAGTTGGTGGAACTAACTGGGGTGGTGTTGCTGACAATACATCATTTGTAAACGCTGGTTACAGCGATTACCGTCTATCTGGTGGTGTTGATGGTGGTATGCCAACTGATGGTGAACTAATGACAGCATGGGAATTGCTAGCCAACGACACTGAATACGACATCAGCTTGATTCCATTGGGTAAGGCTTCTGCCACTGTTGCAACATATGTTATTAACAACGTTGCTGAAACACGTAAAGATTGTGTTGTGTTCATTTCACCAGAAAACGTAGATACTGGAGAAGTTATCCTAAATGGATCTTCTGCTGTTGATCAGATTATCGAGTATAGAAATGCTCTTCCGTCTACTTCTTATGCAGTGATGGACTCTGGTTACAAATATCAATATGACCGTTACAACGACAAGTATCGTTGGATCCCATTGAACGGTGATGTTGCTGGTCTATGTGCGCGCACTGACTATACTAATGACCCATGGTTCTCTCCAGGTGGTCTAAACCGTGGTCAAATCAAGAATGTTGTCAAGTTAGCAGTATTCTTACACAAGACTGATCGCGATAACTTGTACAAAGCTGGCGTAAACCCAGTTGTTACATTCCCAGGCGAAGGTACTGTCTTATTTGGCGACAAGACTCTTCTAAGCAAGCCATCTGCGTTTGATCGTATCAACGTTCGTCGTTTGTTTATCGTTCTTGAGAAAGCAATCGCTACTGCTGCTAAGTACCAGTTGTTTGAATTCAACGATGGTTTCACTCGCGCTCAGTTCAAGAACTTGGTCGAGCCATTCCTACGTGATGTACAAGGTCGCCGTGGTATCACAGACTTCGTTGTTAAGTGCGACGAATCTAACAACACTGGTGAGGTTATTGACCGTAACGAATTCGTTGCCGATATCTTCGTTAAACCAAACCGTTCTATCAACTTTATCAGCTTGAACTTCGTGGCTGCTCGCTCTGGTATCAACTTCAGCGAAATCGGCGCTTAAGAAGTAAGAGATAAATAAAGGAACAAGGAGATTTAAATGGCAAATATCGCTGATTTTAAGGCACAAATGATTGGGGGCGGTGCCCGCCCTAATCAATTCCGTGTTGAACTAACATTCCCGTCATTCGTGACATTGGGTGTTGTTGCAGGACAACGTGCTCAATTCTTATGTAAGGCAGCAACACTACCAGCTTCTACTATCGAAACTATTCCAGTTTTGTATCGTGGTCGCCCAGTAAACTTCGCTGGTGAACGCACTTTCCAACCATGGTCAGTTACTGTGTATAACGATACTACATTCGGTATTCGTAATGCTCTAGAACAATGGCAGTCTGGTATTCAGAACTACGACACTACTAGTGGTCGTGTAAATCCATCTGACTATCAAGTTGACCTAGCTGTTCACCAACTAGATCGTAATGGTGCAACTGTCAAGACTTATAAGTTTGTAGACGCATTCCCAACTGTAATTGGAGCTATTGGCTTGGATTATGAACAACAAAATGCCATTGAGCAGTTTGATGTTGAATTCCAATACAACTTCTTTACTTCTAACACTGGCGCGACTTCTGGCTTTGGTGTCAATGTTTCTATTGATACACCAGTTGGTTCTCTACCTCTATAAGTTAAACTAAAAACTTAATTATGAATATTTTTGGGTTCGAGATAAAACGTAAAGACCAAGCTGCGCCTCTGAGTATTGTTGCTCCGAGCGCAGCTGATGGTGATGGCGCAACTGTAGTAAACACCAGTTTTGGAGTCAATTCTGGTGGTTATTATGGCATGGTCATCGACTTAGATAGCATCGTAAAAAACGAGAATGATTTAATTCGTCGTTATCGTGAAACTGCTCAGTACAGCGATTGTGATGGTGCTATTGATGATATTGTTAATGAATCTATAGTGGCTGATGGAGTGCATCCACCAGTCAGTATTGTATTAGACGATGTTAATGTTTCTTCTGCAATCAAGAAAAAGATCTCAGAAGAATTTGCAAAAGTCTTAAAGATTTTAAAATTCAACGATCGTGCACACGAGTTATTCCGTAATTGGTACATTGACGGAAGATTGTATTTCCATATCTTGATTGACGAAAAGAATGTCAAGCAAGGTATCGTAGAACTTAGATACATTGATCCTCGTAAAATTCGTAGAATTAAAAACATTGTAAAAGAAAAGAACGCTCAAGGACTAGAAGTTGTAAAGACAGTCGAAGAGTTTTATCTTTACAATGATAAAGGTATCACTGACTCAGCTACACAAGGGGTAAAGATGTCCCTTGATTCTGTGTTGTATGTACCATCTGGTTACATTGACCAGAACACTGGCATGATGATGTCTTATCTACACAAGGCAATCAAACCAGTAAACCAACTAAAACTTATCGAAGATGCCTTAGTCATCTATCGTATTTCACGTGCTCCAGAGCGTAGAATTTTCTACGTTGACGTTGGTAACTTACC
>JACCEA012564795.1_pt1 | contig 10185 bp, 6 predicted proteins | sample 7449851 | NCBI WGS metagenome assembly JACCEA01 (sample SAMN15323453, study PRJNA562643) | freshwater metagenome | isolation source: river surface water | place: USA:Blue River Watershed | collected 2017-08-18 | reverse complement strand
GTGCCCGCGCCACGCAACGAGGAAGACGAGATGAGCGGTGAGATCTGGTACGCCGTGAACAAGGGCGACGTCTTCCCCGAAACCTTCGGCCCCTTCCTGCTCGGCCACCCTGGCGTGCGCGAGCCCTTCATGAAGCACCACGCCGACCTGCTCGACCCGGCCTTCTGGCAGCGCTGCAAGGACGCCATCCTGGCCGGGCACGTGCACGACGTGTTTCCGTACGACGCGAACCGACGATTTGCACGCTGACAATCCGCGCCCTCTTCAAAAAGGGCCGTATGCGTTTTCTTCGTTTCTCCCGCGGGCTGTGGCCCCTTGTCTGGCTGGCGAGCATGTCGCTGGCCGCGGCGCAATCGCCTCGCTTGGAGGCCGCACAACGGCGCATGGACGAGGGCCATGCGGCGGAGGCTTTGGCCTTGCTGGAGGAAGACCGCAGAGACAACGGCCTGACCTCGCACAACGCCTGGGACTTGCTGCGTTTGCAGGCCGATCAGGGTCGGCACCATGAGGCGCTGCAGACGCTAGAGACCATGCTGCGGGTTGGGCGTGCCGTGCCTGCCGCGTGGCTTGAAGCCGAGGCGCGCCTGGCACCGTTGCGCGAGGATCCACGCTGGCAAGCGCTCGTCGCACGCGCACACCAACGCGACGCCTTGGAGCGTCGCTTGCAGGGTGCCGCTGCACTCGAAACCGGCTACCGCGCCAGCTTGCCCCTGGTCGAGCGCTTGGCTGGCGTCTCGCGCCTGTGGATGGAGGCGAAGAACCACTTTGCCAACTTCGACTTGGTCCCGGACTTGGACTGGGATGCGCTCTACCTGCGCACCCTGGAACGGGTGCAAAAGACACCGGACACCCTGACTTACTACGGTGAACTGATGCGCATGGTGGCCGCCTTGAACGACGGCCACAGCAATGTGTATCCACCCGAGGCCTTGTGGGAAGCCCTTTGGGCACGTCCCGCCCTGCGAACGGCTCGCATTGAGGACCGGGTGGTGATCACGGCCGTTCTCGATCCTGCCCTGGCGAAGCAGGGCGTGCGGGTTGGACAGCAGGTCCTCCGCGTCGATGGACTGGCCGTCGAGACCCACGTCGCCCGACGTGTGCTGCCGACCCTCAGCGCCTCGACGCCGCAGGACCGCAAGCATCGCGCCTACGGACAGTCGCTGCTCGCTGGCAACCTGAGCCAGGCGGTGCGCTTGCAGCTGGGCGACGGCACACGAACGCGCCAAGTGCGCATACCGCGGGTTTCGGTGGCCCGCGCCTGGGAGTTGGAAGAACGACCGGCCTTTGCCTGGCGCAAGTTGCCCGGTGACATTGCCTTGGTGGAGCTCAACAGCTTTGCCGACGACAGCGCCGCCGACGCTTTCATGGCCGCCTTCGACGAGATTGCCCAGTCCCGCGCCATCGTGTTCGACGTGCGCCACAACGGCGGCGGCAACAGCCAGGTGGGCTACCGCATCTTGGCCACGTTGAGCGATCGCCCCATCGCCAGCTCACGCTGGTGGACGCGAACCCAGGTGTCCGCCTGGCGTGCCTGGGGACGGGCAATGCCCTTGGAGGGCGGTCACCATGGCGACGTCCTGCCCGACCCCAAGCGCCACTACCGCGGGGCGCTGGCGCTGCTCGTTGGGCCTGGGACGTACTCGGCAGCCGAAGACTTCACGGCCGCGTTCCGCTCGCTCGGGCGGGGCCCGGTCCTGGGCGCCGCCACCGGTGGCAGCACAGGCCAGCCGCTGTTCTTCAAGCTGCCCGGCGGCGGCCAAGCTCGCCTGTGCGTCAAGCGCGACCTGCTGGCCGACGGGCAGGAGTTCGTCGGTCGCGGCATCGCGCCCGATCTGCCGGTGGCGACCACATGGTCCGGCTGGCTGGCCGGCCGCGACGAGGTGCTGGACGCTGCGGTGCAAGCGCTGCAAGAGGTCGCGAAACCCTGAGCATGGCGGGATGGCCCCACTCGCTGGTCGCCCTCGTCCAGCTGTCCATGGCCGTCTGGGCTTCGGTCATCGCCGCACGAGCGCTGGGCCGACCAAGCCCCGATCCTCAGGGCGCGGGCTTGGCGTAGAAGCGCGACGGGCTCAGCGTCGGCAAGCGCACGAGCACGTCCACGCCGTAGCCCAGCACCTCCGGCGCTTCGTATGTCCGCTCCATCTCGGGCGGCATCACCGCCGCCCCGTAGCCACCGCGCACGAAGGGCGTGGCCCGAAACCAGGCGGCAAAGCGCTCGTCGCGCGGCATGGCGGCCAGGTCGACCCAGAAGGCCGCCGCCGCATCGCCGCCGTCCACCAGGGCCGCGTCGAGCGAGCCGGGTCCCATCGTGCGGAACCAAGTGGGCACGGCCCCGCCCCGCTCCATCTGCCCCTCGGCATTGATGCGGCGGGCGTGGAAGGTCGCGGCGCCGTACGTGAAGTTCACGCTCTGGTAGCCCGCCTGCAGCCGTTGGCGCAAGGCCAGGCCGGTGGTGGGCGCGGCGGCACCGGCCAGCAGGTAACCGTGGTCGGCCACGTGCCCGTCGTGCGCCCACAGGGCCACCCGCCCCTGCCGCCCCGCCGCCCGCACCGTGCGCTCGGCCATGGCCACGTCGCGCCGGGTGAATGCCTCGGTGGGCAGGTCCATCATCGAGGCGCCTTGCACGTTGAACTCGAAGGTGTGGATGGCCATGCGCAGGGCGTACGCGGCCTCGTGCCCCTCGGGGTCGAGCTCGGGGGGCAAAGCCGCTTCCAGAGCCGCCGCCGCATCCCGCCAGGCCTCCCACTCTGCCCGAGTGGCCTTGGCAAAAGGACCGGGCATGGACGTGGGCGCCCCTTGCACCAAGGTCCCCAAGGCGGCCTGCAGGCGATCGGCCCGGGCGGCATCGCGGGCGCGCAGGGCGGCCAAGGCCGCCTGCCCGTCGCGCACCGGGTCTTGCACGTCGATCCCCACCACGCGGACCGGCTCCACCGCCTGCCGGTTGAAGGCTTGCAAACCCAGCAGCAGGCGCCCCAGGGCCTCCACGCGGTAGACCTCGAAGATCCGCGACTCGTGCAGCGCGCGCCCCACGTCGGTCTCGGTGCTGCCGGGGGCGATGAAGCGCTGCAAGCGCTCGCCCACGGCGCGGTTGGACTCGAGCGCGACGACCCGGAAGCCGTGCTCGCGCACCAGGGCCAGGATGAGGTCGGCCTTCAAGACCATGTCCTCGTGCGTGCCGTGGGTGGCTTCACCGATGCCCACCACGCGGGCCGGCGCCAGTCGCGCGGCCAAAGCGGCGACGGCGTCGGGCGCGCCCAGATCGCGCCGGTTCTTGCCCAACCAGGCCTGAAGGGCCGCGCGGTTCTCGGCACTCATCTGCGCCGGCGACGCGTACACCCCATCCAGCGAGGTTGGCGCGGTCTGCGCCTGCAAGGGCGGCGTGGCCAGGGAAAGCAGCAGGACCAGGGTCAGGCCAGGGTGACGCAGGAAGGGCACGGTCGGGTCTCCAACGATGGGCTTCAGGACGGCGGCGAGCAGGATAGGCCGCAGCGCAGAATCGAGGCCCCACCGGCCCCCCCGCGATTGCATGGACATCAACTGGCACGAAACCCTCGAGATGGCGAGCTTCATCGTCACGGTGGTGGGCTTGCCCTTCGCCATCTGGGTGTTCCTCAAGCAAGAGCGCGCCGAGCGTGAGAACGAGGAAGAGGAGGCCTACCTGCTGCTGGCCGACGCCTACGACGAGTTCCTCAAGGTCGTGCTGCAGCACAGCGACCTGCAGCTGCGCACCGCCGCCGCGCTGGAGAACCCCACGCCCGAGCAGCGAGAGCGCATGCAGGTGATCTTCGAGATGCTCATCAGCCTGTTCGAGCGCGCCTACCTCGTGGCCTGGAAGCCCGACATGAGCGAGAGCGAGCGCCGCCGCTGGAACAGCTGGGACGACGCCATGCGCGAGTGGTGCGGGCGCGACGACTTCTTTTTCCTGCTGCCGCAGCTCCTGCGCGGCGAAGACGCCGCCTTCGCTGCGCACTTGCAGCAGGTGGCCAAGGACGTGCGCGGCAGCGTTCTGGTCGCAATGGCACGCTGATCAAGCTGAAGTACGGGCTTGGTTCTGCACAATCTGCGCCAATCGGGTTGCACACACTGACTGACCGGCGTGTTCGATACGGAAATTTGCTTTGTCGAACACAAGGCCACGTCCCTTTGTCCGGCATCGCGATGCAGAACAAGTAGACCCAAACAACAATAGGACAGGGAGCGATTGATGAAACTGGGGCCTTCGACCTCATGGTGGGCGTTCGCCCTTCTTGCGACCCTTTGGGTCCTCACAGGTTGTGGCGGAGGCGGTGCTTCTGCTAGTGCCGACGCGCCGACTTCAGCACCGCCCAGCCCCCCAGCGCCGCCCAGCTACAGGGCAACGAAGGTGACGCTTAACAGCGAACAGGGCGACCCAATCGGGGGTGGCGTCAACCGCTCCTTTGACGCCAGCAGCGCCGTCGTTAGCGTGCGAGCAAGCACGGGGTCGGCGGCAACCTTGATCGAGCTGCAGGTCACCGGCGATACACGGTGGACCGGCGCCTTCATGGTTCCTGGCACCGGCCCCTTGACGGCCGGTCAGACCTATACAAACGCACCCTTTCTTCGAGGTGGTGACGAATCGCGCGCTGCGATGCGATGGGAAGGTAGCGGGCCGCCCTGCCTCAACGCGGTAACGTCCTTTTCGATTGATCGGGCGACCTATCGGAACGGTGAGTTGGTGGAATTGGCCCTGCGGTTTGACATCCGATGCTGGCCAGACAGCCCTGCCTTGAAAGGCGACGTCAGTTGGTCGGCCGACGACCCAACCAAGCCTGCTGGACCGGTGGGACTGGCGCCCAGTGGACTTTGGAATGCACCGTCAGACGCGCTTCCACCGGCAGGCAATGCCGCCTACCTGGAGGGGGACCCTAAAAGCCGAATTGCCACGGCTCGGCGCATTCGGCTGTCCACGGAGCAGGCCAGGTTCTTCGTTGACGCGCGTGGGGAGGAGTTGTACGTCAACCTTAGTGGCGTTGAAGAGTGGTCCGCAATGCTTTCGACGATGGTTGGGCAGGGGCGACTGCAACCTGGGTACTACGGAAACCTTCTCATGCAAGGGGCCCACAATCCCGCGCGCGGTGGACTGTATTGGCGAAGCAACAGTGGATACGGATGTTCCAACCTGTCAGGCTGGTACATGGTCGACGCCGTTCGCTATGTCGGAACCACACTGACCCACATTGAGCTTCGTTTCGAACAACGTTGCGACGGGGACGAAGGCGCTTTCCGCGGAAAGCTGCGTTGGACTGCAGCCGATCCCAACGCCCCACAGGGGCCTCAGCAACCTGTCCCGACCGGCTTGTGGACAGGCCCCAGTGCCCAGCTTCCGAGCGCAGAAAGCTACGTCTACCTTGAAAGCGAATCGGGCGACCCGGTCGGGCAAGGTCGATCCACACTGTTGGACCTGAACAATTCCAGCTTTGCGCTTGCCCTGGACGACGGCGCGATTTCGATCGGCATCACAGGGATTCAAAACTGGACTGGGCGGTTCGTGCCAATGAAAGGGTTGGGACCCATTCAAACGGGTCTGTATGCCAACTTAAAGACCACGCCAGGACACGATCCCTCCGTCGGCGGCATCGGCTGGTCCACCGGGAGCAGCAACTGCGCCTCGGGTGAGGGTTGGTTCGCGATCGATCGCATTACCTTGCGGGAAGGGCGAGTCCAAGAACTACAGGCGCGGTTTGAGCAACGATGTGCAGGTGCGACCGGTGCACTGCGAGGACGGATACGGTGGGATGCGAATGACCGGCTTCCCAGCGGTACCCCACAAGACCCTCCACCTTTGGTTTGGCAACCGCCCCCCAACGCGCTTCCGGCCAGCGGCAACGCGGTCTACTTGGAGTCGGAGGCAGGCGACTACATCGGAGAAGGTCGCCCGTACCTTTACACACCGCTCGACTCCTTGCTGAGCGTCAGCACCGATGGTGAGCGCCTCGTTGTGCAGGTGAGAGGAGACCAGTCCTGGGAAGGGTCATTCCGGCCCATGCAAGGTTTGCCGTCCTTGCGACAGGGCTACTACGGAAATTTAGGCAACTACGACCCAGCGCGGGGAGGACTCACCTGGCATGGCGAGGGCAGAGGCTGCACACCCGCAGGTTGGTTTGTGGTGGACCGGATCGAGTACTCGGGCCAACAAGTCACCCTGCTCAACTTGCGATTCGAGCATCGCTGCAGTCACTCATCCAGTGCACTTCGCGGTGCTGTTCGATGGAGCGCAGGAGATACCCGGTCACCCAACGGACCGACGTTACCTGCACCGACTGGTTTGTGGTCAGCGACCGATATGCCACCCAGCGGCAATGCATTGGTGCTGGCAGGAGAGCCAGGTGAATTCGTTAGTGGAGGTCAGCGCTACAAGTACACCAGTCAGAACGCGAAACTCACGGTTTCGAACGCTGGGTCCACTCTGAGCGTACAGATCCAGGGTGATGAACAGTGGAGTGGCAACTTTTCGCCGATGGCGCCGGCCACCCGGCTTGAACGCGGCTATTACGGCCAGCTCATGCGTCATCCGTTCCACAACCCTGCGCGAGGTGGCATGGATTGGTCGGGGGAAGGCCGAGGATGCAACAAGCTCGAAGCCTGGTTCGTCGTGGACGAAGTTGAGTACGAAGGCGATCGATTGATCGCTGTTGCGATGAGGTTCCGTCAAAATTGTCTGGACCGTGGCGACAACCGACCGAAGGTCTACGGACAGCTGCGATGGCGCGCATCAGAGCCTGCTCCCGCCTGGGGCCCATCGGTGCCCGTGCCGCGCGACCTTTGGCAACCTTCCGCCGGTGCAACGCCCGCCGGCGCGGGGTTCCTCTACATCAAGGGGGACCCAGACGAATACGTTAGCGCTGGCGTTGAACGTCTCTATTTGCAACAAAGCAGCCCCATTCGACTGGATTCGTTCGGTGGCAGCTTTGCGCTGGAAGTTGGCGAATTGAACGGATCGTTTCGCACCATGGATGGTGTTACGAAACTGATGCCGGGCTACTACGGACCTTTGATGCGCGACCCCTTCCACAATCCCGCCAGGGGAGGAATGAGTTGGGGGTTTCAGGGGCGGGGTTGCAACCGCTCCTTAGGGTGGCTAGCCATTGATTCCGTAACTTATGTGAACGGCCAACTGGCGACCCTGGATCTGCGGTTCGAGCAGCATTGCGACGGTAGCCCAAAGGCACTTCGCGGCCAACTGCGATGGATTGCAACGCCTCAGGCACTGGCCGCTGGCCGTCCGTTTCCAAAGCCAGCACGGTGACAGTTCCAGGGCGCCGCATTTGGCAACGTTCAAGTCGTCGAAGCCTCCAAGACGGCCCTCGGGGGAGTGGGACAGCGCACCAAGCGCTCCCCTTGTTTGGCACGGAGGGGAACACAGGTGAATGAAATCAGCGCCTGGCCGACAAGCATCGACGCAACTGCTTTCGACGCGCTCCACGACCAACCCGAGGCCTGGCGCCCGGCCATGGAAGCCCTGGTCAGGGCCCAAGGCTGGACCGGCGACTGGCGGGCGGCGGGCGAGGGCACCGTGCTGGTCGCCCTGTTGGGCGATGCGCAGGTGCTCAAGCTGTTCCCGCCCTTCTTGGCCGACCACGCGCACTTCGAGCAGGGCCTGCTGCATCGCCTGCAGGGCCAGCTGAGCCTGCCCACGCCCACGCTATTGGCCCAAGGCGAGCAAGACGGCTGGCGCTGGACGCGCATGACCCAGCTGCCCGGCCAGCTCTTGCTGACCCGCTGGCCGCACATGACCGAGCCCCAGCGCCTGACCTTGTTGCAGCGCCTGGGCGAACTGGCGCGCGAAGTGCACGCCCTGCCCGTCGGCGACCAAGCCGAGCGCGCCCCGGCCTGGGCCGACTTCCTGACCCGGCAGCGGGCGCAGTGCGTGGCGCGCCAGCAGCGCACCGGCTTGCCCGCGCACTTCCTGGCCCAGTTGCCCGCGTTCCTGGATGGCCCCTTGCCTGCCGAGGGCGCGCCCGACGTGCTGCTCACCGGCGAGTACACGCCCATGAACCTGCTGGTGGACGAGCACGACGCCCTGGCGGGCATGTTCGACTTCGGCGACGGCCTGGTGGGCCTGCCCGCCTACGACTGGTTGGGGCCGCTGTGCTTCTTGTGCAGCGGCGTGCCGGCGCGCGTGCAGGCCTGGTTCGACGGCCTGCAGCAGCCGGTGCCCGCCGACCCCGGGCCGCTGCTGCGCCTGATGCTGCTGCACCGCTACAGCCACCTGCCCTTCCAACTGGCCAGCCTGCCAGGCTGGCAAGACGAGCCCACGCTGGCGCGCCTGGCCGAACGTTTGGTGGGCCGATGAACCGGCTGGCCCTTCTGTTGGCTTGGGGCGCCCTGAACGCGGGGGCACAGCCCCCCGAACTCGGCACGCGGTGGGTTCAGGTGCCGGTGCTGCCCGTCCGCACCGAAGCGCGGGCAGACGCTCCCGTCTTGGTCCATCTGCAACAGGGCAGCCGTTTGGCGGCCGTGCGGGCGGTGGCGGGCACCGAGTTTTGCTGGGGCAGTGTCCGCTGGGACCAGACCGGCTTCGTGCCCTGCCACGTGCTGAGCGCCACCCCGGTGGCACCGCGGCGTGCGGGCGTGGGCGGGGTCCCGAGCGAGCTGCGCTGGGTGGCCGGCCAAGGCGTCTTGCTGCGTGCGGCGCCGAGCCCGCAGGGCGCGGTGCTGGCGCGGCTTCCCCTGAACGCCGAATTGATGCTGGAGGCGCCGAGCGGCACCGACTATTGCCCCGTCCGAACGGCGGTCGCCCCTGGCGCGCCCGTCCAGCGAGGCCACATCGCCTGCCGCTACCTGGCCGAAACGCCCGTGGCCATGGAGCGCATCGCCCAACCCCAAGGCCCCGACGGCCTGCCCAACCCCGACTTCAACCCCCGCCTGGCCTTCGCCATCGAGCCCAACTGGGAGCACCTCGGTCAGTACGTCATGTGGCGCGGCCGACCCTGCGACGCCCTCGCGGGCTGCGCCGCACTCGCGCAAGACCCCGAACTGGCCGCCATGCGCCGCCAGTTGCACGGCCAGATGGTGGACCACCGCGACCCACCGCGCCCCTGGCCCGCGTGGACGCCGGAGGCCTTGCGACCGGTGCGGGGCAACGGCTTCGAGGCCGATGCCGCGCTGAACATGGCGCTGTGGCAGGCGCTGCCCCTGCCGGCGGTGCGCCCCTCCTGGTTCCGCAATCCGACCGAACTGGCCGGCCCCGACGAGCCCCTGGCCGAGTTGGCCGCGCGCTTCGACGCCCGGCAGCAGTGGTTCGTCGGCGAGCTCTACGCCCCCGGCCCCCAGTTCGCTGGGGCGCGCGTCGAACGCCTGACCAAGAAACTGCACCGCATCGACCTGCTCGGCGACGGCCGCGTCCGTGCCGAAGAACACACCCCGCAGTGGGCGAACCGGGCCTGGCTGCCCGACAACGAGGCCATGTGCCAGAACTGGCACGGCCTGGGCTACGCCTTCGGCGACACCGACGCCGCCACCCGGCGGCGCAATGGCTTCCCCCCAGCCGCCCAAGCCGGTGGCCCGCCGCGCCTGTTCTGGTTGCACAGCACGCGTCCCCTGCCGCCCGGCCCGGCCCGCAGCGAACGCCAGGTCTTCGCCCTGGACCGTGCCCGCACCGGCTTCACCCAGGCCGAGCTGCGCCCCTTCGACCTGGACGCCGACGGCGTGCCCGACCTGCTGTGGGTCGAAGCCACCGGCCGCGGTCCCGGCCACCTGGACGAACTCCCCAAGCACGACGACCCTTGGCTGCGCCTGCTGCTGGTGAACCTGAACGGCGCTTGGCACCTGCTGTCGGCCGACGCCATCAGCTGGGGCTGTGGCTGCTGAGCCCCTGCTGATATTGCGCCGCAGCAAACGCGCCAAAATCGCGAGTTCCATTCGATTACAGCCCCGGAGCCCACCATGTCCGATCCCATCGTCATCGTTTCCGCCGCCCGCACGCCCATCGGGGGTTTGCTGGGCGATTTCGCCCACCTCGCGGCCTGGGAGCTGGGCGCCGTGGCCATCCAAGCCGCCGTCGAGCGCGCCGGTGTGCCGGGCGACGCCGTCAACGAAGTGCTGATGGGCAACTGCCTGATGGCCGGCCAAGGCCAAGCCCCGGCCCGCCAAGCGCTGCGCAAGGCCGGCCTGCCCGACAGCGCCGGCGCAGTGACCCTGAGCAAGATGTGCGGCAGCGGCATG
>JACCEA012403839.1_pt1 | contig 10186 bp, 9 predicted proteins | sample 7449851 | NCBI WGS metagenome assembly JACCEA01 (sample SAMN15323453, study PRJNA562643) | freshwater metagenome | isolation source: river surface water | place: USA:Blue River Watershed | collected 2017-08-18 | reverse complement strand
TGCGGTGCAAAGCATCGGACAGTTCTTGGTACTCTTTCAAAGTGCCCACGTGTGGGTCCAAGCGTTTGAAGTCGGAGGCCCAATAACCGTGGTAGCCACCATATTCACCGTTCCACCATTGATTGGCCACAGGCGGCGTGATCCAAACTGCCGTAGCCCCTAAGCCCTGGATGTAGGCAAGTCTTTTTTTCACACCCGCCAAATCACCACCGCTGTAATGCGATTCTTTTTGCGGATTGAACTCCCCCGCGCCTTGGTTGTTGTTGTGAGGATTTCCGTCTTCAAACCGATCGGTCATGAGGAAATAAATGATTTGATCTCGCCAATCAGGCGAAGGCACGTGCAGCTTCAAAGCTGGCCCCGCAGCCGCTGAATTCAGAAGCCCACCCCACAGCGTCAAACATGCCGAGAGAACTGTAGCTTTACTACGAAAGTTGGAAAAAAACATGGGCACCCCAACCAGCAGATGGTTCAGAAAACGCCTATTTTGCTTGATTTTTTGGAAAACACCGCTTGAATTCCTGCCCTCAATGCGGTTACAGTGCAGGTACATTTTGAAGTAGTTACATTACAAAAGAGACGCTGTTCACGTACCCAATGGCAAGTGCCAAACCTAGAACTTACCCATGATCGCTTTCGATTCTCCCCGCCTGATTGCTGACATTGGCGGCTTGTATGCTCGGTTTGCCATCGAGACCAGTTACGGCGAGTTCTCTCAGCAACGCAGCTTGCGATGCGCCGATTTCCCCAGTTTTGAAGCCGCCATGTCGGCTTATTTAGGAAGCCTGAAGTCAGCAGGTGTGGTCCATGCGGCGGTGGCCATCGCCAACCCCGTGGATGGCGATCTGGTTCGCATGACCAACTACCACTGGCAATTTTCCATCGAAGAAACACGCGCTCACTTAGGGCTGGAAACCTTGGTAGTGGTGAACGACTTCACAGCCCTTGCGATGGCCTTGCCTCGCTTGGCTTCTGCGGACTTTCGACAAGTAGGCCCTGGCCAAGCCGTCAAAAACAGTGTGATTGGTTTGATCGGGTCGGGCTCTGGCTTGGGTGTCTCTGGCCTGATTCCTGCGGGTGACGGTTGGACCTCACTCGGCTCTGAGGGCGGCCACACCAGTTTTTCCCCCGCCGATGCCCGAGAAGCAGCAGTCTTGCAGTTTGCATGGCAACAGTTTCAACACGTTTCATTTGAACGTTTGTTATCGGGGCCGGGCTTGGAGTTAACTTACCTCGCCTTGGCCCAATTGAATCAGCAAACTGTCAAAGCCTTGTCTGCACCCGATATCACGCGCCTCGCTTTGGAAGACAAAGACCCGCTTTGTGCAGAAACCCTGGAGGTGTTTTGCAACATGTTGGGCACGGCCGCCAGCAACCTGGCAGTGACTTTGGGGGCAACTGGGGGCATCTACATTGGGGGCAGCATCGTGCCGCGCCTGGGTGCGTTTTTTGACCGTTCGGGGTTTAGAAAACGTTTTGAAGAAAAGGGCCGGTTCACCAATTACTTGGCCCACATTCCCACCTTCGTCATCACAGCGCCCGAAGCCACATTCATGGGCGCCTCAGCCATTTTGGACGCCCAATTGCGGGCTTTGCTCAATTCACCCGGTTCGGCCATCCTGACTCAGATCCGGCGTTCTAGAGCCGAGCTTTCACCCGCCGAACAGCGCGTGGCTGATTTGGTCTTGTCCAAACCAAGGTCCGTTTTAAGCGACCCGATTCACGACATTGCTGTGGCCGCACAGGTGAGCCAACCCACCGTGATTCGCTTTTGCAGATCCGTTGGATGCAAGGGACTGTCCGACTTTAAATTGCGTTTGGCTTCTGGTTTGAGCATGTCGGTGCCCATCACGCATTCTCAAGTGACACACGACGACTCAATGCTGGAATTGGGTGCCAAGGTGTTGGGTAACACGGCCAATGCCATCCTGCAATTGCGCAATGAACTGCAACGTGAATCGATTGACCGCGCCATTGAATTGGTGGGCGCCGCCGACCGGGTGGAATTGTTTGCCGTCGGCAATTACGCTGCGGTGGCCCAAGATGCACAAACCAAGTTTCTGCGACTGGGCTTGCCTTGCGGTGCGCACACCGACCCCCATTTGCAAGACTTAACAGCGTCCACCATCCAGCCAGGGACCGTTGCACTGATCATCAGCAGCGGCGGCAAATTGCCAGAGCTGATGGCTTTACAGGAGAAAATTCAACAACGGGGTGCCAGTTTGATAGCCATTACGGCCAATCAATCACCCTTAGCCCGCAAAGCCGACGTGGCCCTGGTGGCCGAGCACAACGAACACGCTGCCACCCACCTGCCCATGGTCAGCCGAGTTTTGCACCTGCTGTTGATCGACATTTTGATTGTGGGCCTTGAAATGCGGCATTTGGCCGCGCCTTCAAAACCCTACATTTCGCACAGCCAATGAAAGGGTGGATAAGATCAACATCAAGGGATAACCCTTATGTAATTTTTCTACCGATTACTTGCTTAAGCCTGTAACTTAATTACAATTCCGACCCATCCAGATTGAAACCTGAAGATTTGGGGGCACTGGAAATCTCAACCCCCTACCGACCTGAAAAGGAGTACTTGCTACATGATCGATTACGCCAGCCGGCAGAGAACACCCCGCAAACACATTGTGGGTTTGACGGTTGTGGTGGTGTTACACGGGCTGCTGTTTTGGGCCATCAACTCCGGACTTGCGCGCAAGTTTGTGAAGGTGATCAAAGGACCGGTTGAGGCCGTTCTTTTGGAGGAGACCAAACCGGACATTCCGCCGCCCCCGCCCCCTCCACCTCCTAAGAATTTGCCGCCACCACCGCCCGCTTACGTTCCCCCCGTGGAAGTGGCCGTCGCTGCACCAACACCTGTGAACGCCATTGCTGCGGTGTCCAATACGCCCCAGCCCGTCGCACCGCCATCGCCCATGCCCGTTGTGGCTGCAGCGCCAGTGGTCACGGCGGCTGTGATCAGCGCCTCGAGCTGCGAGAAGCCGGAGTACCCCAGCGCCTCCAAGCGCTTGGAAGAAGAGGGCACGGTGACGCTGAAGTTCTTAGTGGGCGCAGATGGCAAGGTGATCGAGTCTGCCGTGGAAAAGTCCTCAGGCTTTAGGCGCCTGGACGAAGCCGCACGTGCGGGCTTGTCCAAGTGCCAATTCAAGCCTGGCACAGTGGACGGCAAGCCTCAGCAAACCTGGGCCAGCATGAAATACACCTGGCGCTTGGAATAAGCCCATCACCATCCAACACATTTGTTGAACATTTTTTAAATTTAATTGAATTCGTTTCAGAGGAGTCTTTCCATGATCAAGCAACTCAAAACTCTCGTCCTGGCCATCGGTTTGGTGGCAGGCCTTGGCCTGGCCAGCGCCAGTTTCGCAGCCAAGCCCAAGGAGGCTGCACCTGCTGCTCCCGCCGCTGCAGCCCCAGCGCCAGAAGCGGCTGCACCTGCTGCCGCCCCCGCACCTGCAGCGCCTGCTGAAGCAACGGCCGCACCCGCTGCTGGCGCGCATGACGAAAATCCTTATGGCTTGGGCGCTTTGTGGGCCCAAGGCGACATCGTGGCCAAAGGCACATTGCTCATCTTGGTGCTGATGTCCATGGGTTCTTGGTATGTGATCATCACCAAGTTCTTTGAGCAATCAAAGGCCGCTAAGTTTGCAACACAAGCCAAAGACAACTTCTGGACTGCTTCTTCTTTGCGTCAAGGCGCTGACGGCTTGGCCGAAGACAGCCCTTTCCGCTTCATTGCAGAGAAGGGTTTGGAGAGCGCCAACAAGCACACCGGATTGCTCGGTGCCGTTGACTTCAACACATGGACCACCCAAAGCATTCAGCGCGCCATTGGCAACGTTCAAAGCCGCATGCAAGACGGCTTGGCTGTGCTCGCCACAGTGGGCTCTACTTCACCCTTCGTCGGTTTGTTCGGCACGGTTTGGGGTATCTACAACGCACTCGTGAAAATCGGCATGTCCGGTCAAGCGTCCATCGACAAAGTGGCCGGCCCCGTGGGTGAGTCTTTGATCATGACGGCCATCGGTTTGGCAGTGGCCGTGCCTGCAGTGCTGGGTTACAACTGGCTGGTTCGCCGCAACAAGGCTGTGATGGAAGACGTGAACGCATTTGGTTCTGACTTGCACTCTGTGTTGCTGGCTTCTAGCAACAAGTAATTCAAGCTTGCTCATCATTCAAACCTCAATTTACTGAGAGGCCAATCATGGCAATGAACGTAGGCTCAGAAGGCGATGACGAGATCATGAGCCAGATCAACACCACGCCCCTGGTGGACGTGATGTTGGTTTTGCTGATCATCTTCTTGATCACGATTCCGGTGGTGACAACGTCCATCAAGGTGGACTTGCCCAAAGAGAAAAACATGGTGCGGGAGACCAAGCCAGAAAACGTGATCATCTCTGTGGATGTGAAGGGCAAGATCTTCTTGTACGACACACCCATTAAAAATTCAGACGACTTGCTCCAGCGCATGAAGAAATTTGCGGTCATGAAACCCCAACCTGAAGTTCAGATCCGGGGCGATGCCAAGAGTGACTTTGAGTCGGTGGGCCGAGTGATGTATGCGGTGCAGCGCGCCGGCATCACCAAGGTCGGGTTCATCACTGAGCCACAATAAAGGAACAAGATCATGGGAATGAACGTCGGTTCAGGATCTGGCAGCGACGAGCCAGAAGTCATGATGGAGATCAACACCACGCCATTGATTGACGTGATGTTGGTGCTGCTCATTATGTTGATCATCACGATCCCTGCACAGTTGCACTCTGTGAATTTGGACATGCCGGTGTCCACACCGCCCACAAAAAAAGTGGAACCTGTGGTGATCAAGATTGATGTGGACGCGAGCAGCGTGATCAATTGGAACGGTCGCCCCGTAGCGGGCCGCGCCGATTTGGAAGCGAAGTTGACAGAAGCCTCTGGTCTTCAGCCGCAACCTGAGTTGCACATTCGCTCACACGCCAAGGCCAAGTACGAATCTGTGGCACTGGTGATGGCCAGTGCACAGCGATTGGGCTTGAACAAACTGGGCATCGTGGGATCCGAGCAGTTTGTGAATTGAGCTTTTGAAGATTTGATTTGTGACTGATACGTTTCCGCGTTTATTGGGAGATGTGGGCGGTACCAACGCCCGATTTGGATGGCAAGCCAGCGCGCACACCGGCATCGAACATGTTTTGGTCTTGCCGTGTGCGGCCTACGACACCCTGGAAGCCGCCATCCGCACGTACCTTGAATTAAAAAACTTGCCCATGCCACGCGTCGGCGCCTTGGGCATTGCCAATCCCATCACCGGCGATGTGATTCGCATGACCAATCACCATTGGTCTTTCTCAATTTCTGACATGCAGCGCAGTTTGGGCTTGGCACAACTGAAAGTCATCAATGACTTCACCGCTTTGGCCTTGGCACTGCCCTCCATTCCGCCTGAAAACTTGGTGCAAGTGGGTGGCACGGTGGCGCAAGCCTTCGCTCCCAAGGCGCTGATTGGTGCGGGAACAGGTTTGGGCGTTTCAGGCTTGCTACCCACCGATGCCAATGACCACTGGGTGGCCATTGCGGGGGAAGGCGGCCATGTCACCTTGGCCGCTCAAAACGACACCGAGTACCGCGTGATTGAACTCATTCGCCAGCGCTATGGACATGTGTCTGCCGAGCGCGCGCTGTCGGGTCAAGGTTTGGTGGACTTGTATTTGGCGATGCGGCAGCTTCAAGGACACCCGCCCACGGAAGTGACCAGTGCTGCCGACATTACCCATTTGGCCTTGAAAAACAAAGATCCATTGGCCTTGCAGAGTCTCCAAATGTTTGCAGGTTTTTTAGGGTCCGTCTCGGGTGATTTGGCACTCACCTTGGGTGCCTTGGGTGGCGTATATTTAGGCGGCGGCGTTGTACCGCGGTGGCTGGGCTGGTTTGAGTCTTCTGTATTTAGAGAACGTTTTGAAGCCAAGGGCCGATTTCGCGAGTACCTCAAAGACATTCCGGTTTACGTGATCAATGCAGCCGAATCCCCTGCTTTATTAGGTGCTTCCAGATCTTTGAACTGAGTAGGCACCATGCGCTACGCCCACTCGCTCATCGCATTTTTCACATCTGTTCTCACGCTTCTGGCAAGTGCACTGGTACCCTTAGGTGGCCATGCTCAGCAAAGTGCTCAGGTGTTACCGCAAGCTGAAACTGGGCGCATCGAAAGATTGGCTCATTTCCCGTCCCAGCATGTGGATGCGCGACATGTGGATGTTTGGTTGCCTGACAATTTTGAGTCGCTGAAAGCTTCAGGGCAGCGTTTCAATGTGATTTACATGCACGATGGGCAGATGCTTTTCGATGCAAAAATGACTTGGAACCAACAAGCTTGGCAGGTAGACAAAACCATCACACGGCTGATGCAGTCTGGGCAAATTGGCCCCACCTTGGTCGTGGGCGTTTGGAACAATGGCAAGTACCGGCACAGCGAGTATTTTCCTCAAAAGTTTTTGCAACATCTCCTGCCTGGTCCACGCCAATTGCAGTTGGAAGCTAATTTACAAAACAAACCACAAGCGGATGCGTATCTGCGCTTTTTGGTGGAAGAACTCAAGCCCGTCATTGACCGTCAATACCCTACCTTGGTAGGGCCAGACCATACAGTGGTGATGGGCTCAAGCATGGGCGGCCTCATTTCTGTTTATGCCTTGAACGAATACCCGCACGTTTTTGGCGGTGCTGCAGGGCTATCAACACATTGGATCGGTCGCTATGAAGCCAATTCACACATTCCACTGGCGGCCTATGTATACCTGCGCGATCACTTGGCACCACCTCAAGGCCACAAAATTTACCAAGATCACGGCACCACAGAGTTGGACGCGCTTTATGCGCCCTATCAAAACTTTGTCAATCAAATCATTCGGGACAAAGGCTATGTAGAGCAAGGCGCACAGACTAATTTCATGACGCGGGTTTTCGACGGCACTGGCCACAATGAAAATGCATGGGCCGCGCGACTTGAAATACCTGTGTTATTTTTATTGGGCAAATGACCACGGCAAGCAGCAGCTGAACCTGCGCCCATCCAACGCCGCCCCCTTTCGACTGCATTCCATGAACACCACTGAGATTTATCTAATCGCCATGGGCATCGTGTTTACAGTGCCCTACTTGATTTGGCGCTTGGGTCGTACCGAACAGGTCGCGCCTTTGGTTGTCGTCCAAATCATCACGGGCATTCTGTTGGGACCAGGCGTGTTGGGGAATTTGTTTCCAGCGTATTACCAATTTGTCTTCAACCCTTCTGTGGTTCAGTCCTTGAACGGCGTGGCCTGGTGGGCGGTGATGCTGTTTGTTTTCCTAGCGGGCATTGAACTCGACTTGAGCCAAGCGTGGGCCGCCAAAAAAGAGAGCGCACTGACTGCAGGCTTGGCTTTGTTGGTGCCTTTGATTTTTGGCGCAGTTGCAGCGAGTTTCATCAACTCGGGACAGATGGGTGCAGGGTGGACAGGGCCCTTGGCCAAAGACTGGCAGTTCACCACGGGCGTGGCCATGTCTTGCGCAGTGACTGCCTTGCCCATTCTCATTTTGCTGATGGAAAAACTTGAAATTTTGAGGCAACCCCTGGGCCAGAGAATTTTGCGTTATGCAAGCTTGGATGACATTGCCATTTGGGGCGTGCTGGCACTGATTCTGATGGACTGGGAGCGCATGGGCAAACAGGTCTTTTTCTTGCTGGCCTTTGGCGTGTTGAGCTGGGTTCTGCGTCGCTTGATGAAAGCCATACCTGCAGCAGATCGATGGTACGTGGCCTTGATTTGGCTCATTGTGTGTGCTTTGGGCGCCGATTGGTCGGGCCTGCATTTCATGGTAGGGGCATTTTTGGCAGGGGTGGTGATTGATGCCAAATGGTTTGATCAAGCACAAATGGACCTGCTGCGAAAGCATGTCTTGTTGGTCATGATGCCCGTGTTCTTTTTAAGCACGGGGCTGAAGACCAACTGGGCCATCGGCGGCACCTTGGTTTTTGTTGCGGCAGCTTTGTTGCTGCTGGCTTCTGTCGCTGGTAAGTTGCTAGGGGTTCGATTGGCTGGCCGTATTTTGGGTTGGCCCGCTGGCGAGGCGTCTGTGATTGGATGGTTGCTTCAAACCAAAGCCTTGATCATGATTATTTTTGCCAACATCTTGCTCGACAAACAAATCATTTCTTCCGCCACCTTCACAGCGCTGCTGCTGATGGCCGTTGCAAGTACGATGCTCACCACCCCCGTGGTGAGCCCGAAGCTAATGCGAATGAAGAATCAGTCGGCGTAAACACCTGCTGCTTTGATGATGGGGCTCCATTTTGCAATTTCAGCCGCCACGAATTTCTTGTGCTCTGCAGGTTCTACGCGTTTGTCGGTGACAACCACAGCACCCAAGCCTTCTTGCTTCTTGATGAACTCAGGATCTTTCAAAGCCACTTTGAGCGCCGCATTGATCTTGGCGAGAACATCGGGCGGTGTGCCTTTGGGCGCATACAAACCGTGCCAAATGGTGACTTCAAAACCTTTGAGACCTGCTTCTTGCATGGTGGGCAAATCTTTCAGTGCAGGCGTGGTCAGGTGCTTGCTGGTGGTCACCGCATAGGCTTTGACTTTTTTGCCTTCGATTTGGCTGGTGGTGTTGGTGGTTTGATCGCACATCAAATCAATTTGGCCACCCATCAAATCGGTCATGGCAGGCGCGGTGCCTTTGTAAGGCACTGTGGTCATGTCGACTTGAACGGCATTTTGATACAGCAAACCGCACAGGTGTGAGGCTGAGCCTACACCCGCATTGCCCAAATTGATTTTGCCTTTGTTGGCGGTTACCCAAGCGCTCAACTCTTTGAAGTTGTTGGCGGGCAAGCTGGGCTTGCCAATCAGCGTCATGGGCACGTCATTGACCATGCCAACGTATTCGAAGTCGCTGTCAACTTTGAAGGGAATGTTGCGAACCAATGTGGGCATGGTGGCCATGCCGATGTGGTGCAAGAGCAAGGTGTGACCATCGGGGGCTGCTTTGGCAACTTTGTTAGCGCCAATGGAACCACCGGCACCGGCAGCGTTGTCGACCAACAGCACAGCGCCGCCCAAAGGCGCGCGCATGGCTTCTGCCAAATCGCGGGCGACGCGATCGGTTGGACCGCCTGCAGCAAATGGCACCACGAAGGTGATGGGCTTAGAGCCCGGGAAATTTTGAGCGTGTGCCACCAGCGACAAAGCTGCGGCTGCAATTACCAGGATGCGTTTCATCTAAAACTCCTTATCTAGAACCTTTAGTGTAGTGTGCCATAGCAGCCCCCTTACCCCGCGGAAACACTAACTCCTGTAACAGAAAAGGGCTTCATTCTTGACAAATGAAGCCCTTTTGCGTCAGATCAAGGTCATCGCCAGCCTGGCCAGCCACCACGCGATAGCAGCTTACTGATAACTGCGCGCATCCTCAATGACTTTGCCGTCATTGGCCAAGGTCCCTGGGGCCACCAACAGGACGTCACTGCGCAACTTGGTGATGTCGCGAATGGCTTCTGCAATTTGCGCTTTGAGCTCGGCCTCGCCTTGGCCAGCCGCCTGGGTTTCGACATGCAAGGCCATGCTGTCATTGGCCATTTCGCCTTGCACCACCAAACGGGCCTTCAAGGCAGCCGGAAAGCGCTTGACCACTTCGGCCACTTGACCAGGGTGCACAAACATACCGCGCACCTTGGTGGTTTGATCTGCACGTCCCATCCAACCCTTGATGCGCTGGTTGGTACGGCCGGTAGGGCAAGGGCCACTCAAGATGGCCGACAAATCGCCGGTGCCAAAACGAATCAAAGGATAGTCGGGGTTCAAGCTGGTAATGACCAGTTCGCCCACTTCACCTTCAGGCACAGGATCGCCGGTACCGGGGCGCACAATTTCAACAATCACACCCTCATCGACGATCAAACCTTGTCGGGCGCTGGTTTCGTAGGCAATCAAGCCCACATCGGCGGTGGCGTAGCACTGGTAAGCATTGACGCCGCGCTCGGTCATCCAATCGCGCAGGCTAGGGGGAAAGGCTTCGCCCGACACCAAGGCCTTTTTCACAGAGGGCAAGGCCACGCCCATTTCCGCCGCTTTTTCGATGATGATTTTCAAGAAGCTAGGCGTACCGATGTAGCCCGCAGGCTGCAACTCGGCCATGGCTTGGACTT
>JACCEA010366613.1_pt1 | contig 10186 bp, 19 predicted proteins | sample 7449851 | NCBI WGS metagenome assembly JACCEA01 (sample SAMN15323453, study PRJNA562643) | freshwater metagenome | isolation source: river surface water | place: USA:Blue River Watershed | collected 2017-08-18 | reverse complement strand
TACTTCCCGGCGGTGATGTCCGCGATGAGGGCGTCGGCGAGGCGCCTGTACTTGGCGCTCACTGGCGGTGGCCTACGGGCGGGGACGGTTGCACACGGTCATCATGCCCGACGGTCTGGCGGCCGGGACAGGGATCGGCGGCTCACCCGTTCGTGTCTGTGGCTTGACTCATGCCCAAAGCGTGTGCCATCGTCAGCCATACGCAGCGCTACGCCAGCGCACGCTAGCCAATGACAGGGAGGACCACATGGCCCAGCCACGACGGGACCCGAGGGCCCTCCTCGCCACAGTCGAGGACGCCGCCATCGCACTCGGCCTGTCGAAGGACCAGGTGCGCCGTCTCATGCGGGACGGGGACCTCGGGACCCGACGGATCCGGACGAGCGTGCGAATCCCGTGGGCCGACATCGACGCCATCGCCAGCCACGCACCCGTCCCGGCCGCCGCGGTCGGGGCCTGACACAGGGGGACCCCCGCATGTTGTTCCGTCTGCTCGCCGTCGCCGTGTTCGTCCTCGGGATCCTCGGGATCGCCCGCCAGGACGCGCCCCCCATCGACTCCATGAAGGCGTTCGCCGCCGTCCTCGTCGTCACGGGCGCCGTCTGGTTCGTCGGGGGCCTCCTCGGTCCCGACCACGTCAAGACCCCCGCGGACCGCGTGTGAGCCGCTACCGCCTCGTCACGTCGGGCGTCCCGTACGTCATCCCCGACTCCACGGTCGAGGCCCCCGCGAACCCCGCCAACGACCTCGCCGTCGCCCTCCTCCACCAGGAGTTGGCGCAGAAGGTCGGGCGGAAGACCACCGACACGCGCATCCAGCACCGCGACTTCCGGTCCGGTTCCTGGATCACCCACGAAGGGACCGGCACGTCGTGAACCTCGCAGCGTGGGGGACCATCACCGTCCTCATCCTCGCCGCCGCCCTCACCCCCTGGGTGGCGTCCCGCGTCAAGCTCGGGGGCCGCCTCACGGGGTTCGTGTCGTGGGCGGCGGGGGCGTTCGCTGTCCTGTGCACCGTCACCGCCGGGTGGGTCGCCACGGGTACGGCGATCGGGCGGACCGCGGTCCCCGCGATCGTCGGGATCCACCCGGTCGTGCGGATCGGGGCGGCGCTCCTGTTCATCGCCGCCGTCGTCATCGTCGTCCTCGCCCTGGTCCCCGACCTGTGGTCCACGGTGCCCGCGGATCAGACGGCGGCGGTGCTGGGGTTCATGGCGCCGCTCCTCGTGCCGTACGCGGCGTGGGGTCTCGGGTCGGTCGCGCAGACCCTCCTGGGTGTGGTGACGGACGTCGCCGCACAGGTCACGTCCGGGATCGCCGCATGACCGGGATGCCGAAGCGGGGGGAGCGTCCCCGGACCGCCGCGATCCTCGCGTTCGAGCGGGAGACGGACGAGGTCAGGGCCGAGTACCGCCGGCGGGAGCGTCAGGAGCGGGGCTCGGGGGACGGGTGGCTCGCGCAGCGGACCGACGTCCTGCGGCAGATGCGTGAGGGGCGGCCCGCAAAGTTCTCCACCGGACTTCTCCACCGGGGGAGCGCCTCCGGTGACCCCCAACACGCGGGTACGCGCAACGGGCGCGCGAGTACCAAGTCTCCCGGTGGACTTTCAAGACTATGGGGCGGTGTGTCCTGATGGACCCCGTGTCGGCCCTGTTCGTGGCTGCCCTGTTCGCTGACCTCGTCACCGGGGGATGGGTGCACCGCAAGGCGTGGGAGGGGGTCACGGGGCGACCCTCCCCGGTCCGGAGTGGTGGGGCTCCCTCGTCGCTGCGGACGTTCCTCCCCGGCCTCTCCCGCACTGCCGGGGGGACCTCTCCCCGGGGTGGGGTGGGGACCCTCTCCCGGCCTCTCCCGCCCGCCCCCCGCAACGGGCGGGGGACCTATCCCCAGACTCGCCCGCGCCCTCACCCCGCCCCTCCCGGCACCTCTCCCGTGGGGTCTCCCGTGGTCCCGGGGAAGGTCACCCACCGGACGTGGGTGTGGCTGTGGGTGAGGGGAGGCAAGTCTCCCGGAGGGGCTCGCCCCGCCTCCCCGGGTGGTCGCCCGGGGGACGCCCCGCCACCGGGTGACCCCGCCCCTCCCCGTCCGCCCGACGCGGGCGGGGAGGGCGCCGGGGAGCCCCGATGGTGGGTCCCCGGCGAGGGCCGAGAGCCCTCCACAGACTCTCCCGGGGAGGGGGCGGGGAGTCCCCCCTCCCCGGGGGAACCCACCACCGGGGACCCCTCCCCGGAGGCCGCACCGCCCTCTCCCGGAGACCCCTCCGGGGAGGTCACCCAACCCATCCCCGCCAGCCAGGAGGAACCCGTGTCCGTTGACGTCGCCGCCCCCAACACGAACACCGAGGACGTCCCCGCCCACATCGACGCCGGGCTGAAGCTCGCCCAGATGGTGGAGGACGTCGCCGAGCAGTGGGTGGACCAGTTGGACGAGGCGATCCGGGCGCACATCGGGTCCGGGGAGGGCATCCAGGGGTTCCCCATGTCGCTGCTGGGGCGGTGGGAGGACGGGGTGGCGTCGCCGATCAAGCAGGCGCGGGACCTCATCAAGGGCGCAGCGGACCAGGCGCGGGCGACGGCGGAGGAGGAGCGGCGGGCGCTCATGCCGTCCGTGGAGGCCGCGGGGATGGCGCCGGCGGACTCGAACCTGTCCCACCAGACGCTCCTCGAGGGCTGACCCGCAAGGGTCCCGAGACGACTGAGGAGGTGGTGGCGGTGGGTCTGTTCGGGCCGTCGAAGGCAGAACTGAAGGCGCGGGTGGAGGAGGAGCGGGAGCGGCGGATGGTCCTCGAGCGGGCCCGCCGCCGCCCCTGGTGGGTGCGTGTCCTGTCGAACGTGAAGGCGCCGGCGGATGACGCTCACGTCATGTTGTGGGTGGCGTGGATCCTGGTGGTCCTACCAGTGGTGGTGGCGGTGAACGTGGCCGTGGTCGTGGTGGTGTTCCTCGTGGCGTTCGTGCCGCGGTGGACGGTCCGGGCGTGGGTCGCCTACCCGCGCCCCGTGACGGTCGTCCCCGTCGCCGCGTGGGGTGTCCTCGGTGGGCCCCTGTGGGGTGCCCTGCCGCTCCTTGCGCTCGTCGCGGGGGCGGCGTGGTGGCATGAGAGCACGCGCCCGCCGCGGCCGGTGAAGGCGAACGATGACGTGGCGATGTGGCGTACCGCCGTCGCCGACGGGGACGCGCCCCTCGTCCCCGGCTCCACCGTCGCGGACCACCCGTCGCCGGTGCGGACCCCCGACGGGCGGGTGTGCGGGCGGGTCCTGCACGTCCGGTTCCGGGACGCCCGGCAGAACAGGCAGACCGTGGAGGCCGTCCGGTACGGCATCGCGGGCCTGTGGACCACGGGCGTGGAGGGCGTCACGGTCCGGGCGGTCGGGGATGAGTCGCGGGCGGACGTGGAGATCCTCGACCAGTGGTGGCTGGACGAGCTCGCGGAGGACGCCCGGGTGGATGAGGCGGCGGCGCAGGCGCGGCTGCGGGAGGTCCACGTGTGGCAGCCGTCGGACGTCCTGGACCTCGCGACGGGCCGCCTGCCCCTCGCGGTCGCTGCGGAGGACGGGGCGCGGGTGCCGGTGCAGGTGTTCGTGCCGGGGGAGGGCGGGATGCACTTCTGGTTCGTGGGTGCGACCCGTCGGGGGAAGTCGTCGGCGTTGTCGGCGTTCATCGCGGCGGTCATGTCGACGGGCGTCGCGCGGCTGCACCTCATCGACCTCAAGGGTGGGTCGTCGCTGCCGGAGTGGATCGACCACGCGGAGACGTACGCGGACACCGTGGAGGACGCGCGGGAGGTCATCGCGCACATCCGCCGGACCGTCCTGGATGTGAAGGTCCGGGCGATGGGTGACCAGCGGCTCAAGGTCGTCAACCCCTCCGAGGAGTGGCCCATCGACCTCGTCGTCGTGGAGGAGGCGGTGGACATCACGCAGGACCGGGCGACGATGGATCACATCGACGCGATGGCCCGCAAGGGCGGGTCGGCGCTGGTCCTCGTGGTGTGGGTGACGCAGGTCGGGCTGGTCGACAAGGCGTTCGGGGCCGCGGGTAGCGGGATGCGGGAGCAGTTGCAGTCGGGGACGGTCGTCGCCCTCTGGTGCGGCCCCACGACCCGACGCCTGTCCCTCGGGGGCGGCGATGGGGACATCGACCTCTCCCGGATCCCGAAGGACGTGAAGGGTGCGGTGGTCATCGCGTCGCAGGGTGGCCGGCAGGTGTTGGCGCGGACGCTCCGGATCCCCGACGACGACGCCGTCCGCCTCGCGGACGGGATCGCTGCCCGGGTCGGGATGGGCCGCGACGGGGGCCCGGTGACGGCGGAGACGCTGCGGGAACGCACCGCGGTCCCGGTCCCGGCGGTCGTGTCCGGGGCGGGTGTCACCGTTCCGTTGACGGTCGAGGACGTGACAGCGGAGGGGAAGGTCCGGGACGTGATCCGGGCGCACGGGGTCGGGGTGATGGTGAAGACGGGTCGGGTCATCGAGGGCGCGCAGGTCGCTCCGTCCACGTTCCACAACGTCATCAAGAGGCTGGTCCGGGACGGTCTCGCCGCGGACCTGGGGCACGGTCAGTGGGCCGCAACGGCGGCCCTCATGGAGCAGACAGGAGTGTCGGTGTGAGTACGGGGCAGGCAGTGCGGGAGTCCTGGGAGGTGGAGGCGCGGCGTGCGATGGCGCGTCGTCTCCTGCCGACGCCGGGTGTGCGGGCGTGGGGTGCGGCGGGCCTGGTGCTCGCCGCGGTGGGTGTCCTCGCGCAGGCATTCGAGGCGGTGGCCCGGTGAGCGCGGTCGACGTGGACGTCGTGGACGAGATCCAGGCCGGGGACATCGTCACGATCACCGGGAGCGTGCACAGCGTGCACCGCAGCCCGGGGGGTGAACTCGACTGGGTGACCGTCGCCCCGCTCGACACGGAGGACAAGCCGCGCCCGGAGGACGGGTTCCGGCTGAACGCCGAGACGCTGGCGTACGCGCCGTCGATCCGTCGCCCCGCGACGCCGCTGCCGACAGAGTTGGGCACTCGGTTCTGGGGGAAGTCCCGGGGGACGCATCCGCAGTGGTGGTTCATCATCGCCACCCCCGAGTTCATCGGCCGCGAGGGCATCTCCTACGCATCCGTGGGTGGCCTGATCTGGACGGATGACATGGCGGAGATGCACGCCCTCGCCGTCCTCCCGGACCCGGAGGTGGCCCGGTGACCGACCGCGTGTGGACCTCCGTGACGTCCAGCGTGCCGACCGTGACGGACCTGGACGCCGTCCACTCCCGCATCGACCGGGAAGCCACCGCCTGCCAGGGCGCACACCGGGACCTCGCGGGCCGTGTCGACGCCGAGCTCGAGGAGGTCCGGGACGACCTCGCGACTCTGGCGGGGAACGCGCGGGCGGGGCTGCTGCGGGTGCTGGTCATCGCGGGTGGGGTGGCGGTGGTCGCGTTGCTGGGGGATGTGGCCCTCGCGATCGCCCTGGTGGTGACCCGTGGCTGACGACGACGTCGAGGCGCTGGCCGACCTCATCGACGGCGAGGAGGCCAACTACTGCGGCCCCGGCTACGGGACGTGCGGTTCCATCGCTGTCGCCCCGCAGGCCGCCCGTGACCTCGCCGCGGCGATCGTCGCGGCCCTGCCCACCCTCGGGTGGGTCCGTGTCGAGGGTGAGCCGGAGACCGACGAGGAGTGGGCCGTCCGCAGCACCCACGAGGAGTACGTCGCCCTTTCCACCGGCCCCGGCACCGACGGCGGCGACGAGATGAGCGCCCGCCGCGAACTCGCCTACCTCCGTGGGCGGCCGGGCGACGTGTGGGCGCACGCGCTCGTGCGCCGCGACGTCACCACCGCTGCCCTCCCGAACGGCGGGAGCCTCACCATGCCGGGGCCCTGGACGGAGGTCACCGATGGCTGACCAGCGGACAGGCCGCCGTGTCATCACCGTCGGCCTCGCCCTCCTCGGAGCCTGGGGCTTCGCCGGATCCACCACCCACGTCCTCCACCTCGCCGAAGCCAACGGCCAGACAGGGTGGCTCGCCTGGAACGTCGCCGGGACCGTCGAACTCCTCGCCGTCCTCGCCGGGTGGGAGATCCAACTCCGGTCCCGGGCGGGGGAGCGGGCCGTGTTCCCGAAGGTGCTCCTGGCGGGGACCGTCCTGTTCGTGGTCGCCGCGAACCTCGCGATGGCGAAGCCGACCGTGTGGGGGTACGTGGTGGCTGTGGTGCCGCCGCTGTGTTTCTTCGGTGCGGCTGGCCTGATCGAGACGCGGCCGGCGGCCCCGGCTGTCCCGGTCCCGGTCGCTGATTCCAAGCCTGAGGCCCGGGAGTTGGAGGGTGCGCCGCTCATTCCAAGTCCGGTCCCCGTCTCGACCCCCGCGCCCGCCCCACAGGGGGACGGCCCCGACCTGGAGGCCGCGGCCCGTGAGGCCGCACGCCGCATCCGGGCCGCCGGGGGGAAGCCGTCCGGGGTGAAGCTCGCGCGGGTCCTCCGGGCGGACATGGGGGTGTCGGTGCGGAACGATCGGATCCCGTCCCTCGTGGCCCTCGTCACCGACGACGACCCCGACGAGGACGAGGGGGAGCGGGTGCCCCTCCATGCCGTGACCGGGTCGTGACGAACGGGACCATCACGTGGATCTCCGAGGACCTGATCCTCCTGCGGTCGCTGTGCATCGGCGGCGCGATCGTCGGGGCCCACGCGATCGGGCACCTCCTCGTGGGGGCGCGGCGCCCGCGGCCACCCCAGTACCTGATGCGGCACGGCGCTACCCGGCGTCGCCGCACTGCACGTCACCGTTCCTGACCAGCCACGAGGAGCCAGCAGTGAGCAGCATGAGCGAGCCGGGATGGCTTGAGCGTCTCGCCGGGGAGGTCGCCCTCCGCGCCGTCGCCTACGCGCAGCGCCGGGCCATCGCCCGCGAGGACATGCACGAGGCCATGCACCTCACGGCGATGGTCCTATACGGGAACTCGTCGCACAGCCTGACCGCCCCGTGTCCGCTCCCGGAGTCGTTCTGGGAGGACGGGGACGCCCTCGCCAAGGCCAGTCGTGAACGCCGCGCCGCACGTGCCAACCCCGACCAGCCAGCCACAGGGAGCCAGCCATGACCGCCACCACCCACCTGCGTCTCGTCCAGCCCGGCACCGAAGGCGTCCTAGAGCCGCGCATCCCCGCCGCCGCGCCCCCCGCGGCCCCGCCGGCGCCCGTCCTCGAGCCAGCCCCCGCGGTCCTCCCGGATGCCCCGGTGGTGGCTGACTACGGGACGGTGGGGCAGGCGGTGGCGACGGCGGCCCTGATCGGGGCGGGCCCGGTGGTGGCGTTCGTGTCGTGGGTGGTGACGGGGGAGCCGGTGGGGATGGTCGCGGGGGGTGTCCTGGGGTTCGTGGGGGCTCTGGTGGTGGACGCGACCGGCCGCCGCCACGTCTGACGCACAGTCCAAGATTCAGCACAGCCGACCAGAGAACGAGGAGCCCACAGTGGGATACCCGACGACCACCATGTCCCTCAAGTCCATGCAGGCAGAGGTCGTCCAGGTCGAGCGCGACCTGGGATGGACCGGGCCCGGCATCGACCGCGGCTCCTTCGGGGACCGCATGGCCCTCCTGCACTCCGAGGTCTCGGAGGCAGTCGAGGCCTACCGCCGGTGGGGTGTCGCCGACGCAACCAAGCCGCTGCACGACGTGTTCAGCGGCGAGGTCGACCCGGCCAAGGTGCCGAAGCCCGAGGGTGTCGGGTCGGAGTTCGCGGACATCTTCATCCGACTGCTGACCGAGTGCGAGGCCTACGGCATCGACCTTGAGGCCGAGTACGAGCGGAAGGTGGCGTACAACCGGACCCGTGAGCAGCGCCACGGCGGCCGGTTGCTCTGACCGCAGCTCGCAGCGCCCCGGGCCCGTTGGGTCCGGGGCGTTCGTGCGTCCACGGGCATGATGTGCGGGTGACGTTGGATGAGGACCGGGAGCCCGTGTGGGTCCTCGACCCGGACGGGGGCAGGCATCCGGGCCGGGTCCACGGGCGCCGCGACGAGGAGCCCGCGGTCCTGGTGTTGTGGACGGTGCAGGCGCAGAAGGTGCAGTTCTACCGGTGGGTCCACACGGGTCGTGCGGTGCCCCGCCCGGGGTAGGTGGGGGTCCTGCGTGCGGGGGTTGCGTGCTGTCACCCAAGATCACACGCCGTTAATGGGACTTCACGGACAGACGTGACACATGGCATCCTCCGAAAGGAGGAGGAAACGCCATGCCCACGACACGGACCCCCGTCGCCTACCTCACCGTCGACCCCACACCCCACGACGTCCACACCCTCGCCGCCGAAGCCAAGGCCCGCGGCTGCGGCATCACCGCCCACCCCGACACCCTCGACGCGCTCCACGCCGCCGTCGTCGTCTACGGGCCGATGATCCACCGGACCACCCTGCGTGGCGTCCTCGACGTAGACGTGACGGCGGACCCGGGACAGCCACCGGGGGTCGTCGTCCTCGCGCCGTGACCCCTTGACGAGAGCCCCGATCGACGCCCCCGATCGGGGCTCTCCGCTGTCCGACCCCCCTCATATGCTGACCCGTGAAAAGCCATCTTTTACAGGGTCAGCCATCTGGAGGCAGCCGTGACCACCCCGCCCGAAGCCCCTCCCCTGACGCTCGTGGAGTTCCTCCGTGCCCGTCTCGATGAGGACGAGATGACCGCGATGGCGGCCGGGGACAGTCACCGCTGGTATGTCTGGGTAGCGCCCGACAAGGGGTACCCACAGCGGGTCATGGAGACCGGCACCCTCGCGCTGCTCTGCGAGACATACGACGGGCCGGTCGACAACACCGGCCTGAGGTGGTCACCGGTGACCGCCAACCACATCGCCCGACAGGACCCGGCGCGTGTCCTCGCGGACGTCGCAGCGAAGCGGGCGATCATCACCGCGTTCGAGCAGCGGGACGAGCCGGAGCACCCCATCATCAACGCCCACGCGACGGGCCTCCTGATCGCGGTCCGCCACCTCGCCACCGTGTACGCCGCGCACCCGGACTACCGGGAGGAGTGGAAGCCGTGACCGACGACCTGTCGGACCTCACGGAAGCGGCGGCCCTGGAGGACCTCACCGCCCGCAGCGTCTCCCCCGCCACCCGCAAGGCATACGACCGGGCCTGGACCAGGTACGTCACGTGGTGCGACACCACAGGCCGGGCACCCCTCCCCTCCGACGAGGCCACCGTCCTCGCCTACCTCGGGCACCTCCACGCCGCGGGCCGCGCCACCTCCACCATGTGGGTCCAGGTCGGCGCCATCCGCCACCACCACACCGAAACCGGGCACCCCGCCCCCGACAGCCCCGCCCTCACCAAGGCACTCAAGGGGTACACCCGGGCCCACGGGAAGGCAGCGAAACGGCAGGCCCGCGCCCTCCACGCCGGGGACATCCCCCGCATCCTCGAACGATTCGACCCCGACCGGACCGCCGACCTTCGGGACCGGGCCCTCATCCTCCTCGGGTTCGCCGGCGGCTTCCGCAGGGCCGAGCTGGTCGCCGTGGAGACCCGGCACGTGGAGGCCCACGACCGGGGGCTACGCATCCACATCCCGCACTCCAAGTCGGACCAGGACGGGGTCGGGTACCACAAGGTGATCCCGTTCGGTGCGTCCATGTCGACGTGCCCGGTGGTGGCGTACCGGGCGTGGATGGACCGGGCGGGGGTCCGGTCGGGGCGGGTGTTCCGGGCCGTGAACCGGTGGGGCAACGTGTGGGGTGAGGGCATCACCCCGGAGGTCGTCGCGGACGTCATCCGGAAGCGGGCCCTGGCGGCGGGCCTGGCGATCGACCCGGACCTGGGTCAGACGTGGTCGGGGCACAGTCTGCGGCGGGGGTTCGCGACGGACGCCGTGGAGGGTGGCGCCCCGGCGCACAAGGTCCGGGCGCAGGGTGGGTGGAAGGGGCCCGTGCCCCTCGCCTACTTCGATGCTGGGGAGGCGTGGGACGACCCAGCGGCGGGGCGTCTCGGTCTCTGACCCCCTGTCCGACGGGTTTCGTACCGTGGTGGGTGTCGGGCGCGGATCCCCCTCTCGTCCGGCACCGCACCCCTCCGGTGCAGCGGAGCCCCGGCCCACGACCCGCACTCGTGGACCGGGGCTCCGTGGCGCGCGGGGCTACAGGTTCCCGACGACGTCCGTGAGGGGCGGCGGCAGGGGCCGGGCGCCCTGCCCGTCCCACGCCACCACGTGACCCGC
>JACCEA012422021.1_pt1 | contig 10187 bp, 10 predicted proteins | sample 7449851 | NCBI WGS metagenome assembly JACCEA01 (sample SAMN15323453, study PRJNA562643) | freshwater metagenome | isolation source: river surface water | place: USA:Blue River Watershed | collected 2017-08-18 | reverse complement strand
TTCTTCAGTTAGGACATCTAATAACCTCATAATTCATAAATATTAGTACAAAGTTAATAAATTTTTTTATATTTATGTATATGAAGATTATGATTTCTGAGCAACAATTAAATAAAATTGTTGCAAATCTTAGAGAGGCCGCTAAAGAACGAAAAACATTTAATTTTTTCGACCTTGTTAATAAGGGTATCGTATGGGTCATAGAGCCTCACGAAAATGGTGAAAGAGTTGAACCAAATTGGGAACATGATACTAATCTTATAACTCTATGGAATGTTGAACATCCAGAGCCAGGTCAAGAATGGGTTAAAAAAGCAAGATATTTTACCAAAAACGGATCTATTAAGTGGTGGGACGAAGTTGGTCAATTTGACTTATCAGATGACAAGTATAACCAAATATTGAAAAGTATTGAACTATACAAGGAAAAAAACAAAAAAGACGACACAGCAAAATTTATCAAATGTTCAGCTTGTAAAAAATGGTTTACACAAACAATACATAAAAAGAAAAAGTCATTACCTATATGTCCTTGGTGTGGTAAACATAATACACATGTAAATGAGAATCAGGAAGTTGATGAGAGAAGTAGAAGTTTTGCTTTTACAAGAAAGAAGCGTTTATTTAGTAAGCCTGAGATGATGGCGAATCCAGCTAGATATAAAAAGCATGATAGAGATTTAAAAGAAATTGATCGTTATAAATTTAGTGAATTAGGTCCAAAATATAAAAAAGACGATCCAGAAGAGAATCACAGAGAATACTTAGATGTTAAACAAAACTATGCATTATACAAAGAAGTAAACGGATTTGCTTACCATTATAGTGTATATGATGAGCATAGTGGAGAACAGATGCTCACCATAAAAGTTGTTGATTTAATCAATAAACTTAAAGTTGGTGAAGCAGAATTTGAGATGAAGTATGCTAACCAATTTTTCATAACTTTACCATTTGTTAGAAAAGAATATAGAAAGCGTGGGATTGCTACTGAAATTTATAAGATCGTTTTAAATTTTGGTGAATTAGTTTCAGGTAAAGCACAATCAGATCAAGCTGTTGGGTTATGGAAAAAACTAATGAGAGAATTACCTAACAAAGTTGTATTCGTTGACGACTCTGGTAAAGAGTATGATGTTGAACTTAAAAACGATAACATCATTATTTCAGAAACCGGTGAAAGTGTCTATGATGATAAAAAAGGTGGATTTTTAAAAATGTACGAAACCGAATGAAAAAATTAGTAATAACAGAAGACCAATACAAGAAATTGGTAAAACAGATTAGACAACCAGATGGTATTAGTTGTGGCCCAACTTGTATTAAAATGGTTGGTGATTTCTTCAAAGGAGAAGTTGCCACTATTTCTGAGATATGTAAGAGCTGTGGTACTGATCATATTACTGGCACACCACCTGAAAGAATGAGAAAAGGTTTAGATTCTTTAAACATAAAATATACAGAACATATGGACGATGAAAATCCATATGACTCATTAAGAGATGCGATCGATAGAGGTAGTGTTACAATGCTAAGAACATTAACACATAGAGTACCACATTGGATTGTTGTTCATTCATATAATCCAGAAACCCCAAATATTTTTTATGTAAACGATCCATGGTTGGGTCAATTAGAATATGACGAAGATCAATTAGAAGAAATATGGAGAGAAAGAAATTATTTTTTCTTTGAGGTTTTAAAAGAAAATGAGCAAATAGATTTGAATGAGGGTGATGATACTAATGTTATTATAAGACCATATAAAGACGATGATTATGAAGCCGTTTTTAATATGCTAGAAGATGTTTATAGTAAACTTGGTGGAATGAAAGCCGGCTCGATATGGGCTGTTATAAATGGTCAATGTAAGGGGAGTTTTGGTTTAAGTGTTGTTGCTGAAGTTAATGGTGAAGTCGCTGGTTTTTATTTTTTAACACAAGAAGATTTACCACCAAAAGAAGGTACAGATATAACAGACGACATGATTGGTGTTCAAGGGGTTGCTTTAGGTATTTCTAGTAAATTTAAAAACCTAGGAATCGGAAAGCAATTAATTGTTTATCCAGAAACTATTGGTGCTGATTATATTTGGGGATACCAACTAAAACAGTTAGATAATATTAATGATTGGTTAAAGAGACGTAAAATTTATTCTCAAAACCCAGGAATGTATATAACTTATCAAATATTTAATAATAATGAAGAAAGTAATTAAAATTAAGGAATCTAATATTTTAGATATTATTGAAAAAGTGGTTAGCGAACAAACAGCACCAGCCGCTACAACACCAGCTGCTGCACAACCAATATCTATTGTTGTTAGTAATGAATTGGGGACTAGTCCTAATTTTGATGGTTTAAAAACATTAATAAAAACACTTAAAACTGATGTTGAAAAGGGATTAAGAGGTTCTACACCATATAAAATTAAAACAAACAATCCAGGAGGAGTGGCTAAAGCTTCAATACAAGGATCAAAATTAAAGTTAGCATTAATTTTAGAACCATGTAAAGAAGAAGAAAGAGATTGGTATTTTGATTTAGCGTTATCAATTTATAGTCAACTTAACAGTAATGCTGAAAATATATTAACCGCTAAAGTTATGGACAAAGCGGCTGAAAAAAGTCGTGCATTTGTTGGTGCTAGAGGTAAAATCAAAGTGTTAGGTAGAAACCATATTCAGATGGATCAATTACCTAATTTAGACCCTAACGATCCACAAAAAACTTATAATCTTTATATCATGTATGTTTCTGGTGGTAGACCAGAAGGTTATCAAAGAGCTGAGGTTGAACCTGGTGAGTCACCTGCACAACAACAAACAACAGCAACACAAGAACCACAAGCAGTTGAACAACCTGTTGCTGCTGCAACGCGTGTACCAGAGGTTAAAAATGAAACTCGTGATGTTACGAAATCTGTTTCAGGGAGTTTCACATCTAATGATGGAGATTCTGCACACAATTTTAAAGAGTTGGAAGATAAGCTTGGACCTGTTTTAAAAGAAATATATGATATGGGTATCAACCCTAAAATCAAGGGGGTTGATGTTAAAATAACTAAGAGTGGTAATCAATTCAATACATCATATAACGTTGTTGTTGGAAAAAGTGATGATGGAAAGGCGTGGATGGGTTTCACTAGTAGAGGTTCTTTCGGTCCTAGATACGAAGAAAGAGCTGATGGTCAAATAAAGGGGTCTACAAATTTAGATGGTAGATCTTTGGAAGCTAAACTTAAAGGTAATCTAGGTGCAGGAGAAGTTTCAATTATTGGTGTGTACAAAGACGCTAGCGTACCTGTAAAACAATATTTTGTTGAGTTCACTAAACCCGAACAATATCCAGCACACAAATAATTAATTAATATCTTTTAATAATTTAGTTAAACTGAGCCTCTCAAATAGGGGCTCAATTTGCATATGGTTAACTAGGTTATCTACTTGAACATAACCCTCTTCTGTTTTGTTAGTCTTTTTATTATATAATTTAATATCAACACCTTTATCACATGCAAAGTTTTGAAACCAAGGTTGTTTTAATTCTATTTTAATAAATTCATTTTCATAAACACCAGAATTAGTAAAATACTTTTCAAAGATCTTGATTAACTTTTCTCTTGTTTCTTTACAACCAGCTTCCTCACTATCAAAAAATTCTTCGTGTTTTTCATCAAAATAGTCATCAAATGCTCTATCCATAGTTTCTTGTGAAGGATATTCATAATCATATTCTGGATATTCAACATATTCATCACTTGGTAAATCGTAGTATTCAATATAACCATCAATAAATGTTTCAAAAGATTCTATTGAAAATATTTCTTTTTCATTAACAAATTCTATTATTTTTTCTATCGGTAATGTTAATGATTTTGATGACCAAAAAGTATCAAGATATAATATATCTTCATACTCATCAATTATTTTTTTAATTGCATTTTCTAAAGCAGCACCGGTTGCTGTTGTATATTCATCAAGATATACATCTTTAACTTTTTCATTTTCATATAAACCAGAATTTTCAACGAATTCAATAAAACTCTCAAAAGTTCTACAATAAAAACCAAAAAGCTCAATTAATTTAGTTTTATTTTTTTCGTAGTAAACAGATAGATAACCTGATAATATATCTTTTACATCAGTTTTATAAGCATAATATTCTGAATCTGAAACACTATTATACGCATCATTTTCCCAAGATCTTAATGTTCTTAATGTGTCATTATAACCGTCAACAGATGATGGTAAAGTTTTAATTTCAAAACTTAAATTACCTCTACTTATTGAGTATTCAACATTTTCATCCGAAATAAAACTTGTTAATTCATCTTCGTTTTCGTTATTTAAAACAGCAACAAAAGGATTGGTGCCGCCATATTCTTTGTAAACAACCTCTCTATATATTGATAAATCAGATTGATCCAAGAATTTTTTAGCTTTCGATAATTCAGATTTAACATCATCAATTTTTGGATCTGAAATATATAGCGATGGAAAGAATAATTTTTTAATCTCTAACCTTTCATTAAAGAAGTTGGGCCTATTACTAATTTCATTATCCGCTGGGTTTTTTAATTGATTGGAAGGGAAATGTAGTTGATACTTGTCATTTTCATTTTCTTTGTTAATAATGATATACAAGGGCCCTTGAGGTGAATATGAACTAAATCGGTTTGATCTATCTTTGTGATCGGGATTTAGACTATAATTTCCCCAAGCCGTACACCATTCTGTATTAACACCAAGATAAGACGCAGCTTTTTCGCTTTTTGGTACTATAACAAACCAACTATCACCATTATGTTTAACTTCATATTCATTAGAATCTAACGCTTCAATTAACGTAGCTAATTTAGTATTTGTTTTTACAATTTTATCTTTAACAATATTATAAAGATCTGGGATAGAATTGATTTTCATTTGACCAATCTTTATTTGATATTTGTATATCAATTCAAGATATTCTGTAGCTTTAGGTAAATCTTCAAATCTTAAATTACCTTTTCTATACATGTTAATTAAAAAAGGATAATAAGAACCTAATCTAATAATTTTATCATCTATAATTTTTGTTTTAGGATCTGCTGAAGCGATTCTAATAAATGATCTTCTTTCAATATCAGAAAAATGTTTTTTATAAACACCTTCTTGATCTTCAGTTAGTAAATTATATAATATGTTTCTAAATTTCATGTAATCTGTCATTTAATATTTCATTAAAAGTACCTCTATCAGCATCTGGATACCATCTATCGTCAACATTTAATCTAGGTTTTTCAATATGGCCATCACTTAGTAATTCATCGAATAAACATTCAATATGATTATCACCATCACAACGGTCAGCGTATTCATCTAATGTTTCATTATCAATATTATTAGCATCAATTAAAGCTTCTAAGTTGATTTCAATCTGAATTCCTTCATCATTCATGGAAATGATTTTTCCATATTCTTCAAAACCATTTTTAACATTAGTGTATAAATAATTTTCATAATCTTGTGCCTCAGCATCATTGACAGACCAACTAATTCTATTTTTAATTTCATCGTCCTCATCAAATTCGTCGAGTAATTCGCTAATTTTTTGGTCTTCTGGAATATTTGAATTTTTTTGTTTTAATAATTCAATGATTTTTATTCTATTTTCATCGTTCAATTCATTATCAGCAGCATATTTCCAATCCGCATATTGTGCATTGTCCCAAAATTCAAAAGTATCACCAGTTAATACATTGCTCACAATATTTGAGTATTCACCTCTAACATAATCTTCTGCTTTATTTGGTGAAATATATAAAACAAACGTTTCATATTTTGTTGACTCAATTAACCCTAAACTTCTTAATAATTTTTTTTCTTGTCTACCACTAAATAATTCAGGTCTATCGTTGTATATTTTTTTAACCTCATCATCTGTTAGATCAGATAGCTTAAAATCATTCTGACTATTATATTCATAACCAAAACCATCAAGGATATATTCGTCATCTTCTTTGAAATAAAGTAATGGTAAAATTAATGGATGATATTCTTTAGGTGGTTTTGAGTTTTTTTGTCCTTTTAATTGCAATAACATACCATTACCATCAATTGAAGCTGTTAAATGACTTCTATTCAATGTATGATTGTTTTCAATTTTTTTAAAGCTTCTTAGTGAATAAAGATTACCTCTAGAACTAGCACAATGACCCATTCTTTCAGCCTCTTCCGGACAATTTGATGAACCTAAATCAACCCAATAATATCCTTCACCATCTTTTCTATAGTCTAATATAATTTCATTCTCCTCAACATAATCGATTTTAGAATCACCGATACCTAAAGATTCATGCCATCTTTCTGATTCATCATACAACTCATCAAAAGTTAATTGTTGATATGATTTAACGTTGCCAGCCAAACCAACTCTAACCCAGTCCATGATTCCTCTTAATTTATCTCTTTCCCTTACAAATGCGTTTGATCCGTTAACTAGACCCATTCTTACCTTTATGTCTTTTGACACTTCATATCCGGCGTTTTTTTCATATTTTTCTAATATTTTATATGCAAAAAATATTGATAATGGACCAGCAATTTTGGATAAAGCTTCCGCATTATACTCGTCAACACCTAATTTATTAATTAAGGTATCTTTTTTTGACGCTTCGGTTAATATGTTTTCTAATAGATTTCTAAATTTCATTTATTCCAAATTTTGATCTTACAATATCCATACTGTGTTGAGATAAACCCCATTGTAAGTTGTAAGCAACTTCAGGGGGTAATTGTTTTGCGAGTCTTTTTTGTTCGGTATTTTTATCTCCGTATATTTTATGAACAGCAAAAGAAACAATATCGAAAGGATTATATTCACTAGCCATACCCATTAAAATTTCAACTTGCTGTCTGGTATCTAATTTACTACTATCAATATATGGGAAAATTGTCCCTAGTCTTTCCGTTAGGCTTAAAATGTCGGTACAATCCTCATCATCTCTACATTTAACCCACATATCCCAAACATCATCTGAGGTTAAACCATCACCAAAATCATACTGGTGAGAAAGTTCTGTACCATAAAGATTGTCAAAATTAACCGACGGTTTGTCGTTGGTTTCTCTGTGTTTTTTAATTAGTTTATTATACTGACTTTCAGTAATGAGTATATTCATACTTTATAAATATTTATATAACAAAGATAATTTAATGAAACGTATTGTTGTAACAGAATCACAAGCTAGATTTATTGTAGATACCCTTATTTCTGAACAAAAGACCCCCGAAATAAATGTAAAAACCGTTTATGGTGGAACCGATGCAAACAGAATAACTCATGCTTATTTGTCAAAACAGTACGGTTTACCTAATGGTGCAAAATATGAAAATTATTATTATGGGGCCAATATTAAAGATGTAATAGCAATTTCTGCAGATCCCAATAATGTTTCTAACTTTTTGTCTGTATTCAAACCAACAAACGCATATGCACCAAAACCAACAGATTATTATGACTATATTGAAGTAAATGGTCAAAATTTAGAAACATCAGGAAGTAAAGTTTTTAGATTTTTTGACGGTAACGTATATGGCGCACACAACGGTTTATTGGCTTTGGCTAGAGCAATGGTAAACATGGGTGGTGCTGGTGCCAATTTAAAAATAAGTTTCGGATCAGCAAAAAAAGGTGAAGCTGCGGATAAAGAAAGAATCGTAGGGTCGGTAACTTTCAATTCTAATAGAGCATTAGATCAAAGCCCAATATTAAACACACTAGCTGATAATTTGACATCAATTGCAATAAATCCGAAGTTTTTAAAAGGAACAACAAGTAATTTTGGTGATTATACAACTCAACAAATAAAAGATTATTTAAACACTCTTTTAACTAGAATTATAATTGGTGGCGCAGGTTTTATGGATACCAGTAAAACAGATAAAATAATAGCAGATTTGACGCCTAAAGGTTTTGTGACTAAAGTTGATATGGATCTAACCAACATTATTAGTCAATTAGAAAAATTACAAAGTGTTGAGGATATGATCGTCGATTATGAATATTCATCAAAACCACAGTACAACATAAACAAAAAGAATCAATTAAATAATATTAGCGATACATTTTTCCCTGATTTGATAGAAAAGGTAAAACAAGCATATATCGCTAATTTTAAGCTATATATTCAAAATTATTTACCTGAAGATCAAAACAGGATTTTACCTTTAATCCCTAATACTAGATTTGTGACTAGACCATTAGGAAATTATCATGATTTCTTATTTCACAGTTATAGAGCCGGTCAAACACAAGGTGGAACACAGCTAAGTCAGCAAAATAAAACAGTCGGTTCAGGTAAAATAAACAATTAAAAATAGACAAGCACAGTATCTCTTTTGTTTTTTGTTGTGTCTATTAATATTCTAACATAACCATCACTTGGTGTTTCAGAAGTCATAATTGGTTTGTGGTTTTTATAAACCCTAGGTAATTTGACCGTCTTATCCACTGGTATTCTTTTTTTAGGTGGGTCAATTTGTGACTTAACAACTAAAGAACCGCTACATAGTAATAATATAAAGATGAGATTTTTCATGCCTGTAATTTTTTACAAAAGTAATATCATTTTATTAATCTCACAAAAAAAATTTGAATATTTATTAATATAATAAACAATAATTGATAATCAATATTTTATGATACTTAAATTAGGATCTGAAGGAGAAGATGTAAAGAAATTACAGATAAAACTTGGCGTGGACCCAATCGGTAAATTCGGCCCTAAAACAGATGCCGCAGTAAAGGCTTGGCAAGCAGCAAACGGGTTAGCTGCAGATGGTGTGGTAGGACCAGCAACGTGGGCTAAATTAATGGGTGAAAGCGTAGAATCAGCACCTGTTGTTATTACAGAACCAGCTCCGGTAGCTGCAGTCGGTGGATTGAAATTAGAGAAATTAAAGGGGCATATACCTGACGCTGTTATTGCTCAAATACCAGATACAGCTTCTAAATTTAACATTAACACCCCATTAAGACTAGCACACTTTTTAGCACAGTGCGGTCATGAAAGCGGTGGTTTTAGAGTAACGCAAGAGAATTTAAATTATTCTGCAAAGGGTTTAATGGGCATATTTAAAAAGTATTTTCCAACACAGCAATTAGCTGAAGCGTATCAAAGACAACCACAAAAGATTGCTAACAAGGTTTACGCCTTAAGAATGGATAATGGTAGTGAAGCTAGTGGCGACGGATTTAAGTTCCGTGGTCGTGGATATATTCAATTAACCGGTAGAGCAAACTATACAGCATTTGGTAAAGCAATTAATGAAGATATAGTTGGTAATCCAGATGTTGTTTCTGGAAAATACGCATTATTATCTGCAGCTTGGTTCTGGTCTAAAAACGGATTAAATAAGTTAGCAGATGGTGGGGCTAGTGATCAAGTTGTTACATCAATAACAAAAAGAGTTAATGGTGGAACAATTGGTTTACCAGATAGAATCAAACATTTTAAAGAATACTATCACTTATTAGCATAAATAAAAACCCCCGAAAATCGGGGGTTTATTGTTACTTAAGTACTCTTTCGTCTTCTGATATGTAATCGACGAGTTCCTTTATTTCGCTACTTACAGTTAACATTAATCTTTGAATTAATGCCACTTTAAGCGCAATATCAGTTTTTCTTTCGCCAAGGCTAACAAGATTACTTGGAAAGATACTATCCTTAATAGTGATTCCGTTGTTCTTACTAGCTAACTTCAAAAGTTTCTTTTGATAGTATTTTTTAGCGTTCAATTTAGTACAAGCTTTACAATAGATACTTTTACCATCTTCGTTTGTTTTGTTCTTGTAAAACTGTGATAGGGGTAAAGTCTTTTTACAGCCTGTGCAACATTTTTCCTTTCTTTCTGTCATAATCATCTAATTATATTAGGACACAAATATAGGAACTTTTTAACAATATCAAAAAAAAATTTAAAAAGTATGGAGAAAAAAACACCATTATTTAAAGTTGGGTTTTATCAAATAACTGAAATAAAAAGCGGATTATCAATAAGTTACGAGGTTGATAACGGTCAATATATTTTTATCGAGAGATTAAAAAAATATATTGTAAATAAAAATAGAGATAAGAAAAAGTTTAAATCATTAGAGAAAGCTAAAGATTATGCGGCTCTTAAAATAATAAAACATAATAA
>JACCEA010809376.1_pt1 | contig 10187 bp, 6 predicted proteins | sample 7449851 | NCBI WGS metagenome assembly JACCEA01 (sample SAMN15323453, study PRJNA562643) | freshwater metagenome | isolation source: river surface water | place: USA:Blue River Watershed | collected 2017-08-18 | reverse complement strand
TTGATGCTGTCGCTGATCGCGCCGATGTCCGAGCGCTGCATGATCAGCGACTCGTGGCCCATCAGGCCGAAGGACGGCGTGTAGGCGTTGGTCAGGTCGGCGAAGGGGCTCTCGGGTTCGGAGCCGGCGCGCAGCAGCTTGCCCTTGTTGAAGCGGCCCGTGGGGTCGATGCGCTTCTTGTAGTCGGCAAAGGCGGCCAGCTCCTCGTCGCTGAGGAACTCGAGCTTGGTGATGCCGATGCCGTGCTCGCCGCTGATCACGCCGCCGAGCGAGCGGGCCAGCACCATGATGCGGGCCACCGCCTCGTGGGCGGCTTGCAGCATGGCGTAGTTGTCGCTGTTGACGGGGATGTTGGTGTGCACGTTGCCGTCGCCGGCGTGCATGTGCAGGGCGACCCACACGCGGCCGCGCAGCACCTCGCCATGGATGCGCTTGATCTCGGCCAGCACGGGCTCGAAGGCCGCGCCGCTGAAGATCGACTGCAGCGGCTTTTGGATCTGCCGCTTCCAGCTGGCGCGCAGCTCTTGCGTCTGCAGCTGGGCGAAGTGCTCGTCCACGCCGTCCAGCCAGCCTTGCCACTGCGCGCGCACCTCGGCCAGCAGGGCCTGGGCCTGGGCCACGCGGTCTTCCAGCAGCTCGCTGTTGGCGATGTCGCTCGCGTCGTCGGTCTTGCCCAGGGGCAGGCGGCCGGCGAAGAAGGCCTGCAGCGCGCCCACCAGCTCGAGCTTGTTGCGCAGGCTCAGCTCGATGTTGATGCGCTCGATGCCCAGCGTGTACTCGCCCATGCGCTCCAGCGGGATCACCACGTCTTCGTTGATCTTGAAGGCGTTGGTGTGCTTGGCGATGGCCGCCGTGCGCTTGCGGTCGAGCCAGAACTTCTTGCGCGCCTCGGCGCTCACGGCCACGAAGCCTTCGCCGCTGCGCGCGTTGGCGATGCGGACGACCTCGCTGGTGGCGCGGGCCACGGCGTCGTCGTCGTCGCCCACGATGTCGCCCACCAGCACCATCTTCGGGAAGCCGCCGCGCTTGCTCTTGGTGGCGTAGCCCACGGCCTTGAGGTAGCGGTCGTCCAGGTGCTCCAGGCCGGCCAGCAGCACGCCGTTCTTGGCCTCGGCGAACAGGTAGTCCTTGATCTCCACGATGCTGGGCACCGCGTCCTTCGGGTTGCCGAAGAACTCCAGGCACACGGTGCGCACGGCCTTGGGCATGCGGTGCACGATCCAGCGCGCGCTGGTGATCAGGCCGTCGCAGCCTTCCTTCTGGATGCCCGGCAGGCCGGCCAAGAACTTGTCGGTGACGTCCTTGCCCAGGCCCTCTTTGCGGAACACGCGGCCGGGGATGTCCAGGCGCTCGGTCTTGAGCAGTTTTTTGCCGCTGGCGTCGAAGGTGCGCAGCTCAAAGCTGGCCACGTCCACGTCGTGGATCTTGCCCAGGTTGTGGTTCAGCCGGTGCACCTCCAGCCACTGGGCGTCGGGGGTGACCATCTTCCAGCTGGCGAGGTTGTCCAGCGCCGTGCCCCAGAGCACCGCCTTCTTGCCGCCGGCGTTCATGGCCACGTTGCCGCCGATGCAGCTGGCTTCGGCGCTGGTGGGGTCCACGGCGAACACGAAGCCGTGCCGCTCGGCCAAGTCGGCCACGCGCTGCGTGACCACGCCGGCCTCGCTGAAGATCGTGGGCACCTCGCGGTCCAGGCCCGGCAGCTGCAGCATCTCGACGCCGCGCAGGGCCTCGAGCTTCTCGGTGTTGATGACCGCGCTCTTCCACACCAGGGGCACGGCGCCGCCGGTGTAGCCGGTGCCACCGCCGCGCGGGATGATGGTCAGCCCCAGCTCGATGCAGCTGGCCACCAGGCCGGCCATCTCGGCCTCGGTGTCGGGCGTCAGCACCACGAAGGGGTACTCGACGCGCCAGTCGGTCGCGTCGGTCACGTGGCTGACGCGGCTCAGGCCGTCGAACTTGATGTTGTCTTTGGCGGTGTGCTTGCCCAGGGCCTTGGCCGCGGCCTTGCGCAGGTCGTAGACCTCGCGGAAGCGCGCCGCGAAGCGGTTCACCGCCTCGCCGGCCAGTTGCAGCAGCTCGCCCACGGCGGCATCGCGGTCGGGGTCGGCCGCCGGGTTGCGGCGCTTGTCCACCTCGCGCAGGCGGTGCATCAGCGCGTCCACCAAGGCCTGGCGGCGCTTGGGGTTGGCCAGCAGGTCGTCTTCCAGGTAGGGGTTGCGCTGCACCACCCAGATGTCGCCCAGCACCTCGTACAGCATGCGCGCGCTGCGGCCGGTGTTGCGCTGCTGGCGCAGGCTGGAAGCCAGCTCCCAGGCGCGCGGGCCCAGCAGGCGCAGCACGATCTCGCGGTCGGAGAACGAGGTGTAGTTGTACGGAATCTCGCGCAGGCGCGGGGCGTCGGCGTTGGCGAGATCGGGGTCGGCAACCCCCAGCAGGGCGGTCGTCGGCAATGGGGCGTTCATGGCAGGAAATGGGCCGGCGGCAGCGGCTTTTCAGGGGAACGGGCCCCCTTCGGGAGCCCAGGCTCAAGGGTAACCGAGCGCCTTCGCGCCAAAGGCATAACCTCTGGGGGAGCAGGCCCAAGACTCCGCCATCCACGAAAGCCGCCATGTCCCGCCCCATCGCCCTGTCCACCCCCTGGCCTTGCCCGTTTTGGATCGCCCACCGCGGCGCGGGCCGCAGCGCCCCGGAAAACACCCTGGCCGCCTTCCGCCTGGGCGCGGCGCACGGCTACCGGGCCTTCGAGTGCGACGTGCAGCTCTCTCGCGATGGCGTGCCCTTCCTGCTGCACGACGACGCGCTGGCCCGCACCACCAACGGCCAGGGCCTGGCCTGCGAGCAGACCTGGCAGGCTTTGTCCTTGCTGGATGCCGGGTCCTGGCACAGCGCCTCCCACGCCGGCGAGCCACCGTGCAGCCTGGCCGCCCTGGCCCGCGCCGCGCAGCAGCAAGGCTGGGCGCTGAACCTGGAGCTCAAGCCCAGCCCCGGGCAGGCCGCGCGGGTGGGCGCGGGCGTGGCGGCTTGGCTGCGGGCGCATTGGCGGGGCGCCACGCCCCCCTTGCTCAGCAGCTTCGAGCCCGAGGCGCTGCGCGCGGCGCGCGCGGCCGATGCCGGCTGGCCCCTGGCCCTGCTGCGCGAGCGCTGGTCGGCCGAGGTGCCCCAGCAGGCGCTGGACCTGGGGGCCTGCGCGGTGGTCTGCCAGCACGCGTCCTTGGACGCGGAGGCCATCCAAGCCTTGCACGATGCCGGGCTGCGGGCCTTGGCCTACACGGTCAACGAGCGGGCCGAGGCCGCGCGCTTGCAGGCCGCCGGCGTGGACGGCTTGATCACCGATGCGGTGACCGAATTCAAGCCCTGAGTGGCCGCCGAGCAACGGAGCGGCGCGCGGAACTGATCCAAATCAAGTCGGCCAACGCCCCGGCGTTCGGCCGCCGATCGACTTGACGCAGCGCAAATCCAAGGGCTTTCCCGAGGGGTGCAATGGCGCCATTCCAAACCCACTTTGAATGGAGTCCATCGATGAGCCGCAAGCAACTGACCACCCTCGTTCTCGGCACTTTGGCCGCCACCACCCTGCTGGTGGCCGTGCCCGCCGCCCACGCGCAAGACAGCGGCGACTGGATCGTCCGCGGCCGTGCGCTGCACCTGGATTCGGCGAACAAGGACAGCACGGGCCTGGGCCTGTCGGTCAACAACAAGACCTTCCCCGAGCTCGACATCACCTACTTCTTCGACAAGAACTGGGCCGCCGAGCTGGTGCTGACCTACCCGCAAAAGCACGACATCCGCTCCAACGGCACCAACATCGGCTCGCTGAAGCACCTGCCGCCCACCCTGAGCCTGCAGTACCACCTGGATGCAGGCGGCTGGCGCCCCTACGTCGGCGTGGGCGTCAACGCCACGCTGTTCTCGTCGAACAAGTTCGTGCCCGCCGTGCAAACCGCGCTGAACCCGTCCATCGGCGGCAGCAGCTTCGGCCTGGCCTACGGCCTGGGCTTCGACGTCCCCGTGGGCGGCGGCTGGCTGTTCAACGTCGACGTGAAGAAGGTCAAGATCGCCACCGACATCAAGAGCAACGGCACCAAGGTCGGCGAGTTCAAGGTCGACCCGACGCTGTTCAGCATCGGCTTCGGCAAGCGCTTCTGACGCCCACACAAACGCCACCAACCCCCAAGCCGCCTTCGGGCGGCTTTTTCGTGCCCGCCGCCTAGACTGCCGGCCCTCCTCCTTCCGTCTCGCCACCGACCATGCCCTTGGCGCACGAGTTCGACGTCGCCGTCGTCGGCGGCGGCTACAGCGGCAGCCTCACCACCGCTCACCTGCTGCAGCAGCCGGCGCTGGCCGGCCGGCGCATCGCGCTGCTGCACGGGCCCACGCGCCCGGGCCGCGGCCTGGCCTACGGCACCTGGGACGACAACCTGCTGCTCAACGTGCCCGCCGGCAACATGAGCGCGTGGGACGGGCAGCCCCTGCACTTCGTGCAGCACCTGCAGCGCATCGACCCCAGCCTGCACGAAGGCTCTTTCGTCTCGCGCCGCCTGTACGGCGATTACTTGGAAGCGCAGTTGCGGCAGGCCCGAACGGCGTCGGCGGCCGAGTTGCAGGCCCTGCCCTTGTCGGCAACCGCCGTCGTGCCCCTGCCCGGGGGCGGCTTCCGCGTGGCCACGCACGACGGCCCCGCCGTGCACGCCCGCCGCGTGGTGCTGGCCCTGGGCCACCTGCCGCCCCGGTGGCCGGCCCCTTGGGACGCCTTGCCCCCCGGCCAGCCCGGCTTGCTGCGGCCCGACGACGCGGCCGCGCTGCAGGCCTTGCCCGCGCAGGCCCCGGTGTTGGTGCTGGGCACGGGCCTCACCGCCGTCGACCTGCTGTTCCAGCTGAGCAGCCATGCCCCGCGGCAGGTGCTGCTCCTGTCCCGCCGCGGCCTCCTGCCCCAAGCGCACCGCAACAGCCCCCAGCGCCCCACGACCGACGCCACGCCGCCGTGGCACGGCGCCGACGCGCGCGCCTTGCTGCGCGGGCTGCGCGAAGCGGCCCGGCAGCGCGTGCAGGCCGGTGGCGACTGGCGCGACGCCGTGAACGCGCTGCGCCCGCACACACCGGCGCTGTGGCAGGCCCTGCCGCTGCGCGAGCGGGCGCGCTTCGCGGCCCGCTTGGCCCCGTACTGGGACGTGCACCGCCACCGCCTGGCCCCGGTGGCCGCGCACCGCCTGGCCGCCCTGCGCGACAGCGGCCAGGCCCAGGTACTCGCGGGGCGGGTCCTGGAGGCGGCGCCCGACGCGGGCGGCTGGCGGGTGGGCTGGCGCGCCCGTGCCGACGGCGCGGTGCGCACGCTTCGGGTGGCCGCGGTGATCAACGCCACCGGGCCCAGCACCGACCTGGCGGCCGCCGACGACCCGCTGCTGCAACAGCTCCTGGCCACCGGGCAGATCGCCCCCGACCCCTTGCGACTCGGTCTGGCTTTGGGGCCCGACTTGGCCCTGCTGGACGCCCAGGGCCAGGCCCAGCGCGACCTGTTCTACGTGGGCCCGTGGCTGCGCGCCGCGCGCTGGGAAGCCACCGCCGTGCCGGAGCTGCGCCAGCACGTGCGCCAGGTGGCGCAACGCCTGGCCGAACGCATGGGCGAACCCGTGGCCACGGCCGGTCTCACGCCGGCGGCTTGAGCCTTCGGCCGACGCCACCCGCTCAGGGCAGCATGGCCTCCGCCGGCTCGGGCGGCTCTCCCGCCTCGTCGGCCAGTTGGGGCAACGTGGTCACCGCGCGCAGCACCGGCGAGCGCCATGCGGCCAGGGCGAGCAGCAGCGCGCTGGCGCCGGCAAAGCCCAGCGCCCAGCGCAGGCCCAGGTGCTGGCCCAACCAGCCCCCCAGCAAGGCGCCCGGCGCCCCGGGCAAGACCGTGAGCCAGCGCATGGTGCTGGTCATGCGGCCGAGCAAGGGGCTGGGCGTCACGGCCTGGCGCAAGCTCAGGAAGTTGATGAACATCAGCACGGCGCCCAGGCCGAAGCAGCCGAGCATCAGGCCGAAGGCCAGCACGCCCAAGGGACCGGCTGGCGCCACCGCCAGCAGCACCCAGCCAGCGCCCGTGACGGCAATGCCCAGCACCAGGCAGGGGCCCGGCCCCAAGCGCTCGCTCACGGCGTGGCCCTTGAGGCTGCCCAGCACCGTGCCCACGCCCAAGGCCACGTAGGCCAGGCCGATGGCGCCGGGGCTCAGGCCCAGTTCGCGCGAGGCCACCAGGATCTGCACCACCATGGCGCAGTAGTGGCAAAACTGCCAGGTGCCGATGACCCAGGCCAGCGTGGGCAGCAGCGCGTTGCCGCGCACGAAGTGCAGGCCGGTCAACAGCTCCTCTTTGAAGCCGCGGCCGCTGGCGCTTTGGACGACCTCGCGGATGCGCAGGCCGCGCAGCACCAGGGCCGAGGCCGCCAGCAGCAGCGCGTCCACCACCAGGGCCAACGGGGCGCCCACGGCCTTGATGAGCAAGCCGCCAAAGGCCGGGCCGGCCACCTCGGGGCCGCTGGAGGCCAGGGCGTTCTTGGCGTGGGCCTCCACCAGGCGCTCGCGGGGCACCACCTGGGTCAGCACCACCTGCGCCGCGCTGCCGGCCACCGTGTGCACGCTGCCCAGCACGAAGGCCACGACGTACATCCACTCCATGGTGAGCCAGCCCAAGGCTTGCGCCACCGGGATGGTGACCAGGGCCGCGGCCAGGGTGAGCTCGCCCACCACGTAGACCGGCAGCTTGCGCACACGGTCCAGCCACACCCCGCTGGGCAAGGACAGCAGCACGAAGGGCGCCAGCTCCAACGCCGTGAGCAGGCCCATTTGCTGGGGCGTGGCGTGCAGCAGCAGCGCGGCCGTGAGCGGCAGCGCCAGCATGGTGATCTGCGCGCCGGTGGACGACATCAGGATGGACGACCACAAGCGCCGGTAGGCGCGGTCGCGCAGCAGGTCGTCGGGCTTGAGGCGGAAGCGCTCTCGCAGCGCTTGGAGCCAATGGGACAGGGAGGACACGGACAACTACTCCGGGGAACGGCACACGTGGGGGTCGGCGCGCTGGGCGGGGGCCCAGGCGGCGCCGCGCGGCGGCGGCAGCGCGCTTACGTGGCGTCGAGGAGTTTGGTCATGCGCCGCAGCTTAGGCCGGCTGGGCTTGGATGACTTTCGTCAGGGGTCGGCCCGACTTGCCAGGCACGCACCACGAACGGGCGCCCCTCGCGCCGTGCGCACCACATTGGCGCCTCATTCGCACCATCGCGGGGCTTGCGGTGGTGCATGGCGCGCACCAAGGCGGGTACGCAATTTGCTGCCATGCACGCTTTCTGTGCCACCCTTCCCGGAGCATCGCCTTGGCGCCCCCCACCACCTCTGCCGACGTCCTCTTCATCCTGCTGGGCGCCATCATGATCTTGGCGATGCACGCCGGTTTTGCCTTTTTGGAACTGGGCACGGTGCGCCACAAGAACCAGGTCAACGCGCTGGTCAAGATCCTGAGCGACTTCGCGGTCTCCACCCTGGCCTACTTCTGCATCGGCTACACGGTGGCTTACGGCGTGAGCTTCTGGGGCAGCGCCCAAGCGCTGACGGCCCAAAACGGCTACGCGCTGACCAAGTTCTTCTTCCTGCTGACCTTCGCTGCGGCCATTCCGGCCATCGTGTCGGGCGGCATCGCCGAGCGGGCCAAGTTCAACCCGCAACTGGCCGCCACCTTCGCGCTGGTGGCCTTGGTGTACCCGTTGTTCGAAGGCATGGCCTGGAACCAGCGCTTCGGCTTCCAAGCCTGGCTGGCCGCCCAGTTCGGCGCGGAGTTTCACGACTTCGCCGGCTCCGTGGTGGTGCACGCCGTGGGCGGCTGGATTGGGCTGGCCGCTGTGCTGCTGCTGGGGCCCCGGCAGGGCCGCTACCGCAAAGACGGCGGCATCGCCGCCCACCCGCCCAGCTCCATCCCCTTCTTGGCCCTGGGCGCCTGGATCCTGATCGTGGGCTGGTTCGGCTTCAACGTGATGAGCGCGCAGACCCTGGACAAGGTGTCGGGCCTGGTGGCCATGAACTCGCTGATGGCGATGACCGGCGGCACCCTGGTGGCCCTGCTGCTCGGCCGCAACGACCCCGGCTTCGTGCACAACGGGCCCCTGGCCGGCCTGGTGGCCGTGTGCGCCGGCTCCGACCTGATGCACCCGCTGGGCGCCTTGGTCACCGGCGGCGTGGCCGGGGCGCTGTTCGTGGGCATGTTCACCGTCACGCAGAACCGCTGGAAGATCGACGACGTGCTCGGCGTGTGGCCGCTGCACGGCCTGTGCGGTGCGTGGGGCGGCGTGGCGGCCGGCGTCTTCGGCTTGCCGGCCTTGGGCGGGCTGGGCGGCGTTGCGTTCGCCAGCCAGCTCGTGGGCACCGCGGTCGGGGTGGCCATCGCCTTCGGCGGCGGCGCCTTGGTGTACGGCGTGCTCAAGCGCACCGTGGGCCTGCGCCTGGACGCCGAAGAAGAGTTCAACGGCGCCGACCTGAGCATCCACAAGATCTCGGCCACGCCCGACAGCCCGGCCTGAGCCGGGCTGCGGCTCAGCAGGCCACGGCGGCCCCGTCGCGGCGCGGGTCGCTGGCGGCCACGTAGCCGTCCACGGCCGGGTCACCCTCGGGGTCCAGGCGCCAGATGAACTGGCCGGCGCCGAAGTCCTGGTAGCTGTCGTGGAGGTCGCCCAGCTGGTGCCCCGCATGGGCCAGGCCCTGCAGGGTGACGGCGGGCCAGTGCGGCTCGGCATTGATCGAGAAGCCCTCGTTGAAGCGCCAGCGCGGCGCGTCGCAGGCGGCCTGCGGGTGCTGGCCGTAGACCAGCATGCGCACCAGTGTTTGCAGGTGGCCTTGCGGCTGCATGTTGCCGCCCATCACGCCAAAGCCCATCTGGGCGCGGCCGTCCTTGGTGAGGAAGGCCGGGATGATGGTGTGGAAGGGCTTCTTGCCCGGGCCCACCTCGTTCACGTGCCCGCGCTGCGTGGTGAAGCAGGCGCCGCGGTTTTGCAGGCTCACGCCGTAGCCCGGCAGCACCAGGCCCGAGCCGAAGCCCATGTAGTTGCTTTGGATGAAGCTGACCTGCATGCCGCGCGCGTCGGCCGTGGTCAGGTAAATCGTGCCGCCCTTGATCGGGTTGCCGGCGCCGTACTCCTGCGCCTGCGCCGGGTCGATCAGCGCCGCACGCCGGCGCAGGTAGTCGGGGTCCAGCAACTGCGCCGGCGTCAGCGCCATGGCGCGGGGGTCGCCCACGTGGCGGTAGACGTCGGCGAAGGCCAACTTCATGGCCTCGATCAGCAGGTGCTGGGTGCGCCAGTCGTCCACGCCGTACTGGCCCAGGTGCAGGTGGCGCGCCATGCCCAAGGCCATCAAGGCCGCGATGCCCTGCCCGTTGGGCGGGATCTCGTGCACCGTGTGCCCTTCGAAGTCGGTGGCGATCGGCGCCACCCACTCGGGCTGGTAAGCCGCCAAATCGGCCGCGGTGAGCGCGCCCCCGCCTTGCGCGGCGAAGGCCGCCAGCGCCGCGGCCACCTCGCCGCGGTAGAAGGCCTCGCCTTTCGTCTCGGCGATCAGGCGCAGGGTGCGCGCGGCGTCGGGGAAGGCGAAGCGCTCGCCCACCTTGGGTGCGCGGCCGCGGGGCAAAAAGGCCGGGGCAAAGCCCGCGCCCTTGGCCAGCTCGGGCACCTGCGCGGCGCGGGCCCATTTGTCGGCCACGCCCACGGGCACGGCGTAGCCGCGCTCGGCGATCTCGATGGCCGGGGCGATGACGTCGGCAAAGGGCAGCGCGCCAAAGCGCTGGTGCAGCGCGACCCAGCCGGCGACGGCGCCCGGCACGGTCACCGTGTCCCACCCGCGGGTGGGCATGGGGCGGTCGCCAAACCGCTCCCGCGTCCAGCCCATGGGCGCCGGGCCGCTGGCGTTCAGGCCGTGCAACTGCGTGCCGTCCCACACCAGGGCAAAGGCGTCGCTGCCCAGGCCGTTGGAGCAGGGCTCCACCAGGGTCATGCAGGCGGCGGTGGCCACGGCCGCGTCCACGGCGTTGCCGCCGCGTTGCAGCAGCTGCAGGCCCGCTTGCGCCGCCAGCGGGTGGCTGGTGGCCACCACGTTGCGGCCGAAGACGGGGCTGCGGCGGCTGGGGTAGCCGGAGGTCCAGTCGAAGTCCATGCCAGGGCTCCTGGTGGCGAA